>Ga0074046_10000862_pt1 | contig 28009 bp, 23 predicted proteins | sample BogForMeECP23OM3_FD_94441 | JGI IMG/M metagenome (GOLD analysis project Ga0074046, IMG submission 94441) | Bog forest soil microbial communities from Calvert Island, British Columbia, Canada - Bog Forest MetaG ECP23OM3 | ecosystem: Environmental > Terrestrial > Soil > Wetlands ...
AACGACTGACGAACGACTGACGAACGACCCCGAAGACTGAGAAATTCCATCCCCAGCGCTAGAATGAAAGGCATGTACCACTACAATCCTTCGACCGCGCTTGAAGAATTGACCGAAGACGCAACTCTGCCCAATCCTGTCCACGTCCGCGACATGCTGTTGCGCGGCAAGCTCACCGCCGACCAGTCGCTGGAGCTGAACCGCATCTTTCTCGAATACCAGAAATTTTTCGGAGAAGCGCAGAAGCTGGGCAAGGAAATCTTGAAGCGTCTGGCGGCGTAACTTCGGCCACTATCTTCGGCCGCTGTCCCTTACCTCCGCCCAAAGCGAAAGGCAATTCCGGCGGAAAGGCGATCGCAGACCGTGTTCGAACCGCCGGAGCGGACGCCAAAGTAATCACGCTGCAGCCGTACGGCAAATTTTCCGCCCCGGTGGGGCACAATGTCCACGCCGACGCCCCCGGCAAATGCAAGCTGCATCCCGCCGCCAGTAATGCCTCCCGAGGAAGCGTTAAAATGCGAGCCGCCAAACAGCCCCTGGGCGAACGGCTGCAGATGCGCGAACCTGCGATAGGTAAAGCGTGGGCCGAAGGTGAAAGTATCGCCGGTAAGGCTCTGCGCGGGATAGCCGTGATAGCCGCCAATGTCGGCAGCCAGTCCAAACCAGTTCTTAAAATTGTAGGCGAACGAGCCGCTGCCGCCGTTCATACTGATGGTGTAGCCCGTCAGGACTTGGAGATGAGAATAGTCCACGGCAACGTCGGCCAGAGGAGCTTCCTCCGCGAGCGCAATCGCGGACACGAGCGACAACGCTACTGCGAGCCAAACGAGCTTGTTCATCTGCACCTCTGGGAGCAACGATCAACCAGCAACGATCAACGAGCGACGAGCGACGATCAACGATCCAGGAACAACGAAATACACGAGGACAGAGCCCTGCCGAAGTTTACCGTCGGGTGGAGCGGAAGTTGTCACGCAAATGTAAAAATTGATGCGTTCATTGTTGGAGAAACATGTTAGAGAACAACAGATTTTCAGAGAACAGATGTTAGAGAACAGATCAGGCTTTGCCCTGGATCTTTGTCACCACCAGCGCATGCCGACGAACTGGAAACGCCAGTCGTGGAAGAACTCCGGCGGCTTCCCCCTCGAAGGCATGGGCGATGAATTGAAAACAACGGCTGGCAGATTTATCCTGCCAGCCGTTCGTCAATTTTCAGTGCAAATTTGTTAGCGTCCGCCGCGGAATCCCCCACCGTGGAACCCGCCACGGGAGCCTCCGGCCGGCCCACGCGCTGTGGAGCCGCGACCAGCCACTGGACCGCGACCTACCGGACCATGTCCAACAAAGCTATGACCCGCATAGCCGCGTCCCGCATAGCCACGACCGTAGGGGCCTCTGTAATATCCATGTCCCCAGCCGTGGTACCAGGGGCCCGCGCCGATGAAGACCCCGTCAACAAAGAAGCTCGGGCCGTAGTAGCCGTACGGCGCGCAAGCATACGGATAGTCCGGGTAATAGCCGTAAGCGCAGACCGGCGCGCCAGCCACGACCGGGCCGACGCCGATCCCCACTCCAACGCTGACCCCAGCCTGCGCGTACGCAAGCGGCATGGCCAGTAAAGCAACGAGTGCTACATATCTCAGGTATTTCATGGTGAACCTCCCTTTCGTCCCCCTCAGCGATTCGGTGCTTTGGATCGCCCGAGCATGAGGTCCTTCAGCTTTTTGATTCCTCTGAAGTGCCTACGGATATGAACTCGGATGGGGAGGAAAAGTTGCGGAGATCCGAGTGGCTGATTTCAACCATCCTGCTTGAAATCAACCAGTTGCGACGGACTGAGTCGGTACTTTGTCATCCTGAGCGCAGCAGGGACTTCACGAAGTGAAGTCCCTGCGGAGTCGAAGGACCCCTGCGCTCTTCTCGGTCAACTAGGAAGCGTCAGGGATATTCACCCGCGTATGAGGCTCTTTGTCCTCCGCTTGGCGGGCGCCTTTGATGTGTTTACTGGTTAGTACCGGTACCCCCCTCCCCCCCTAGCTATGGGAATCATGGGGTTAGGAGGAATTTTCGGACTTGGTCTTTGAAACATAAGGACTTATATCAAAGTATTCCGGAATAAGGACTTACGAGATCCGTTCGCTTCGCTCAGGATTTCGGCAGCGGTCTCCCGCTTCGTTCACACCCGCTAAGCGCCTCAACTTAGCTCGATTCTTTGCTCAAACTCTCCCCAATGGGAAGTTTCGGCGACTCTGATGAGCCTCTGACCGCCTCAAGAACGATTATCAAAGAACAACCGGCGAATGGGCTGGAGCATCCTCGGAGAACGTCTTGTGACGGGCACACATCTTCGCCGCCCTAATCAGATTCATTGTTGCGCATGGCTGGGTTAGAAGTCTGTGATAGCGCACACAGATCGTTTGTGATGAAAAAAGATCGGGCGGCCGGTCGCGGAAGCGGTTTTCACCCGCGTCTGAGAGTCTTTGCCCTCCGATTGGCGGCGGGTTGAATGCCTCGTGCCCGATACTGCTGATCGAGCGCCTGGCGGATGAGGGTCTTGATCACGGCCTGGCGGCTGATGTTCAACTCTTTGGCAGCGCGATCCAGTTCCTCCAGCATGCCCGACGCCAGGTCAACGTTCACCCTCCGTATCGGTCCCGGCATCATCATGCGTCCTGTATTGGTGAAGAACCGGGACACGTCTCTCCCCTGGTCGGCGAGGCGCGCGATAGATTCTGCCGGCACTGGCTTTCGTATTTTACGAGTGTTCTTCATAAAGTTCCCGCTCCTGCTTCGTGGCTTTCCAGAGGGTCGCGAGGTGGTAATACTCGCCTTCCTCGTCCTCCCGCACCTCAAAGATCACAGCGTACAGCCGCTCTCCCACCCAGCCGATCGCTCGGTATTGCTCGGGACAATCCGAGCGCTGGTCGAGGTAGTACGGGTGCGAGAAAACCTCCTGCGCCTCTTCGAACCCGATTCCTCTTTTCGGGTTAGCTCTTAGGCGCTTGCTCTTGCGCTTATCGAAGTGAAATCGCATGAGGTATAACTGTTATACCACATTGTAACGTTCCCGCCCAAGCGGAGCTTGGACGGGGCACCCTCCGGATTCCGGATGATTGCGCTGGGCTGGGCTACCCGCCAAAGGGCTGGGCGCGGACATTTATGTCACCAAATTTTGCAACGCTACCTGTGCAAACTGCTCTCATGTCGTTTTTCCACTGAAATCCCCCACTTAGGGATCCCAGTTCCACAGCTTTCCCACAGAACCAGCGGTCTCAGGTCTTGACCGGACAGTAGGTTAAGGCTCACCCTGAGTGCATGTCCCGGCAATACTATTCTCAGCGAAAACTGAAGCAGAAGGGCACTGCTACTCTTGGTTTGGAAGCCCTGAAGGAGTTGTTTCTCGCCCTTTACAGGGTACTTCAACGAGGAGACCGCCTTCAAGAGTTCTACGGCTACGAGTGCGTTGATGCTGGACACGTCCCGGGAAAAGCCGGCGATGTCTTCACTTTTTTCCTCCGAAAGCTTAGGAAGAATGGGCTATGGCCGATTGAAGATGCTTTGCCGAGTTATTCCGAAGAAGACTTGTTTGACGTGATTGAACTTATCTACGACACCGTTTCAGATGGTATCGAGGAGGATGGGCGATTTCACAACTACAACGGATGCGGCTGGCATTATCGTTCGTTCAGGAGCGAGCCAGCAAAAAGCGAATTTAGGACGGAGATCAACGAGCTATTACGGGATTATGATCATGGGTTCGAGCTCACCGAGGACGGCGAGATACTTGAGCAGCCGGACCCTACCCGAATCTTCATCAACTGCTCAGTGCGACTCTTCCTGCTGGCGCTCAGAAACACGCCGACGAAATTAAGGAGGCGTCACTGATCCTTCGACGCCGACATTCAACTGTGGCAGAGCGTCGTAATGCAGTTCGCATGCTGGCGGATATTTTGGAGTCGCTGCGACCAAAGCTAAAGTTGGTGCTCACGCACAAAGACGAAGACGATCTGTTCAACATCGCTAACAATTTTGGTATTCGCCACAAGAATGAGAGGCAAAAAACCGACTACGATCCGTTATGGTTGAGTTGGATGTTTTATTACTACCTGGCTACGATCCATTTCGTCACAAGACGTCTCGAAAAGACCGAGAAGCGCACAGACACGCTGACGACGACGAAGAAGAAGTGAGGCTCAATTCTGACCGGGAACCTGGGGAAGACTCCCTGATGTGTTCTTGCTAAGAGCGCGAAGGGTGCAGGGGTCCTTCGACTCCGCGGGGCTTCACTTCGTGAAGTCCCTGCTGCGCTCAGGATGACAAACTGGATTGAGTGCACCCACCCCTTACAAGAACGCAAGGAGTGGGCCACCCATCGCAGCGGTGAACCGCTGCGCCACCCAAAAGCAAGTGTGCCATCATTTACAATCGAAGATTCTCCTTGAAAAAGATTCTCTTCGATTGGAAACCATACTCATGCACCGCTGGTCCGAACTTTTTATTCCTACTCTTCGCGAGGCTCCGGCTGATGCCGAGGTCGCTAGCCACAAGCTGCTGGTCCGCGCTGGATACATTCGTCAACTGGGCGCTGGGATCTACTCGTTCCTGTTCCTCGGCAATCGCTCTACGCAGAAGATCATGGGCATCGTCCGCCAGGAGATGGACAAGATCGGACAGGAGTTTTACCTGCCGGCGCTGAATCCGCGCGAAGTTTGGGAGGCTAGCGGGCGCTGGACGGCTATGGGCGAGAATATGTTTCGCCTTAAGGATCGCAAGGGTGCCGACCTTTGTTTGGGCATGACTCACGAAGAAGTGATGACCGACATCGCGCGCAAGGAACTGCGCAGCTACAAGCAACTGCCGCAGATCTGGTATCAGATTCAGACCAAGTTTCGCGACGAGCCTCGGCCCAAGTCGGGACTGCTGCGGGTGCGCCAGTTCATCATGAAAGACGCCTACTCGTTTGACATTGATGCGGCAGGGCTCGATGTCTCGTATCAGAAGCATCACGACACTTACTGCCGCATCTTTGATCGCTGCGGTTTGAAGTACATGGTGATCGACGCGCACTCGGGAGCGATGGGCGGATCGCAGTCGCAGGAGTTTATGGTGCGGACTCCGGCGGGCGAGGATTTGATCGTCAGCTGTGAGAAGTGCGGCTATGCGGCGAATATGGAGAAGGCTACGTCGAAACTGGCTCCGGTTGAGGACCTGAAGGCCGAGGGCGATGGACAGCCGCTGGAAGTGCATACTCCGGGGCAGAAGACGATTGAGGACGTGGCGCGGTTTCTGGGGGTGTCGCCTAAGAACAAGATCAAGACGCTGGCGATGATGGTGATCGAAGAGGATGCGCCGGCTGAAACGAAAATTGGAGCGAAAACGCCTGGGAAGTCTCGCGCGCGGGCTGTCGTGCTGCTGCTGCGCGGCGATCATCAGATGAATGATGCCAAGCTCTCGACTGCGGTTGGGGGGAAAGAAACGCGTCCTATGCAGGACGAGAAGATTCGTGAATTGTTTCACTCGCCGGCCGGATACCTCGGACCGCTGGGCATTGATTGGGCCAAGGACATCAAAGATTCGGCCAAGCCAATCTTGTTTGTCGACAAGGCGCTCGAAGGTCGGACTAATTTAATCGGCGGCGCGAACAAAGAAAATTATCACGTCAAGAATTTAACGCCGGGGAAAACTTTTCAGCCTACGGCTTATGTTGACCTCCGCAGCGTGACCGCGGGCGAGGATTGCCCAAACTGTGGCGCGCCACTACGGATTGATACCGCCGTCGAAATCGGACACATCTTCAAGCTGGGCTACAAGTATTCCGAATCGATGGGCGCGCGCGTGCTCGATCACAATGGCAAAGAGGTGGCGCCAATTATGGGGAGCTATGGAATTGGGATTGAGCGCATCCTGACCGCGGCGGTCGAACAAAGTAACGACGAGAATGGATTCTGGCTGCCGCCTTCGATTGCGCCGTTCGAGGTGGTCGTGGTATCCACCAACTCCAAAGACGAGGCGATCCGTAGCGCCTCGGAGAACGTTACCCGGCAACTGGAAGCATGCGGCTTCGACGTTTTGCTCGACGACCGGGACGAACGGCCGGGAGTTAAGTTCAAGGATGCCGACCTGGTAGGCATCCCCTTTAGAATCAATGTGGGGAAGAAGGTTACCGAAGATACCGTGGAAGTCGTTCGGCGCTCGACTCTGCAGAAGGAGGACGTTAAGATTTCAGCCATAACCGAGTATTTCCAAGGACTGCGCTCGACCGCCTAGTAGCTGGGAAAAACCGCCCTTGGCGCATCCTGGAAAGCTCGCATTGGAACTTCGCAACCAGCGATTTGGCGATTGTTTCTTATGGGAACTCTGAAATTGGTCTTCGGTGTGGCGATCTTTTTGGGGTTGGGCCTGGTGGGCTTCAAGGTCATTCCGCCATTCTTCGCGAACTATGAACTCGAGGACGCGATCAAGACCGAAGCGACCCAGTCGACCTACAGTACGCGCTCGGAAGAAGACATTCGCGAGGCCGTCATCAAAGAGGCGCGCAACTACGATATTGCGTTGACGCCCAAGCAGGTGCATATCTCGCGGATTGGCGGGTTCGGCACCGGCACTCTCGCCATTGACGCCGAGTACAGCGTTCCGGTCGAACTGCCCGGCTACTCGACGACCCTCGATTTCCATCCTTCGACGCAGAACAAGGGTGTGTACTAAGCAGGTCTCAGGTCTTAGGCCTCAGTTCTACCTACCACACACGTCCATCCATTGACACGCATCCAAATGTTTTAGGGGTCGCCTGGTGATTTAGAATCAATCACAACGCCTCTGAATCCGTTGCGGGCTGAGAATTGCTCTCGTGCATGATGCACAGCTGTGCCCATGGCCATTAAGCTGAAAATCCCGATACCTCGAAGCGGCGGCCAACGAGGAAAAAGCCGCGGCGGAAACCGCCTTCTGGCCCACGATCCTCTGGTGCGGATTGCCCTGCTCACTTTTCTTACGGTATCGCTTCTGGTCCTCGGCTTCTTTTCCTATTGGTATGTGAAGTATGACCGGATCATCGAGCAACGTTTTCGCGGACCGGTATTCGCGAGTTCAGCTAAGATTTTCGCGGCTCCGCAGGTGGTGAGGGTCGGATCGAAGCTGACCGTCCCGGAGATTGCGGCGGAACTGCGTCATGCCGGCTATACCGAAAAAGAAGGCGAATCGCCGCTCGGCAGCTATCGTCTGCATGGGGGCTCGATTGAAGTTCAGCCCGGATCCGAGTCCTACCACAGTCCGGAAGCGGCCACCATCACGGTGGTGGACGGAGCGGTTTCGGCCATCAACAGCCGCACCGCCGGCGAACTCGCGGCTTACGAACTCGAGCCCCAGATGCTGACCGCTCTGTTCGACGCCGAGCAGCGCTCCAAGCGGCAATTGGTGAAATACGACGACATTCCCAAGGTCATGGTGGACGCGGTTACGGCCATCGAAGACCGCCGCTTCTTCCAGCACAACGGAATTAATTTCATGCGGCTGGCCGAAGCGGCCTGGATTGACTTCACCCATGGGCGCCATCAGCAGGGCGGTTCGACGATCACGATGCAGCTCTCGCGGGCGTTTTTTCTGAGCCCGGAGAAGACCCTGAAGCGCAAGCTGATCGAGATGCTGATCGCGGGAGAATTGGAGCAGAAATTTTCCAAACAGCAGATTTTCGAGTTCTACGCCAACCGCGTCGATCTGGGACAGCGCGGGTCGTTCACTATCTCGGGGCTAGCTGAAGGCTCACGGTCTTATTTCAACAAGGATCTCAAAGACATCACCCTGCCGGAAGCCGCGCTGCTCGCCGGATTGATCCAGGCGCCCAGCTATCTTTCGCCTTATCGCCATCCCGATCGCGCTATGGAACGCCGCAATACCGTGATCGAGTCGATGGTCGAGACGGGCGCCATCACGCGCGAGCAAGCGGATAAAGCCAAGGCGATGCCCTTGAAACTGGCTCCGCCAAACGTTGAGGCCAGCGACGCGCCGTACTTTGTGGACATGGTTCGCGACACCATCGTGAGCAAACTGAACGAGCACGAGGTCAACGAACAGGAGTACCGCATCTACACCACGCTCGATCCTGATCTGCAACGGGCCGCCGCGCAAGCGGTGGAAACCGGCATCAAGCTGGTCGACGATCAGGTTACGAAAATGCGGACCCACAAGACCAAGGTGGGAAAGAACAAGTTTGAAACGACCGTCACGCCCGGCCCGCAGGCGCAGGTGGCACTGGTGGCAATGGATCCACACACCGGCGAAATTAAAGCGCTGGTCGGCGGACGCAATTATGGAACGAGCCAACTCAACCATGCACTCGCCAAGCGTCCTACTGGCTCGATCTTCAAACCGTTTGTATACGCGGCCGCCATGAATACGGCGCTCGACGGCTCGACTACCGTGATCACTCCGGCTTCGATCGTCACGGATCAGCCTTCGACGTTCACCTACGGCGACCAGATCTACGAACCACGCAATTACAAGGAGGAATACCACGGCGACGTCACGCTGCGTTATGCGCTGGCGCTTTCGCTCAACAACGCGACGGTCAAGGTGGCGGAAGAAGTGGGCTATGACAAGGTGGCGGATCTGGCCAAGTCCGCCGGAATCGCCTCGGTGAAAGCCACGCCGGCCATGGCACTCGGCGCCTATGACGCAACTCCCGTCGACATGACGGCCGCATACACCAGCTTTGCCAACGGCGGCATGAGGCTTTCGCCGATTTTCGTAAATTCAGTGCGCAACGCCAAGGGTGACGTCATCGTTAACTTCGCTACGGAGAAGGCGCAAGTGCTCGATCCGCGCATCGCCTTCGTGATGACCAACATGCTGGAAGGAGTCATGAACTTCGGCACCGCCTACGCAGTGCGCACCCACGGATTTACGGCCCCGGCAGCAGGCAAAACCGGCACTTCGCACGACGGCTGGTTCGCCGGATACACCAGTAATCTGCTGTGCATCGTCTGGGTCGGATACGACGACTACAGCGACATTCGCCTGAGCGGCGCGCAAACAGCAGCTCCCATCTGGGCCGAGTTCATGAAAAAGGCGATTACGCTGCCACGGTATTCCGACGTACAGCCCTTCACTCAGCCCGAAGGCGTGGTGGATGTGCAGCTCGATAAAATCACCAACCGCCTGGCGACTCCCTCCTGTCCCGACGATTACACGATTGCCTTCATCGCCGGCACCGAGCCTCACGATACCTGCGACCAGAGCGGCGGTGTGCGGGGTTTCTTCTCCCGCATATTCGGTGGAAACTCGGAAACGGCGCTGCCGCCGCCCTCGACCAACGGGAACTTGCAGCCAGCCTCCGGTGTCCAATCATCAACAGGAGCGGCAGACGAAGAGGCCAGGAAAAAGAAGAGCCTTTTGGGCAGGATTGTTGGCGCATTCAAGGGAGATAGCAACTCCTCCAATAAGAATGACAAGAACCCGCCCGCTCCGTCTAAGAGCAGTGATGGCAGCGTGCCGCCGCAATAATTAAGAGGTGGGGTAAGAACGGCAGCTTAAGATAAAATGGCCTGGTTTTATGGTCCCAAAGTTGCATGGGACGGGCTATGGGTCACCGAAATGCTATGAAACTCTGAAGTTTTGTAGATTCGGCCGGGGGTGGGATATGTTTTCCTGGATACGCATCAGCTTCGTGGCACTTCTGTTCTGCACCCTTCTCGTTTTTCCATTGCCAGCGCAGAACAACGAACAGCTGGAAGTCGGCCCTCCCCCACTACACCGCGCCGACCCACCCCCTCCCGAGTTCTCGCCCGACGAACTCGAACAACGGGGTGACGAGCTGCGCATGGAGAAGAACTTCCTCGACGCCGTCGATTACTACCAAGCTGCGCTGAAAGGTACGCCGGGAAACTCATCTCTGTTCAACAAAATCGGGATCTGCCAACTCATGATGCAACGTTACAGACAGGCCAGGAAGAGTTTCGAGCACTCCATCCGGGTCGATTCTAAGCATGCCGACGCCTACAACAATCTAGGCGTCACTTATTACACAGCGCATAACTACAACGGAGCAATCAGGGAATACGAGAAAGCGATTTCGCTGGACGATGGCGCGGCCTCCTACTACAGCAACATGGGTACCGCATATTTCGGCAAACGACAATTTGAAAAAGCGATCCAGAGTTATGCCAAGGCGGTGAAGCTTGATCCCGAGATCTTCGATCGAACCTCGCATGCCGGAGTTCAGGCCAAGCTTCCTTCTCCCGATGACCGGGCCCACTACGATTATGTTCTTGCCAAGATGTACGCCAGGGCGGGCGTGAACGACCGCTCGCTGCACTATCTGAAGAAGGCCATGGAAGAGGGTTACAGCGGCATTAAGAACGTCTACAAAGACAATGAGTTCAGCGCCCTGCGCAAAGACCCGCGCTTTGCCGAACTGATGTCGGCGAAGACGCTGGCAATCCCCAATTAGATCGCCGATAACTCGCTGGCGGAAAATAAGTTACACGAACGGGGAGGAAATCTGAGAATTCCCGAAACTTTTCCGGCGAACCTGGGTTTTCAATGTCATTGCTCCTGAAAGCAAACAGAGTGAGTAGGGAGAAGAGACACCCACCGGTTGCTAACCCGAGCACGCCCCAAGCACGCAGCCGGTGGGTGAATCTGAACTGCTCGGTTCCCGGGGGCTTGCTCTTTGCTCTTCAGCTTCTCTCCGAGATGTATTCCTCGACCGCCTGCTTCCATTTGCCCTGCGCTTTCAGGATGTATTCGACCGCATCGCGGGCTGCGCCGTCGCCTCCGGCGTGCGCTGTGGTCCAGTGCGCTTCGGCTTTGACCTCAGGGCGCGCGTTCTTCACGGCGATCGCCAAGCCGCATTTGCGCATCGCCGGCAGATCAATCACGTCGTCGCCAACGAAAGCGGCTTCGGCGGCGGTGATTCCGTCTTTTTCTAGGATTTGCACAAACAGTGACGCCTTGTCCTGAATCCCCTGGTGAACGTGGTCAATTTTCAGGTCACGCGCGCGCAGGGCCACGGTTTCAGAGATGCGCTTGGTGATGATCCCGGTCTTGATTCCCGCCAGTCGCGCCAACGAAATCGCGGTGCCATCGTGGGCGTGGAAGCCCTTGGCCTCGATCAAGTTCGTGCTGTGGAGACCGAACCCTTGCCCATCTGGCCGGGAGAAGCGTTGGGCGGACTTTTCGAGGATGCTTTGCTGGGCTCTGGAAGGCGAGCCTCCGGATTGCGAGAGTCCTGATTGCCAGCCTTCCGGCGCCGGGAAGATCCAGATTTTGCCGTCAGTAAGAACGCCGTCAACGTCGAAGAGAATCAGTTTAATTTTGCGGGCACGAGCCGTAGCGGATGGTTTGGGCATCGCCGCGATTCTAGCATTCAGCCGGTCGGTGACGTTGCGTGTTGCCATAACGCACGAGTGTCACGCGTCGTGCTCGTCGCCACCACATTTAAATTGTCCCGAGCGCGCGGTGAATACCCGCGCGCTCCAGGCTAAAAAATGTACGTTAGAATCAAAGTTGCGCACCATGGTTACTTACGGCGGCGCTTGAACACGAGCGGAAGAGAGAGGCCGCTCTGCTTCCACTCACCTGTGATTTCCGAGTTGTCGTGGTTCATTTTGCCGTCATAGCTGCTTCCCAAGCTTTCGATGGCGAAGTGTAGATCAGGCTCTTTGTAACTGGCCGTGCCGATCGCTATCCCGGTGGCGCCCTGGTCCGGGCTGTCCAGGCTTCCGGTCAATTTGCCATCTGCCGACTGTGAAATGTGCACGATCACTCGCAAGCTGCCATTGCCGGTATCGATCTTTCCTTCCCAGTCACCGATCGCGGCTGAGACGGAAGCAGTTGTCATGGCGCTAAGGACCGGTGTAGATGCAATCATGGTCAGCAGACCCGCCAAGAATCCCAAGCGTAACGCCCTGTGCATGTTCATGAGGTAATCTCCTATTGGTTTATTTTGGTTTATTGTGAATATTTTGGTCGCCACCGGGAACAGGCTGGCGTGGTGGTAAGCCGGCAGATTTGTCATCGCCGGGTTCAAAGATGGCTTCAATGGGTTGCCCGAAGAGTTGCGCGATGGCAAAAGCCAGCGGCAAACTCGGGTCGTACTTCCCGGTTTCAATTGCATTCACGGTTTGGCGCGAGACCTTGAGCCGGCCAGCCAAGTCTGCCTGGGACCACTCGCGTTCTGCCCGGAGAACTCGAAGGCGATTTTTCATCACGCACCAACTCGCAGGCAATCGGTGGTGCTCGACCGGTTCATCGGTACCTCCAGGCTGAAAGCGCGTAGGCGCCAGCCCAGAGCAGGAGCATGAGGCCTCCGACCAGATCCCACGGCGCGCGGCCGATTCCGGCTTGCTCGATGCCGCCGAAAACGGAAGTGATGATGAGAGTCAACAGGAACGCAATGGATGCCGACTCCAGGCAGATGCGCTGATGCATTTCGTCCATCTTCAGGACGCTGCGCACTAGCGCCCAGAAGAAGCACATGTACGGCAGAAGCGGGAGCAGCCCCAACCATCGCGGACCTTGCGTGTGTTTGAGAAGCCATGCCGCCAGGAGCTCGGTTAGCGCGGCCGCCACCGCCCAGAGAAACACAGGACGCGTGAAGCGTGAACAGAACGGTTGATCAGTGGTCATACGTAAGCACCTCTTTACATAAAGTAATGTATGCTTTACATATTGTCAAGTAAAATTTACTCCAATTTGAGCAGATCTTCAACTCAAGCCACAAAAACGGTCCTACCTGCGGGGAATCGGGGAATTGGGCTTCGGGGAATCAGGCTTCGGAAGTTAAAGATAGAGGATAGGTGTGAGGCGAATGTTTTACGAAACTCTGAATTCTCGCTACAATCACTTCCATGCCGTCCGCCGTCTCTCCTTCGCTCGCCTGGGCTCACCCTTTGGTTCAGGAGTGGTTCACGACGCGCTTCTCGACGCCGACCGAACCACAGGAGCAGGGCTGGCCGCACATCCTCGCCGGGCATACCACGCTGATCTCGGCTCCGACTGGATCAGGCAAGACGCTTGCCGCCTTCCTTGCCTGCATTGACCGGCTGGTCTGCAAAGCGCTCGCGGGCGAGCTGCGCGACCGCACTGAAGTTCTTTACGTGTCCCCCCTCAAAGCGCTCGGCAACGACATCCAGAAAAATCTTGAAATCCCGCTCGGAGACATTTTGCAGATGGCGGGCGACCGCGGACTGCTAATGCCGGAGATCCGCACCGCCGTGCGCACGGGCGACACCTTGATGAAGGATAGGCGCCTTATGCTGAAGCGCCCTCCGCATATTCTGGTTACCACCCCCGAGTCGCTCTATATTCTGCTCACGGCGGAGAAGAGCCGTGCCATCCTGCGCGATGTCGAGACCGTGATTGTGGACGAGATTCACGCTGTCGCCGATGACAAGCGCGGCGTGCATCTTGCGCTCTCGCTGGAGCGGCTGGAAGCGCTCGCTCACCGTCCACCGGTGCGCATCGGGCTTTCGGCCACGCAGAAGCCGATTGAGGAAGTTGCGCATTTTCTCACGGGCAACGGGCGAGCATCCCCCGTGATCGTCAACGTTGGCCACAAGCGCACACTCGATCTTGGAGTGGAAGTTCCGTCGTCCGAGCTTGGCCCGGTCGCGTCCAACGAAATGTGGGACGAGATTTACGAGCGCATCGTGCAACTGGTGAATGCGCACCGCTCGACGCTGGTGTTCGTCAACACGCGGCGGCTGGCCGAACGCATTGCTCATCAACTGGGCGAGCGGCTGGGCGAGAAAAATGTAGCCGCGCATCACGGAAGTTTGTCGCGCAAACTGCGTTTGGAGGCGGAGCGCAAGCTGAAAGAAGGCCAGGTGAAGGTGCTGGTTGCGACCGCTTCGCTGGAACTCGGCATTGACGTGGGAACGGTGGACCTGGTGTGCCACATCAGTTCGCCACGTTCGATTGCAGTTGCTTTACAGCGTGTCGGGCGGTCGGGGCACTGGCGCGGCGCGGTTCCCAAGGGACGATTTTTTGTCACCACGCGCGACGATCTGGCGGAATGCGCCGTGCTGGTGCGGGCGATTCGCCGGGGTGAACTCGACCGTCTGATCTTTCCCGAAGCTTCGCTCGATGTGCTGGCGCAGCAGATTGTAGCGTGCTGTGCGGCTGCGGGCAGCGCTGCGACGGCTAACCAATCGGGTGATCGAACCGGCGTTAGCACAGGCGTTAACACAAACGACGGATGGGATGAAGATGAGTTATTCGCGCTCGTCAAGCGGGCCTATCCCTATCGCAATCTCTCACGAGAGACTTTCGCCGAAGTGCTCACCATGCTTTCGGAAGGGATCGCCTCGCAGCGAGGCCGCTATGGCGCTTACTTGCATCATGACCGCATTAATCGCAAGCTGCGAGCCCGGCGCGGCGCACGCCTGGCCGCGATTACCAGCGGCGGCGCAATTCCTGACAATGCTCTGTTCTCCGTGGTTGCCGAGCCCGACGGCGCTAATGTAGGAACCGTCGATGAGGACTTCGCCGTCGAAAGCATGGCGGGAGACGTCATGCTGCTCGGCAACACCTCGTGGCGCATTCGTCGCGTGGAAGCGAGGACGTCGCGCATGTTAGTCGAAGATGCACACGGCGCGCCGCCGAGCGTGCCCTTCTGGCGCGGCGAAGCTCCGGCGCGTACCGCGGAACTTTCGCTGCAATTGGGAGAATTGCGCAAAGAGATTAGCGACCGCCTGCCGGGCGTGGCGCCGGTGGAAGGATGGCGCAACTTTCCGGTCGTAGGGGAAACCGTGAGTTGGCTGCGCGCAGAATGCGGACTCGATCTGGCGGGCGCCGAGCAACTGATTCAGTACACACTCGAAGGCCGTGCCGTGCTGGGCGATGTGCCGACACAGGCGACGATCATCGCCGAAAGATTCTTTGACGAAGGCGGCGGGATGCAGTTGATCATCCACGCGCCCTTTGGCGGGCGCATCAACAAAGCCTGGGGACTGGCATTGCGCAAGCGCTTCTGCCGCGGGTTTAATTTCGAACTACAGGCTGCGGCCACCGACAACGGATTGAACATCGCGCTCGCCGAGCAACACAGCTTTCCGCTGGCGGATGTCTTTCAATTCCTGCATTCCGAAACCATGTCGCCGATCCTCGAACAAGCAGCGCTCGCTTCGCCCATTTTTCAGACGCGCTGGCGGTGGGACGCAACTCGCGCGCTGGCTCTGCTGCGTTTTCAAGGTGGCAAGAAAGTGCCGCCGCAGATTCAGCGCATGCGCTCTGACGATTTGCTGGCTTCAGTTTTTCCCGATGTAGCCGCTTGCCAGGAAAACATTACGGGAGATATCCAGATTCCCGATCATCCGCTGGTGCATGAGGTCATGAAAGACGTGCTCACCGAGGCACTGGATATTGAGGGCCTCGCCGATGTGCTGCGCGGAATCGAGCAGGGACGGATTCGTTGCCTCGCAGTCGACACTCCGGTGCCGTCGCAATTCTCGCACGAAATTCTCAATGCGAATCCGTACGCATACCTCGACGATGCGCCGCTAGAGGAGCGCCGGGCGCGGGCAGTTGAGATGCGGCGGGTGTTGCCGGCATCGGTGCTTGAGGAGGTCGGCGCGCTCGATCCGGCGGCGATTGCGCAGGTACAACAGGAGGCGTGGCCTGATGTGCGCGACGCCGATGAGTTGCACGATGTGCTGCATACGCTGGTATTGGTGCCGGAGAAAAAAAGTTCCCAGTTCCCAGTTCTCAGTTCTCAGGAAAACCAACCGCAGTTCACTGCCAGCTGGAAGGGATTCTTTGATCGCCTGCGACTCGAAAATAGAGCTGTGATAGCCGAGGCGGCCGGCAAGCAATATTGGGTAGCGGCCGAGCGTGTCGAATGGTTTCAGGCCATGCATCGTGTGGTGACGGGGCTTTGCCCCGTCCCAGCGGGACAAAGCACTGCCACCATACAAGCGGCTGGCTTTGACGATGCCCTGCTGACCGCGGTTCAAGGATGGATTGCACATCTCGGTCCAACCACCGCGTCAGAAATTGGCGAATTGTTGGGATTACCTGCGACTGAAATCGAAAAAGCGCTGCTCCGCATCGAGGCCTCGGGAGCCATTTTGCGCGGCAAGTTCCGCTCGGCTGATTCGCACAAAGCGGATTCGCATAAAGATGATTCGCGCCCGGCAGCATCTGCCGCCAGCGAACCCGAAATCGAGTGGTGCGAGCGCCGTCTGCTGGCTCGCATTCATCGTCTGACGGTTGCAACCTTGCGCAAGCAAATCGCTCCGGTCACGGCATCGCAGTTTATGAATTGGCTTTTGCGCTGGCAGCATGTCGCTCCGGGTACGCAGGTGCGCGGCGAGCATGGGACGCTCGAAGTAATTCGGCAACTGCAGGGATTCGAAATCCCGGCGAGCGCTTGGGAACGGTTTGTGCTGGCGCGCAGAATCACGGACTATGATCCGGCGCACCTCGATCAGCTGTGCCTGGCAGGCGCGGTCGGATGGGGCCGCCTGTCGCCGCATCCCGCGACTCTTGAAGCAACGGGAAACAATTTGTCTGGCCAGGAGAACCGGCGGCGAGTAATTCCGACGCGAGTCGCGCCCATTGCATTCTTTGTGCGTGAGGATGCCGACTGGCTCCGACCACACCACCCCGGGGCAGCCGACTCCGCAACTTCGTACTTGAGTCCGGTGGCCCAGGCGCTACTCGAACTATTGAAGCAGCGGGGCGCGTTGTTTTTTCCGGATATGGTGCGTGCGACCGGCAGGCTCAAAGCGGAAGTGGAAACCGGACTGTGGGAACTGGTCGCGGCGGGCCTCGTGACCGCGGACGGATTCGAAAACCTGCGCGCTCTGGTGACACCGAAAAGCACGTCGGGCAGCGGCATAGGAAAAGTGCGGCGCCCGCGGCATGCGCCGGGACGATGGTCTCTGTTGCACGCGTCTTTGTTGCACGCGTCTTTGCTGCACGCGTCTTTGCTGCACGCGTCTTTGCTGCACACCGGGGGTGCGGACCGCGACCGCAGCGTCGAGTCTTGCTGCTGGATGCTATTGCGGCGCTACGGCGTGGTCTTCCGCGATTTGCTGGTACGCGAAACTAATCTGCCGCGATGGCGGGAGCTGCAGATCGGTTACCGCCGTCTTGAAGATCGCGGCGAAGTGCGCGGCGGGCGGTTCGTCGATGGATTTTTGGGTGAGCAGTTCGCGCTTCCGGTCGCGGTCGAATCGTTGCGCGCTCAGCGCAAGCAGGCTATGAATGGCAGCGGCGAACGTGTTGTTATCGCTGCCGCGGACCCGCTGAACTTGGTGGGAATCATTGTTCCGGGCGAGCGCATCCCTGCGATCTCGGGAAGAAGCGTTACGTTTCGCGATGGCGTGTGGGATGCGGAAGGGCCGCTTCTAGCTTCTGGCTATTGATACCCGCAGCTCTAGAGCGCACGGGCGGCCCTCATTTTTCCTCACGGCAACTTTAATTTCAGCAGCACCTGCGGATTCAAATACACGCCTTGCCAGCGCACGGCGAGATGCAAGTGCGGCCCGGTAGCGCGGCCCGTGCCTCCGCTCAGTCCGACTTCCTGGCCTTTGTCCACGTCATCGCCTTCTTTAACAAGAAATTTCGACAAGTGTAGATAGAGAGTCAGAAGGCCCTGGCCATGATCGATCACCACGCAGTTCCCTTCAAAGAATAGAGGGCGCGCCAGGATGACACGCCCATGGTTAACGGCTGCGACCGACGTTCCAGTGGGAACGCGGAAATCGAGCCCCTGATGCGTGCTCTCGACGGAACCATTGAAGACGCGCTCGACTCCGAACACGTCGGAGATCTCGGCATTCACCGGAGGCACGAAAGACCCTTTCCATTCGCGATCGGGGCTTAGAGTTTTGAACGCCTCGGCTTTTGTTTCCTTATCCTGTTCGATCTGGCGCTGCTCTTCGGGGCTGGGCGCGGTATAGCGCGGGGGAACCTTCAACACTGCACGGGGATAGCGCTGGTGTTCTACACGAATTTTCTTTTCGAATGAGAGTGCCGGTCCGGCGGAGTTTTCGGCGTGAAGCTCGATGGGATATGTTCCCGGCTTGGTCTCAAGACTGACTCCGGCTAGCGCGAACCATGTTCTGTGGCTCGCGTCAAAGGTGAACTCGATCTCGTGCCCGAGCCAAGTACCCGAAAGCGTGCGGGTCACTTTCGGCGTGGTGACGCGGAAGAGCACCGGGCTTCCGTTGACGAGGCGAGTGGGTTGGTTGAGGACTGTCCAATGCGCAACGGCCGAGTGGATGGCGGTTGGGGCCGAACTGGATGCGGCCAGCGAAACGAGTGCGAACGCAGCCAACGCGACGAGTGCGACTGAATGAAAGAGGCGTTCGCGCATGGCGGTTTCAGGCTAGCATGAAATTCGGGGACTTGTGCCGGAGGGGAATCCCATCGAAATCCGGCCTCAGACTAACGAAGGACTAAGATACGCCCACATGGAAGATGACCAACATGGTCATATTGGCTATAATTGTGCCATGAGAACCGTAAATATCAGCGATCTGAAGGCGCGGCTGAGCGCCCATATTCAGATCGTGCGGGATGGCGAAGAGGTGCTGGTCTGCGATCGAAATAAGCCAGTGGCGAGAATCGTACCCTGCCATCTGGAGAATCTCTCGGAGCAGGAGCGGCGGCTGGTTGCTCGCGGCGTTCTGACCCCACCTTTGAAGAGACGGCCTGCATCTGCTTCATGGCCAAAGCCGGCAGGAAATGTTTCCGACGAGGCTATGGACCAAGTGTGGCGGGAAGAACGGGAAGGCCGGTAGTGCGGACGCGGGCCTTCTGGGATGCCAGTGCCCTCGTTCCTCTCTGTGTGAGGCAGGCCATCACGCCTCGCGTGCTCGCGTTTTATAAGATCTATGAACCGGCGGTTTGGTGGGCTACTCCGGTTGAAGTTGCGAGCGCCCTTGCCCGGCTTCTACGAACGAAGCAAATTGATTCCACTAACTGGACCAAAGCCCGCAAAACTGCCGTAGGGCTTGCCGATTCGTGGTCCGTGATTCAGCCATCCGACGTCTTGCGCGCGAAGTCAATACAGCTTGTGGAACGTTACGACTTGCGCGCGGCTGACTCGTTTCAGTTGGCGGCGGCTTTGGAGTGGTGCGAAGACGTTCCTCAAGGACGTGTTTTTCTAACCACCGATCAGAAGCTGAGGGATGCGGCGCTACTCAACGGCTTCGATGCCAGGCGGATCTGACGGCGAGCGCGAGTCATAGCTACTTATCGCCACCGATCGGGCGCAGCGCGGCACCGGTTTTCCGTCATTAGTTCGCGCGCTGGCATATAATGTGGCGTTTTCGCAAACTTCATTCCAGTTGCACCGGAGGTCCGTTGCCCCTGTCGCTTGACACTCGCGAGGTTGGACAAGTCACCATTGTGCATTGCAACGGGCGGATTGTTGCCGGTAGGGAGAGCGACTCTCTGCGCGCGCATGTGGCCTGGTTGTTGCGCGACCGCCGGTCTATCGTTTTGCATCTGGGCGAGGTCGGATTCATTGACAGCAGCGGCCTCGGCACCATGGTTCGCGCGCTGACCAGCACGCGCCAGGCGCACGGAGACCTGAAGCTCTGCAACGTGCCGGAATTCGTGAGCAAAGTTCTGGAGATGTCGCGCCTGACGACGGTGTTCGACTCGCACGAATCGGAGGAGAAGGCGGTCGCCGCTTTTTACCGTCCCGGAGCGCGCGCCGAAACACCTGTTCCCAGAGGCCGCAGGGTTCTGTGCCTCGACTCCAATGCCGACGTGCTCGCTTACTTGCGCGAACTGCTGCGCCGCGCCGGATACGACGTCCAAAGCAGCAGCCGCGTGGCTGACGCTCTGCTGCTGATGCGCGTCAGCCAATTTGATCTTGTGTTGGTAGGCCCCGAGGTGACCGCGTCCCCGGCCTTGCCGCCCGCCTTCCGGGACGCATGCGCAAGGCTTCCGATGATCGAACTGGGTAGCAAGTTTTCCACTCAGCATGCCGGCGAAGCCGGCGCCCAATTGCTGCAAGTGATCGCGGCTCGGCTCAATCCGAAAACCGTATGACGCGGCAGGATTGAACTCGAGTAACTGGCAGAACCTGCGCGTTGCACTACAATCCGTTTGTGGGTGCAAACACCTGATTGGGATCAAGCATCAAAGTTCGCAGAACTGTATTCGCAGAACCGTGGCCCTTCAATTCAAGTCTGGATTCATAGTTTTTACGCTTGTCGCCTTGGGGTGGACGTCGTCCAGCTGGGGACGGACCTCACAGCAATTGCCTGTGCCCAGCACTGAAAGTCATAGTTCGGAGAATCAGGGTCCGGCGTCAACCGGTGAGCAACTGCCCGGAAGCATCAGCGGAACGGTCGTTGATCAAAGTGGAGCTGTGGTCGCGGGAGCCCGGGTGCGGCTTACTGGTGAACATCAGTCCGTAAACCAAGAGGCGCTATCAGGCGGCGACGGACAATTCTCCTTTGCCAACGTCGCTCCCGGGTCTTTCCAGCTCACAATTATGGCGGCGGGCTTCGCGACGCAAACATCCTCCGTAATCCTGCATTCGGGGGAGAACTATATTGTTCCGAAAGCCGCGTTGGAGGTTGCTCCCAATGTCACGGAGATGCAGGTCGGACTCTCCCAGACCGAAGTGGCAGAAGAACAGATCCAGGTTGAAGAGAAGCAGCGTGTGCTTGGCATCGTTCCAAATTTCTACGTCAGCTACCTTCCCAATGCAGCTCCCCTTACCTCGAAGCAAAAGTTCAAGCTGGCCGCGAGGACAATAGTGGATCCCATCACCTTCGCAATGGTGGGAGGCGCTGCGGGAATCGAGCAGGCGCAAAATCACTTCAGTGGATATGGGCAGGGCGCGCAAGGGTATGCCAAGCGCTTCGGCGCCGGGTATGCCGACACGGTGGCTGGTACGTTCATTGGATCCGCCATACTGCCCTCGCTTTTGAAACAAGATCCGCGTTATTTCTATAAGGGAACGGGTAGCAAGCCATTCCGGTTTCTCTATGCGATTGCCAATGCGGTGATTTGCAAGGGAGACAATGGACGCTGGCAGCCGAATTACTCGAATGTCCTCGGAAGCTTCGCCGCGGGCGGTATCTCGAATCTCTACTATCCAGCGCAAGATCGCGATGGAGCGGGATTAACTTTCGCAAACGCGGCAATCGGGATTGGCGCGAGTGCCATCTCCAATCTCTTGCAGGAATTTGTCCTAAAGAAGTTCACACCGAAGGTTCCTGGCAACGCTGTGGCCAAACCCTAATGCCCGGCCCCGTATTTTCCAGCGGGCATCAGTGCAGCTGAGTGCCTTCGATGTATGAGTTGCCGATGCCATGAAAGATGGCAACCATCCACAAATTGCCCGACCTCCCGAACAACACGCCGAAGAACAAGCCTATGGCGAAAATACCCGCGAACATCGGAAGAGCAGGGTGAGTGTGCGAGAAGTGGTAAAAGTGCAACGGACCAAAGGTGTAAAGAGAATTGCTGACAAGAATCCCGCGCAGGAGGCCCCAACGCCGGACAAGTTCCGTTTGCAGAATGCCGCGGTATACGACCTCCTGGTAGAAACCCCAGAGGAGGTACGGGAGGAAAACTGTCCCCACGCGCCTGAGGAGATGCGGCTCGGCAAAGATTACCCGCAATCGGTCCGCGAAGAGGACAGAAAAAACGAGGTTGGCAATGAGGAGGACCTGAACAAAATAGGACTTCTCAGTCGCGCTCCATTCACGCCATGGGTAAAGACCGATTTCGGATAACTTCAGCCCCGCGACAAACTTTACCAACAACAAGGCTAGGCCGAGCAGGAGCGGGACTCGACACCATACCGGTGGAAGAGGAAGGCGGAGCCAGCTGAAAAGCGAGAGCCGGGGACCAATGACTCCTTCGAGTGTGAAAAAGATCAGTAGTAAGCGAAGGCCGCCAGTCGCACTGTATGTCGGCGAGCGCTTCTTCTCGAACAGGAAGGCGTGCCCCCTCCAATGGACATTTAGCCCTTGCGGGCTGGCACCAGCCGGCAAGTCGTGTTCGACCGTATAGCCTCCTCCACCCTCTGTGGGGACCCCGATACACGATCATGATCGGCCAAGCACGAAATTGTGTAGAGCGGTCCGCGACGGCAACAGGTCTTGATTGTAATTGAGACCTTCAATGTCCAGCAGATTTCCTCTCCAGTCTCAAGCTGACCGAAATTCGCTGGAACCTTACTCACCGACGCTGCGTATTATCATCCAAGACAAGTATGGAACTGAAAATCGAAGGCCTCTCCAAGACATACGCCAACGGGGTAAGAGCCCTTAACGACGTTTCACTCACCATTCCGCACGGAATGTACGGGCTGCTTGGTCCGAACGGGGCGGGCAAGAGCACGTTGATGCGGACTATCGCAACGCTGCAGGAGGCCGATTCGGGGAGCATGCGGTTGGGTGAGATCGATGTTCTCAAGCAGAAGGATGAGTTGCGCAGGCAACTGGGCTACCTGCCGCAGGAATTCGGCGTATATCCGCGCATTTCGGCGCAGGACATGCTCGATCACCTGGCGATCCTGAAGGGCATCGGTGGATCCAAGGACCGGAAAGAACTGGTCGAAGCCATGTTGAAGCGCTGCAATCTTTACGATGTCCGCAAGAAATCGCTCACCAGTTTTTCCGGCGGCATGCGGCAGCGCTTTGGGATTGCCCAGGCACTGATCGGCAACCCGCAACTGCTGATTGTGGACGAGCCTACGGCAGGTCTCGATCCCGGAGAGCGCAACCGCTTCTACAACCTGCTGGCCGAGGTGGGAGAGCAGGTCATCGTCATTCTTTCCACCCACATCGTGGAAGATGTCACCGACCTCTGCACCAAGATGGCCATCATTCACGAAGGGCGGGTGCTGTATGAGGGCAAGCCCGACGATGCTGTCGCGCAGCTGAAGGACCGTGTCTGGCAACGCTCCATCGCTAAGGCCGAGCTACCCAGCTATGAGCAGCGTTATCGCGTGATCTCAACCCGTCTCGTGGGAGGCCGTCCTCATCTTCACGTTCTGAGCGCCCAGTCGCCAGAGGACGGGTTCACACGTAGTGCCCCCGACCTGGAGGATGTCTTCTTCACTCGCATCCGCGGGTGGAACTGAGAGCCGCCATGTTCTTTCACATTGCGTGGTTCGAAATCCGCTACTGGCTGCGTTCGTGGATGCTCTGGATCTTCACCCTGATCATTGCGGCCATGATTTTTGGCGCGGCCAGTTCCGACCACATCCAGGTGGGCGGGGCACTCAGCAACACCTTCCGCAATGCGCCCTACGTGATCGAGAACTACTACGCGATCATCAGTCTGCTGGCGCTGCTGATGGTGACGGCGTTTGTGAATTCGGCGGCGGCGCGCGACTTCAGCCACAACACCTATCAGATCGTCTTTACGACCCCGATCCGTCGCCGCGACTTTCTTCTGGGACGATTCTTCGGAGCGACCCTGGTGTCCGTGATTCCAATGCTGGGGGTCTCCATTGGAATTCTGCTCGCGAAATACATGCCCTGGGTGGAACCGGAGCGCTGGGAACGTGTCATCTGGAGCGCCCACTTGAAGGGGATTCTTGTCTTCGCGGTGCCCAACGCCTTCTTCATGGCCGCGATTCTTTTCACCATCGCGGTGCTGGCGCGCAATGAGATCGTCTCGTTTGTGGGAGCATTGCTGATCCTCACAGGCTATGTTGTAGCGGACGCCCTGCTGAGTGACATTGAGCGCGAACACATCGCTGCCCTGCTCGATCCCTTCGGCATTCGTACCTTTGCCATAGCCACGAAGTATTGGACTGTAGCGGAGAAGAACACAATTTCGTTGGGCTTGAGCGGAACCATGCTCTGGAATCGGCTGCTGTGGATCGCCGTTGGAGTGCTCTTCCTGATCTTTGCCTATTATCGGTTCAGTTTTGCCGAGAGGCGCCAAAAGGCACGCAAGGCGCAGGAGGCTCCAGAAACGGCTCCGACTTCGGTCGTTCTTCCCACGATCACGTCTAGAGCCAGTTCCTGGGAGATCTATTTCTCGTCCGTCAAGATTCACCTCGCGGGCATCTTCAAAGGCACCGTCTTTATCGTAGTCCTGCTGGCAGGCTTGTTGAATTGCGTGCCGGGAATGGCAGTCAGCGCACGCGAGGGATATGGGAACAGTACGCTGCCCGTCACCTATTGGTTGCTGGAAATTATCGCGGGTTCACTGTACCTGTTTTTGATTGCCCTAATCACGTATTACGCGGGCGTGCTGATCTGGAAGGACCGCGATGCTCACATGGATGAGATTACGGATTCGCTCCCAACGCCGGAGTGGATTTCGTACGCCGCCCGCTTCACCGCGCTGGCCGCGATGGTGATGCTGGTGCAATTCCTGGCCCTGGTCAGCGCAGTCATCATCCAGGCCAGTTACGGATACCATCGCTATCAGCTGGGACTCTATCTCAACCAGCTCTTTGTGCGCGATCTCACGTTCTTTTTCTTTCTTGGAGTGCTCGCGTTTTTTATCCACTCCTTGTCGCCCAACAAGTACGTTGGCTATTTCGCTTATGTTGCTTTCCTGATCGTCAATCTTTTTATCTGGAAGCCACTCAACGTAGCCTCGAACCTGGTTCAATTCGGATCCACTCCGGACGTTACCTACTCGGACATGTTTGGCGATGCGCCGTATATCACGGCCTGGCGCTGGTTTGCGCTGTACTGGATTCTGTTCTGCGGGCTGCTTGTCATTGCCACCGTCATGTTCTGGCCGCGTGGCAAGCAGGCGCGATGGGCCGAGCGCGGGAGGATCGCCCGGCTCCGCTTCTCCAGTCCGTGGCCGGCGCTGGCGCTCGTCTGCCTGGTTTTGTTCGCCGCGACTGGAAGCTGGATTTTCTACAACACCAAAGTCCTCAACCGTCTGGTTGGCCCCAAGGACAAGTTGGTTCTTCAGGCGGATTACGAGAAGAACTACAAGCAATTCGACCGACTGCCGCAGCCGCGCGTCCGCAGCGACAAGTACTGGGTCGATATCTTCCCCCAGACCCGCAACATGACGATGCGCGTGCAGGAAGAACTTTACAACCCGTATCCGCAGCCGCTGACTGAAATCCATTACACCACCGACCTGCGATACGACACCGACATCCAGATTCCCGGCGCGACGCTGGCCAAGAACGATACCCGGCTGTTTTATCGCATTTACCGCTTCACGCCCCCGCTCCAGCCCGGCGAATCGCGTACTGCGGTCTTCACCGTCAAGAGCAGGAATCGCGGATTCGAAGACTCCGTCAGTAATACGGAAATCACGCAGAACGGCACCTTTTTCAACAATTCAGTCGCGCCAACAATTGGTTATGACACGGAGCGCGAACTGACCGATCCGAACGACCGCCGCAAATACGGTCTCGGCGAACAGCAATTGATGCGGGCCCTGGAACGTAATTGCACCGACGACTGCCGCGACAGCTACATCCGGGACCATGCGGACTGGGCGGACCTAGAGACCGTGATCAGCACCTCGCCCGACCAGATTGCGATCGCCCCCGGATCGCTGGTGCGGGAGTGGCAGGAGAACGGACGGCGCTATTTTGATTACAAGCTCGACCATCCGGCGCTGCGCTTCGCCTCGTTCCTGTCGGCCCGTTACGAGGTGCAGCGCGAGGAGTGGAACGGCATCAAGCTCGAGGTGTACTACGACAAGGATCACCCGTGGAACGTTCCGCGGATGATGAAATCGCTGAAGAAGTCTCTCGAGTACTACACGCAGAACTTCGGTCCGTATTACCACAAAGAAGCGCGCATCATCGAATTTCCGCGAGTTGCACAGTTTGCGCAATCCTTTGCCGGCACGATGCCCTATTCGGAGTCCATTGGCTTCATCGCCAACTTGAACCATCCCGACGACATCGACATGGTTTATTACGTCGTGGCGCACGAGATGGGGCACCAGTGGTGGGCGCACCAGGTGGTGGGCGCCGACATGCAGGGAGCCACGTTCTTGTCGGAATCCCTGGCGCAATACTCGGCGTTGATGGTGATGGAAAAAGAGTACGGCCGCGACACGATGCGGAAGTTCCTGAAGTACGAAATGGACAACTATCTCCGCTCGCGAGGCCGGGAGCGGCACAAGGAAGAACCGCTGCTGACGGTGGAATCCCAGCAGGGTTATGTCCACTATCGCAAGGCCAGCGTCGTTCTGTACTACTTAAAAGAGATGATCGGAGAAGAAGCAGTGAACCGTGCGCTGCGCAAGGTGATTAAGCAATATGCTTACAACGCGCCGCCCTATCCCACGTCCTATGCGCTGGTCGATGCTCTGCGCGAGCAGACGCCTCCGAATTTGCAATACTTGATTAAGGATCTGTTCGAAGACATCACCTTGTTTTCCAATCGCACCCTCGATGCCATGGCAGTAAAACGCCCGGATGGCAAGTACGACGTCACCATCAACGTGGAAACGCACAAATACAAAGCGGACGCCAAGGGCAACGAGACCGAGGTGCCGATGGATGACTGGATCGACATCGGCGCCTTCGCCAAGCCGGAAAAAGGCCGGAAGTACGGCAAGACGCTCTACCGCGATCGAGTGCACATCGCGAATAACAAATCCACCTACACTTTCACCACGGCGCAACTGCCGGACGAAGCGGGGGTCGATCCCTTCCTGCTGCTGATCGACCGCATTCCCGACGACAACTCGAAAAAAGTTACACTGACGAGTGCGTCAGCTGCGTCAACGAATCAAGTACACGGCCAGTGAAATTCCCGGAGCACGACTCAACTCTTTTCCTCGGCGAACGGGACTAAGCTTCCGCAGCCTCATCATGGTGGGCTATAAATAAGGGGTTGGGGCCTATCCGATGGAGGGAGACCACCGCCATGGCAGAACGGGGATGGATCGCCGGGACCGCCCGTGCTGCCGGGGGTTCGCGCAATTTCAAGCTCTGGGTGCCCGCTACATTGGGCAAGAACGAGAACAAGAATAAAGACCGTGCTTGGCCTCTCGTCATGCTCTTGCACGGTTGCACACACGATGCCGAGGATATGGCAGCGATCTCCGGGATGAACGCGGTCGCTGACGCCAACCGGTTCCTGGTCGTATATCCCGAGCAGTCACGCATGGCCAATCTGTTGAAGTGCTGGAAGTGGTTTAATCCGAAACACCAGATGCGTGATGCGGGCGAACCTTCGATTCTCGCGGCGGTCGTCGAGCAGGTTTGTTCCAGCCACAATGTCGATCGGGATCGGGTTTACGTGGCGGGCGTTTCAGCCGGCGGTGCAATGGCCTCGATTCTTGCCGCAACCTATGCGGATATTTTCGCGGGCGCTGCGATATTCGCTGGAGCGGAATTCAAGGCCGCCACCAGTTTCTCCGAGGCGCTGGCTGCGATGACGCGAGGGGGGCCCGATCCCGTCCGGCAAGGACAGCTTGCCTTCGAAGCGATGCGCAGCGGTCTCGCGCGCAAGAATAGGCGGCGCATGCCTGTGATTGTGTTTCACGGCACTGCGGATAATCGCGTGCATCCCATCAATGCGGATCAGGCCATCACCCAGTGGAGCAAAACCAATGAGTGCCTGGCGGCGCAGCATGCAGAGAACGGGTTTCGCTTGACGGAAACTGTTATTGACGCCAAAGAGCCGGACGGGTACCCGTACCGCAAGCATATCTACGTGGACTCCGACGCTCGTGTGTTAATGGAAAAGTGGCTAGTAGAAGGTCTCGGGCACGCCTGGTCGGGCTCTCCTAAACCCAGCAAATACGGCGACCCCAAGGGCCCCAAGGCCAGCGCAGAAATCTGGCGCTTCTTCTCAGAAGCCGGGACAAAAAACTAGCAAGGCAGCCTTGACCAGAATTTCGTGGACGAGAATTTCGTAGGAGAGATTTGGTGGACCTGGTCGGGATCGAACCGACGACCTCTTCCATGCCATGGAAGCGCGCTCCCAGCTGCGCCACAGGCCCACTTGGCATTGCTCCATTCAATTCTCGCTTAGCTTGGTCGCGGCGTCAAACTCGACCGGGGCTTCCGGATTGAGGATATGGCTTGCTCGACTACGACGGTCGACCTCAAATAGGATATGGTTGGCAAAAG
>Ga0074046_10000864_pt1 | contig 27978 bp, 26 predicted proteins | sample BogForMeECP23OM3_FD_94441 | JGI IMG/M metagenome (GOLD analysis project Ga0074046, IMG submission 94441) | Bog forest soil microbial communities from Calvert Island, British Columbia, Canada - Bog Forest MetaG ECP23OM3 | ecosystem: Environmental > Terrestrial > Soil > Wetlands ...
AGTTTTTCCTTCAATCCGCCGATGGGCAGCACTTTGCCGCGGAGGGTGATCTCTCCGGTCATGGCGATATCGCGACGCACCGGAATCCGGCTGAGCGCGCTGGCCAGAGCGGTGGCGATGGTGATGCCAGCCGATGGGCCATCTTTCGGAATCGCTCCTTCGGGCACGTGTACGTGAATATCCAAAGTGCGGTAGAAATCGCGAGGCAGTCCGAGGCGCGCCGCGCGCGAGCGAATGTAGGACATCGCTGCTTGCGCCGATTCCTGCATCACGTCGCCCAGTTGGCCGGTTAACGTGAGCTTGCCCTTGCCGTCCACCGCCATGGCCTCGGTGCTTAGAATTGAGCCTCCCACCTCGGTCCAGGCGAGGCCAGTTACCAAGCCGACTTCGCTCTTTTCGTGAGCCAGAGTGTCGCGGAATTTCAGCACTCCTAGCCAGTCGCCGAGCTTTTCCGGCTCGACCGCAGCCGTGAAATTCGCGCCTTCTTTAACTACCTTGCGCGCAATCTTGCGGCAGATGTTGCCAATTTCCCGCTCCAGGTTCCGCACTCCGGCTTCACGGGTATAGCCGCGAATGATCTTGCGGATGGATTCGTCGGAGAATTGCACGTTCTTCTCCGTCAATCCCGCCTGCAGCATCTGCTTCTTCACCAGAAACTGCTTCGCGATCTCCACCTTTTCCGGCTCGGTGTAGCCGTGCAGGCGCAGCACTTCCATGCGGTCCTGCAAGGCGGGCGGAACGGTATGAATCACGTTCGCGGTGGCAATGAAGAAGACCTGGGACAGGTCATACTCGACGTCGAGGTAATGGTCGACGAACATGAAGTTCTGTTCCGGATCGAGCACTTCGAGCAGCGCGGCCGAGGGATCGCCGCGGAAGTCCATCGACATTTTGTCGACTTCGTCGAGCATGAAGACCGGGTTCTTGGTGCCGGCCTTTTTCATCATCTGGATGATCTGGCCGGGGAGGGCGCCGATGTAGGTGCGGCGATGGCCGCGGATTTCCGCTTCATCGCGCACGCCACCGAGCGACATGCGGACGAATTTGCGGCCGGTCGCTTTGGCAATCGACATTCCGAGCGAGGTCTTGCCTACGCCAGGAGGTCCGACAAAGCACAGAATCGAGCCCTTGGGATTTTTCACCAACTGGCGGACAGCGAGAAATTCAAGGATGCGCTCCTTGATTTTCTCCAGGCCATAATGATCTTCGTTGAGTACTTTCTCGGCGCGCGAGATGTTGCGGATTTCCTTCGACCGCTTTTTCCACGGCACCGCCAGCAGCCAATCCAGATAGTTGCGCGAGACGGTGGACTCCGCCGACATGGGCGTCATGGCTTCCAGCTTTTTCAGTTCCTGGATGGCCTTGTCGCGGACTTCCTTGGACATGCCCGCGGATTCGATCTTTTTCTTCAGTTCGTCGAACTCGCTCTTCTCGCCGCGTCCCAGTTCCTTCTGGATGGCTTTGATTTTTTCGTTGAGGTAATACTCTTTCTGCGCCTTCTCCATCTGCCGCTTGACGCGCGACTGGATGGTGCGATCCATGTTGAGCTTTTCGATTTCCACGTCGAGCACATCGCCGATCCGGTTCAATCTTTCGGCGGGATCGAAGATTTCGAGCAGCGCCTGCTTTTCTTCGATGGCGAGTTGCAGGTTGGCGGCGATGGTGTCGGTCAGCTTGGCCGGATCTTCCATGCGCACAGCCGCGATCATGGTTTCGTAGTTCAGCGACTGGCACAGCTTCACGTATTGCTCGAACAATCCGGTGACGCGCTGCATGCCGGCTTCAATCGGCGCCGTGGTCTCGGTGGCGTAACGGGCGACGCGGACGGTGGCCTGCAGAAAGCCTTCGGTTTCGACGACCTGCAGGATTTTGCCGCGTTCGATGCCTTCAACTAATACTTTAATATTTCCGTCGGGCAGCTTGAGGCTCTGCACGATGTTAACGATGGTGCCGACCTGGAAAATGTCCCCGGCTTTGGGCTCGTCAATGCTGGCGTCGTGCTGGGTGGCAAGAAATATCTTCTTATCGCTGGCCAGAGCTTCTTCGAGCGCACGCACGCTCGACTCCCGGCCCACTACGAACGGGGTCATCATGTAGGGGAAAATGACCACGTCCCGAATGGGCATCATCGGCAGTTTCTTGCTCTCAAACTTTTCCTTGGGGTTTGACAACTCGGTCTCCCGTCTCTGGTCCCGTTTTAACTTGCTGCTTTCTCGATCATGGCCAGCGAGACGTTGCGCTTCTCGACCATCTCGCGGGTCACTTCAAATTCCTTGACTTTCTTCTGGCTGGGCAGACTATACATCAATTCCAGCATGAGCTCTTCCAGGATCATACGCAAACCGCGGGCCCCAACTTTACGGGCCATGGCCTGGCGGGCGATGGCACGGTTGGCATCCTCGCTGAACTTCAGCCGCACGTTTTCAAACTCGAACAGGCGCTGGTACTGTTTCACGATCGCGTTCTTGGGACGCGTCAGAATTTCCACCAGCGCGTTTTCGTCCAGTTGCTGTAGCACTCCCATGACTGGGAGGCGGCCGACGAATTCGGGGATCAGGCCAAACTTGATCAGATCTTCCGGCTGCGCTTCCGACACGAGCTCAAAGCTGCGCAGCGCGGCCAGGCCCGCCTCGGTTTCCGTATCTTCACCCAGGCGGAAGCCCAGAGCCTTCTTGCCGATGCGGCGGCCTATGATTTTCTCCAGGCCGACGAAAGCGCCGCCACAGATAAAGAGAATGTTCGTGGTATCGACGGGCGTGAATTCCTGGTGCGGATGCTTGCGCCCACCTTGCGGGGGAACGTTGGCGATGGTGCCTTCCAGAATCTTGAGCAGCGCCTGTTGCACGCCTTCGCCCGACACGTCGCGCGTGATCGAGGGGTTTTCGTCCTTGCGCCCGATCTTGTCAATTTCGTCGATATAGATGATGCCGGTCTGGGTACGGCTGACATCGCCTTCGGCTGCCTGCAGAAGCTTGAGGATGATGTTCTCGACGTCCTCGCCCACGTAGCCGGCTTCGGTCAGTGTGGTCGCGTCCACGATGGCGAAGGGCACGTCGAGCATGCGGGCGAGAGTTTGCGCCAGCAGCGTCTTGCCGGTTCCAGTTGGGCCGATCAGCAGGATGTTCGACTTGGTCAGTTCCACGCCATCGCCGGTGCGCTGGCGGTTCATGTAAATGCGCTTGTAATGGTTGTAGACGGCGACGGCCAGCTTCTTCTTGGTCTGCTCCTGTCCGATGACGTACTCATCGAGGAACGTCTTGACTTCCTGCGGCTTGGGCAGTTGGTTCGGAACCGCAGCCGCGGGAGCCGCGGTGCGGTCGTCTTCGAGAATCGAGTTGCAGACGGCTACGCACTCGTCGCAAATGTAGGCCCGGGGATAGTCGCTCGGCGACGAGATCAGTTTTGCCACTGCATCCTGCGCCTTGTGGCAGAACGAGCAGCGCAACATCTCATCCGATCCCGATTTGGTTTTCACCGGCCTGACTCCTTGTTTGGTACTGCAGTCGCCCTATCGCCTGACCCACCCTAACGTCGCAAAAACCGCGCCGTTAGGATGGGGCACCCGCCGCGTCTACACTGCTTCACGAACTGCCGATCATACCCTCTATCTTGTCTTATAGATGATATCGTCGATGATTCCGTATTCCTTAGCCTGCTGCGAATTCATGATGAAGTCGCGCTCCACGTCTTTCTCCACTTTATCCAGCTTTTGGCCAGTGTGCTTGGCCAGTAACTGATTAGTAATCTCGCGCATGCGCAGAATTTCGCGGGCATGAATGTCAATGTCGGTTGCCTGCCCGGAGAGTCCGCCCATGGAAGGCTGGTGAATCAGGATCCGGGAATTGGGCAGCGCCAGCCGTTTTTTGGCCTGGCCGGCGGATAGCAGCAGCGCCGCCATGGAAGCCGCCTGACCGATGCAGATGGTGGTCACGTCGTTCTTGACGTACTGCATGGTGTCGTAGATCGCCATGCCCGCCGTGATCGACCCGCCCGGCGAGTTGATGTAGAGCTGAATGTCTTTCTCCGGGTCTTCCTGCGCCAGGAACAGCATCTGGGCGATGACCAGGTTGGCGATATTGTCGTCAATCGGCGTACCAATAAAGATGATGTTGTCGCGCAGCAGACGGGAATAAATGTCATAGGCCCGTTCGCCGCGGCCCGTCGACTCGATTACCATCGGTACCAGCATCATTCACCCTTTCCACACCCCTGCCCCGAGGTCGCTTTCGCCGGCTCTGGGGAGGGTCGAAATGGTCCGCATCATCATTAGTTATTACGCGGACTGGTGATACAAAAAGTCGAGGGTCTTTTCGTTGCGGATTCTTGTCCGTATCCTATCGAGGCCCCCATCCCGTGTCAAACGAGCGCGTACGGCTTCAGACGTCTGCTTTGATTGTCTGGCCAGCGACTCCAACTCCCGATCCAGTTCTTCATCGCTGACCTGGATGTTCTCTTCCTCCGCCACTCTTTCGAGCAGCAGTGCGGCTTTCACATCGTGAATCGCCTGCTCGCGCTGTCCCGCGCGCAGACGCTGCAAATCCATTTTCTTCATTTGCTCGGCGGTCAGGCCCTGCGCTGCCAGCGCCCGCAGTCCCCGCTCCAGCCGGATGTCGATCTGTTGTTCGGTCAGCGAATCGGGAACCTCAAAATCGTTCCGCTGAATCAGTTCCTGGACCAGCTTGTCCTTGGCGGCGTGTTCGGCTTCATGCTTGCGCTCGGATTCGATTTGCTCGCGAACCGCCTTCCGCAAGTCGTCCACCGTTTGGAATTGGCCGAGTTGCTTGGCGAACTCGTCGTTCAATTCCGGTAGGCTCTTTTGCTTGATCGAGCCCACCTTGACCGTATAACTGAACGTCTTACCCGCCAGGCGTTTATCCTGTGTGTCTTCCGGATAGTTGACGTCGAACGTCCGCTCGTCCGCGGCGTTCGCGCCGCGCAGGTGTTCGGTGAATTCCGGCATGGTGTTCTGGCCCGCAATTTCGACCAGCACTTCATCCATGTGGACGGGCTGGCCTTCGCCGGACTTTGAATCTCCAGCTTTCGGATTGCCATCGAGCGAGACCTGGGCGAAATCGCCGTCGGCTAGGACGCGGCCCTCCACCGGATTGAAACTGGCATGACGCTCGCGCAGATCGGCCAGCGCCTGTTCTACATCGGCTTCGGAAACCGCGATTTCCGGCTTATCGGTTCGCAGTTCCTTATAGCCTTCCAGCTTGATTTCCGGCAGTACTTCGAAGGCAGCTTTAAACCGCAGCGGCTCGCCATCGTGCAGGTGCAAATCGGTCACGCGGGGCCGCGACACCGGATGCAGGCTCAGCCTCTCGGCCTCCTGCCGAAAGAAGCGCGGGATCAGCGCTTCGACCATGTCGGTCTTGATCTCTTCCGAAAAACGCTGGCGAATAATCGACGCCGGAACATGGCCGCGCCGGAAGCCGGGAATGCGCGCCACCTTCTGATATTTCTGGATCAGCGTGTCGGTCTGCCGGGCGACATCCGCGACCGGAATCTCGACCACGATCTCGCGTTTCGTGGCGCTTTCTTTCGCAGCACTTTCGTTCAAATCAGTGGGGCTCACAGTTGCCTTTCCAAAGCGGCCGCGGCAGCAGAGTCGGGAGGAATTTGCCCGGCTGCGACGCTTTATGCCGCAGCATTGAGTGTAAAGACTCTCGAAGAGCAACGTCAAACGGCGGAAGGGGATGCCCTGAGGAAGTTCTTGGGCGGGGCCTAACGGTTGGGAAGAGTAGTGATCTCGCTCAAGTCCAACAAATTGCGATCAGCCGTGACCAGCGTTAGCCCGAGCACCTTCGCAGTCGCCGCCAAAAAGCGGTCAGTCGGATCGCCATGGGGAAGGTCAAGCGCCAAGCCGGCCATAACAATCTCGCTGGTCAGCGGCGCTTCTCGCAGTTGTTCGGTGTATCGCTTGACCCAGCCATAGGGATTCTCGACACGTACGCGGCCTTTCTGCATCAGGGTAAGGGCCTCCCAAACACTCACGGACGATATCCATAGTTCGTTGGCGGTATTCGAGAGCTCGGCCGTAACCCGCCGTCCCAGTTTCTTCGGTTCCAATTGGCTCCACAGCCAGATATGGGTGTCCAGAAGAAGATTCACCGGCGGTAAACCTCCATCTCGCCAAGATCGATGACCGGCGATACGATGTCTCCGACGATCTTTCCCGTTCCCAAGCCGGCGCCCACAAACTTGCGGGTGCGATCGGGGCCGGCCGCGATCACTTCGGCCACCGGTTTTCCGTGACGCGTGATGCGTAAGGGCTGCCGAGTCTTCTGGACCTGTTGAATCAGGCCCAGACACTTGGCCTTGAATTCTGAAATGGAAATTTCGTTCATGTCGTTACCCCGCACATTCGGCGCTTCTTGCCTGTATGACCATAATATTAGCCATAGTCATTTAACTAGTCAAATCTGCGCCCATTCAGGGGATGTTCTGGCCGCCAAAGTAACGGGCACGCTTTTGTGTGGCGCGGACACTCTTGTCCGCGCCGAACGACCAAGTACAATTGATGCGAATGTCACTGCCCAACTGGCTCAAGGTTCTGAATACGGAAGTCGTCGCTTGCACGCGCTGTCCACGCCTGGTCGAATATCGCGAGCGGATCGCCCGTGAGAAGCGCCGCGCTTACCGCGACTCCGAGTATTGGGGTAAGCCCGTTCCCGGCTTCGGCGATCCCCACGCCCGCGTTCTCGTGCTTGGACTCGCTCCCGGCGCCCACGGCTCGAATCGCACGGGACGCCCCTTTACTGGAGATGCTTCGGGAAACTTCATGTATCCGGTGTTGTATGAAACGGGTTTTGCCAATCAAGGCACGGCTACGGACCGCAATGACGGACTGGCGCTCATTGATCTCTACATCACCGCGGCGGGCCGCTGCGCACCCCCGGATAACAAGCCTCTGCCCGAGGAACTGGCCAACTGCGCCCCGTTTCTGGAGCGGGAACTGGAGGGACTGAAAGCACTGCGTGTCGTCGTCGCCCTGGGAAGGATCGGCTTCGAAGCCTATCTCAACTACCTGATGCGACGGAAGTTGATCGCGAGGAAGCACGAGTATGAGTTTCGCCACGGCGCGGAATACGCCCTGCCCGATGGACGCGTCCTTCTGGCCTCCTACCATCCCTCCAACCAGAACACGCAGACCGGGAAACTGACCGAGGAGATGTTCCGAAAGATCTTCAAGCGAGCCCGCGATCTGGCCGATGAATCCACGAAGCGGATCCCGCGGTAGGCGGAAACCTCTCGGCCGGCAAGGAGGACCCGTCTGCTCCGGGATGCACCGCACTATTCTGCGTAGGGACAGCCGCCCTCGGCTGTCCGGCGGGGCGAAGCCCCGCCACCTGTGAGTCCTGCGAATGAACCAAACCAGAACGGGACGAGTTTCGATCGCGGACAGCCGAGGGCGGCTGTCCCTGCGCAAACCTCAGCCTAAAATCCTACAAACACCGGTTCCGGCTCCAGCAGGATTCCCCACGCTTCCTGCACGCTCTGCTGGATTTTATCTTTCAGTTCGACAATATCGCTGGCCTTCGCGTCTCCACGGTTGATCAGGGCCAGCGCATGTTTGTGCGAAATCCCGGCCGCGCCCGCCGCGAATCCCTTGGAGAATCCGGAGTGTTCCACCAGCCACGCCGCGGAAACTTTGCGCTGCGCATTGAGAGCGGGGTAGCTGGGGATCTCGAGCCCTTTCGAAACCGCATGCTCGGCCAGATCTCTGAATTGCTCCTCGCTGAGTACGGGATTCTTGAAGAACGATCCGGCGCTGCGGCAATCTTCGTCTCCAGGAACAATCAACATGCCTTTGCTTCGTCGTATGGCGCGCACCGCCTCGCGCACATCGGCTAGCGATGGCGGTGTTTTCCTCTCGGCAAAGTGCTTTTGCAAGTCGGCATAGTGCAAACTCGGAGCGCCACCGCGCTTCAACCTGTAGTTCACCCGCAAAATGATGTATCGCCCACGTTCGCTGCTGTTAAAGATGCTGGTGCGATAGCGGAATCCGCAGGCCGGTTTGGGCAATACCACAACGCGGTCTTGTTTCAGATCGAGCACACGCACTGATTCGATGGTGTCGGCCACCTCCTGCCCATAGGCGCCAACGTTTTGCACGGGCGTGCCTCCGACGCTGCCCGGAATCCCGCTCAGGCACTCGACTCCTGCACAATTCTGCACGATCGTTTGCGCGACAAAGTCGTCCCAGTTAACGCCCGCGCCCACGCTGAAGAGCACGGCGTTGCCCGTGGTGTCGTGAGTGATTCCGCTAATCGCGACTCGCAGCACCAGTCCGGGCCAACCTGAATCGGCGACCACGAGATTGCTTCCTCCGCCCAGCACAAACAGCGGCAGATCGCGGGTTTTTGCGAACAGTGCGGCCTCGCGAACCTCGTCTTCTCTTTTCAGTTCCGCGAAATAGCGAGCCGCCCCGCCCACCTGCAAGGTGGTCAGGGGCGCCAGCGGAACGTTTTCCCGTATCGCCATGACGCTCATTTCCTTCTATATTGAATTGAGCATCTCATGTCTGCCTGCGCTGGCATATTGAGAACCGAGCTACCGCGTGACCTGTGACGCAGGCGAAATGCATAGGTCCTTCGCTTCGCTCAGGATGACAGGGTTATTAGAAATTACAGGAGAGTCCATGTATCCGGAAATAATGGTGGTCCCGATGCGCGAAGAACTGACGCGTCTGGGAATTGAAGAACTGCGCACTGCCGCTGACGTTGATCGCTTCGTGCAGAACGAACCCGGCACAACCATGGTTGTGGTGAATTCGATTTGCGGATGCGCTGCCGGACGTATGCGTCCCGCGGTGCGGCTGGCATTGCAGAATGCGGCCAAACCCGGCAAGAGCGCGACCGTATTTGCCGGACAGGACACAGAAGCAACCGAGCGCGCCCGTTCCTATTTCACGGGATACCCGCCGTCGTCACCTTCCATCGCGATTCTGCGCGACGGCAAACTGGTCTACATGATGCCCCGCAACCAGATCGAAACCCGTGTAGCTTCCGCCATCGCCGACGATCTGAAAGCCGCCTTCGAGTTGCACTGTGCGACCTCAACCGCGGCGCGCTAGCATGTGTGGTGGCGGGGCTTCGCCCCGCAGGCACGGGGCAGAGCCCCGTCACCACACTCAATCAGACACTCTATCAAGGGAATGCAAATCTATGAAACATCTCCTTCTTCTACTCGCACTCTCGGTTGCGTCGTGGGCGGCTGAACCCTGGCGTACTCCCTCCACGCAGATTGATGCCGTCTATCCCCAGGTCGAAGCGCTCTATCTCGACCTGCACCGCAATCCCGAGCTCTCGTATCACGAGGAAAAGACTGCGGCCAAAATTGCCGACCAGCTACGCAAACTCGGGTACGACGTCACCACCGGATTTGGCGGCACGGGTGTGGTCGGGGTGTTCAAGAACGGCCCCGGTCCGGTGGTCATGTTGCGCGCCGAACTCGATGCCTTGCCGGTGCCGGAGAAAACTGGGCTCGCGTATGCGAGTCATGTCACCACGCATGATGACCGCGGCGTTGAAGTGCCGGTAATGCATGCCTGCGGCCATGATCTGCACCTGTCGATTGGCATCGGAACCGCCGCCCTGCTGGTGCAGAATAAAGACCGATGGCACGGAACCTTTATCTATGTCGGACAGCCTGCCGAGGAACGTATCGGTGGCGCCAAGGCCATGATCAAAGACGGCCTGTTTACGCGCTTTCCCAAGCCAGACTTCGTTTTTGCGGTGCACGACAGCAACGGACTGCCGGCCGGCAAAGTCGGCTACACACCTGGCTTCAGCGCGTCGAATGCCGATTCTGTAAACGTTACGGTGTATGGAGTTGGCGGCCACGGCTCGGCCCCGCAGGAGACGATCGATCCGATCGTGATCGCCGCTCGAACCATCGTAAGCTGGCAGACCATCGTGTCGCGCGAAATTGATCCGCAAGATCCGGCCGTTATTACCGTGGGTTCGATCCACGGCGGTACCAAGAACAACATCATTCCTGACGAAGTGCTGATGCAGTTGACCGTGCGCTCCTACAAGGATGACGTCCGCAAACATCTGCTGGCCGCCATTGAACGGATCGCGGTCGCGGAAGCGGCGGCGGCTGGCGCTCCGAAAAAGCCGCTCGTCGAGCTGGTGGAGGGTGTCGGCGCGGTTTATAACGATCCTCCGACCACCAACCGCCTCGCCGACCGTCTGAAACAGGTGATGGGAGATGCGAACGTTGTGCTGGGGCGTCCGATCATGGCAAGCGATGATTTTGCTGAATATCGCTACGCGGGAATTCCCAGCGTCATGCTCGAATTGGGCGCCGTCAACCCGGAGAAATATGCGGAGGCAATGAAAACCGGGGAGAAGCTTCCTGGCCCGCATTCTCCCTACTTCGCGCCCGATCGCGAGCCCAGCCTCAAAACCGGAATCGAAGTCGAGATGGCAGCGATTCTGGAATTGATGGGCAAGCCATAAATCCGAGTAGAGACGCGGCTTGCCGCGTCTCCGCCCTAAGGATTGCGGTAGAGTTGTCTTCCGCGCGACGGTCTAACCTTGGCGGCTAAAGCCTATGCCGAAGACGAGCCGGTTATCGCAGCGCTGAAATCGCTGCGCCACCCAAAACCATTGGAGCCTCGGCGCGACGTTCCGCGCTAAAAGCGAAACAGGTACGACGCCTTCACGAAGAAATTTCTGCCGTCGTTGAGCAACCGGCCGCTGGGATTGTGCAGCACCTCTCCATTTACGTCCGTTCCGAGCGGAAATGCCAGATTTTCCAGATTGCTGTTGTAGCCGACATAAATCGCCGTGCTGGGATGCACAAGATAGGTGATCAGGAAATCCGCGTTGAAGTTCTTGGTGGTCTGCAAGTAAGTGAAATGTGGATTCGACAGCACCGTGCCGTACTCGCCGATGAAGCGGAACGAGAGTTCGCGGGTGAACTGGTAGTTCCACTTGCTGCGGATGATGTGATTATTCATGGCGCCGAACGAGCCATCCAGACTGTGGAGTCGAAACAGGATGTAGGTGTTATCGATTTTCAGGGCCCGGCTTGGCCGGACCGTGAGGGTCACATTGGCACTCATGCGCCGCGCGAGAAATGGAATAATGGGAAACTGCGGCAGCACCTGCACGTAAGGCGCATCGTAGTTCACGCGTGTGCCAAAGCGATAGTCGGCGTGCAGAAGCACTTTCTGGAAATAGCTTGAATCGATGGCAAACTCGGTGGTGTGACGCACGTATTTCTGGATGCTGGTAATTGCCGAGTAGTCCTGCGGCCGCAGCCGTTCCATTTCCTGCGCGTACAAAGCGGTCAGGAATGTCTGCCCGATCAGTTCCACCTTCATCGATGGCATGTAGCCTGAATTGATGTGATTGCCTTCGTGATCGTAAATCTGGTAAGTCTCGAACGTCGGTCCCCAGGAAATCAGGTGTTTGCCTTCCGGCCGGAAGGTGTACTGCAGCCGCTGATAAAGGTTTCGCATGTCCTGCTGCGGATCAAAGCCCGTCAACGTCCGGAAATTGGGACTCCGGTCAGAATAGTCCAGGAAGTAGTGCAGCTTGAGTCCGTCCCTCTGCAAGACAACTTCTTCGGCGTTACCGGACTGATACCCTCCCGTAGTATTGAACTGGTTGAAGGTTACGTCCTGGGGATTGAGGGTGGCGCTGTACGCAGCTTGCGCATTCAGGGTCCAGTGGCTATTCAGATTGAAGCGTCCGTCAAGGCTGCCTACCCGGTTGAAGAATCCGTTGACCTCGCGATCGGCGTAGAGCGCTCCGATGGTGGACTGACTGCCGATGTCGCGGCTCACCCGTCCCACCGCAAAAAGCGCGTGCTGGTTGAACAGCGGATTGCTGGAATCCACCTGCTCTCCCGGGGAGGCGGTGTCGGCCGCCAGCAGTCCGACCGCCCAAGGCCCGTTCTTGCCCGTCATGCGCACTCCCCATTTCGGATCGGCAATGCGGCGGGTGAAGACGAGATCGATGGGCGTCTTGAAATAATTCGAGTTCTCCTGAAAAAAGGGCCGCGTCTCCGGAAAGAAAACTTCGAAGCGCTGGTTGACCGTGACCTGCGGCTGATCGGATTCGATCTGGCTGAAGTCGGGATTGGCGGTCGCGTCGATGGCGAACTTGTCCTTGAGCACGAGCTTCGCGTCCAGGCCGACCTGACCGAACGCGGTGCGCTGCGAGTAGAAGACGTCGCTGGGATTGCTCGCGTCGATTTCCTTGAACGAACGCCCGATGGCATAGGGGATGAGCTGAATATTCCGGCCGGGCGAAATCTTCTCCAGACCGGTAGCCGTACCTTCCTGATTGAGCCGTCCCTGGATGCGGCTGGAGTACGGCGGCCAGAAGGCGTCTTCACTGGAGCGAGGAATTTCGCGGTTCAATAGGATGCCCCAGGTTTGAGGATCGCCCGAAGGGAAGCGCAGGCTGCGAAACGGGATCGCAAACCATACCAGGAAGCCCCGATCGGTCACTTTTCCGGCCGAGTTCCAGACCGTGTCGAACGACGGGTCGAAATCCTGGCCCTCGGTCCACAGGGCATCCAACTGCACCCCTAGGGGGTTGCTGTTAAAAGCGTAGGCGCGACGGTGGTCATGGAAGGTGTCGAGCATGATCTCGACCGTGTCGTCGTCGAAAACATCCTCGCGCCGGGAAAGCCGGGCGCGAATTTTCCTGGGCTCGTTGTCGAAGCACACGAAGATAGCGTAGAGATTCTTGTCGTCGTATCCCAGGTACACTTCGGTGCGCTGCGAAATCGGAGCGCCGTCGGTCGGAACCCTCTGCGTGAAGCCTTCCACCTTAGCCAGTTTGCCCTGCCATGCGGGCGCCGGTTCCATGCTGAGGAAGTCCTCAATGCGGGGAGGGGCGGGGACGCGAGGGATACGAACGTTGCCAAACTCGGGTGGGCTGGCGAAAAGAGGAGAGACGGCGCACACCAGTACCATCAACAATCGTCGATAGTTCGTTTTGGTGACCAAGCTGTTGTTTTCTTTTAGACGCCCGTGGGTTCTGTTGGTGAGCTAGCTGGAGAGCGCAGCGCCCAGCTCTCACCCTCCAGGGCTTTGACCGTCTATTCCATCACAAATATAAGTAAGCGTCATCACAGCGCAGCCGGATCGATTGCAGGATCATGGTCGTGAAGTCGTGCCCAAGTCGGTACCGAGCGAATTCCGGGTTTCGGGGCTGAGGTTGCTCCACCGGGTCCGATCCATTCGCAAAGTCGTGGAGTGTTCACGTGACCATAGAGCAGGATCTCACCGCGGCCGCAACTCATGATCTAGTCGAGTCGCTGACGCCGGCGCAGAAAGAAACACTGCAGCGTGCGGTCGGCAAGGTGATAGCGTTGGGCGCACAAAAGGGAGTCAGCGCGGATCAGATGGTCGAGATGCTGAAAGCAGGCCTGACCGTCGGCGAACTGCTGGAGTATTTGGCGGCTCAGTCCGGAGAAGTTGCCTAGAGGCAGGTTTCAAAGTTTCAAGGATTCAGAGTTTCAAGGTCTGGAACCAGTGTCTCGGTTATTGACGGAACCTTGATATCTGTTTGCCTTGGGTTTGCCGTCGGGCTTGCAATTGAGTAATCTCTAGCGATGTCTTTGGACCGGAAACTCAGCAACCGAGGAATCGCGCCCGTCCCGCAATCCAGTCCGGCGCGTTCCCTGCAACTGGCGCTGTGCGCGTCGATTATTTTCGGAGTGATCGCTTTCGGTTCGACAAGGGGCGCGTCCGCCCAGGAAACGCCGAAGCCGCAAACTCAAGCGGGCAATTCCGCCGGCCAGGCGCCGAGTGCGCCGTCGAAAATTGAGCCCGTGGCCCTCTACAATCTGCTGGAAAGGAAGTCCATCGTTTTCCCCGACATTGCATCCAGCACGGAGCCGCTTTCAGCGGGGCAAAAGTTTCAATTGTTCGTGGACAACAGCATCTCCGTGCACACGCTGACCTGGGCGGCCCTGGGTTCAGCGGTTGGCCAGGCGGCTAACTCGCCAACCGGCTACGGACAGGGATGGGACGGATACACCAAGCGATATGGGTCCTCGATGGCACGCCAGGCTTCCGGCGAGTTCTTCGGGACGTTTCTGCTGGCGTCCGCGCTGCACCAGGATCCGCGATTTTATCCGGAGATCAGACCCAGCTTCGGTCACGCCGTGAAGTATTCGTTCGAGCGTGTGTTCGTCACCCGCAACGATGACGGCCGCGATGTCGTAAACTGGTCTGGGCTGGGCGGGCCGCTGATGGCCGAGGGACTGGCGAACGTCTATTGGCCGGACCGGAACCGCACTGTCGGAGATACGTTCCTGCGCTTTGGTCTGGACTTGGCAACCAAGGCGGGTGGAAACATGCTCCGCGAATACTGGCCGGTGTTTTATGGGAAGATTCACCCCGCGTCCCGGTCGGGCGCCGGACACAATTGACCGTTGACCGCCTGGGAAAAAGGCTGGCTTTCATTTCCCGTACACGCATCCAAATGAAAAACAGCGGTTGTGGCGGAATCGCGGTTTACGAGCTTAGCTCTACGAAACAGGAGATCAAGATTGAGGAATCGGACACTGTTCTTACTTGCCTTTTGCGGGCTCATCGCGTCAGCTTCGGCACAATCCAATTTCAGTCGTTATAACTTTACCGCCGGCGGCGGACTCGGCATCGGCCGCGCCGATGTCGCCAGCTATGTCGGGAACTCTTATTTTGGAGTAGCCGGAGGCGGCATCAACTTCAATCGCCTGTTCGGCGTGGACGCCGAATACATGTACTACAACCTCGGCTTCCGACCTGGCGTGGAGTTGAGTCAGGCCTTGAGCAACCAAAGCGGGAACATGCAGTCGATAAGCCTGGACGGAATCGTCACCGTGCCCCGCCATTTTGGCAAGTTGGGCGCCTATGGAATTTTCGGCATAGGTTTCTATCGCCGCAGCGTTTCGGTCCCCAGGAACCTCCTCCCAGCCGGCGCAAACTACCAACCCGCGTGGAGATGGTGGGATCTGACCTGGGCTAACAACATTACCGGCGGTGAGCTCAACTCGCAATGGATGTCCTCGAATACCAAGGATGCCGGCGGCTTCAACTACGGCGGAGGAGTCACCTACCGGTTGAACCATCTTCACAACTCCAAGCTCTTCGTGGAGTGGCGCTACCATCGCGCTTATCAGAGCGACGGCAAGACCATCGTTATGCCGATAACGGTTGGGCTGCGCTGGTGAGAGACTTCGACCACGCCGCTCAAGCAGGACCCCCAGCTCGTTAACTTTCAATTCGTCAGACTTGTCATCCTGAGCGAAGCGAAGGACCTGCTTTTCGCCGGGGCAGCAGATCCTTCGCTCAGGATGACAAATCACTTGGAACGATGCATGGCCCAGCGGTCGCGCACTCCAGTCAGAAATTTCTCTTTGTCCTCTCGCATCTGCCGGACCAGTGCTTGGTTGCCGGTATCTTCGTGGGCGGCGGCCCATAGCACCATCTCCGTGAGCACCGGGGCAAGATCGGTTCCTTTAGCGGTCAGCGAGTAAACCATTCTTCGTCCGTCTGCCGGGTCAGGTTCCGTGGTGAGGATTCGGTGAGCGACCAGCTTCCGCAGCCGGTCGGCCAGAATGTTCGTCGCAATTCCTTCATAGCACTCCATGAACTCCTTGAAAGTACGGAACCCCCGCAACATCATGTCGCGGATGATCAACAGCGACCAGCGATCGCCTAGCATCTCCACCGAGGCATTCAGTGGGCAGCCCGACCGCCGCTTCGCTCTGGACTTCGACATATTTTCCGCAGTTAATTAACTTGCATAGTGCAAGTGATATGGGCATAATCTCACGACAACGGGTTGTTTCAATCACGAAATACCAAGGGAGTGTTTTGTACAGAAACGAAACGCGTCACTTCCAACTCATAACCAGCGAACCAATCAAAGGAGAAATGGAAATGGAAAAACCTACGCACGAACAAGCTCAACTCCACCTGCAAATCTACGAAATGCGCCGCGAGGCCCGGCTGCGCCAAGCCCGCGACTGGTTCTTCAACAATTACTTCGTGGACAATTTCGATGACTCCATGCGAATCGCGGCGCCAGGAACGGAAAACGGCACGTTCGCGATGATGGTGCTCTCGTATTGGGATCAAGCCTGCGCGATGCTCAACTACGGACTGCTCCACGAAGACCTGTTTTTTGAGACCAGTGGCGAATTTTTCGGGGTGTGGGAACGCGTCAAGCCCGCTATTCCGCAGGGCCGGGAGCGGTTTGCGAACAAGCAGTTCATGGCTCATCTGGAAAAAGCGGCGCAGCGCTACGAAACGTGGATCGAAAAGCGTTCGCCGGGTCATCTCGCTGCCATGCGCCAGTTCATGAATCAAATGCGTCCTCAGCCGGCAAAGGCGGCGTAGGCAGAGAGCAAATCGGAGCCTGGGACGCGGTTGTACAATTGCCTTCCGCGGCTCAGGCTCAGACTTGCCGTAGCAGAGATTCGGTACAACCGAGGGGAAGCCTATGCAGAAAATCACTCCATTCTTGTGGTTCGACGGGCAGGCCGAGGAGGCGGCAAACTTTTATACATCCATCTTCAAGAATTCGAAAATCTTGAACCTTGCACGGTACGGAGACGCGGGGCCGGGGCCGAAAGGATCCGTGATGACGGTGACTTTTCAACTCGAAGGGCAGAAATTCATGGCGCTGAATGGGGGTCCGCACTACACTTTTTCTCCGGCCATATCGTTCTTTGTAGACTGCGAGACGCAGGCGGAAGTCGATGAGTTGTGGGAGAAGCTGTCCGCCGGCGGGAAGGAAGTGCAATGCGCATGGCTGCGAGACAAATTTGGCATCTCGTGGCAAATTGTCCCGAGGGCTTTGATCGAACTGATGCAGGACAAGGACCCGGTGAAATCGCAGAGAGTCTTCAAAGCCATGCTGAAAATGACCAAGATCGACATTGAAGGTTTGAAGCGAGCTTATCGAGGTGAATGAAACGGGAGAAATCAATGAAGCGAAAGATAGTCAGGACAATCACATTACCAGTATTCGTTTTGGCCGTCGTGTTGAGCGCCGCGTGGCCGGAGCAAGCACAGGACGCCAAAGCACCGTATGCGAACATGGCCCCGGTGCAGCAATATTTGATGACGAATCGGAATGCCGAGATAGCCCTGGCGCGGAGCGCGGCCCCGGAATCCATTTCACGCGATGCCGAGGTTTTGGTCCTCGGAGAGCATGGTTACGAAACCGCAGTCAAAGGTAATAACGGTTTCGTGTGTATCGTGGAACGATCATGGACCGCCGGAATCGACGATCCTGACTTTTGGAATCCCAAGGTGCGGGGCCCGATCTGCTTAAACCCGGCGGCCGCACGATCTTATCTTCCACTCACTATCAAAAAGACCGAGTTGGTGTTAGCGGGACAATCCAAAGCTCAAATGTTCGAAAGTATAAAGGCCGGCCTCGACAAGAAGGAATTGCCGACGCCGGAATCTGGCGCAATGAGTTACATGTTGTCAAAGGAAGGATATTTGACCCAGGTAGACGGGCCTTGGCATCCCCACCTCATGTTTTTCGTTCCGCTAGCGGACGCTGCAACTTGGGGCGCAGATCTGCCAGGGTCCCCAATTCTGGCGATGAACGACGCTCAGGACGGGCTGACCGTATTCCTGATTCCGCTCGCCAAGTGGTCGGACGGCACGGCTGATCGCACGGTTGAACACTGAAGTTTGAACTCGGCCGTCATGACGCGGTCACGAGTATGCGAAGAATGCTGTCGAAATTTGGGTAAAGGGAGCGGGGTATGAGCAAAGTGCGAGTTCTGGCAGGTACGCGCAAAGGCGCGTTCATTCTGGAGTCGGACGGTAAGCGCGAAAAATGGGATGTCAGCGGCCCGCATTTTGCCGGCTGGGAGATGTACCACCTGAAAGGATCGCTCGCCGATCCCAATCGTATCTACGCGTCGCAAACCAGCGGCTGGTTCGGCCAGATCATTCAACGCTCGGATGACGGTGGTAGAACCTGGCATCAGCCCGGAACGCCGCCCGGAGAAACGCCCACTCCGGGTCCTCCGAAGGCTGCCAGCAACAAGTTCGTCTACGACACTTCTGCCGAGACTGGCAAGCCGCTTACCACGCATCAGTTCTACGACGGCACGCAGCATCCTTGGGAATTTAAACGCGTGTGGCATCTGGAGCCGTCGCTCACCGATCCTGATACGGTGTACGCGGGAGTGGAAGACGCCGCCATCTTTCGTTCCACCGACGGCGGCGAGAACTGGAAGGAACTCCCCGGCCTGCGCGGCCACGGCACCGGGCCAAAGTGGCAGCCGGGCGCGGGTGGCATGTGCCTGCACACGATTATTCTCGATCCTGGCTCTCGTAGTCTGGAAACCCAGCGGATCTGGATCGCCATTTCGGCAGCGGGCGCATTCCGCACCGACGACGGCGGCAAGACCTGGAAGCCAATCAACAAGGGGCTCTATTCCCAATACATTCCCGACCCCAGAGCTGAGGTCGGGCACTGTGTTCATCATATCGCGATGAACCCTTCGCGTCCGGGTGTGCTGTTCATGCAGAAACATTGGGACGTCATGCGCTCGGACGACGCCGGCGACAACTGGAAAGAAGTCAGCGGAAATCTGCCCACCGACTTCGGGTTTGTGATCGACGTGCATGCGCACGAACCAGAGACGATTTATGTCGTCCCCATCAAGAGCGATTCAGAGCACTTTGTTCCGGATGGAAAGCTGCGTGTGTACCGCAGCCGCACCGGCGGCAATGAGTGGGAGGCGCTGACCAAAGGCCTGCCGCAGAGCAATTGCTACGTCAATGTGCTGCGCGACGCTATGGCCGTGGATTCACTCGATAAGTGTGGCATCTATTTCGGCACCAGCGGCGGGCAGGTGTATGCCTCGGCCGATGCCGGTGACAGCTGGAATCCCATTGTCAGAGATCTACCCGGCGTGCTTTCGATTGAGGTACAGACGCTGAAGTGATCGCACAGATATGATTCGCGTCCTACTTCCGGAGCATCTGCGAACGCTGGCGCAAGTTCGTGGCGATGTGGAGATCGACATCCACGGCCCGGTGACGCAGCGTTCGGTCCTCGACGCGCTCGAGGCCCGCTATCCGATGCTGCGCGGGACCATCCGCGACCAGGTCACCGGGCAGCGCCGGCCGTTCTTGCGGTTCTTCGCCTGCGAAGAGGATCTGTCCCATGAGGCGCCGGATGCTCCGCTTCCCGACGTGGTCGCGTCGGGGGCGGAACCATTGGTCATCCTGGGCGCCATTGCCGGCGGCTAGGCTGGCCGGGATTTTCAGCTCTCGGACGTTGCCGGGGCGGGCCCGAATACCATCGAGACCAGGGTGTGGATCTCCTCGACCGCTTCATCCAGTTCAAAGGTGAACCGGGCCAAGTCCATGCCTTCGAGATCGTGGTATTCCTGCTGGAGAATGACCCATGCCGGATCGGCGATCAAGTCGACTTTTGACCGCTCGTAGTATCCGTAACCCATGCCGCGCATGCGGCACAGAAGATCGCTCAGGTGCACCAGGGCGACCAGGGGCTGCGCTTTCTGGCTGTTTTCGACGTCATGATGGTGGGAGATCACCTCGATGATATCGTCCGCTAGGTCCCATTTTTCAGCCAGTGCGCGCCCGGTGTCGGAATGCGTGAATCCCAGGATGTCCTGTTCCACCTCGTGCAGCGGAACTCCCTCCCGGCAAGCGCGCTCCATCACCGGAGCGAATTCCTTGGAAAAAACCAGGCAGTTCACCATGAACCCGATGTCGTGCATCAGGCCCGCTGTGTACGCCTTTTCCCGATCCGCGCTGGCCAGCTTCTCGCTGATTTTCCGGCACACCATGGCGCAACCCAGCGAATGCCTCCAGAACACGATGGGATCGAGCGCCCACTTCTTGGATGGGAATGCCTGTCCCAGGCAACAGGTGAGAAGAATGGTTTCCACCCGGCGCAATCCCAGGCTCATCACCGCTCCCTTAATGGACTTGGGGGGCTGCGCCATGCCGAATAAAGGTGAGCTAGCCACGCGCAGGCATTGCGCGGCGATGGCGCTGTCGTAAGACACCAGGCGCACCACTTCGTCCACCTGTACTTCCTCCCGGCTCAACATTTTGAGTAAGGGCAGAAAGACGGCGGGGATCGCGGGCATGGTCTTGATCCGCTGCACCCGCTCACTAATCGTTGCCGCTAAGGTTGGGTTCATAATTTCCCACTGTCGAGGGATGGTTTCCAGTACCCGATCGTTCCCGGAAAGTGAATCAGGTGAAACTGGTCATTTAATTTCATCAGCGATTCCGAGGTCCCGAGAAAGAAATAGCCGCCAAAATTTAGGTTGCTGAAAAAACGGTCGATCACCTTCGACTTCGAGGCGGCGTCAAAATAGATCAACACGTTGCAGCAGAAAATCAGGTCCATGCCCTTCATGAAAAGCATCTTGTTATCGTCCTGCAGGTTGAGGCGGGTGCACGTGACCAGCTTTCTCACTTCCGGCCGCACCTGCAGTTTCTTCTGGTCGACCATCGTGAAGTATTTCCGCTTGAAGTAGTCGGTGGTGTTGCGCAGTGCGTAGTCGCCATAAACGCCAGCCTTGGCGGTTTCGACGGAATGGTCGTTCAGGTCGGTGGCGAGAATCTCGATGATCCAGCCTTTGAGTAAACCTGCGCTCTCCTCAAGCAGGCTCATGGCCAGCGTATAGGACTCTTCACCGGTGGAGCAGCCCGCACTCCAGATGCGCAACCTCCTGGTGATCTGCCTGGCCTTTTGCGCCACGAGTTCCGGAAGAATCACTTTCCGCAGCGCGTCGAGCTGCGGCTGGCTGCGGAACAGACAAGTTTCTCCGGTGGTGATTTCGTTCAGCAGTTCCCTGAGTTCGGCATCGCGCTGCGGTTGCGCCGTGAGACGTTCCCAGTAGTCGCGTAGCGTCCGCACCCCCACCAGTTTCATTCGGCGCCCGCAGCCATCGGCCAGCAGGTAGAGTTTTTCCTCCGCTTTATAGATGCCCGAAACCTTGTACACCAGGTCGCGGATTAGCCGGTACACGGGGTCGATAACGTCCCCACCTGGATTCGGAGACGGCCGCACCATGACAGGTTGGAGGGTGATGGTCATTTTGCCGGATGCTCCAGGAGGGCGCCACTTTCCACGTGAACGGAAACGCGAGGGCCACAGTGCTTCCGCACGCGGCGCGTGATCTCCGCCGCCAATCGATCCAGAGGATAGGCGCCATCGTCGAGTCCCGAGGTGCGCACCGCGCCGGGCATGCCCCAAACCACGGCGGAAGCCTCGTCCTGGATGATGACATCTCCACCCGCGTTGCGAATTTCTTGTGCTCCGAGCAAACCGTCCGAGCCCATCCCGGTCATCACGACTCCGAGAACGTTTGCGCCATAGGCCATTGCCACCGAGCGAAACAGCGCATCGACCGCCGGGCGGCAGGAGTTTTCCCGCGGACCTTGATCCAGAAGCAGACGCCGGTTTGCGCCTTGTTGGGTCACCTTCATATGGAAATCTCCCGGCGCGATCCAGGCGTGCCCAGGGGAGAGAAGGGCGTTGGCGCTGCCCTCTTCCACGCGAATCGCGGATAGGCAAGAAATCCGCTCCGCCAGCAGCCGGGTAAAAATCGGCGGCATATGCTGCACCACCACAATCGGGACGGGAAAGTCGTTAGGAATCTTTGGCAGGACTTCCGCTAAGGCGTTGGGACCACCAGTCGAGGTGCCGATGGCCACAATTTCGATGCGCCAGTTGGAACGGTCTCGAACCTCCAATGGGGATCGAGACGGAGGCAAGCGGGGAACCTCCCGCCAAGCGATCCCACACAACGCCTTGATCTTCGGGATCAGTTCGAGGCGGATGTACGCGATGGCAACCGCAGGACTGCCGGAATTGGTTGGTTTTGTGGCATAGTCCGATGCTCCCAGCGCCAGTGCATCCAGGGTCGCCGCCGCACCGTGCTCAGTGAGCGCGCTGAACATGATGACCTTCACTTTGGGAAACGACTTGCGGACGAGCGCCAGTGTTGCCAGACCATCCATCACGGGCATCTCAACGTCCAGGGTGATCAGATCGGGCTTGAGCAGAGGAATCTTGTCCAGAGCAATTCGTCCGTCGCTGGCCGTGCCCACTACCTCCAGCGCGCGGTCTTCCGCCAGAGTGTCGGAGAGCACTTTGCGAATCACCACCGAATCATCAACCACCAGAATGCGAATAGGAGCCATGGCAAATCGTGTCGCTTCGTCTCATGATCGAGATCGCCGGGCAAGCGGCCGCAAAATTGAAATACCCAGCTGCGGACCATTCACCTCGACAGTCAGAAAGTGCGCGGGGGTTAGTTGCCGGCATAAGCTGACCTGCTCCGCCCTGAGGTGGTTGCTGCCCCATTCCCGCGGCTGTTGTCACCGGCGCTGATCTTGAACTGCTCGACCAGGTGGCGCAGTTGGGTGGAGGTTTCCACCAGTTGCTGCGAAGCTTTCTGGGTATCAGAGGCGCCGCGCGTCGTGCCCTGCGCCGCTTCCGCCACGCCTGAAATGTTGCTGGTGATTTCGCCGCTGCCCTGCGCCGCTTCACTCACGTTGCGCGACATTTCGTTGGTGGTCGCGTTCTGTTCCTCGACCGCCGTTGCTATCGTGCTCGAGATATCGTTGATCTGGTGGATAACTCCGGAGATCGATGCAATGGCTTCCACCGCCGCTTTGGTGTCGGTCTGGATGGCTTCGATTTTGCGGCTGATGTCTTCGGTAGCCTTGGCAGTTTCCTTGGCCAGTTCTTTCACTTCGTTGGCTACCACCGCGAAGCCTTTGCCCGCTTCACCGGCGCGCGCAGCTTCGATCGTGGCATTGAGCGCCAGCAGGTTGGTCTGCTGGGCAATCGAGGTGATCACTTTGATGACTTGTCCAATCTCGGTAGAAGAATCACCCAACTTGGACACGGTAGCGGTGGTCATTTCCGCCACCTTGACGGCAGCGGTTGCGACCTTGGCGGCTTCGGTCGCGTTCTTGGCAATCTCCTTGATGCTGGCGCCCATCTCTTCGGCGCCGGTGGCGACGGTCTGAAGGTTCTGGCTGACCGTCTGCGCGGCCTTCGAAACCACGTCGGCCTGGGCTGAGGTTTCCTCGGAGTTGGCGGTGATCTGCTGGCTGGTGGTATTCAGTTCCTCACTGGCGCTGGCTACCTGAACCGCATTTTCCGTGATGGCGAGGATCATGCGTTTCAAGCTGCCACTCATCTTGTTGATGGCTACGGTCAGGTCGCCGAGTTCGTCCCGGCTGCGGACTTTCAGGTCGTCATGGGTCAAGTCGCCGGCCGCGATGGCCTCCGCCTGGAACAGCACGGATTGGGTTGCACTCGAAATGCCGTGGCTCAGGAAGATGGCCACGAAGATGCCGACGCCCACAGCGGCCAGCGTAGTCAGCATCAAGATCCAGGTCAGCGATCGGGTCGCCGAATTCAGTTCTTCGCGGTCCTGCTGCAGCAGGTTGTCGAAGGTTCTTGCCATATCTTCCAGGGATTTTTTGATCGCGTTGTTGATCGGTATGGCTGTTTCCGAATACCGATCCCCTGCTTTCACAACCGCATCCCGTTCACCGCTGCTGGCATGGGTGATCGCAGTATCCTGGGCCTCGCGGAAGGAGGGTATGGCCTTCTTGATCTCGGCCAGCCGGTCCCGGTTCTCCGGTAGGGCCGAGTGGGGTGCCAGTTCGTCCAGGCGGGCGATATCTTTGTCGACCTCGCTCCACGCGTCATCGGAAAGCTTCTTCGCTGCCTCTCTTTGGCCGGGTTCCGCTCCCGCGAGGATCGCCTGACGGCCCTTGCTCCCCACCTGATTCAGATCCCTCTGCAACTTTCCAGCGGTTTCCACCGACGGGAAACGCAGGCTGAATACGTCGTCCTGGCTTTGCTTGATGTCGGCCACCTTCCAATAGGTCATCGCGGTGCTGAGGACCATCAAGGCGAGGATCACGCTAAAGCCCAGTCCCAGTTTCTTTCCAAGTGTTAGTTTCATTTCGTTCTCCTCAGCTTTCCGAATCCAAAACCACTGAACCCATTGCCAGCGAACCGCGCGGCGCGACCGATACCGCGCTGGCCGGTGTCGAAGCCGAGCCGCTATCGGCCAGCCGCCGCGCTTTCCGCCACATCCGTCATCTGGCACGCCTTTTCGATGTCCAGTACGTGCATGAGCCGGTCCTTCAGTTTGTGGACACCGAGGATCAGGGTCCGGACCGAGCCGCGCAAGGTTTCCGGCGGCGGCTCAAACGTGTCTTCCTCGACCTCGACCACATCGCCGATTTCGTCGACCAGCAGGCTGACCGCGCCATCTTCGGAACGCACCACCACATTCATCGCCAGCAGGCCCGCCGGCCGCGGCTCCAGTTCCAGCCGCCGCCGCAGATCGACTGCCGTGACGATTTGTCCCCGCAGGTTAATCAGGCCGCTGACCACGGCAGGCGCCAATGGAACCCTGGTCATGTCGAGCGAACGGATCACTTCCTGGACGCCTTTCAATTCCACGCCGAACAGCAGCTTGTCCAGATAGAAAGTGCAAAAATGTGAAGTTTGGGACATGGCTCAGTTCGCGACCCCCGCTGATCTCGCCGCCAGGCCGGGCGGCATAGCGCTTACATCTGCGCCTCGCAGAATGGCCGGGATATCGAGCAATTCCGTGACCCGGCCGCCGATCACGACGGAATAGAGCACGGATGCCCGGGTGGCCGCCGACTTTACGTCCGCCCGGTCTTCGACAATGTCCAGAATCCGCTCCACCACCAAGCCAAAGGTTCGACCTTCGTGATTCATTACCAGCACCTGAATCGGTGGTGAATCCGGCGCGGGCGGAATTTCCGGGGATCGCAGCTTATTGCGCCGCTCTTCCAGCACTACTTGGAGACGAATCAATGGCAATATCTGGCCGCGATATTGAATGACCCACCGGTTGCCGGACATTTCCACTTGCGCCACCGGAAACTCCTCCAGCCGCGCCAGCGTGCTGAGCGGTATGGCCATGCGGGAATCGCCCGGTCCCGCGAATAGCAGGAAAGTTTGCTTTTCTGCAGCGGCCGCTGCTGCTTCTGCGGTCTTTTCCATCAGCGTACGAGCCCGGGTTTCGCCGACCACGCTGGCGCGTTGTGCCAGGCCGAGCACGTCCAGGATGAGCGCTACTTTGCCATCTCCCATGATGCTCGATCCAGCAAAGGTTTTGACCAACTTGAGCTGCTTGCGTAGTGGCTTGACCACGATTTCTTCGGTGTCGTTGATCTGATCCACGATCAGTCCGAATTGCCGTTCATCGGCTTGCAGCACAACGATGTTGACCGCGTCGTCCTTGTCCGCCGTGGCTTTTGCGTCCTCGGCAAGTTTCAGTTCCCGGCTCAGGTACACGAGCGGCAGCAGACGTCCGCGCAGCCGGTAGACGGGTGCGCCATGGACCAGTTCGATGCCTGTGGCTACCTCGTCGGCCTCGATCCGCACCAGTTCGAGCAAACTTACCTGGGGGATGGCATAGCGATCGCCGCCGCAGGTGACAACCAACGCGGGGATGATGGCCAACGTCAACGGAATCTTCACTCGAACTGTAGTGCCGCTTCCCGCGATGGATTGAACGTCCACGCTGCCGCCAATTCTTTCCACATTCGTCTTCACCACATCCATGCCGACGCCGCGCCCCGATACCTTGGTTACCTTTTCCGCGGTGGAGAATCCGGGGAAAAAAACCATTTTGAAAATCTCGCGCTCGGTCATGAGTGCTGCATGTTCGGCGGTGACCATTCCGCGCTCAACCGCTTTTTGCCGGATGCGATCCACGTTGAGTCCGGCGCCATCGTCCGAGATCTCGATATTGACCTGCCCGCCTTCATGAAAGGCGCGCAGAATCAGGCGTCCGCTTCGCTCCTTGCCGGCTTTCATGCGGACTTCGGGAAGTTCGATGCCATGGTCCACGGAGTTGCGCACCAGATGGGTGAGCGGATCCTTAATTGCCTCGATGATGGTCTTGTCCAACTCCGTTTCTTTACCTTCCATCTCGATCTTCACTTCCTTGCCGCAACCGAGCGCGACGTCCCGGACAGTTCGCGGGAACTGGCTCCAGATGTTTCCGATGGGCTGCAGCCTGGTCTTCATGACTTCCTCTTGCAGTTCGGTGGCGATGAGGTTCATCCGTTGGGAAACGGCCTGGAGGCTGGTGTCTTCCACCGTGTTGGAAATCTGCAGAAGCTGATTGCGTGCCAGCACCAACTCGCCGACCAGCGTCATCAACTTGTCCAGCACGTTGACCCCGACGCGGATGGTCTCGGCTGCCTTGTCGCGAGACCGCGATTCCAGGGTGTGCTGGGCTTCGAGAACGTCCTCTGGCCTGGAGATCACCGGCTCCTCGGCACGCGCCGGGACGGGTTCGGTCGGCAGTTCTTTTGTCGCCAGTTCTGGCGGCGGGCTACTTATGGCTGCTGCAGCGGGCTCGAGCTTGGCGGCCCCGAGCTTGGCGGCCTTGGATCGTTTCTTTGGAACGGATGACAAGACTTTTCGGTGGGCTGGGAGTTCGGCAGACTTGACCGCGCTCGCGCCAATCTGTTGCAGCCGCGTCAGAGTTTCCCGCAGCTCTGGATAATCGACCTCCCCATCCTGGCCGGTGGATTGAATTTCCTTGAGCATCTGGCGGACCGCATCCACCATGCCCAGCAGCGCCGTGGTGAGTTCCGGGTTGAGGGTGAACTGGCCGTCCCGAAGCCGAGTCAGCAGGCTCTCGCCCACGTGGGCAACCTTTTCCAGCTTGTTGAAACCCAGAAATCCGCAGGTCCCCTTGATGGTGTGAATGGTACGAAAGACGCTGGCCAGCGCGTTACTATCATGGGGATTCTTCTCCAAACCGACCAATTCCCGGTCGAGCCGGTCCAGGTTCTCGTAGCTTTCGGCGAGAAAGTCTTGCACGATGTCGCTGTCGCTCATCGCTGCCGTTCCTTTCCAAATGGAGACTGACTTTCAATCGGGCCGCAGACGGTCGGTCGCTGCTTACTTTCTTGCGCCGCTTGCAGCACGCCCGCCGCGGGGTGGGTGTGGTTCCAAGTCACGCGGAAGAATCTCTGTGGGATCTCCTACTTAGAACCTATCGTCCGTGGCGCGACTTTCATTAGAGATTCAGTTCTCCCAGGCCGGGCGGGTACCCACGACTGCTTGGGTTCAAGAGGGCCCGCACCGCACGCTTTTTGCCGCAACGCCCACTTATCGGGGCGCGCAAATGTAAAAAATTTGTCAAAATCTGCCATCCGCGCTGAACTAAGGGCGGGAAACGTTGTACGCTGCAGTGGTCGTGGGGCACATGGGGCAATCCAGCAGGCTCTCTGCCAGCTTGGAAGATGACGGACCCGAATCGAATGAGGTAGTGTTATGGGCCAGATCGCCACACCAATGAGCACAGCCAGATCGGCGGATGCGATGAACTCTGCGCGGCCGCTGGGGAGAATCCTCGTGGTCGAGGACGATCCCGCCGTCCAAAAGGCCTTAAAGCGCTTGTTCGAGTCCGAGGGCTATATGATAGAGGTGCAGGGGAATGGGAAGTCGGCGCTGGAGAGTTTCCAGGCCGCACCCCCAGCGGTCATTATTCTCGACCTGCGCTTGCCCCAGCTTTCCGGCAGCGATCTGTGCAAAGCGGTCAAAGCGCAGGCGCCGGCTTTGCCGATCGTGGTGCTCAGCGCAACCAGTGACGTGTCGGACAAGGTTCTGTTGCTCGAGTTGGGCGCGGACGACTAGGTAACCAAGCCCTTCAGCCCCAGGGAACTGCTGGCGCGCGTGCGCGCGGCGCTGCGCCATACCTCAAGAACGGCGGACGTCAGGCTGGTGAGTTTCGACGACATCTCGATCGACTTCAAGAAAATGGAAGTCCAGCGTGACGGCAAAGTTGTGGTCTTGACCGCGCAAGAATTCAAGACCCTGCAGTTTCTGGTCCAAAATGCGGACCGGGTGATCAGCCGGGACGAATTGCTGAACGACGTCTGGGGATACCAGAATTATCCTTCCACCCGCACCGTGG
>Ga0074046_10000865_pt1 | contig 27971 bp, 33 predicted proteins | sample BogForMeECP23OM3_FD_94441 | JGI IMG/M metagenome (GOLD analysis project Ga0074046, IMG submission 94441) | Bog forest soil microbial communities from Calvert Island, British Columbia, Canada - Bog Forest MetaG ECP23OM3 | ecosystem: Environmental > Terrestrial > Soil > Wetlands ...
GGTCAAAAGGCAACATTCCGCTTTGAACGAGCTGGACCATCTCATCGTCTGAAGGATCGATTCTTCGTAAGAGGTGCGGGAGTATCTTGGCGCCATTTTGAGTTACCCAGGAATCGGCCTGTTCCAGATCTCCATCCTCTGCGTCTCCGCGTAAGAGCGACGGCCTATCGTCACTTATCTCTGCCTCGCGGATGATCTCAAGCCGATCGGGTTCGGTAAGTTTAAGAATAAACTCTCGCAATACTTCACTCGGCATCGCGGCACCTCAAGGGGCATCTTGCCCCTGACCGGCTGAGCATCGAGCGTACATTCGCCCATAATTTATCCGGAAAAGCAAAAGGCGAAATGAAGCACAAAGGTGTCTCGATTCCAGAGACGGATCATCGAGCGCGTGGTGGAATTCCTCCCCCACAGCAATATCCGCGTCGATATGGTCCCGATCAGCACCGCTGAGTATTTCAAAAAAAGCAATTGAGCCTGTGTGAATCGGTTACCGATCCCGTCGAATGAATATTTGCGCTGCGCGGTCAGCCTGATCGCGTGAGAGTGAGCCAGCCTGCTATATTGTAGCTATGGCCGCTCCTCGTGCATCGCCCCGGAGACTAGAAAGCCTCAAGAACCTCTCCTGGCTCACGGCGCGCCAGCTCGACAAGCTCTCCACCGAGCTGACGGTCAGCACGATCGAAAAGCGCGCGATCATTTTCGACGAGAAACATTCACCCGACTCCGCATACATCTTGCTCGCGGGAGTGGCACGAATCACTTGCCGCAATCGCAAGGGCCGGCGTACCCTGGTGATCATGGTCGCGCCCGGTATGGTTCCCGGCTTCCCGCCGGCGGTACCCGGCTTCAGTTACGATTTTCGCTGCGAAGCGGTTACCCCTTGTCGGATAGGGACGATCGAACTCGAGTCGTTGATCGAAATATCACTGGGCATCGCTTCGGCAGACTTCAAACGGATGGCGGCGAGCTACCAGGGCCGCTGGGATTTGGTTCAACTGCGCGGCGCAAATTTCATGAGCTGTACTTTGGAAGAGCGGTTGGCTCTTATTCTGCTGGAATTGAGTGAAACTTTTGGGGCCTCCGATGGAAAAGAGATACGGCTGACATTACCGGTCCGGCACAGGGACTTGGCTGAACTGATCGGCGCCTCGCGGCCCCGAATTACCCAACATTTGATTTTGTTCGAGCGAAAGCATCTGATTTCACGCGACGGTCGCCAACTCGTTGTCAATCGCGATCGATTGGAGAGTCTTTTGGCGCAAACTCACATTTCTGAAAATTAGCGCTGGTACCGTGGCCTAATGAAACGTGTTGAGGAGTTTGCAAGGGCCTCAGATCTAAAGCCAGGAGATCGAAACATGGGAACAAAGGTTGCGTCGGTCCTGAAGCACAAAGGTCATGATGTCGTCACGGTCGCACCGCAGCAGACGTTGCGTGGGTCGTCAAGGTGCTAGCCCAAAATCGGATCGGAGCCGTGCCGGTGATCAACGCGGAAGGTCAACTCATAGGGATCATCTCCGAGCGCGACATTATCCGCGGGATGTCAAAGCATGCAGACGCGGTGCTGACACTGCAGGTGATCGGCAAAGGCGACGCGCTGGAGCGGCTACAGGGCTAAAAATAGCTTCGTTGCGAAGTCAAAAACGGAAATTCCGGCTCCAGACCACAGGCTTTTCACGACCCTATGAATTTCCACCAGGTTCAGCCCTCCCATCCGACAACCGGAAGAGAAATTCAACACCTGGAAACAAATAGATAACAGCTGCGCAGAGTGTCGTTACTTGACCTAAAGACGACAAAGCGAAAGTACGCACACTATACTAAGGAGGACTCTCATGTGATCCGAGGTGTCAAAAAAGAAACGGTAATTTTTGGGGGTTAAACCAACTACGCCCCTGACCTTCAGGCGGATGCGCGAATTTACGACGCGCACCACGAAAATGTGCAATTTGTGCGCGCAATAAGGCGGGCGTAGGCCGCGGGATCGTCATGAGCCGACAGGCGAAAATTAGACAAGTCGGGAACCTAAAATTAGCGCCGTCGAGTGCCCACCCACTGAGTGCCCACTCCAGCGTGATCCTACATAACCTCGATTCGGAAAAACTGGCCAATTTCCTACCTCACACGACCTCAGATGACCTACCATGATCTACCGATCACGTTTTGAAGACCGGTGGGGCCAACGGGCCCCTTCCTCCTCCGTTCCTTCTCTATTAGGGACTTGCGGCGGCTCGAACAACCGGAACACGACGACGCTCCTGAATTAGTGAAACAGATTGGACGACGCCCGCAAGCGAATCTCCATGTGCTACGGTTCAAACAGCAAAGGAGTAACCGCCGTGGATTCGACCGCGGCGCGACTCCCCGGAGGCATCCGTGGAACTATCACCGCGTTGGCGAAATCCAGGTTCGTTGATGACCATAATCGCGTTGCTGTGCCTCGCGCCGGCACTCGCGCAGAACGCACGCGCGCAGTCGCAGGCTCCCAAAGCTTCGGCGGCGGCTGAGGATAGGGTCCGCAGTGCGACGATGCTTTTCTATGACGCGTTCAACAGCGCCCTGCGGGGTGACCTCGATCCGCTGAGCGCCGTATGGTCCCATCGCCCTGACGTCTCAAACCTGAGCGCGGCGGGAGGCCGAGCAGCCGGATGGAACGAAGTTCACGCGGACTTTCAAAACATGGTTCGGCTCTATCCTGGTGGCCGGATCGCTCCGCGGGACATCATTGTTATCACGGACGGAGACATGGGTTATTCGGTCTGCACCGAGACCGGCCAATTGCGTTCAGCCGAAGGTCCGATGGTCAGTTTCAATCAACGCGCAACCAACATCTTCCGGCGCGAAGACGGCAAATGGAAAATGATTCACCATCATGCGGACGCGGGTTCCACCGGTTCGCAAGGCCCCACCCGATAGTCTTTCGATTGGGCCATCGGTTTCCGCTCGGCGTCGACATCGAGGACTGAACTGTTGTAAAGGGACTCGAACACTCGGGTAGGAGTCTTTCACATGGCACTGAAAGTCGTCGGCGCAGGATTTGGACGAACCGGCACACTCTCACTCAAGAACGCGCTCGAGAAGCTCGGCTTCGGCCCCTGCTATCACATGATGGAAGTTTTTCCGCGGCCTGAGCACGTCGCGATGTGGCACGGCCTCGCGTTCGGGAATCCTATGGACTGGGACGAAATCTTCCGCGGCTTCCAGGCAACGGTCGATTGGCCCTCCGCGCGATGGTGGCGCGAAATCGCCGCTCACTATCCGGATGCGAAAGTGCTGCTCTCGGTGCGCGATCCGGAAGCTTGGTACAAAAGCATGAGCGATACCATCTACCAGCCGATGAAATTGCCCGCACCCGATGGCGCACCGGAAATCGTTCGACTCCAAAGCGAGATGATCCGGAAGTCCGTTCTCGCCGAGACGTTCGACAACCGCTTCGAAGACAAGGCTCACGCAATCGAGGTCTTCAAGCGGCACAATCAAGCGGTGCGTGACGCGATCGATCCGGCACGCCTGCTGACGTTCGACGTGCGGGAAGGATGGGTGCCGCTATGCCGCTTCCTCAACGTGCCCATCCCTGACGAACCGTTTCCGCGGCTCAACGACACCGCAACGACTCAGGCGATGATTCGGATGATGAGTGAATCGATTCGCAAAGGCTGATTGCTAGCGCCCGCGAATTGCGGCCTTGTCGCGACGTTCGGAATCGGACTGCCGCGATGATTCAAATTTCTTCAGGTACGCCTCCATGTCAGGCGCAAACGCCGCATGCTTGCGCAGCTTTGCGAAGTGGGCAAAGGCCCGAGGAAATTCGGCCTCAACGCCGGCATGCAGAATCGGTTCGAGGCCTTTCTTCAGCAGCACGCCCGGTCGCGCCTTTTCGTTGAAGAACAGCGCCAGTTCCGCGACGAAGCAGATGTCCGCGATAGAGATCCTCTCGCCCACAAGGAACTCGCGGTCCGGCCACAACGCTTGGTTGATTCCAGCCGCGTAGACGGCGAATCCGTCGCGCATCCTGGAGTGAATCTCAGGTGAAACCGTTCCACTGATCAAGGAGAGCAGATAAATCTGCGAATCGCGCGCGAACACGAGACTCGCATCGAGGAAGCTGTCCACCCGCGACGCTTCATAGGCATTGCGGCCGTACAGCGGAAAGCGGCTCTCACCGAGGCGGGCCACGGCTCGCATGATACTGTTAGATTCGAAGATGCCAATCGTGCCATCGGAACTGAAGGCGGCCGGGACGGTGCCGAACGGATGCGCCTGCATGAAGGCATCTGTCTTGTGTAGAGTTCCAGCGAAGCCGACCTTGCCAGTCCTGGTGTCATCGGACGCAGCGAGCTCGCTGCCCGAGAGCGGCCGCGCGTCAAAGTCCCATAGCCATGATTGTAGCTCTTTCGGCGAGCTTCCCCTCACCTCAACCTCGACACCGCAAAGACGCGCCGCGATTGTAGCCTTCCAAATGCGTGGATTAGGCAAATACGAAAATATTCGCAGGTCACTCATGAGACGCTCACCAGGTTTCGCGAAAGGGCCTGACCTCGACGTTGAATGACCAGGCACAGCGCTCCTGATGCGCGACGTGCCACACTTCGTCGGCGATCGCAGCGGGTGTGATGAAGAATTCGCTAGGAGCTTCGGGAAAACGCTTGCGCGTCCACTCCAGGTCGATAACGGCGTCGATCAGTAAATAGGCTACGTGCACGCCTTTGGGTCCCAGCTCGCGGGCGATGGATTCCGCGAGGATCCTTTGCGCGGCCTTGGTCGGCGCGAACCCGGCAAAGCTGGCCTTGCCGCGAAGAGCCGAGGTATTGCCGCTGGCGATGATAGCACCTTCTCCGGCGGCGACCATCGCGGGCGCCAAGCGCCGCGCCAGATACAACAGCGCCATCGTATTCACCTGGAAGTTCTGAGTAAGCACCTTGGGATCGATTTCCATGAAGTTGCCGAAAGCGCCGCCGACCGCGTTGTGGACTAACACCTTGGGTGCACCGAGTTCGGCGCGTATCGCGTCGATAGTGGCGTCGAGTTGCGCTTCATCGGTGACGTCGCATTGATATGCATGCGCGTTATCAATGTCCCGTTCGAGCGCGGCGAGACGCTCGCGATTTCGCGCCAACATCGCAACCGCGTATCCGCCGCGGGCGAAGCGGCGCGAGATCGCCGCGCCAGTTCCAGGACCTACCCCGGTCACGACTGCAACCGGATTCTTTTTATCCACCAGCGGATTCCTTCTTCGCTTGATTGTGCACGACCCGAGTGCTCTCGAGCCGCGCGATATCGTCGGCCTGATAGCCAAGCTCGGCGAGGATGGCCGTGTTGTCCGCGCCGAGCAGGGGCGCAAGCGTGCGGACTGTCGCAGGCGTGCGATCGAAGCGAGCCGCCGCCCGCGGCATTCGCACCTTCCCAAACGCCTCGGTCTCAAACTCTTCAAGAATCTGATTCTCGCGGACTTGCTCGTCTTGCAACAATTCGAAACGGCTTCGGACCGGCGCTGATGGAACATCGTTGGCGAGCAACCGCGGCAGGATCTCGTCGGCGCGCCATTTCTCGAGCTCCGTCGAGGTTATCGTGCGGCGCTCGACCGCGTTTATCGACCGGTCGCGCGCGGTCTTGAAGCGGGGATCGTCGATCAGCTCCTGCCGATTGAGCGCGCGGCACATGCCGGCCCATTCGTCGTCCGACAATGCAGCCGCGGTTATGTAACGGTCCTGCGTGGCGAACACGAGATCGGGACCGACCTCGCCGTCCGACGGATCGGTCTCGGCACCCACAAAGGTCAAGCTCGGCATCGCTTCGGGCCACATATAGGAAATCATCGCGTCGAGCATCGAGAGCTGCACGTGTTGTCCTTCACCGGATCGTTCGCGCGTGAAAAGCGCCGCGGTTATCGCCTGGGCCGCGGTCAAGGCCGTGGTGTAGTCCGCGATAATAGTTCGCACCATCCTTGGGCGCCCGGTCTCCCTGTCACGCTGAATATCAGCGAGGCCAGACATAGCCTGGATCACCGGATCATAGGCGCGCTGGTTGGCATAGGGGCCCTTCGTTCCATATCCGGTGATCGACACATAGACAATGTCGCGCCGGATAGCTCTGACTGCCTCTTCGCCGAGACCCATGCGCTCTGCGATTCCGGGCCGGAAGTTATGAACGAACACTTGCGCGCTAGCTATCAGCTTATTGACGATCTCGAGACCTTCTGCCGACTTGAGATCGACCGCCAACGAACGCTTGTTGCGATTGCAGGATAGGAAGGAGGCGTTCATCCCATTGCGACCGCGGCTGAAGTGACGCATAAGGTCGCCATGCGGCGACTCGACCTTGATAACGTCGGCGCCCTGGTCGGCAAGCATCATGGTCGCGACCGGTCCCGCGACCATGGTCGTGAGATCGAGTACTCGCACTCCGTCCATCGCACCCGCCATTTTCCTACTCCTTCTCACTGTTCGGTTTCACCCGGACTAACCCCTCGCCGGAAAGTTCCTTTCAAGGGCCTTCTGGTAAGCCGGCCGGACGGCCACGCGCGAGCGATACTCATGCAAGGTGTTGGACAGGGGAATTCGGTCCGTGACCGCCCAATCGAGGCAAGTCATCAGAAGGATATCGGCGACGCTGATCTGATCGCCCACAAGATATCGCCCCGACTTTGCGATCCTCGGCGCCATCGCTTCGGCATTCTCCATGAAGTAGTTCCTTGCCGCCTCGACCGCCTTAGGCGCGGCGCCGTAGACGTGCTCCAGTCCTAGGTGGCGCCGCATGACATAAAGCGAACCCGCGTCAGCTCTGTCGCGATGAAATAGCACCACTCGTTCAGGGCGGCCCGACTCTCAGCATTGCGGGGCACTGCCATCAACTCGGGCCTGGTAAAGGTTTCGCTCAAGTACTGAATGATCGCCGCGCTCTCGGTCAATACAAAAGAACCGTGTTGAAGGACTGGAATCTTATGCCTGGGATTGAGCAGCATGAATTCGTCGGTCTTGGTCTCCCCCGTGCGCGATCCTATCGCGTGGAACTCGTATTCCAGTCCCAGCTCAAGCAGCATCCAATGAGGCCGCATCGTACGGCTGGCCGACTCCCCAAAGAGTTAGATCATGCGCCATAGGATTGGCTTGCGACTCCCGGCTTAGAATTTTTCCTTGAACGGTCTGACGTCGAGCTCGTGACTCCACGCGCTCCGATCCTGATGTGCCAGGTACCAGAACGCGTCGGCGATCGCCGACGGCTTGAGCAGGTCTTCGTCCTTTGAATCGGGGCGGAACTTCCGGAGCAGCGGCCGTCGACGTTCACGTAGGCCACGTGGATTCCCTGTGGATGAAGGTCGCGCGACATCACCTCGGCGAGACCTCGCACCGCAAATTTGGCCGGCGCGAACCCCGCGGAGGTCGGCCACGGCCGGATACCCGCGGTCGCGCCCGTAATCAGAATCGCTCCACCGCCGCGCGAGAGCATTTCAGGCACCACCTGGCGCGCCCACAGAAATGCGCCGAAGGTATGCAATCGCCAGGTCTCTTCGAACACCTGCGGCGTGGTATCCATCAGGCGGCCCATTGGGCGCCGGCCGCCGTTGTAGATGAGAATTTCGATTGGTCCGAGTTCTCGGTGGATTCGCTCATGCGCGGCCGCGATCTCCGATTCGATAGTAGCATCGCTCTGCACAGGAAGCGCGACGCCGCCGGCCGACTTGATCTCGCCGGAAGTCTTGCCAATGACCTCCGGGCTCCTGGCAATTAGCGCGACCTTGTAGCCCGCCGCGAAACGCAGCGCCAGCGCCATGCCAAGACCCTCGCCGACGCCGACCACGACACAAACTTTCGCTGATTTCTCTGGAGTAGAATTGCTCATTGTCATTTCCTGCCGGCATATTGATGGCGCTCGTCATGTTTGGTACATTAATGACGCTCGTAATCATATGTGTCAAGAGACCGAATACACATGGGGAGTTGAATGCGGGTTTCGAAAGAAAAGGCGGCGCAGAACCGCGAACGAATTCTGACCTCCGCCGCGCGTCTGTTCCGCGAGCACGGTATCGGCGCTACCGGAGTCGATTCGATAACCGAAGATGCCGGCCTTACGCACGGCGGGCTGTACAGCCAGTTCGGCTCCAAGGAGGCTATCGCGGCCGAGGCGGTTCGCTTCGCGCTGGCGCGGGGCAAGCGCGTCTGGCAGCGCGCCCTGGAACGCAACCCGGGCAAGCGGGCGCTCCCCGCGATCGTGGAGAGTTACCTGTCGCGCGCTCATCGCGACGCACCCGGCACCGGCTGCGTGGTCGCGGCCCTCGGAACCGACATCGCACGGCAGCCGCGGCGCGTTCGCCAGGCTTTCACCTGGGAGATAAAGGACGACCTCGAATTCCTGTCCCGGCTGATGCCGGATGACGGCCACGAACGCAGCTACGAAGATGCGATCGTCGCGTTTGCTTCCATGGCCGGCGCGCTGATTCTCGCGCGTGCGGTTAGCGACGAAGCGCTTTCTGATTTGATATTAAGGAGTACCGCCAAGCGAGTGATCCAGCGTGGCAAGGTCCGAGCGGCCGCCCGCCGTTAGACGCAGGGAGGACTGTCCTTTGGAACACAGAAATGCCACGGCGGCGGTGATCGGAGCCGGCGATTACATCGGCGGCGCGATCGCAAAAAAATTCGCAGCTGAGGGCTTCACCGTATTCGCGGGACGCCGGCAGGGCGACAAGCTCCCGCCGTTGGTCGCCGACGTCGAGGCAAGCGGCGGCAGAATCTTCGCGCGCTCGCTCGACGCGCGCAAGGAAGATGACCTTACCGCTTTTCTGCAGGACGCCGACAAGCATGCGCCGCTCGAGGTTTGCATTTTCAACATCGGCGCCAACGTCAACTTCCCGTTGCTCGAGACGACCGACCGCGTGTTCCGCAAGGTCTGGGAGATGGCCTGCTACTCCGGCTTCGTCGCGGGGCGTGAGGCGGCTCGCCTGATGGTCCCGCGCGGGCGCGGAGCAATTTTCTTCACAGGCGCGACCGCCAGCCTGCGCGGCGGGATCGGATACGCGGCATTCGCCGCCGCGAAATTCGGCCTGCGCGCAGTTGCGCAAAGCGCCGCGCGCGAACTCGGGCCGAAGAATATCCACGTCGCACATCTCATAATCGACGCGGGCGTGGACACTGCCTGGGTACGCGATCGAATAAGGGAACGAGAGGGCGACGAGGCGATGAAGAACCTCGATGTCGCCCGCCTCATGAGGCCGGCCGCCGTCGCCGAGACCTATTGGCAGCTCTACCAGCAGCCCCGCGACGCCTGGACCTTTGAGCAGGAAATCCGTCCTTTCGGAGAAAAATGGTGAGACCATGGTCAAGGTGGAATTTCATTTCGACTTCGGCAGTCCCAACGCCTATCTGAGCCATCTCGTGATTCCTCAAATCGAAAAGCGTACGGGAGTGAGGTTCGAGTACGTGCCCGTGCTGCTGGGTGGTGTTTTCAAAATGACCAACAATCGCTCGCCGGCGCAAAGCCTCGCGGGCATCAAGAACAAACCCGAGTACGAGCGGCTCGAGATGACGCGCTTCATCAAGCGTCATGAGATTACGCGTTTTCAGAGCAATCCGTTTTTCCCGGTGAACACCCTTATGATGATGCGCGGGGCCATTGCCGCGCGCGCGCTCAGCGTGTTCGAGCGCTACGTCGACGAGATGTACCGCGATATGTGGGCTGACCCCAAAAAGATGGACGAGCCCAACGTGTTCCGCGCGGCGCTCGACGAAGCAGGGCTGCCGACCGCAAAGATCCTCGAGCTGATCGAGACCAAGCCGGTGAAGGACGAACTGCTCGACAACACGAATCGCTCGGTTGAGCGCGGCACCTTCGGCTCGCCGACCTTCTACGTTGGTAACGAGATCTTCTTCGGCAAGGATCGCCTGCGCGACGTCGAAGAAATGATCGTGGCGTCCGGATAATCGACTCCAAAACCTCCGAGCAAGTGCGCCGCCCCCTTTGCCCTAAGCTTGAGAACAGCCTAGGCTGTCTGATCCCAGACTACGGTACAGGAGGGCTGACTCATGCCCGGCGACGACGATGACCGCGAGATGCTGTTTGACGACGAACATCCCGGACCCCAAGTTCTCGAATCCGCCTTGGCCAACACCGCTCTCAGCGAGGTGGTCTCGCAGCCGCCGCTGATGGTGTCCGCCGCGACGACTCTCGCCGACACAATTCACCGGATGCAGCAGGAGCGGCGCGCGTGCGTCCTCGTGATGGAAGACGACCGCCTTGCCGGCATCTTCACCGAGCGCGACATCCTGATGAAGGTGGCGGGCCAGCCGCTCGACCTCATCCACACTCCGGTGTCGGCGTCGATGACTGCCGATCCGTTCACGCTCCCGGCCGACGCCAACGTCGCGTTCGCGCTGAGCAAGATGGTGCTCGAGGGATTCCGTCACATCCCGCTGGTCGACGACACCGGCCATCCGACCGCGGTGGTCTCGATGCGCAATCTGATCGAGTATCTCGGTGAGATTTATTCGCGCGAGCTGCTGACGATGCCGCCCGAGCCGCATCAGCACCGTTTCAAGAGTCGCGAAGGCGCCTAACCACGGTTCTCTTGACGCTTCACACACACCCGCGCTAATGCGGCCTTGATGCGTTTGAAATACTTTCACGCCCTGATGCGTATCGCCGCTATCGGCTTGGTGCTCGTAGGGCTGTCCGGATGCGGCGTCAACAAGATCCCGACCCTCGACGAACAGGTCAAGGCCGCGTGGAGCGAAGTGCTGAACCAGTATCAGCCGCGCGCCGACCTTATCCCGAACCTCGTTGAGACGGTCAAAGGCTATGCGCACCAGGAGCAGCAGGTGCTGACCCAGGTGACGGAAGCTCGCGCGAAGGCGACGCAGATGCAGCTTCCGGCTGACATCCTGTCGAACCCTCAGGCCTTTCACCAGTTCGAGCAGAACCAGGCCGCAGTCACCGGCGCGCTTGGCCGCCTGCTCGCGGTCGCCGAGGCCTACCCCGACCTCAAGTCGAATCAGAATTTCCTCGCGCTGCAATCGCAGCTCTAGGGTACCGAGAATCGCATCGCCGTCGCGCGCCGCGATTACATTCTCGCCGTGCAAAACTACAACACCATCCTCAGGACAATTCCTGGACGATGGGTAGCCGCGATTCTCTACCCTGACATGAAAGTCCGCGAGACTTTCACGATCACCGAGCAAGCCCAACAGGTACCCCAGGTCAAGTTCTAATGCGCACTCGCTGCGCGAGGGCGGATGTCATCAGCGCGCGATGGGCGTTGCTCGTTCTTCTTCTCATTCTCGCGTCGCCCACTCTCGCCTCCGAACCGAAATTTCCGCGGCTCACAGGCCGGGTTGTCGATGATGCGGACATCCTGAACGTTTACACCCGGCGCAAACTCACCGGCATGCTGACCGCTCACGAGCGCGCAACCGGCGATCAAGTTGTGGTCGTGACTCTCGCTTCACTGCAGCGGTATCCCATCGAGGAATTCGGCTATGAGCTTGGCCGCTATTGGGGCATCGGGCAGAAGGGCAAGAATAACGGCGCGCTACTTATCGTGGCGCCCAACGAGCACAAAGTTCGCATCGAGGTCGGCTACGGCCTCGAAGGACAACTTACCGACGCGAAAAGCCGCGCGATAATCGACAACTACATCCTGCCGAGCTTCAGGCGCGGAGATTTCAACTTCGGGGTCCTGGCCGGCGCTACGGAAATGGTGCGCGCGCTTGGCGGTAACCCTCCTGACGAAGGGGAACCGGCGACATGGTTTCCCCAAAATAACTCCGCGCCCGCAGGTTTTGGAAGTCTTTTCCACCCTCCGGACAGCAAAGCATTGGCCGCACTGGTGTTGTTTTTCCTCATCCCATTGATAGGCACTGTGCTTCTTGTGGGGGCATTGACTACAGGACCGCGGGGGAGCAGCAGTTATCGCTGGGATTCGGATAGCGGGTCCAGCGGACGATCTTATGGAGGGTCTTCTTCTGGAGGAGGATCTTCCGGCGGGGGGGGTGGGTTCTCCGGCGGTGGCGGATCTTTCGGCGGCGGAGGCGCCTCGGGAAGCTGGTGACTACTGCGAAACAGCCCGGCACTCGAGCGCGATGGGCGTTGCTCGTTCTTCTTCTGGTTCTCGCGTCGCCCACTCTCGCCTCCGAACCGAAATTTCCGTCCTGAACTCTTACACCGTCGGCGAACTTACCGAGATACTAGCCGCGCACGAGCGCGCATCTGGCGAGCAAGTCGTGGTGGTCACGCTGCCTTCGCTGCAGGGATATACGATTGAAGATTTCGGCTACCAGCTCGGCCGCAACTGGGGCATCGGGCAGAAGGGCAAGAACAACGGCGTGCTGCTTATCGTCGCGCCCAGGGAGCGCAAGGTGCGAATCGAGGTCGGCTACGGACTCGAAGGAGAACTCACCGACGCAATCTGTGCGACGATAATTCAGAACTACATCCTGCCCAGCCTCAAACGTGGAGACTTCAACGCCGGCGTTCTGGCCGGTGCCAAATCGATACTTGACGTACTCGGCGGTAACTCCCCTCAGACAAGCGTACCGAATACATCCGGGGTTCCGGTTGCAGTCGCCGTTCTCCCGTATGCTGTGCTTATCCCTTTGCTAGGCATGATGTTTTTTTCCTTGTGGGCACTCCTTACAGCGTGCTCGTGTTCGGCACCTCGACCGCTATGGCCGGGATTCGGAGGGCCGGTACATCGAAGGACCTTTTTCAGGAGGAGGTGGTGGCGGCTTCTCCGGCGGTGGCGAATCTTTCGGCGGCGGCGGCGCTTCGGGAAGCTGGTGAAGATGAAAAGTGAAAAAGTGAAGAGTCCATTTACACCCGCGGAGCACGAACGCATCGACGCTGCCATCGCCGAGATTGGGCGCAGCACTGCGGCAAATCTTTGCGTCGTGGTGACCCGCGCCAGCGATCGCTACTCCCCTTATCCAGTCTCTTGGTCCGCTATCGGCGCGATTCTGCTGGGCGCGCTCGTGAGTCTGCTCCGGCCCGATATCGCGAGCAGCGTCGTGATCATGATCCAGCTGTGGTTCCTGATTGTGACGGCGCTACTGCTCGAATGGCTTCCGCTCCGTCTCTGGATTGTGCCGACACGCGTCAAACATGCTCGCGCACAGCAACTCGCGCACCGCGAATTCAACGCGCATGCGATAGCAAATCCGGAGCAGCAACACCGAATCCTGCTATTCGTATCGCTCGGCGAGCGTTACGTGGAAATCATCGCCGACCACGGGACTCACGCCCTCGCGCCTGAGGGAACGTGGAACAAAATCGTCGACAGATTCCGGGCAACCGTGAAGGCCGGGCGCGTCGCCGACGGCGTCCTCGACGCAATCGCGGCCTGCGGCGCTATCCTTAAGGAACACCATCCTGCCGCGAACCCATCGTAATCCTTGACGCGGCGCACACGCCCGCGCTAACCCCACAGCTATGCAAACGATACACGCTGCCGACGTTGAATGGGGCGAAGTCTCGGGGCATCGCTCGGGCGGGATCGACTTCAAGCGCCTGCTCCAGGGCACACCCGGCACGCCCGACAATTTCGAACTGAGTATTGTGCGAACGGCGGGCGACTACTTCACGCCGCGCCATCGCCATAACTTCGACCAGGTGCGGCTCTGCCTCGAAGGCGCGATGAATTACGCACCCGGCAAGGACCTGAAGTCCGGCACGGTGGGCTATTTTCCCGAGGGCACCTTCTACGGTCCGCAATCCGACACCAGTAAGTCCGTCGTGCTCGTGCTCCAAATGGGCGGCTCGGCCGGCTACGGTTTCATGAGCTATCAACAGTTGACCGCGGGCTACGAAAAGTTGTCCGACCTCGGCCGTTTCGACGGCGGCGTCTTCACGCGTTCCACTCCGGCCGGCCGGGTCATTCGCAAGGACGGCTACGAGGCGATTTGGGAGCACGTGAACGGGCGCCCCATCGAGTATCCGGCGCCGCGCTACGAGGAGCCTATAGTCATTCATCCCGAGGGCTTCGGATGGCTTGCGACGCGCGACCCCGGCTTCGAGCTGAAGCACATGGCAACGTTCGGCGAGCGCGCTCTGAACATCGGCGAGATCCGCGCCACGCGCGGCGCACGCCACAAGGTCGATCGGCATCGCGCGCCCGAACTGCTGTTCGTCGAGAGCGGTGCGATTCGCGACGTCACCTCGGGCGAGGTGCTCGACACCCATTCGGCCTTCCGCGTCGATCCGGCAGACACCGGCCGCGAACTCGAAGCCGTGGACGACTGCGTGCTGTTCTTCGTCCAGCTCCCGAAGTTCGACACGAAATCCGCAGCAGCAGCCGCATAGACTGCGCGCGACTGACTATTGGAGGTCCCGACGATGGCATCGACGACCGTAATCCCGCGCGCGCATGGCGCCCGCACTCCCAGGACTCACGCTAAGAAGCCGGCCGGGTTTCATCAGTCGTGGTACGCGATCGCGCGCTCCGACGAAGTCGGCGCCGGCGAAGTGATCGGCCGCGACTTCCTGGACGGCCGTGCAATCGCATATCGGGGCGAGAATGGCCAGGCGGTCGTGATGAACGCATACTGCCGTCATCTAGGCGCCGACCTCAGCATGGGCAAAGTCGTCGGCAACGACATCCGCTGCGCGTTCCATCACTGGCAGTACGGCCCCGACGGCGGATGCACAAAAATTCCCGCATCCGAAAAAATTCCCAAGGCCGCGAAAATGTTCAAATACCCCACCGTCGAAAAGTGGGGACTGATTTGGGCATTCAACGGCTCGAAGCCGCTGTTCGACGTGCCCGAATTTGTCGATTACGCCGAGCCCGACCTGGAGGTCCGCACTGCCGAGGCCTTCGATCTCCCGGTCGAGCCATGGGTGCCTTTCACCAACTCGATGGACTTTCAGCATCTGCGCGTCCTGCACGGACTCAAGATCGAATGCGATCCTGACGCGATCGAGGTCGGCGACTACCGCATCCAGTACGACGTGCGCTTCGAGGACCCGAACCTCGGCGTCTTCGATCAGCGCATCCGCGTGACCGGCACCAACACGATCGCGCTGGCGGGACGGCTTAACGGCATGGCGATTCTCTCGATGGCAACCGGGACACCGACGCCCGACGGCCGCACCCATGGATGGTCCGTCACCGCGACGCCGAAGTCCGAGGGCAACGACGCCGAGCGCGAGCAGCGCCTGCAAATCGGCGAGGCATTCTTTCGCCGCCTGATCCAGGAAGACGAGCCCATCATGAAGACCATCCGCTTTCACGACGGGCTGCTGATAGACGCCGACCGCGCTCTCGCGCGTTTCCTGCAATACGTGCGGCGCTTCCCAACCGCGCGCCCCGCCGCGGACTAAGCCAGCACGAGGTGCTTGGCTATGAAGGCATTGACTCGTTTCGGATTTCGGACCATCGCTCTGGCGCTCGCGATCGCGGCAGCAGCGTCGACCGCCTCGATCGCGGACGCCGGCGCAAAATGTCCGAACCGCTTTTTCAAGAAGGTGCAGGTCAAGGGGGTCGGCGATACTCAGCCGAACGCGCAAACCGCCTACGACAACGATCTCGCCAAAAAGATCGCGGCGGCCAAGCCGGATTGCGACAAACTCGAATGCGAGGAAAGCGACAGCGAATCCTGCACGTTCCTTCACACGCAGAGCAAGAAGGCAAAATGCACGCCGCAAGGGCCGGGCTTCAAATGCGTGGGATGGATACGTCCGGGATGCTTCTGCCAGGAACCGGACGAAGAAATCAAATGACAGCGCGCGTAGCAGCTGGCTTCGCAGGAGGCAAACTCATGGCTCGTCTGACGGGCAAGGTAGCGTTAATCGTAGGAGGCGGCGCGGACGGACCCGCCAAGGCTGGCGACAAACTCTCCATCGGCAACGGCCGCGCGACCGCGATAATGTGCGCGAGCGAAGGCGCCACCGTGATGGTCGCCGATCGCTCGCTCGAGCTCGCGCAGCAGACCGCAGGCGCGATTCGCGAGGAAGGCGGACGCGCCGACGCGGTCGCCGCCGACGTGAGCATCGAGGATCAATGCCGCGGCGCAGTCGAAGCCACTACCCGCGCGTTCTCCGCGCTCCATCTGCTCGTGAACAACGTCGGCATCGCGATCGGCGGCAACCTTTTGAAAACCACCACTGAGAATTTCGACAAGATGCTCGCGGTCAACCTGCGCAGCCATTTCCTGATGATGCGCTACGCGGTGCCCGAGATCGCGAAAGCCGGCGGCGGCGCGATCGTCAACGTGTCGTCGCTGGCCGCGCTGCGCAGCAACTCGCAGATTTCTTACGAGGCGACCAAGGCCGCGCTGCTCGGACTTTCGCGCTCGGCCGCGGTCTCGCACGCGCGCGACAACATCCGCGTCAACACGATCCTGCCCGGCCTGATCGATTCCTCGATGGTGCGCCGCCTCGTCGGCGATCGCGAGAGCATCGTCGCGCCGCGAATCCCGCTGCGCCGCCAGGGCACGCCGTGGGAAATCGCAAACGCGATCGTCTTTCTCCTCTCTGATGACGCGTCCTACATCACGGGCACGGAGTTGATCGTCGACGGCGGCCTCGCCGCGCGTTGAGGTGAATCGTGCGCAAGGTTAAAGTTGGCTACCAGCTCGATTTCCGCAATCCGCCCGGCTCGACGCTTTCGTTTCGCGAGCTCTACCGCGAGTCGCTCGCGCAGGTTGAGGACGCTGAGCGGCTCGGCTTCGATTCCATCTGGCTGACCGAGCATCATTTCACCGACGACGGCTACCTGCCCGCGCTGATGCCCGCGGCTGCCGCGATCGCGGCGCGCACGACCCGCGTAACGATCGGCACCTACGTCCTGCTGGCGCCATTTTTTCATCCGCTGAAGCTGGCGGAGGACGCAGCGTTCGTCGATGTAGTCTCGGGCGGCCGGCTCCGACTGGGAATCGGGCTCGGCTACCGCGCCGAGGAGTTCGAGGGCTTCGGCGTGCCGCGCGCGCAGCGACTAACCCGCACGCTCGAGACCATTGAGATTCTCAAGCTGGCGTGGACCGGTGAGCGATTCAGCTTCGACGGCAAATACTTCAAGTTGCGCGAGGTGCGCGTGCTGCCGCGGCCCGTAAGCCAGCCGCATCCCGAATTGTTGTGGGGCGCGGGCGCGGCGAAATCGATTCGGCGCGCAGCCGAGCTCGATATGGGATTTGCATGCGTCGGCGGCCGCCGGGAAATCGGTATCTATCTCGACGCGCTGAAGGCCGCAGGCAAGGATCCCGCGCGCTACAGCATCGTCAACAGCCGCGTGGTTTACGTCGCCGACAGCGAGGAGGATGCGTGGCGCGACACGCGCGACGCGCTGATGTACCAGGCCGAGCTTTACGGCAAATGGCTCTCCGCCGCGGCCGGCACGACCGACCAGAGCAAGGTGCTGATTCGTCCCGACCCCGAGCGCCTGCGGCGCACCAGCGTGCTGGGAACGGCCGCCGAAGTTGCGGCACGGCTCGACGAAATACTCGCTTCGACTCCGATGACCGAGCTGATCGTCGTGACGCAGTTGCCCGGGCTCGAGCCCGCCAAAGCGCGGCGCTCGCTGTATCGATTCGGCGCGGAAATCCTGCCGCGTCTGAAGTAGCTTAGGCGCGAGGAAAAGAAAACCCCCGGAGTTACCCGGGGGCTTTCGGTCTCTCAAATGAACAGGCGTCCTTAATACGGAACGGGGATCTCCGGGCCGTGGTCGTAAGTCACCGACCACTTCACGTCGGCCTCGTTCGCGCCAGGGTAGCTGGCGAAGGCCCACAGGCTCATTTCGTTACCCACACCGAATGTCTGAGTATCAGTCAGGTCGCTGCAGGTCGTGTCGGGTCCAGTCATGAAGCAGGTCAGGCCGCAATTCCCCGGGAAGCTGTTGCCATTGCACAAGAAGAAGGAGAAGGTGCTGGGGATTCCGTTGTTCATCTGAGTACCGGGATCGTTATCCACGTTGACGAACAAGCGCTCCGCGGTCCCACCCTCGGCCATCGGCACTTCGGTGGCCTGCGATGTATCCGAACCATTGCCCGGTCCCAGTATCAGGATGGTGCCGGGATTACCGACGCTGTTATTCCCGGACAGTGCCACGTCGTAGGGGCCTCCCGATGGCCTTCCAAACGTGCCCGTCGAGCCGCCCGTGAAGACGGATATATTCCCCTCTGGGACGCCGGGTGAGCCCGAAGCTCCTGTCATTCCCGTCGGACCAACAAGACCGGTCGCCCCGCGGATTCCATCCTCACCCATGATTCCGGCAGGACCCGTAGGTCCCGTTGGGCCGATAACGCCCTGTGGACCCTGCGGTCCCGAGTCCCCCTGCCCTCCCGGAGGTCCCATGTAACCTGTGTAACCTGCTTGTCCCTGCGTGCCCGGAAGCCCCGGATCACCAATCACGCCTGTTAGTCCGGTGGGGCCGGCTGGTCCGGTCGTTACCCAATCGAGCTCGGTTCTATTTCCAGTACATCCGCCAATGCCGAGGTTGATGCCTTTGATCCTGCCGTTGGTGTTGTTGATGCAAATTTCAATATTAGTCGCCTGGCCAACACCCGGGAGTGCTATCAGACTGACTATCGTAGCGGCGGTCGCACCGACCAGCCAACGCCACGCGAATTTAAACGAAGCAGGCATGTTGACGCCCTCCATTTTCTTTTGCCCTCCAGCCGTGCTGACTTCCGATCGCGGTTTCATGTTTCTTCTCCTCCGCGTCTCGCAATCAGAAGGCGTCCGCAGTGTTGATCGCGAAGTCCATCGACCATCTCGCATCGACGATGTTGGTAATTGCACCCTCAGAGCTATAGGCCTGAATCGAGAGCGTGTCACCTGGCAGGAAGTCCAAGGTCTGAGTCACCGGAGGAGGACCCAGTTGGGTGGAAGACGAGCAGGTCGTCGTATCGCCCCCGGGGCCGGCGGCATGCTCAACTCTGCAATAGGGATTCGTCGTTATATCGCAGTTCGCCTCGTTACACACGATGAAGGTGTACTGGGCGCCCAGAGGGCCCGAATCGCCCGGAGCGATTGAAACATACAGGTTAAACGCGGTACCGCCCGGCATTGGCACCTGGACGCTGGTTTGAGGGGCAGCGACCGGGACAGGAGGAACAGGAACGGCGAAGACACCATTTCCCGACGCGCCATTGCCCGGTCCCATGTAGATAGGCGTGGTCGGCGATGAAAGGGACCCGGTATTTTCGGTTAGCTGGATATTCGCGGCGCCGCCGATGGTTCCGCCTAACGTCCCACCACTCAAGAGCTCGACGTTGTCATTGGATGGAAAAGGAAAGCTCGGCGTGCCGGACGGTCCCGTCATTCCCATGTCGCCTGTAGGTCCTGTCGGTCCCGGATGACCGGAGTTTCCCGTCGGCCCCGTCGGACCTGTCAACCCTGGATCTCCCTCAGGACCCGTCAGGCCCATCGACCCCATTGGCCCCGTAGGACCGACTATACCGACCAAGCCTTGCGATCCCGTCGGTCCCACGGAACCCGGCGCTCCGGCGGGGCCCATATAGCCCTGCAGACCTTGCGGACCCTGCGGGCCCGGGATGTTCCAGGTCAGCTGGAGATTATGGGGTTTGCACTGGATGTCCACACCCACGATCTTACCGTTCCTGGCTACGCAGAGAGTGATGATCCCCGTGTCCGGCGTCTGTGCGTTTGCCGCCGGCGATATGCTTGCTATTAACATCGCAGCCGCCGATGGCTCCAATGAGCCAGCACCACGCATTCCTAAAAGATTGAGGCATTCTCGTCCCCTCCCTGACTGTTACCATTCGCGTACTCAGCATTTCCCGCTCCCCTATACCTGTGACTCATGGCAGCGCCAGAATCGGCGCGCCCGTTCCTCCGGTCTGGTGCATCACCACCATCCACGTCACTTCCGTCGGCGCCGCCGCCCAGGTTGCCGTGCCTTTCAAAGCGATCGTGTCGCCCGGCTTGTAGTCCTGAGTGTGAATCAAATCGTTGCACTCAGTCAGGTTCGGGAGATTGATAGAGCAGGAGACATACGACGACTTGCAATCGCTGTTGATGCATAGCTGGAACGTATAGTGCTCCCCGGCACCAGGCGCGGTCTTGGTCTGCACCCAGAGTTGAGTCACGGTCGAAGCGTCTATTGGAACCGCTTCGCTCTCGAGCTGGGTGTCGGCGCCATTACCCGGACCGTAGTAGATCGGGCTATTGCTGCAAGTGGATGTAGTGCATCCGAGCAAGGTTCCGCCGCCCACACCGCCCGGGCCGCCCAATATGCTGGTGTAACCAAACAATTGCTCGGCGTTACTGCCGAGGTCCCCGCCGCCCAGCGTGTAGTACTGGGCTCCGTTGATGCCGTCAACACCGCGGTATCCATTCGGTCCGGTCGGACCAGTCGTTCCGGTAGGTCCGGTCGTCCCTTGCGGTCCCTGCTGACCTACTTCTCCTGCCAGACCGATAGGACCCGTCGTCCCGGTGAGCCCAGTCGGCCCGATCACGCCCGCCGGCCCCACTGGACCCTGCGGTCCGGTAGGACCCCCGGCGCCGGTCGGTCCTGCTGGTCCTTGCTTGCCCTGGGGACCCTGCGGCCCACTCGGGCCAATCACACCATTCGGGTCCCAGGTGATCAGCCGATTTGGCGGACTGCAAGTCCCACCGGGCGGCAACTGAATATTCTGATGCCTTGGCGATACGCAGATCGAGATGAGATATTCGGCGGCACTGGCGTGTGCCACGCCCGCCGAAAACAGCGCCCCCACCGCGACGCCGAGCAACACGCGTCGCGCATGCCTGAGTGATACGTGCATTACCATCCCTCCCTAGAAACTCGCGCCAGAAAATGGCCCTTGGGGCCTGCCTCGTCCAACTCGGAAACCCGAAGATCAATCGCGGTCCCCCCCACTTTGCCGCAACATTTGTCGCAGAAAACCCCATATAGAGTCAATCGTCTTGACAAACTCAATTTTGACCTAGCCGCAGGTACCGGTCGTCTCTTTCACTCCCTTGATGCCTAAACATGGATTGTGAGAGTGCGTAATGTCTGTTCATCGCCAGAGCCTTGCACGCTCCAATTGCGCCCGCCGCAATGAATATTTACGCGGCCTTCTACGTCTTGAGCGACGAATTTAGGTTTGCCGAATCCTTCACCGCCATCGTAAAGTGAGTCGCATGCCGGTCGCATACATTCCACGCACGCGCGATCTGTACAGCGATTACACTCCTTACCGATGGGTGGAGAACGAATCGGCGCCGTTCACCGCGCTGACCAAGCCCATCGCCAAGTGCAGAGTCGCCATGATCAGTTCGGGCGGAATCATGTACCGCGATCAGCCGCGCTTCCATCGCGAGGACGCGTCGTATCGCCGCATCCCGATTCACGCGCGCCGCGACGAACTCAGCGTGTGGCATTTCGGCTATCCCACCGGCGACGCCGAGCGCGACGTCAACTGCGTCTTCCCGCTTGCGCGGATGCGCGAGCTTGAAGCAGCCGGCGTCATCGGCGAACTCGTCGATCCCGCGTTCAGTTTCATGGGCGGAATTTATTCGGCGCGCAAGGTCCGCGACGAGCTCGCTCCGCAAATTGTTGACGAACTCAAACGCGCGCACGCCGACGCCTTCTTCCTCGTCCCGGCATGACCGGTATGCCATCAGTCCGTTGGACTGATCGCACGCGCAGTCGAAGGAGCAGGAATCCCGACGCTCGCAATGACTTCGGCGTTGGACATCACTCAGTCGGTCAAACCGCCGCGCGCGGTGTTCGTAAATTTTCCGCTGGGCCACCAGACCGGGCCGCCAGATCAGCCCGAACTGCAGCGCCGGATCGTCACTGACGCGATGCGCGCGTTCGAAACGATCACCACTCCCGGAGCAATCGTCGAGCTGCCCTACGTATGGGACGTGAACGATCGCTTGTGGGAAGAAATCGACTACACCAAGGGATGGATGCCCGCGCGCCCGTCGCGCGAAGCCGCCGAGGCCCAGGAAGCCGAGCGCCAGGCAAAATTCCGCCGCAGTTAGGTCCGCACTTCACATCTCGCACTTTTCAACTCGCGCGAGTACCTTCATGCGAGCGGGGGTCGTTGCGACAACTACACGGGGAGGAAGGATGTAAATGGGCGGATACCACGAACTAGAGATTGTGACGCTCCTGGCGTTGTTCGAATACTCGATACTCGGCGTGATGGTTGGACGCGCGCGACAGACGTACGGCGTCGAGGCGCCCGCCACCACCGGCAATCCCGACTTCGAGCGCTACTTCCGCGTGCACGAAAACACGCTCGAGAGCCTGATCGTCTTCATCCCGGCAGTGTGGATTTTTTCGCTCACCGTCAGCTATCACTTCGGTGTCGCCCTCGGCTTGCTGTTCGTGATCGCGCGCATCATCTACGCCTCAGGCTACTTGAGAGCAGCCGCCAAGCGCGCACCGGGCGCAATCGCCACCGCCGTAATCAACGGCATCCTGGTGCTGGGCAGCCTGATCTGGATCGTAATCAAAGCCCTCTAGCCGAGTTCTTCAGTACCCCTTCGCTTTACCTACCGCCTCCACCGCGGCTAAAGTCTCTTCGATTAATCACTCAAGGAGAATTCGCTCATGGCGGAAGAACGCAAAGGCGCCGTTACGATGCGGGGAAACCCGATGACCCTGGTCGGCCCCGAAATCAAGGTCGGACAAAAAGCACCCAACTTCAATGTCGTCGGCAAGGGGATGGCGCCGGCGACGCTCGACCAGTTCAAGGGCAAGGTCAAAATCATCACGACCATCCCATCGATAGACACTCCCGTATGCGACGCCGAAACGCGCCGCTTCAACGTCGAGGCGAGCAATCTTCCCGGCGACGTCCAGATTCTCTCGGTCTCGATGGATCTGCCGTTCGCGCAGGCGCGATGGTGCGGCGCGGCCGGCGTGGACAAGGTCACGACACTGAGTGACTGGCGCAGCGCGAGTTTCGGCACCGCCTACGGCGCGTTGATCAAGGAACTCCATCTGCTCGCGCGATGCGTGTTCGTCGTGGACAAGAACGACAATGTGACCTACGTCGAATACGTCAAGGAAATCGCCGAGCAGCCCAACTTCGAAGCCGCTCTGGCAGCCGCAAAAAAAGCCGCCGCCGCCTGACGCCTGATCCTTGACGCGGGCGGACGTGTCACCGATGCGTCCGCCCGTGATAGATCTGTTTTTTCATGCCGATCTCCGCACCCAATCGTCACGCGTTCGCCGACGCACTCAAGCGCGGTCTCTACGAGGCTGTCTTCCGCCGCCGCGACATCCGCGAGTTCATCTCCGATCCAATTCCCGACGACGTGCTTGCGCGCGTGCTGATCGCTGCCCATCATGCGGCCAGTGTCGGCTTCACGCAGCCGTGGGACTTCATCCTCGTGCGGAGCGTCGAGCAGCGCCGCCGCGTGAAGGAAGTCTTTGAAGCCGAGCGCCAAAAGAATGCGGCCCAGTTCAGCGGCGAGCGCCGCGAAAAATATCTCTCGCTCAAGCTCGAAGGCATCCTCGAAGCTCCGCTCAACTTGATCGTCACCTGCAAGCCCGATCGCTTCGGCCCCGCCGTGCTCGGCAAGACCAGCATCCGCGACGTCGAGATTTACTCGGCGTGCCTGGCAGTCGAAAACATGTGGCTGACTGCGCGCGCCGAGGGCCTCGGCATGGGATGGGTCAGCATCATGCGCAACGACGCGCTCGCGGAAATTTTCGGCATCCCCGGCGACGTCATTTCCGTCGCCTATCTATGCATCGGTTACGTCCGCGAGTTTCCCGACCGCCCGATACTAGCCAGTAAGGATTGGGCACAGCGCCTTCCGCCAAAATCGCTGATTCACTTCGATTCATGGAACGACGCGGGCGACCGAACGTCACCCGCCGCCGAATCTCTGCTCAACAAGATCGACGACCATTCGATCTGGCTCTCAATCTTCCCCGAAGATTCCCCCGACAAGCCGCCCCCGCGCGACTGAATCACAAACATGAATCCGCGCGCGAATCGGCCGGATTGGCGCCTTGTCGGCGGCTTCGCCGCGCTCACGATCCTCATTCACTTCCTGACCAACGGCGCGTACGGATATTTCCGCGACGAGTTGCGCCGTTCTTCCCGGTCCTGCTGGCTGTGGGCGCCGTTCAGCTCGAATCGATCGATGCGCGCGGATGGTGTCCCGCTATCCGCTATGCGCTTCCCGCCGTGATCGTGGTCGTCGGGATTATCGTTGCGCCTCTGGCGATTCCCGTATTGCCGGTCGAAACCTTTATCGGCTATCAGCGCGCGCTCGGCATGAACGTTCGCTTCGAGACGCGTAAGACGACTGACCTGCCGCAGAACTACGCCGATATGTTTGGATGGCCCGAGATGACGGCGACCGTCGCGAAAGTCTATGACTCCCTGCCCCGCGACGAACGGGCTAAGATCGCTATCTTCGCACAGAACTATGGCGAGGCCGCGGCAATAGAAATACTCGATGCCGGACGAACACAGCCCAGTTTACTTGTGCCGCGACCCAAAGCTGCCGCTGCCGCAGATGTGGCGGCTGGCAAAAGTGTATCGCTAGAAAACAGCGTCTTGAGCGCGGGCACATGAGCGGCTAGAGACAGACTCTACACAGCGCGCCGAGGGGACGACGATGAAACTGCTCCGACCGCTAACGCTATGCCTGCTGATCGGACTGGCTGGATGCAGCCCGCAAAATCCGGCGCCCGGTAACTCATCATCGCTCGCATCGCAAACCCCGCCTGCAGCCGCTCCGCCGAACGCTTCCATTCTTCAGCACAACGGATGCACCATCGACTTCGCGAAGGTTTGCCAGACTTTCATCGACCAGCCGACATTCACCTACAACGGCGACGAATACGACTGGCGGCGCTTCCAGCAAAGCTTCTCGCGGCATCCCGACGTCGAGATATGGGCCCGGTATCCCGATGGCAACGTAGTTGCCGATATCGAATGTCACGTCGACACGCAAAATCGCAAAATCGACTGGGCGCGCCTGCTGCCCAATCGCCGTTCACCGATAAATCGTGGGACTTCGTTAAGAGCAAGCGATGGTGCCAGGAGGATTCGCCCGACTACAGCGGCTGGGCGGAATACTGGAGCAGTTCAACCACCCGCCAGTGAACCGATTCGAGCGTTGAGGACCGCGTCCTTGTAAGCTGCCGCTCCTCGTGATGCGATCACGCGGCATGTCTTTGCTCAAACAAACTATCGACTCGATTCTTCCACTGGACAACGAAGCGGCGTGGGCCGCCGACGCGCGGCTGGACACTCTCACCAAGCCGCTGGGCAGCCTTGGCCATCTCGAAGAACTCGTGCGCCGTTATGCCGCAATCCGGCACGATGAATCGGTGAAACCGGGACGCGGCGCGATAGCCGTCTTCGTCGCCGATCATGGCGTCGCGGACGAAGGTGTCAGCTCATTTCCGCAAGCCGTCACCGCCGAGATGCTTCGCAACATCGCCGCAGGCGGCGCCGCCATCAGCGTGCTCGCGCGTCGCTTCGGCTACGCACTCAAAGTCGTCGACGTAGGTGTCAAGGTCGATACCAGCGCCAACCCGCTCGCAGGCGTGACTTATCGCCGCGTCGGCGCCGGCACCCGCAACTTCCTCGACGGCCCCGCGATGACGCCCGACGAAACGACGCGCGCGCTCGAAGTGGGAATCGAAATCGCGCGGGAGCTCGCAGGTAGCGGTACGACGTTAATCGGCGTCGGCGAGATGGGCATCGCGAACAGCACGCCCGCCGCCGCGATTCTCTGCGCGCTGACCGCGATAGAGCCAAGCGCGATAGTGGGGCGTGGCACCGGCCTCGACGACGCCGGCGTCCGGCGCAAAATCGAGGTGGTCACGCGCGCGCTCGAGATTCATCGCGACGCGCTCACGTCGGGCGAATCGATACTGGCGGCGCTCGGCGGTTTCGAGATCGCCGCGATGGCCGGCGCGTACATCGGTGGCGCCGCCTTCAAGGTCCCGGTCGTCGTTGACGGTTTTATCGCCACGGCCGCTGCCGCGGTCGCGGAGAAGATTCATCAGGGATTGTTCGATCATCTTTTTTTCAGCCATCGCTCGGCCGAAGGCGGTCATGCGCTAGCACTCGATCACTTCAAGCTCCGTCCCATTCTCGATCTCGATCTCAGGCTGGGCGAAGGCACCGGCGCCGCGCTCGCGATGAACGTGATCGACTCCGCGCTCGACCTGCTCAACAACATGGCGACATTCGCAGGCGCCGGGATCTCCGGCAAAGTCCGATGAGTGACGACGCGACGCGCGCGAGCGGCATCCTCACCGAGCTGCCCCTTGCCATCAGCTTCCTCACGATCCTGCCGGTGATCGATCAGCATCCCGCCTCCGATGACACCGTTGCCGCGTCGTTCGCATGGTTCCCGATTGTCGGTTTCCTCATCGGCTTGGCGCTGGCCGGCGAAGATTGGTTGCTCGCTCATTTCTTCGCGCAAGTGATTCGCTCGGTGCTCATCATCGTCTCGCTAACCGTTGTCACCGGCGCAGTTCATCTCGACGGACTGGCCGACACGGCAGATGCACTCGGTGGGGGACGCGACCGCGAGCGCGCACTCGACATTCTGCGCGACAGCCGCGTCGGCACGTTCGGCGCGAGCGCGATTTTCTTCGACCTCACACTGAAGATTCTCGCGCTCTCGACGCTTGCTGGTCACCGCCGATACTCCGCTCTGATCGTCGCGCCGATGCTAGCACGATGGGCAATGCTCCTGGTCGCGACGGGACTGCCATATCTGCGCTCGTCTGGCTCAGGCGCGACGCTGCTCAGCGGCGAAATCTCGAGTACGCGAACTGCCGTCGTCGCGGTTTTCACGCTCGCCGTTATGCTGATGCTTGGTGCGTTGCGCACGACTGCCTTGGCCACGGCGGCCGCAATCGCAATCGTGTTCGCGATGCGATTGTTCTACCGGCGATGGCTGGGCGGAGTGACCGGCGACTCGATCGGCGCGTGCGGCGAACTGGTCGAGATTGCAGTCCTCGTCACGATCGCATCGTGACTCTCACTTCACCTTTAGCGGATATCCCGTGACCATCAGCAGGACCTGGTCCGCCACAGTCGCGATTTTCTGATTGGTCCATCCGAGCAGATCGCGGAACCGGCGCGACTCCGCGTGATCGGTCGGCACGATTCCCGCTCCGACTTCATCGGTCACGACGATACTCGCGAACGGCGCACTCTTCAGGGCCGATGCGAGCTTGTCCGCCTCCGCGAGAACCGGCCCATCGTCCATCCCGTGTCGCTGCATCAGGTTGGAGATCCAAAGCGTCAGGCAATCGAGGACGACGAGGTCAGTGCTGTTGCCGAGCTTCTCGAGCGCGGCGACAACCTCTACCGGCTCCTCGACAGTCTGAAAATCCTGCGGCCGCGTTGTGCGATGAAATTCGATGCGCGCCGTCATTTCGTCGTCTAGCGCCTGCCCGGTCGCGAGAAAAAATTTGCGTTGATACGGGAGCGCGAGCTTCAGCGCCTGCATGCTCTTGCCGCTGCGAGCGCCGCCGGTGATTAGCGTTATCGTGCCCATGCGAATCATCAAGCGTACACGATTGCGCCGCGCGTGACGAAAATTTTCGCTCGACTCGAACGCGGTTGACTGCACGCAGTGCCGCGCGTAACTTCGGCGTCGCACCCGGTGCACGGGAAGCCGGTTCAAATCCGGCGCTGCCCCGCAACTGTGTGGGGGGACGACGGCCCATCATGCCACCGCTTCGGCGGGAAGGCGGGTCCGAGGACGAACCCCAAGCCAGGAGACCGGCCGGGTCACTAACTGTCTGCCTTCCGCGGGGAGGGTGGCCTCAGGCACGCATTTCCTGAAGCCCGATCCCTCGAATCGCGAGAGGTCGGGTTTTTTTCTCGCCTGACTTTCCTCCGCGTGCGACGGCAGCCCTTGAACTCGGAGGGAGTTCATGCGGTTTCTCATTTTGATCTTGTCGGCAGTTATTGCGACATCGCTTTGTGCGCCGATCGCACGCGCTCAAACGCCGGCGTCCGCGCCGTCGCCAGCGCAAACTCAAACCCAAAAAGCCTCGCCAGCCAATCAGACCAGGTCCGCATCTTCTAAGACGA
>Ga0074046_10000868_pt1 | contig 27952 bp, 24 predicted proteins | sample BogForMeECP23OM3_FD_94441 | JGI IMG/M metagenome (GOLD analysis project Ga0074046, IMG submission 94441) | Bog forest soil microbial communities from Calvert Island, British Columbia, Canada - Bog Forest MetaG ECP23OM3 | ecosystem: Environmental > Terrestrial > Soil > Wetlands ...
CACGCAAGCCAACTCGACCCCCAAGGTGGCGGTCAACGACATCGGGTCCGAGGAGGCATTCCTCGCCGCGATCGACGAAACCATCAAGTATTTCAACGACGGTGACATCGTCGAAGGAACAGTCGTCAAGGTCGACCGAGACGAGGTCTTGCTCGATATCGGCTACAAGACAGAAGGCGTGATCCCATCCCGCGAACTGTCGATCAAGCATGACGTCGACCCGCACGACGTGGTCCACGTCGGCGAGCACATCGAGGCCCTTGTCCTGCAGAAGGAGGACAAGGAAGGCCGCCTGATCCTGTCCAAGAAGCGCGCGCAGTACGAGCGCGCCTGGGGCCAGATCGAGAAGATCAAGGAAGAGGACGGCGTGGTCACCGGCACGGTGATCGAGGTCGTCAAGGGCGGCCTGATCCTGGACATCGGGCTGCGCGGCTTCCTGCCGGCCTCGCTGGTGGAGATGCGCCGGGTCCGCGACCTGCAGCCGTACGTGGGCAAGGAGATCGAGGCCAAGATCATCGAGCTGGACAAGAACCGCAACAACGTGGTCCTGTCCCGGCGCGCCTGGCTCGAGCAGACCCAGTCCGAGGTCCGCCACACCTTCCTCAACACGCTGCAGAAGGGCCAGATCCGCAAGGGCCAGGTGTCCTCGATCGTCAACTTCGGCGCGTTCGTCGACCTGGGCGGCGTGGACGGCCTGGTGCACGTGTCCGAGCTGTCCTGGAAGCATATCGACCACCCGGGTGAGGTCGTCGAGGTCGGCCAGGAGGTCACCGTCGAGGTGCTGGACGTGGACATGGACCGCGAGCGCGTCTCGCTGTCGCTGAAGTCCACCCAGGAAGACCCGTGGCAGCAGTTCGCGCGGACCCACCAGATCGGGCAGGTCGTGCCGGGCCGGGTCACCAAGCTGGTCCCGTTCGGCGCGTTCGTCCGGGTCGAGGAGGGCATCGAGGGCCTGGTGCACATCTCCGAGCTGGCCGACCGGCACGTGGAGATCCCGGAGCAGGTCGTCCAGGTGGGCGACGAGATCTTCGTCAAGATCATCGACATCGACCTGGACCGGCGCCGGATCAGCCTGTCGCTCAAGCAGGCCAACGAGGGCACCGTCGGCGAGGCCGTCGGCGACGACTTCGACCCGACCCTGTACGGCATGCCGGCCTCCTACGACGAGCAGGGCAACTACGAGTACCCGGAGGGCTTCGACCCGGAGACCGGCGAGTGGCTACCGGGCTACGAGAAGCAGCGCGAGGAGTGGGAGCACCAGTACGCCGAGGCACGGGCCAGGTTCGAGGCGCACCGGCGTCAGGTGGAGGAATCCCGCCGCGCCGCGGAGGAGGAAGGCGTCACGGCCGAGTCCGGCGACTCCGAAGCGGCGGCAGGCAACGGCGCCCCGCGCGGCGCGCGCGGCGGCCGCGCGGGCGGATCCCGTCCGGCTGGCACGCCCGGCGCGGTCACCTCGAGCTCGACCCCGGGGACCGGGGCTACCGGCACCCTGGCTTCCGACGAGGCCCTGGCGGCCCTGCGCGAGAAGCTGTCCGGCGGCCAGAGCTGAAACCTAGCACCGATGCCGCGCCCGCCCGCTCCTGCGGGCGGGCGCGGCATCGAAGTCTCAGGAGGGCTCACGTTGCTACGGGTCGGGCTGACCGGAGGCATCGGGTCGGGCAAGAGCGAGGTGTCCCGGCGGCTGGCGGACCACGGTGCCGTGCTCATCGACGCGGACGTGGCGGCCCGGCAGGTGGTCGTCCCCGGCTCGCCGGGACTGGCCCGGATCGCCAGAGCCTTCGGCGACGACGTCCTCCATCCGGACGGTTCGCTGAACCGGGAGCGGCTGGGCGAGATCGTGTTCGCCGATCCCGGGCTGCGCGCGAAGCTCAATGACATCGTGCACCCGCTGGTCCGCGCGTGGATGCAGGCGGCCGAACGCACCGCCGTGCAAGCCGCCGACCCGCCCGGCCCCGTCATCGTGCACGATGTGCCCCTGCTGGCCGAGAGTCGCGGCAAGGGCGGCTTCGACCTGGTGATCGTGGTGGACGTACCGCCCGAGGTGCAGGTCGAGCGGCTCGTCAGCCAGCGCGGCATGACGCCGGATCGGGCCCGGGCCCGGATCGCCGCCCAGGCCAGCCGGGAGCAGCGCCTGGCCGTCGCCGATATCGTGATCGACAACTCCGGCTCCCTGGACGACCTGGACCGCCGCGTCGCCGAGGTATGGACGGACCTGGGGCGCCGGATCTGTTCCTGAGGAATGTCAGACCCCCCGCTTAGAGTTGAACACTCGGAGGTTGAGGAGGTTGGCGTCGTGCGTCCGGTTACCGATTTGCAGCGAAGGGTCGCGCCCTTCCAGGTCATCACCGACATGGTTCCGGCTGGTGATCAGCCGACGGCGATCGCCGAGATCTCCAGGCGCATCCAGGCGGGGGACACGAACACGGTACTGCTCGGCGCGACTGGCACCGGCAAGACCGCCTCGGTCGCCTGGATCGCGGAGCGGCTGCAGCGGCCGATGCTCGTGATGCTGCCGAATAAGACGCTCGCCGCCCAGTTCGCCAACGAACTGCGCGAGATGCTGCCCAATAACGCGATCGAGTACTTCGTCTCCTACTACGACTATTACCAGCCAGAAGCGTACGTCCCGCAGACCGACACCTACATCGAGAAAGACTCCTCGATTAACCAAGAGGTGGAACGGCTCAGGCACTCGGCGACTAATTCGCTGCTCACCAGGCGAGACACCATCGTCGTTTCCTCCGTGTCGTGCATCTACGGCCTGGGCACGCCGCAGGAATACGTGGACCGGATGCTCAAGGTCAAGCTGGGTGACACCATCGAGCGGGACATGCTGTTGCGCAAGCTGGTCGGCATGCAGTACGCCCGGAACGACCTGGCCTTCACCCGCGGCACCTTCCGGGTCCGTGGCGACACCATCGAAGTCATCCCGATGTACGAGGAACTCGCGGTCCGGATCGAGATGTTCGGCGACGAGATCGAGCGGCTGATGACGCTGCACCCGCTCACCGGCGAGGTGATCAGTGAGGACACCGAGCTGTACATCTTCCCCGCCTCGCACTACGTGGCCGGCCCGGAGCGCATGGAGCGCGCCATCAACGGCATCGAGGCCGAGCTAGCCACCCGGCTCGGCGAACTCGAGCGCGGCGGCAAGCTGCTCGAGGCGCAGCGGCTGCGCATGCGCACCACCTATGACATCGAGATGATGCGGCAGGTCGGCAGCTGCTCGGGGATTGAGAACTACTCACGGCACATCGACGGCCGCGAGGCCGGCAGCCCGCCGAACACCCTGCTCGACTACTTCCCCGAGGACTTCCTGCTGGTCATCGACGAGTCCCACGTCACCGTGCCGCAGATCGGCGCCATGTACGAGGGGGACGTGTCCCGCAAGCGGGTCCTGGTCGAGCATGGCTTCCGGTTGCCGAGCGCGATCGACAACAGGCCGCTGACCTGGGATGAATTCCTCGACCGGATCGGCCAGACCATCTACTTGTCGGCCACCCCGGGTCCGTACGAGCTGCAGCGCGTCGGCGGCGACGTGGTCGAGCAGGTGATCCGGCCGACCGGGCTGGTCGATCCCGAGGTGGTCATCAAGCCGACCAAGGGCCAGATCGACGACCTGCTCGACGAGATCAGGCAGCGGGCCGAGCGCGACGAGCGGGTGCTGGTCACCACGCTGACCAAGCGGATGGCCGAGGACCTGACGGACTACCTGCTCGAGAACGGAGTCCGGGCCAGGTACCTGCACAGCGAGGTTGACACGCTGCGCCGGGTGGAGCTGCTGCGCGAGCTGAGGGTGGGCGAGTACGACGTACTCGTCGGCATCAACTTGCTCCGCGAGGGTCTCGACCTGCCCGAAGTGTCGCTCGTGGCCATCCTGGACGCGGACAAGGAAGGCTTCCTGCGGTCGGGTACGTCGCTGATCCAGACTATTGGCCGCGCGGCGCGGAACGTGTCCGGCGAGGTGCACATGTACGCCGACACGATCACGCCGTCGATGCAGCGGGCGATCGACGAGACCAACCGGCGGAGGGAAAAGCAGGTCGCGTACAACGAGGCGAACGGTATCAACCCGCAGCCGCTGCGCAAGCGGATCGCCGACATCCTGGACCAGATCGTCCGTGAGGACGCCGACACCGAGCAGCTGATCGGCGGCGGCGGGCGGCAGCAGTCCCGGGGCAAGGCGCCGGTGCCCGGCCTGTCGTCGCGCGCCCGCGCCATCGCCGCGCAGGCGGGCGGACGCACCCCGGCCGGGGAGCCGACGACGGAGGCCAGCGCCGCGCGCGGCGAGCTCGTCGGCCTGATCACCGAGCTCACCGAGCAGATGCACGCCGCCGCCGCTGAGCTGCACTTCGAGGTGGCGGCCCGGCTCCGCGACGAGATCAGGGAGCTCAAGTCCGAGCTCCGCGGCATGCACGCGGCCGGCGTCTGACCATGAACGCCAGTCCCCACACCTGTGCCGAAGCCCCCGGTGAACTGGGCCAGGCTGCGGAACCTCGCAGGCCGGGGGTGGTGATCGGGGATCAGGTCGCCACGGACGGGATCCTGGCCCGGCGGCTAGGCTACGCGTTTATCCTGTTCGACCCGCAACTGGCGGGAGTTCCTGCCGGGCCACGGCTGATGGGTGCCGCCGGGCGGATAGTGCGGCCGATGTTGTTCACCCACGCTCGCCACAGAAATTGAACGCCCGAGGTCGCTGACCACCGGGCCGTCCGAGGGCGGTTATACAAGGCGGCTGCGGGCGGGGGATGATAGTGGATGGCTGCACCGGAATGCTGAGGGTCTGCTAATGGTTGCCTCAGAAAACAGCCGACTAGCAAAAAATACCGGGGGAGGTGTGCAGTGCTGGTCAGCCTGATCGCGGCTATCGTCGCAGCAGTGCTGTACGGCGTGGCCTCGGTGATGCAGGCGATCGCGGTGCGCGCGGCCAGCAACAAGCCGGCCGAAGACCCCTCCGGGGGCGTAGATCCAGGCCTGGTGGTGCGGTTGCTGCACCAGTGGCGGTTCGTGGTCAGCATCTGCCTCGACACGCTCGGTTTCGTGGCCCAGCTCATCGCCTTGCAGCGGTTGCCGCTCTTCGCCGTCCAGGCGTTCGTGGCGTCGAACCTGGCGGTGACCGCCGTGGTAGCCTCATGGGTGATCGGCGTGACCCTGTCCTGGCGGGAGTGGGCGGCGGTGCTCGGCGTCGTGGCGGGCGTCGGCCTGCTCGGCGCCTCGGCCGGCGCGGAAGGCGCCGCTCAGGTGGGTGCGGTGTTCAAGCTTGCCCTCCTCGTGGCGATCGCGGGCCTGGCCATCGTCGGCCTAGCCGCGGCCAAGCTCAACGAGCCGTATCGCACCACCGCGCTCGGCATGACCGCGGGTTTCGGCTACGGGTTGCTGAGCATCGCGGCCCGCGTGCTGAACGGCTTCTCGCCGCTGGAACTGGCCCGTGACCCCGCCGCCTACGCGGTGGCCGCGGCCGGCATCATCTCGTTCATGTTCTACGCCACCGCCCTGGAGAGCGGCAGCGTGACGGTCGCCACCGCGGCCGTGGTGCTGGCCGAGACGATCCCGCCCGCCGTCATCGGGGTCGTCTTCCTGGGTGACCAGACACGTCCCGGGCTCGCGGTGGTCGCCTGGGCCGGCTTCTTCCTCGCTGTCGCTTCGGCCGTCATGCTGGCCAGATTCGGCGAGGCGCACCATACAGAAGACGTCGCGCGAGCGGACGCGGTGGCCCATCGGCAGGCAAATGCCGGGCCGGCCGCCGCCGGCCTGTTATTCTGGTGGTCCGTGGACCTGCAGCTTTTCAGTGCCCTATTGGACACCGCCCTACTGGACACCACGGGAGCCTCATAGTGGCCGCATCATCATTCCATCCACGGCCTGCCCATTCCCGGCCAACAGAGACCAGATATCTCTTCGTCACCGGAGGCGTCGCCTCCAGCCTGGGCAAGGGACTGACCGCATCCAGCCTGGGCCGCCTGCTGAAACTGCGGGGCCTGCAGGTCACGATGCAGAAACTCGACCCGTATCTCAACGTCGACCCCGGCACCATGAACCCCTTCCAGCACGGCGAGGTGTTCGTGACCGACGACGGCACAGAAACCGATCTCGACGTCGGTCACTACGAGCGGTTCCTGGACACCAACCTGGCGGGTGAGGCGAACGTCACCACCGGCCAGATCTACTCCACGGTGATCGCGAACGAGCGCCGCGGCGCCTACCTCGGCGACACCGTGCAGGTCATCCCGCACATCACCAACGAGATCAAGTCCCGGATCCTGCAGATGGCCGGCGATGACGTGGACGTGGTGATCACCGAGGTGGGCGGGACCGTCGGCGACATCGAGTCGCTGCCGTTCCTGGAGGCCATCCGCCAGATCAGGCACGAGATCGGCCGGGACCGCTGCTTCTTCCTGCACGTCAGCCTGCTGCCCTACATCGGCCCCGCGGGTGAGCTCAAGACCAAGCCCACGCAGCATTCGGTGGCCGCGCTGCGCAGCATCGGCATCCAGCCGGACGCCATCGTGGCCCGCTCCGACCGGCCGATCAACGCGAGCCTGAAACGCAAGATTAGCCTGATGTGCGACGTGGACGAGGAGGCCGTGGTCTCCGCGCCGGACGCGCCGTCCATCTACGACATCCCCAAGGTGCTGCACTCCGAGGGCCTGGATGCCTACGTGGTGCGCAGGCTCGGCCTGCCGTTCCGCGACGTGGACTGGAGCGAGTGGGACGACCTGCTCCGCCGGGTGCACCGGCCGGCCCACAGCATCACGATCGCCCTGGTCGGCAAGTACGTGGACCTGCCCGACGCGTACCTGTCGCCGGCCGAGGCGCTGAAGGCGGGCGGCTTCGCCAACGACGCGCAGGTGAACATCCGCTGGGTGATCAGCGACGCCTGCGAGGAGCCGGAAGGCGCGGCGGCCGAACTCGAGGGCGCGGACGGGATACTGATCCCGGGCGGGTTCGGGGTCCGCGGCATCGAGGGGAAGATCGGCGCGATCAGGTACGCGCGCGAGCACGGCATCCCCATCCTGGGCCTGTGCCTCGGCCTGCAGTGCATGGTCATCGAGGTAGCCCGCGACCTGGCCGGGCTGGCCGAGGCGGACAGCGCCGAGTTCAACCCGGATACCCCGCACCCGGTGATCGCCACCATGGCCGACCAGGAAGACGTGGTGGCGGGGGAGCGGGATATGGGCGGCACCATGCGCCTGGGGCTGTACCCGGCCGTGCTGCAGCCGGGCACCCGGGTGGAGGAAATGTACGGCAGCACCCTGGTGGAGGAGCGGCACCGGCACAGGTACGAGGTCAACAACGCGTACCGGGCGGTGCTCGAGCAGGCGGGCCTGGTCTTCTCCGGGCTCTCGCCGGACCGGCACCTGGTGGAGTTCGCCGAGCTCAGCGAGCATCCGTTCTTCGTGGGTACGCAGGCGCACCCGGAGTTCCTGTCCCGCCCGACCCGGCCCCATCCCCTGTTCAGCGGCTTGATCGCGGCCGCCCTGGCGCGCTCCAAGGCCGCCAGCGCGGCGGCCGGCCCCCGCGCCGTGGCAAGCGCATGAAGATCACGGACGAGCCTGCGCACTGGCCCGTCGTCTCCTCGGCCGAGCTGTTCCGCGGCCGGCTGGTCACCGTACGGACCGACAAGGTCCGCATGCCCGATAATGATTTGGCCGAACGAGAGTTGGTTATCCACCCTGGCGCAGTCGCCGTGCTCGCCCTAGATGACGCCTGCCAGGTGCTTCTGATCAGGCAGTACCGTCACCCGGTGGGCCGGCTGCTGTGGGAGATCCCGGCCGGCCTGCGCGACGTCTCCGGGGAGCCGGCCTGGGTCACGGCGCAGCGGGAACTGCTCGAGGAGACGGGCTACCGGGCGCGGGACTGGCGGCTGCTCACCGACTACTACACCTCGCCCGGCTTCAGCACCGAGCGCCTGCGCGTCTTCCTGGCCCGTGACCTGGAATTGGTCCCGGCGGCCGAGCGCGACTTCGTGCCCAGGGACGAGGAGGCTCACCTGGTATCGGCCTGGCTGCCGCTGGACGAGGCGGTGCGCAAGGTTTTCGCCGGTGAGCTGCACAACGGGCCCGCGGCTCTGGGCCTCCTGGCGGGGTATGCTGCCAGGTCAGAGGGGTTTGACCGGCTTCGTCCGGCGGATGCCCCCGAAGAGCAATGACGCTCTGTCGTCTGGGAGGACCACCATGAAGGTTGGCATTCCGCGGGAAATCAAGAACCACGAGTACCGCGTGGCGATCACGCCCTCCGGGGTGCACGAGCTGGTGCGCGGCGGCCATCAGGTGGTCATCGAATCCGGGGCGGGGGAGGGGTCGTCCATTCCGGACGAGGACTTCACCACGGCCGGTGCGAAGATCCTGCCGACCGCGGATGACGTGTGGGCCGAGGGGGACCTGATCCTCAAGGTCAAAGAGCCGGTCGAACAGGAGTACCACCGGATGCGTTCCGGCCAGGTCCTGTTCACCTACCTGCACCTGGCCGCGTCCAAGGCCGGTACCGACGCGCTGCTCAGCTCGGGCGTCACCTCGATCGCGTACGAGACCGTCCAGCTGCCGGACGGGTCGCTGCCGCTGCTCGCCCCGATGTCCGAAGTCGCGGGCCGGATGGCGCCGCAGGTCGGCGCGCACCACCTGCAGCGTGACGGCGGCGGGCGCGGGGTGCTGATGGGCGGCGTGTCGGGCGTGTACGCGGCCAAGGTGGTCGTGCTCGGCGCGGGGGTCTCAGGCATGAACGCGGCCGCGATCGCGCTCGGCATGCAGGCCGAGGTCCTGCTGGTGGACCGGAATATCGCCAGGCTCCGCCAGGCGGACGCCATCTACCAGGGGCACTGCCAGACGGTCGCGTCCAACGCCTACGAGATCGAGCGCGCGGTCATCGACGCGGACCTGGTGATCGGCGCGGTGCTGGTGCCGGGGGCCAAGGCGCCCAAGCTGGTCACCGACGAGCTCGTGTCCCGGATGAAGCCGGGCGCGGTGCTCGTCGACATCGCCATCGACCAGGGCGGCTGCTTCGAGGGATCGCGTCCCACCACGCACGCGGATCCCACCTACCGGGTGCACGACGCGCTGTTCTACTGCGTGGCGAACATGCCGGGCGCCGTCCCGCACACCTCCACCTACGCGCTGACCAACGTGACGCTGCCCTACGTGGTCGAGATGGCCAACCGCGGCTGGCGCGACGCGCTCCGCGCCGATCCGGCTCTGGCCCTGGGCCTGTCCACCCACGCCGGCCAGCTGACCTGCGAGCCGGTCGCCGAAGCGCACGCGCTGCCCTACACCCCCCTCAGCGAGGTCCTCAACTGAGCCGGGCGCCGGTACCTTCCACGCTGGCCGCCTCCACGCTGGCGGACGCGGTCCGCGGCTACCTGCAGTACCTGGTCGTGGAGCGCGGGCTGGCCGCGAACACCGTCGAGTCCTACCGGCGGGACCTGCGCCGGTACTCCTCGACGCTGGCCGGGCGCGGCAAGACCGGGCTGGCTGACGTCACCCCGGCCGACGTGGCCGAGTTCCTCGCCTCGCTGCGCGAGGGCGACGCCGAGCACGCGGCGCTGGCGGCCAGCTCGGCGGCGCGGGCCGTGATCGCGGTCCGGGGCCTGCACGCGTTCGTGGTCACCCAGGGCCTCGCCGACACCGACCCGGCTCGGGAGGTCCCGCCGCCCTCGCCGCCCAGGCGGCTGCCCAAGGCGATCACCCTGGAGGACGTGGAGCGCCTGCTCGATGCGGCCGGCCCGGGCCCGGACGACGTGTCCGCGGATCCCCGGCTGCTGCGGGACCGGGCGCTGCTTGAGTTTCTCTACGGGACCGGGGCGCGCATCTCCGAGGCGACCGGGCTCGATATCGACGAACTCCGACTGGACGCTGACCCGGTCGTGCGGCTGGTGGGCAAGGGCAGCAAGCACCGGGTGGTGCCGGTAGGCAGCTACGCCGTGCGGGCGCTCCAGGCCTACCTGGTCCGGGCCAGGCCCGCCCTCGCCGCGGCGTCCCGCCGCGTGCCGGTCCCGGGGGCTAGCGCGGCGGTGTTCCTCAACGCCCGCGGCGGCCGCCTCACCCGGCAAGGCGCCTGGGGCGTACTGCACGGCGCCGCCGGCCGGGCCGGCCTAACCGAGGTGTCACCGCACACGTTGCGGCACTCCTTCGCCACGCACATGCTCGACGGCGGCGCCGACATCCGGGTGGTCCAGGAACTGCTCGGCCACGCGTCGGTCACCACCACCCAGGTCTACACCCTGATCACGGTAGACAGGCTGCGCGAGGTCTACGCTTCCTCCCATCCCCGCGCCCTCGGCTAGCCGGTTCCGTCAGGTCGGCTTGGCCGCTGGTCAGCGGAAGTGGCGGGTGAGCTCGTTACCGGTCACCACGTCGAGTCCGCCCTCACCCGCGGTCACAGCTGGTCCTCGAGACTGGCCACCAGTGCCTTGAGAGTGGGGCCAAGCGGAGCGTCGAGGGTCGCGGTGGCGTACGCGTCGCCGCGGGTGACGCCCTGGTTGACGATCACGATCGGGCGCTGCCGCCCGGCCGCGTGCCGGACGTAACGAAACCCGGACATTACGGTGAGCGACGAACCCAGGACGACCAGCGTGCTCGACCGTTCGACCAGCGCATAGCAGGCTTCGGCTCGCGACCTGGGCACGTTCTCGCCAAAGAACACGACGTCGGGCTTGAGCACGCCGTGGCACGCGGAACAGTCGGCGACCTGAAACGACGCGATGGCCTCGTCGTCGGTGTCGGCGTCACCGTCGGGCTTGATGGCGGCGGCCAGTTCCGCGTCCCAGTCGGGGTTGGCGGCCTCGAGCCGCCGGGCGAGTTCGGTACGCGGCGTCCGCCGCCCGCACGACAGGCAGATGACCCAGTGCAGGCTTCCGTGCAGTTCGGTCACCGCCGAGGCTCCCGCCGCCTGGTGCAGGCCGTCCACGTTCTGGGTGATGATCCCGGTCAGCAGCCCGCGGCGGCTCAGCTGGGCCACGGCGCGGTGGCCGTCGTTCGGGACCGCGCGGGCGATGTGCCGCCAGCCGAGGTAACTGCGGGCCCAGTACCTGCGCCGGGCCTCGACGCCGCCGGTGAACGTCTGGTAGGTCATCGGAGTCGCCCGGCGCGCGAGGCCGGTCGGACCGCGGTAGTCCGGGATGCCCGACTCGGTGGACAGCCCGGCGCCGCTCAGGATGAGCGCGCCGCCGGACGCGACCACATCGACCAGCATCCCGAACGATCCGGTGGTTCTCGCCTCGGTCAGCTGGGTCACGTCAGTATTCAGAGCGCGGCCGCCCTGATCGCCTGGGACACCGCCGCCGCGCCCTCCTTGTCGAACAGGATCGTGTAGTGGTTCATCCCGGGCACGGTCTGCGGCCGCAGCGCCGGGACACGTTCGGCCCACGCCGCCACGACCTCGTGCGGGATCAGCGGCGGCGGCTCGCCGAACATCCCGGCCGGCGCGGTCAGCAGCGGCGTCGGCCGACTCAGCCGGCTGAGCGCGTCCGCGAACGGCTTCTCCGCCAGCACCTCGCGGCCGTCGGTGCGGACCGCCTCCCCGACGGCGCGGGATCGCAGCTGCCCGGGCTCGCCGGTCAGGTCGTAGCGGACGTACGCCTCGACATCGGGGGTCCAGTGGTCGGCCAGGGCCGGGTGGGCCCGCCAGAAAGTCAGATACGCCTCGGTGCTCGGGAAGGTCTGCCCCAGCCTGGCGATGGCCGGGCCCAGGGTCGCATCGAGCGTCGCGTCCAGGTCGATGCCCTCCGGCACCGGCAGCGGCAGCCCGCCGTTCACCAGGACGAGCCGGCGCACCAGTTCCGGGTGCGCGTCGCGGGCGAGCAGCGCGATGTACGCGCCCATCGAATGCCCGGCCAGCACCGGCCGCCCGCCGAAATGGCGCAGCACCGCCAGCACGTCGCTGGCGTGCCTGTCCAGGCCGTACGGTCCGGGCAGGTCGCGGCTGTGCCCACGACCGCGCAGGTCAGGTGCGGCCAGCGTCCAGTCAGACGGCATGTGGCGCGCGACCGCCTGCCACGCCATGCCGGAGGCCGTAATTCCGTGTACGGCGACCGCCACGCGTTTGCCTGTACCCCAAAGGAGCACGCGAAGATCCCCGCCGTCTACTGCCACATTCAGCAGTCGGAGTTGCATGTTCACCCTCCACGGTCCCGGCCGGTATGGCCAGGACCGCCCATGTATAGAGCCTATTATCCGCCCTAACGTTGATCGTGCGATGTCAAGTCACGATAAAGGTTTACCGGTAAAACCGTGCCATGCTGGACTGAGCATGGAATGCCAGGTAAAACCAGGCTTGGAGGTGACCGGGTCATGTCTGCCGCACTTAGTTACTCGTCCGGAGAATCCGCAACGCCGCTGCTAGGCGACACGATCGGCGGCAACTTGGACGCCACCGTGCGGGCGTTCGGCCACCGCGAGGCGCTGGTGGACCGGCCGGCCGGGCGGCGGTGGACGTATGCGGAACTCGCGGCCGACGTGGACGCGCTGGCGCTCGGATTGCTCGAGATGGGCATCGCCAAGGGGGACCGGGTCGGCATCTGGGCGCCGAACTGCGCCGAATGGACGCTCACCCAGTACGCGACCGCGAAGATCGGCGCGATTTTGGTGAACATCAACCCGGCGTACCGCGCCCGCGAGCTCGAGTTCGTGCTTAACCAGTCGGGCAGCACGCTGCTCGTCGCGGCCGAGAAGCTGAAGACGTCCGACTACGCCGGGATGATCGCCGAGGTGCGGCCCCGCTGCCCGGAACTGAACACCGTCGTGCTGCTCGGCAGCCCGCAGTGGCAGGCGCTGCTCGAGACCGGGCGCCGCCTGGACCGCGGGGCGCTTGACGCCATCGAGCTAGACACCGACGACCCCATCAACATCCAGTACACCTCGGGCACCACGGGCTTCCCGAAGGGCGCGACGCTGTCGCACCACAACATCTTGAACAACGGGTTCTTCGTCGGCGAGCTGTGCAACTACACCGAGGCCGACAGGATCTGCATCCCCGTGCCGTTCTACCACTGCTTCGGCATGGTCATGGGCAACCTCGCCGCGACCAGCCACGGAGCGTGCATGGTCATCCCCGCGCCGGCCTTCGACCCGGTCGCGACGCTGCAGGCCGTGCAGGCCGAGCGGTGCACCTCGCTCTACGGGGTGCCCACGATGTTCATCGCCGAGCTGTCCACCCCGGACTTCGCCGACTACGACCTGTCCAGCCTGCGCACTGGCATAATGGCCGGCTCGCCCTGCCCGGTCGAGGTGATGAAGCAGGTCATGGAGCGGATGTCGATGACCGAGGTGTCGATCTGCTACGGCATGACGGAAACCTCGCCGGTGTCCACCCAGACCCGCGCCGACGACTCGCTCGACCGCCGCGTGTCCACCGTGGGCCGGGTCGGGCCGCACCTCGAGGTGAAGGTCATCGACCCCGAGACGGGCCGGACCGTGCCGCGCGGCACGCCGGGTGAGCTGTGTACCCGGGGGTATTCGGTGATGCTCGGCTACTGGGAGCAGCCGGACAAGACCGCCGAGGCCGTGGACGCGGCGCACTGGATGCATACCGGCGATCTCGCGGTCATGGACGCCGACGGGTACCTGGCCATCACCGGCCGGATCAAGGACATGGTGATCCGCGGCGGCGAGAACGTCTACCCGCGGGAGATCGAGGAGTTCCTCTACACCCACCCCGACATCCTGGACGCTCAGGTCATCGGTGTTCCCGACGCCAAGTATGGCGAGGAGCTCATGGTCTGGGTGCGGCTGCGGGCGGGCGCCCCGGCGCTGACCGCCGAGTCGCTGCGCGAGTTCTGCGCCGGTCAGCTGGCATACTACAAGATCCCGCGGTACGTGCACATCGTCGACGAGTTCCCGATGACGGTGACCGGCAAGGTACGCAAGGTCGAGATGCGCGAGCACGCCGTGCAACTCCTCGGCCTCGATCAGGGTGACTACCCGCCGCGGTAGGGTACGGACGATGAAGGTCCTGATCGCCGGGGGCGCCGGGTACATCGGCAGCACGATCGCGTCGGCCTGCTCCGATGCGGGGATCAGCCCGGTGATCCTGGACTGCCTGGTGACCGGTCGGCGCGAGTTCACGGCGGGCCGCACGTTCTATGAGGGCGACATCGCCGACGGGCCGCTGATCGACCGCATCTTCGCCGAACACCCCGACATCGACGCCGTCATCCACTGCGCGGCCCTGATCGTGGTCCCGGACTCGGTCGCCGACCCGGTCGGCTATTACCGGGCGAACGTCGCCAAGAGCCTGGAATTCGCCGCGCACCTGCTGCGCAACGGCTGCGAGCGGCTGATCTTCAGTTCCTCGGCCGCCATCTACCGCGCCAGCGGGGACCTCATCGTCGACGAAGACTCGCCCATCGACCCGCAGAGCCCGTACGCGCGGACCAAGGCGGTGTGCGAGGCGATGTTCGCCGACATCGCCGCCGCCCAGCCCATCCGCGTGCTGTCCCTGCGGTACTTCAACCCGGTCGGCGCGGATCCCAAGATGCGGACGGGACTGCAGCTGCGGCGGCCGACGCACGCGCTGGGCAAGATGATCCAGGCGGCCGAGGAAGGCGTCCCGTTCCCGATCACCGGGACCGGCTGGCCGACCCGGGATGGTTCGGGCCTGCGGGACTACGTCCACGTCTGGGACCTGGCCGCGGCGCACGTGGCCGCGCTGACGCGGTTCGACGCCCTGCCCGGGCCGGTGACGGTCATCAACCTGGGAAGCGGCGCGGGCACCACGGTCCGGGAGCTTCTCGCCGCGTTCAACCGGGTGGCCGACCAACCCGTCGAGGCGCGTGAGACAGGCCGGCGGCCCGGTGACGTGGCCGGCGCCTACACCCGCATCGACCGCGCTGAGCGCCTGCTGGGCTGGCGGCCGCAGTACGACCTCGCCGAGGGTATCCGGCACTCGCTCCAGTGGGCCGCGCTCCGCGACGAGATCCTGCCCGCCTGAGCATACGGACAGTGACGATGCCCCGCGCGGCCTCACGCTCGTAATCGAGCATGACCGAGATCACCCTGAGATGGGGGCCCAGTAGCTCTAAATATGGGGCGAAAAAGCTCGCCGTGGTCATGCATGGTGGTGATCGCGAAGTTCCGGACTGAAGAGATTGAAAAATGATTGTATTGGTAGATATCGGAGGGCGGCGTATGATCGAACAGCTTTGGTAGCCAGCCCCGTACACCTGCCCTGGGGCTGTGGGGGAGCGGAGATGAGCCAGGAGCTTTCACGACGTACACCGGCAACCCCTGTCCGTCAGGGGGAACCGTCATGGCCGGCGGTGGCGAGAACCACAGTGCGTCTGTGGCTGGCCAGGCACCACCGGCACCCGGTAGGCCGGCGAAAGCGCCTGGTGTTCGTGCTGAGCGCGCTGGTGGCGATGGCGCTGGGGGCCGGCGTGACACTGGCCTTTACCCAGCGGGGACCGGAGCCGACGGCGTCGCAACCCGGCAAGCCCGGATCGGGCTCGAACGCGCTGCAGGTGGCGGCGGCGGACCGTCAGCAGGCGGCGGCGTGGATCGCCCAGCAGGTGGCCTCGAGCGTGGTTGTGGGCTGCGACCCGGAGATGTGTACCGAGCTGCAGAAGAGCGGCTTCCCCTCCGGTCAGCTCAACGAGCTGCAGCCGTCGGCCCCCGACCCGCTCGGCTCGGTCCTGGTCGTCGCCACTCCGGTGATCCGGAACCAGTTCGGCACCCGGCTCGCCAGCGTCTACGCGCCGCTGGTGGTCGCCAGCTTCGGCTCGGGCGCGGATCGGGTCGACGTCCGCTACGTCGCGCCCGGCGGCACTAAGACCTTCGAGTCCCAGCTCGCGGCGGACCGGGAAAACCGTATTGCCGCGGGCGAGCAGCTGCTGTCCAACAAGCACGTCCAGGCCTCCGCGGCCGCGCGCCAGGCGCTCCTGGCCGGTCAGGTCGATCCACGTCTGCTTGTAACACTTTCGGCACTTGCTCACCAAATGCCACTTCACCTGGTAGCATTCGTTGACCCTTCGCCCGGCGTGAGCTCGGACGTACCGTTGCGCGGCGCTGAAATTGGCGCCGCCGCGTCGGCTAGCCTGCCGGCAATGGTCGCGTTCCTGAGTGCCCAGCAAAGCCAGTACGCGCCCGCGGTGGCCCGCATCACCAAGGTCGCGAACGGCCAGCCTGTAGTCACCGTGCGTTACGACGCTCCGGGTCCTATGGGGCTAGGAGGCTCATAGAGATTCAACAGCTTGGGGAGGGATCAAAGTGAGGTTTCCGAGAATAACTAGACGAATTACCATGCTACTGGCCGCCTCGGCCCTGCTGCTTGGTATTCCCGCCGCCGCCACTGCTTCGGCGGCTTCCGCTACTTCGGGTACCGGCTGGATCAGGCTCGCGCACCTGTCCCCGAATACTCCTCCTGTCGACGTATATCTTTATTCGTTCGGCAATTCCAGCGCGCAGATCGTGCTCCACCACGTCGCCTACGGAACGGTCTCACCTTACGAGGCGGTCACCGCCGGTGACTACAGCGTGGCCATGCGGGCAACGGGGGCGTCTCCGTCGAGCCAGCCGGTCCTGTCCACCAGCGTGACGGTCAAGGCCGATCACGCCTACACGGTGGCGGGCATGGGACCGGAGTCTGGCCTGCGGCTTGTGGTCCTGGACGACCAGTTGACCACGCCGTCGGGCAAGTCCGAGGTCCGGGTCATCCAGGCCTCGCTGAAGCAGCAGACGGTGAAGTTCACCTGCGGCGGGCAGACGATCGTGCCCAAGGCGACGTTTGCCTCCGTGAGTTCCTACCAGGCCATCCCGGCGAGCACCTGGACCATGCAGGCGATCGGCTCCGGCGCGACCGCGACGGGCCGCTTTGACATGGCTCCGGGGACCGTGCACACGATGGTGGTCCTCGACGGGACCAACGGCCTTGAGATCGTCAACCTGGAGGACGCGGCCGGGGCCGGCCAGCCGCCCGTGGGCGGGGTCACGACCGGATTCGGCGGCACCGCGGGGCACGGTCCGGGATCGCCGGTGCCGTGGCTGGCGCTCATCGGAGCCGGCACGCTGATCGCCCTGACCGGCGGCTTCAGGCTGCGCCGCCAGGGACTGCGGCGTCAGCTGCACACCGGGGTCTAACGATGCCGACCCGCAAGCCGACCGCGATCGTCTTCGCGGCCGGCTTGGTCGTGATCGTGGCCGGAACGGCGGGCCTGCTGCTGACGCGCCACTCGACTCCGGTCCTGCGGCCGGTCGCGGCCGGGGTGGCGGCGCTGCCCGCGCCCACCGGCCCGATCGCGGCCCCGCCGCAGTCGGCGCAGCCAGCCCCGGTCGCCAGCCCGGTCTCGCTGACCATCCCGCTCATCGGCGTGAAGACCCAGCTGATCACGCTGGGCCTGACCGCCGGCGGCGCGCTGCAGGTGCCGTCCACGACGTCCGTCGCGGGCTGGTACACGGGAAGTCCGCGGCCGGGCGCCGTCGGCTCGGCCATCATCGTGGGGCATATCGACTCGCTGACCGGTCCCGGGGTGTTCTTCCGGCTGTCCGAGTTGAGCAGCGGGGACGACGTCTACGTCAAGCGAGCCGACGGGACCACGGTGAAGTTCCGCGTCACATCGGTCCAGACGTACCTGAAGGACCACTTCCCGACGCAGACGGTGTATGGCCCCACGCCCGACGAGGAGCTTCGCCTGATCACCTGCGGCGGTGCCTTCGACGCCGCCACCGGCCACTACCTGGGCAACATCGTGGTCTACGCCACCGAGGTGAGCTGAGCCCGGCCACCACGCCAAGCTCCCGAGCCGGCCTGCCAAGCTAAGACGATGACGCCGGAGGAGCGGTACGAGCAGCTGGTCGACGAGTTCAACGACGTGGACGGGGTGACGCCGCCCGAGGGCGGCAGCGGGTTCGGCCGCGGCGCGCTGCGCTACCGCGGGAAGATCTTTGCGATGTTCGTCCGCGGCCAGCTGGTGGTCAAGCTGCCCCGGCCGCGCGTGGACGAACTCGTCGCGGGCAGCCACGGCGAGCGGTTCGACGCCAACAAGGGCACGCCGATGAAGGAATGGTTCAGCCTGGATCCTGAGGCCGCCCTGCCCTGGCCGCCGCTGGCCCACGAGGCCCTGGACTTCGCCCGCTCCCCAGATAACCGGCCAAGGCCCCGCGGGTAAGCCGTACCATCGAGGCGGAACAATGCCGCTCCCGTCAAGCCGGCCTACGGCACGACGGCTTGCCCCCAGCCGGTCCGGATGTTGCAGATCAGCGCCATCTCGCTGGGCACCGGGGGATAGCCTGGGTCTTCGGAGGTGTCATGGACCTGGAGGTTGCCGACAATCCGGATAAGGAACGGTTCGAGATCGTCGCCGACGGCGAGCTCGCCGGGTTTGTCCAGTATCACCTGAGCGGCGACGAGATCGCGTTCACCCATACCCAGACCGACGACCGGTTCCGCGGCCAGGGCATAGCCAGCCGCCTCGTGCAGTCGAGTCTCGACGCCGTCCGGGAGCGGCACCTGATGGTCTTGCCCTACTGCCCGTTCGTGAGGAACTGGATCATCGGGCACCGCGAGTACGCCGACCTGGTCCCGCCAGGCCGGCGCGAGCAGTTCGGCCTGTGAGGTCGGGTCCTTCATGCCGCGGCTCATCGCGGCACCGATGAGTTCCCGCGCCGGCCTCCGTTACATAGGTGAGAATCGGCGCCGGCCGGTTCCGGACGAGGAGGAAGAACATGGACTACAAGCTGGAACTGGTGCTGATCCCGGTCGCCGACGTGGACCGCGCGAAGAAGTTCTACCTCGAGAACGCGGGCTTCGTCCTGATCGTCGACACCCCGATAGGCGAAGGGCAGCGGGTGGTTCAGGTCGTCCCGCCGGGCTCGGAGTGCGCGATCGGGTTCGGCACCGGGATCACCTCGGCCGCGCCGGGCTCGGCGCAGGGCCTGCACCTGGTCGTGTCCGACATCGTCGCGGCGCGGGCCGAGATGGTGGAGCGCGGCGTGGCGGTCGGCCCGGTGCGCCACATGGTGGCCGGTGAGTGGGTGGACGGACCGCACCCGGAACGCGAGAACTACCAGTCGTTCGTCGACTTCACCGACCCGGACGGCAACGTCTGGCTGCTGCAAGAAGTCGACCGCAGCAAGGGCTGACGATGGATCGCGGCGCAGCTCGCGGCGGACCGCCGGGAAGTCATTCGCGGAGGTGCCGTGGCTCCAGCCGTACCCGGACCTGCTGCTCGAGGCGGCCGCGCCGAGCGACGAGTAGCCGAGCGGTGCGACACCGAGGAGGCGGACAATCTCGGCACCTACGTGATGAAGTTCCGCGGCGCCGGACAGGGCCCGTCCGCCGGGGCGAGGCCCGAGCAAAAGCCGCATAGTGGCACATACCGGATGGTACGTGGCGTTGGCGCGCCAGCCGCATCACCGCATGCGGACCATCGGCCCGGCGCTCCACCCGGCAGCCAGGGTCTAGTCTCGCTGCCGTGACCGAGAACTTTGACCCCGTCGCGTATAACCGGGCGGCCTGGGACCGCGAGGTGGACCAGGAAAACGAATGGACCCAGCCGGTCGGGCCGGATGTCACCGCCCGGGCCCGGGCCGGTGACTGGTCGGTGGTGCTCATCGGCCATGAGCCCGTGCCCCGTGACTGGTTTCCCGCCGACCTCGCGGGGACAGCAGTGCTCTGCCTTGCCTCCGGCGGCGGGCAGCAGGGGCCGGTTCTCGCCGCCGCGGGCGCGAACGTGACCGTGTTCGACAACTCACCCAGGCAACTCGCCCGCGACGAGGAGGTGGCCGCCCGGGACGGCCTGGCTATCAAGACCGTGCTCGGCGACATGCGGGATCTGAGTGCCTTCGCCAATGGCCGCTTCGACCTCGTCTTCAACCCGGTGTCGAACGTGTTCTGCCCGGACCTGGCCCCGGTCTGGCGGGAGTGCTTCCGCGTCCTGCGCCTGGCGGGCGTGTTGCTGACCGGATTCCTGAACCCGGATTTGTTCATCTTCGACGTCGAGGCGCTTGATACGAGAGAGGAGTTCGTCGTACGCCACCGGATCCCCTTTTCCACCGCGGACCTGCCCGGCTCCGAACGCCAGCGCGGCTACGGCGATGGCCCGATTGAGTACAGCCACACGCTGACGGAGCAGATCGGCGGCCAACTGGCGGCCGGTTTCACCCTGACTCATCTGATCGAGGCGCCACATCACGCCGGCGCCACGGTTCGGTACATGCCTGGATACTTCGCCACCCGCGCGATCAAACCGCCTCGCGGCTAAGAGCATCGCCTCGACTTCCCGCAGGGACCGAACCACCTCGCCGTCCCAGACCACCCTCCCGTCACTCTCGCCGCGCAGGATCTGCACCGCGCTCATGCCCAAGACCGCCGCTCCGGCGCAGTAATGCGGCTGGTCGTCGACGAACACGGCGGCCTCCGCGGCCACGCCGAGCTGATCAAGCGCCCGGTGGAAGATCGCCTGCGCCGGTTTCGCGGCGCCGACCTCACACGACAGGACCAGGGCGTCGGCCAGCGCCGCCACCCCGAGCTCGACCAGGAGATCCCGCGTGTTCTCGTCGCAGTTGCTGACGATCGCGGTCTTGACGCCGCGAGCCCGAAGCGTCCGCAGGAACGGCAGCACGTCCTGGTACAGGCGCGCGCTCGCGAGCAGCAGTTCCCGGCTCTTGTCCGCGACCGAAACCACCAGGCCTGGTTCGGGCTCGATGCTGCAGGCCCGCATGATCCGCGCGTAAGCCTCGGACAAGGACAGCCGTCCGTCCGTCACTGCCGGCGCGAGCCGCTCGAACTCGGCTTCCATCGCGTCCGCCGGGATTCCGGCCAGCACCGGCAGCTCAGTCCGGTACGCGCTGAAGTCGCAGCTCAGAATGGTGCCGTAAGCGTCAATTAGGCATGCCTGGAATTGTGCCACCAGTCAAGGCTAGAAGATGCGCTCCTCGGCGAGCCGAGCCACGTCCGCGACCACGATCACCCTGGGAACATGGCCTCGACTTCCGGCAGCGACCGAACCACCGTGGTGCCTGCCGCCGGCACCTTCCCGTCAAGCTCGCCCCGGACGATCTGCACCGTGCTGATGCCCACGGCCACGCTGCCCGCGCAGAAGCCCGGCTGGTCGTCGACGAAAACGGCGGCCTCCGCGGCCACCCCGAGCCGGTCGAGCGCGCACCGGAAGATCTCCGCCGCCGGCTTGGCCGCGCCCACCTCGCACGACAGGACCAGGGCGTCGGCGAGCGTGTCCACCCCGAGCGACACCAGCAACGGGCGGGTGTTCTCGGTGCAGTTGCTGACGACCGCGATCTTGATGCCGCGGGACCGGAGCCTGGAGAGGGACGGGATCACATCGTCGTACAGGCGCGCGTTCGCGAGCAGCAGTTCGGCGTCCCGGCGCACCATCTCGCCGACCAGGCCGGGATCTGCCTGCTGGCCGGCCGCCCGCAGGATCTGGCCGAACGCTTCGGTCTTCGACATCCGCCCGTCGGTCAGCAACGCCCCGAGCCGACCGTACTCGGTGTCCCAGATGCCTGCCGGGATGCCGGCCAGCGTCGGCACCTCCCGCCTGAGCACGGAGAAGTCGCAGGTCACAATCGTGTCGTAGGCGTCCACGAGGCATGCTTCGAGCCGGGCCACACGATCAGCGTACGGGCCATGGCCCGCGATCGCGCACACCGGTTCTGGCCGCCAACCGATGAGCCTGGCGGGGGAGGCCTGGCCGGCCGCCCGCAGGGTACTGGGCCCGGCGAGTGCGGCCAGCCGGACGAGTCCGGGAAGCGCGGATGATCTTCGAGAAGATGCTCACCTACGCCAACCACCTCGGGCTCTACGCCGAGCAGATCGGCGCGTCGGGGGAGGCGCTGGGAAACTTCCCGCAGGCGTTCACCCTCCTGGCCCTGATCAAGCGCGGCCGTCAACCTGAACCGCGCGCTGGACCGCTGACGCCCGCGACCGCCTCCGCCCTAGCCAGGCCCCGATGTGCCATGGTGAAGTAGGAACAGGTTCTAGTGGAAGGCGCCGGGCGATGACTGTTACCGGGATGGACGGGATCGACCTGTCGGCCAACGAGTTCTGGGGCCTGCCGCTCGCCGATCGGGCGGGTGTCTTTGCCCAACTGCGAGCCGAGGAGCGGCCGCGGTTCTTCGCCGAGCCCGAGGTCCCGTTCACCGAGAAGGGCCCGGGGTACTACGCCCTGGTGCGGCATGCCGACGTGGTCGAGGCGAGCCGGCACCCCGACGTCTTCTGCTCCGGGCAGGGCGCGACTAACATCCCGGACCTGCCGGTCGAGTTCAACGAGTACTTCGGGTCCATGATCAACATGGACGACCCCAGGCACGCCCGGCTGCGGCGGATCGTCTCTCGCGCCTTCACCCCGCGGATGATCGCCAAGTTCGAGGATGACGTGCGCCGCGCGGCCAGCGTGATCGTCGACGATCTGCTGGTCACCGGGCCATGCGATTTCGTGCCGAACGTCGCGGCCCGACTGCCGCTGAAGATCATCTGCGACATGATGGGCATTCCCGGCGACCAGTACGATATGGTCCTGGCCAACAGCAACATCATCTTGTCCGGGGCGGACCCGGAATTCCTCAGCGAGGACCAGGACGAGGCGGTGACCCGGCTGCTCGGTGCCGGGCAGGCACTCGCCGACCTCGTCACCGGACTGGCCGCCGACCGTACCCAGGCGCAGCCTGGCGCGCCTGCCGAGGACCTGGTTTCCGCGCTGGTGACCGCGAACATCGACGGCGAGCAGCTGACCAGCGCCGAACTCGCCTCGTTCTTCATCCTGCTGGTGGTGGCCGGCAACGAGACCACCCGCACCGCGCTGTCGCACGCGCTGATGCTGTTCACCGAGTTCCCCGACCAGCGCACCCTGCTCCTAGCCGACACCGACGGCCGGATCGAGGGCGCGGTCGAGGAGATCGTCCGCTCCTCCTCACCAGTCACCTTCATGCGGCGGACCCTCACCCAGGACTACGCCATGAACGGGCAGTCCTACCGCAAGGGCGACAAGGTGGTGCTGTACTACTACTCGGCGAACCGCGACGAGGCGGTGTTCGCGGACCCCGAGCGTTTCGACATCACCCGCTCGCCGAACCCGCACGTCGGCTACGGCGCGGCGGGACCGCACTTCTGCCTGGGCGCCCACCTGGCCCGCCGTGAGCTTACCGTCATGCTGCGCGAACTGCTCACCCGCGTCCCCGATATCACCGCCGGCGAGCCGGACCGGCTGCTGTCCAGCTTCGTCAACGGCATCAAGCGCCTGCCCTGTCAATTCAGCGGCTGAGCGACTTCAGCGGCTGAGTGCCTCCCTGATCAGGTCCGCGAGGCCAGTCGGCCAGATCACCTCGTCGGTGGCGTCCAGTTCCGCCGCCGTCCACCAGTGCCACGCGGCGATCCCGTCCGAGACGTGCATGTCCGCCACCTCGCCCAACCCGCGGCGGGCGACCTCTACCCGGGCCAGGAAGAACCGCTCGTGCTGCTGGACGATCGCGTCCGCGTACCCCATGGTCCGCGTCCATTCGTACACCTCGGCTCCGAGCGGCACGTCGGTCCAGCCGGTCTCCTCGGCCAGTTCCCGCCGCGCTCCGGCCAGGTAGTCCTCTCCGTCGTTCAGCCCGCCGCCCGGTGTGCACCAGTGCCGCCCGTTGGGTGGCCCGTCATACTGGAACAACAGCACCCGGTCGTCCGGATCGAGCACGATGACCCGCCCGGCCCGCCGCAGCCGCGGCGTGTCCGCCGTCCGGCCGCCGTTTTCCTCCATAAGGTTCATTGTCCCCGATGGCCGGGTAACGCCGCGCTCGCGCGGTTTCCCTCGTATCGGGCGGTCGCTTTCTATTCGACTAGGTCTTCAAACGGCACAGCAACCTTGAACGGGTAGGTCAGCACCACACCGTGCTCCATGAGCGTTTCCACCCGGTACTGATAGGTGGCAGCATCGAGGTGAAACTCCCGGGCGTCGATGATGCCGCCGTCGGCGGACATACGTACGACCAGGTAGGCAGGTATCCCGGCGGCGGCATACTGGGCCATCTTGTCTACGAGATCTTCCCGTTCGGTCGACGGCGAGGATACCTCGACCATCAGCAGGGCATCTGATGCTTCCGGCTTGGCGTTCCGATCCTCCTTGCAGCGGTACACCACCACGTCGGGCCGCCGGAACGTGTACTTCGGAACATGCCAGAGGACTACATCGGTCTCCATCTGCACGCGAGTGCACGGCTCCTTCGGCCGGGCGGCCTCGAACGTGTTCGCCAGACGACGGGCTACCTGCTGGTGCTGGGGTGTCGGCGATTCGCAGACGATCACGTAGCCGTGAACCACCTCGATCCGGCGGGCCACACCTTCCGGGAGCGCGTCATACTCAGCCTCGCTCATCGTGTTCGGCAGCCCCATGTCCGGGACGACGCTCATCGGAACTTCCCCTCGTGCTGCTGCGGCGCTCCCTCTGCGGCAGTTATCCGGTGTACCAGCGTAGACCCGAACTGCTCGCGAGCGTGCCACCGGCAGACCTTGGGGCGGGGGATAAATTACCCCGTTGCGATGGCGACTTGTGTGCCCTAGAGATCTGCGACGGCCCGGGCCGGATCGGTTTCGGGCGGGCCGCTGGGCTCCCAGTCCTCGCCCGACCGCGCGTACGGATACCAGCGCAGATCCCGGCCGAGACGCAACTGCAGCTGGCTTGCGGTGATCCGGTTGCCCTTGATGATCTCCGCGACACCAGTCTTGGCGCGCAGCACGGCCCGGGCCGTCTTCAGCAGCTCGGTGGCGTCCGGATCTTCGGTGACCGGATCCCACTCCATGCGCAGCAGTTCCAGGCCGGCCATGCCGCCATGCCGCCAGGCCAGCGCCTGGCGTGCGAGGTCACGTTCACGAATCCCGGAGCGCGCCGCGAGTGCGGTGAACGCCGGCGTGCCCAGGGCCCGGGCAGCCCGGCGAGCAAGGTCGGCGTCCGGGTCGAGGCTCAGCCCGGCGTCGGCGGACAGGCCGACCGCCATTTCCCAGGCCCGGCTGGCCGCATCCGCGGCTAGCTCCAGCAGGTCGTCGCGAAGGCCGGAACGCCACGGCGGCGGATCCACCGGAAGTGCCGCGGGGCTCCCGGGCCGCTGGGGCGGCAGCGGCACGGCGGGTATCGGCGCCCACGATGAAGGCGCGCCGAACGCCGTCCTGGCGTCGACGCCCTCATCGGTGACCGGCTGGCCGACCCCCGAAGGCACCCCGGTACCGGCCTGGCCGGCCGGTGTCACTCCCGGCCCGGCCGCCTGGCCGGGTGCCGCGCCGCGACGGCGCGCCCGGATCCCGGCCAGCACCTGATCACGGGTCCGGCCGCGTAGCACGAAAAGGACGAACGGGTCAGCGTCCAGTGCATCGGTCAGCAGGTAACAGGCCGCCGCCGAATGCTTGCACGGGTCCGCGTCGTCCGGGCAGGTGCAGCGCGGTCCTACCTCGCCACCGCCGGGAAGCAGGTCAAGGCCCGCGCTGGCCGCGTCCTCGGCGATCTCGGGCGGCAGTTCGCCATCAAGCAGCGCCGCCGCGTGACCGAGCCGGGCGGAGATGGCGGCGAGCACCCGGTCCCATTCGTCATCGGTGAACTGCCGGACCCGGATCCTGACCTCATACGGCTGGGTCTTCCGTCCCCGTACCCGGGCCCGTGCCTCGCCCGGCGCCAGTGTCAGGTCGCCGACCGCTCCGGAGCGCGCGTAGTCCCGGCCGCGGGGCAGCCGGTCGGGGTCCAGCCGCGCCCGCTGCTCCAGTGCCTCCAGCCAGGCCCGCCCCCACCAGGTGCGGCCGAATTCGGGCTGCTCAACGCCTGTCCCGGCCATATCGTCGCTCATGTCGCGGCTCGCAGGCTGACGAGTTCGGTGAGCTCGGCGTCGGACAGCTCGGCGATCCAGCGTTCGCCCGAGCCGATCACCGCGTCCGCAAGATCGCGTTTGGTCTCCAGCAGGGCAGCGATGCGGTCTTCGAGCGTCCCCTCGGCGATGAGCCGGTGCACCTGCACGGGACGGTCCTGGCCGATCCGGTATGCCCGGTCGGTCGCCTGATCCTCCACCGCCGGGTTCCACCAGCGGTCGTAGTGCAGCACGTGAGTGGCCCGGGTCAGCGTCAGGCCGGTGCCGCCCGCTTTCAGCGACAGCAGGAACACCGGTACCTCGCCGGCCTGGAACCGGGCCACCATCTCCTCCCGGCGCGGCACCGGAACCCCGCCGTGCAGGAACAGCGAGCCGATCCCCCGTGCGTCCAGGTGCTGCTGCAGGATCGTCGCCATCTGGGCATACTGGGTGAAGACGAGCATCGATTCGCCGCCGGCCAGTATCACGTCGGTCAGTTCGTCGAACGCCGCCAGCTTCCCCGACCGGCCCGCCAGCGGCCCCGGTTGCTTGAGGTACTGGGCTGGATGATTGCAGATCTGCTTAAGCGCGGTGAGCAGCTTGAACACCAGGCCGGCCCGCTCGATGCCCTGCCTGGTGGCGATCGCCTCCATCGTCTCGCGGACCATCGCCTCGTACAGCGTGACCTGCTCGGCGGTCAGCGGTACGAACAAGTCCGTCTCGGTCTTGCGCGGCAGTTCCGGCGCGATGCCGGGATCGGTCTTCCGGCGCCGCAGCAGGAACGGGCGGATGAGGGCGGCGAACCTGGCGGTCGCCTCGGCGTCGCGGTACCGCTCGACCGGCACCGCCACCCGCCGGGTGAACGCCTCCAGGTGCCCGAGCAGCCCAGGCGTCGTCCAGTCGAGGATCGCCCACAGGTCTGACAGCCGGTTCTCCACCGGCGTTCCGGTCAGCGCTATCCTGGCGGGTGCGGGCACGGCTCGCAGTTCGCGCGCGGTCCGCGACAGCGGGTTCTTCGCATGCTGAGCCTCGTCGGCGACGACCAGGCCCCAGCCGACCTCCGCGAGCCGCGCCGAGTCGCGCAGCACTACGCCGTAAGTAACCAGGACGATCTCATCGACGGCCAGGTCCTGCAGATGCCGCCCGCCCCCGTGATACCGGCGGACCGGGACATCCGGCGCGAACCGGCGTATCTCGCGCTCCCAGGTGCCCAGCAGCGACGCCGGGCACACCACGAGCGTGGGACCCGCTTTGATGTCCCGCCGGTGCAGGTGCAGCGCGATCACCTGGATCGTCTTGCCGAGCCCCATGTCGTCGGCCAGGCAGCCGCCGAGCCCGGCGTCGCACATCCCGGCCAGCCAGGCCAGGCCGCGCTGCTGATACGGCCGGAGCGTCGCCGCGAGCCCTGTCGGCGGCTCGAGGAGCGCCGGGGCGGACGCGATGCCCGTGACCCGGGCGGCCAGGTCGGCCAGCGGGCCTTCTGCGGCCACAGTGACCGTCTCGCCGTCGATCTCCGCCGAGCCCGCGAGCACGGCACCGAGGGCCTCGGACGTGCGCATCCGCGTCCGCGGCGGGCGGCGCAGCCTGTCGAGCAGGGCCGGGTCGAGGATTACCCAGCGGCCCCGCAGCCTGATCAGCGGCCGTTTCGCCTCGGCCAGGGCGGCGATCTCGTCGGCGTCGAGCAGTGCGCCGTCCAGCGTGAGCTGCCAGCGGAAATCTAGCAGCGCGTCGAGCCCGAACCCGGCGTCCGTCAGCTTGTCCGGCGCTGGCGTGACGAGCGCCCGCAGCTTAACGCCGTCGCCGAGCATGCTCGACGGCCACAGCACCTCGATGCCGGCGCCCGACAGCTCTTCGGCGGCCGGGCCGAGCAGGCTGGTGAGCGCGTCGTCGTCGAGGTCGATGAACGATGGGCTGGCCTGTTGCAGCATCTCAGCCAACGGGGGCCATACCGGCGCGCCGCGCCGCAGCGCCAGCAGCAGGTCCGTCTCAGCCTGCGAGCCGAACCTGGCGAGCACCGTCTCCGGCTGGCTCCACAGCGCGGCGGCGTCGACGATCAGGCTCGGATCGGCGTTGCTGCGCAGCTGCAGTACCAGCCGGAACGTCGGCGCGGCCCCTTCAAGCCCTTCGGGCCCTTCAAGCCCTTCGGGCCCTTCAAGCCCTTCGGGCCCTTCAAGCCCTTCGGGCCCTTCGGGCCCTTCGGGCCCTTC
>Ga0074046_10000869_pt1 | contig 27945 bp, 28 predicted proteins | sample BogForMeECP23OM3_FD_94441 | JGI IMG/M metagenome (GOLD analysis project Ga0074046, IMG submission 94441) | Bog forest soil microbial communities from Calvert Island, British Columbia, Canada - Bog Forest MetaG ECP23OM3 | ecosystem: Environmental > Terrestrial > Soil > Wetlands ...
CGTTGCGATGATGCCGCAATCTGCATTGGCGGCGCTGGTGATTGTGTATTCCTTCGGACTTATTAAGCCGATCGAGTTCCGTGAGATTCTTAGCATTCGCAGGACCGAATTTTCATGGGCGATCGTGGCGTTCGCAGGGGTCGTGCTCGTCGGCACCCTAAAGGGAATCATCGTAGCCATAATCGTTTCCCTGGTGACACTGGCGTACCACGTAGCCGATCCTCCGGTGTATGTCCTGCGGCGCAAGCCCGGAACCAACGTATTCCGGCCGGAATCGCCGGAACATCCCGAGGATGAGAGTTTTCCTGGCCTTCTGCTGCTGAGGCCGGAAGGTCCAATTTTCTTTGCCAATGCGGCACAGATCGCACACAAGATTGAGCCGCTGGTCAGGGAAACGCAACCGAAGGTCGTCGCGGTGGACGCCAGCGGAGTCCTCGACATGGAGTACACCGCGCTCAAGATGTTCACACAAGTTGCGAAGCGGCAAAGTCAGGATGGCATTCAACTCTGGCTGATTGGCATGAATCCCGAAGTTTTGGCGGTCGTACAACGATCACCGCTGGGACAGCTCCTACGACGTGAAGGGATGCATTTTAGTCTGGAGATTGCCGTTGGACGCTACCTGAGGGATGAACTTGTACGCGAGCAGCCTTGAGTTATCGCGTTTGTTCGAGCTGATGCAGTGCCGAATCCAGGTCCAACCGAGCCGGAAAGGCTATGGGATTCCCGCCGATCCTGAAGACCGACAGGAGTTCGAAGTTCGAACGGCGCCGACATGTTGGATAGTTGCGGGCCATCGCACTCAAGGTCACGCAGGAAGATGAATCCATCACCCCATGAAATCAGGAGTTGGAGGCAAAGGTTCACCATATCCTCTTTAGCTATCTCCAAGCTGCCGTCGCAGCCTATGTACGTTTCGCACGAGCCTCATTGACAGTGATTGTTTTGCCCGCCAGCAGTGAACCATTCAGACCCAGGATTGCCTCTTGTGCGTCTTTGTCGGCGGTCATTTCCACAAAGCCGAATCCGCGACCCACGCCGGTCATCTTGTCCTTAACGATTGTTACCACTTCGACCGGGCCGTACGTTGCGAACGCAGCTTTAAGATCTTCCGCAGTTGTACTTGCTTCCATATTTCCGACGTAAAGATTCTTCATTATTTCCTCAAGTCTGGTGAGGATACGTGTCCGAATACGGACCGTATCTCTCGGAAAATAAGACGATCGCTCTTGTCTCAACACAACAATTGTAAGGGGGATGGAAGTTGGATCGTCCCCGTACGTCGCTCGGGAGACGGGAGGCTTGTACGCAGGATTCAGATCCCACGACTCAATACAAGTGTACGCTTTGCGCGAAAAAAATATCGGAAGCGCAGCCAGCCGACGGTCTGGGCTCACGCAACCTCTGCACTAGAAATTGCGGTCTGCATCATTAGTCCTGCCGTTAAGGTCTAGCCAGTTTAGCAGCGAGCGCATGCTTGCTTGCGCGAGTGCGATACAGGAATCGCCTGCGCCGTAGTAGATGTTAAGAGTATCGCCGTCGGGACTGAGCGTGTGGCCGCACGGAAATACCACGTCGTGTACGTCGCCGCCGCGCTCGTACTCTGTTTCTGGTCCAAAGATCCAGGAATCTCCACGCAATAGACAACTGTCGGGCTTTTGGAGGTCAAAAAGGGCAAGCCCAATCCGGTATAACGCGCCGGAGGCGGTGTGCTTTACTCCGTGGTAGAGCACGAGCCAACCTCTGTCGGTCTCAATCGGCGGGGACGACAAGCCAATCTTGTTCGCGTCCCACCACGCACCCTTGCGTGCTTCCATCATTACTTTATGACCACCCCAATGGCGCAGGTCGGGAGAGTAAGAAATCCAGATGTGCGCCCCCAAGGGAGTCATCGGTCGGTGGATGAGTGCCCAAAGTCCGCCGATTTTGTGCGGCAGAAGCGCTGCATCTTTGTCATCTGGCGACATGATCACGCCCAATCGTTCGAAGCTTCGAAAATCAGTAGTTAGTGCCAGCGAAACTCCGGGCCCGCCTTTGGAGTACGACGTGTACGCGACGGCATACTGCTGAAGTTCTGGAACGTAGGTGATTCGCGGATCTTCGATACCCCAAAGTTCCTCTGGATATTGACTCGGATCCGGCATCAGCGTGGGCTCTGGATCGATCTTCCAGCAGTCGACACCGTTCGCAGAGCGGGCGGTGCAAAGATGGGAGAGACCGCGGCGATCCTCGACGCGACAAAGCAGGAGCGTTGAGCCGTCTGGAAGCAGCGTCGCTCCAGCGTTGAAGACGCTGTTGATTCGGTAAGGCCAGTCTTTGCTGGCCAGAATTGGATTGGCGGGATACCGATGAAGGAGAGAATCTGTCGAATCGATCGTTTCGATGGTCAAAATCATAATTGTTGTCACAGTAGCAGCAAACGGACACTCGAAAACGCCGGGCTGCAAAAACTATCGAATTGCGCCAATACCCGACTAACTTGCAGTCTCTGGCGATTGAATTGTTTGGAACTGCCGCATCTCCGAGAGGGCCATCAAGAAGGAAAGCGTGGACTCTGCTCCCTGGTTCTCGTTGGCCCGGTCAGGATGAAGACCGTCTCGACATCCGCCTGTGGCGGCGTCGTACAAGGCAATCTTCAGGTCGTTGTCTCCGAGAAACCAATTGAACGCAGACCAGGCCTGTGCGCGCCAATGATCATCTCCGGTTGCGCGATACGCCTCGAGACACGCGGACACCGTTGCACACGCCTCTACCGGTTGCTGATCAAAGCGGGCTTTTTCGCCTGCCTTGCGGTAAAACCCCTGCGAGCCGATGGGGACAAAATGTCCGTTCATGGGGCAGCGTTGTTGCCCCGCAAGCCACTCCAAGGACTCGAGGCCAGCCTCGAGCAACTCCTGATTCGAGGTGCGCGAGCCTGCCAACAATAACGCCTGGGACAAGCGAGCGTTGGAGTACGCCAAACCCTCTTCAAACCACTTCCAATTCGTCGTGCGGGTCACCCGATAGATGTTCAGCAATCGGTCAGCGAGCGTATCTCGCTGCCTCTGTGCGGAACGGTCTCCCGGGAAGCGATCAAGGTATTCCTGGATCCCAAATAAGGAGAATGCCCATGCCCTGGGGCTGGTAAAAGTCATCACCGCCGGAACTGCAAGCTCGAAGAGACGCCCGGCGAGCCCCCTTAAACTTTCATCGACCGCCTGGTTGATCGCGGTTCCCAAGGCCCACAAAGCGCGGCCGTGACTATCTTCCGATCCCTCTAACTCCTGCCACCGGCGCTCATAGTTGAGAAAATTGCGGAATCGTCCGTTTGTGGAATTGAAGGCCAACCAGAGAAAAGCCAGATATCGCGACGCCAATGTCTTCGCTTTAGCATCCCCCTCCGATCCAAGTTGTTCCACCATGATCGAAACGATCAGGGCTCGAGCGTTATCGTCGGTGGTGTAGCCCTCGTGCTGATTCGGCACCGCGAATACGGCATGCTGAGAGATTCCCGTATCGTCCGTCATGCGGCTGAGGTGGTCCACCTTCACGGGCGGCAAATTCTGAACGTGATTTGCACCGGCTGGGTTTGGACTGACCAGCCGAGGGTTCCACAGACGTTCTGATCTGGCCCGCTGGAAGCTGCGCATGTAGTCCTGAGCCACACTCTTCCAAACCATGTTGCGCGAATACAAATAAGCGCGTTTGCGCATGGCGTGACGTTCGGCCTCATTTTCCAGGAGCCATATGGTCTGCTCCGCAATTGCTGACTCGTCGTTGAAGGGGACCAGGATTCCGCGCTGTTGGTCCAGAAGCTCGAGTGCATGCCAGTAGGGAGTCGAGATGACCGCTTTTCCCGCGCCCAGCGCATAGGCCAGCGTTCCCGACACGACCTGCGCCTCATTCCTGTAAGGGGTGATGTAAATGTCGGCTGAACCGATGAACTCCATCATTTCTTCCGGGCTGACAAATCGGTTGTGAAATATGACGTTGTGTTCGACTCCAAGATCTCTAGCAAGCGACTGCAGCGACTCCCGGTATTTGTCGCCCTCGCGCCGCCTGATGTGCGGATGCGTCGCGCCCGCGACGATATAGGTCACGTTGCCGTTGCGAGCCAGAATGTGCGGCATCGCTTGGATGACTGATTCCACTCCCTTATTGGGTGAGAGCAAGCCGAAGGTCAGCAGTACAGATTGGCCTCCAACCCCGAATCGGTCCTTGTAGAAATTCGGATCCACAAAGGCTAGGTTGGGGACGCCATGCGGGATGACGTCGATCTTTGCGGCGGGGACCCGAAAGATGTCCTGGAGAAACTGCGAGGAATGTTGGCTCATTACGACCAGGCGGTCGGAGAGCTCGGCCAGCTCGACCATCACGCGATGTTGGTCGATGTTGGGTTCACGCAAAACTGTATGAAGAGTGGTTACGATCGGCATGCGGAGCTTGCGCAACAGCTCCAGGATGTGGCTTCCGGCAGGTCCGCCAAAGATCCCATATTCGTGCTGCACGCAAACCAGATCGACATTGGTGAAATTGAGGAATTCGGCAGCACGGCCGTAGGATGCCAGCTCCTCTTCGGTCAGCTCGAATCGAACCCGCTCTGGATAGCTATATTCGGAGTCCGGATCATTCACGGGAAGTGCGAACAACCGTTCCGTTCCGAACTCGCTCGAAACCGCATCACATAAGTCGGTGGTGAACGTGGCAATCCCGCACTGGCGTGGGAGGTAATTTCCTATAATGGCGATTCGGCTGGGAAGTGAAAGATTCACGGCTGCGTCGAAATGTTTCGTTCGCTTGAGCTCAGGTTGTTGCGACAGCGGGAGTGCGATACCCGAGGGTCTTCTGAATGGCAGAGTCTTTGGCAACGACATGGACCACCTGTCTGGTCAACTTAGAGGTTTGGCGAAGAGTCGCGACGCTGCCAGGTTCGGTCTTTCTTCGGAAACCTCGCCCGACAACGCCGTGATATTCGAAAGCCGGTGCGCTGCAACTCGGCAGGCACACCAGCAATCATCAACTATTTGCCTTCAGCAGCCTCATGCGCTGCGGCCTTACTTTCGGCGGCCCTTACAGCCGCGAGAAACGAGTCCGTTCCCGAAGGAGCGTGCACGTCGCCAGACAGTGTTTTAGCAAACGGGACGTTCTTTCCGTAAAAAGCCTTGGTGGAATCATTGTCCGGTTGGATCACGGCGCCATCCACAGCGATTCCAGCAAATATGCCTTTGGAACGCGAATAGCTCAAGGCCTCCGTGTTCATCTTCCAATCGGTGCCTGCTGCAGCATGGCGTCCAACTGGGCCCGCAGCCGCCGACGCTTCGCCGCTGAGCTCGAACTTACTGGACAGCAACTTCTGCACGCCTGCGTCATTCATGAACAGCACAACGAGGTCGACTGACTCCCCGCCAGCCTGAAAGCCAAAATTTCCGCCGCCAATCGAGATGAACGCCGGAGCGCTCCAGCCGTTCTTAGTCCGGCAGGTGACAACCCCGCGTCCATGCTCTCCACCGACGATGAATCCGCCCTTCCCCATGCTTGGAATCACCGCGATACACTTGGCGTCTGCGAGCACTTCCGAAGGGATGCCCTTATCGGGCGCAGCCATGATCTCGTGCAAGACGGTGCCGGCTGCTTGCAGGCGATCTTCCGTCGCTGGCCTTCCCGATTTGGCAAACGCGAAGGTCGCCAGGGATAAAGTCAACAAACCGATTGCGTATTTCTTCATAAAACACTTCCTTTTCAGTCCACTGTGTTTTTGTGGACGAACTTGTGGGTGGCGATATCCGCCGTGAGGATCAGGCTGTTCTGCGGCCACTGATCAGATTGAAGACCAGGACCACCAAAGCAATGACCAACAGAATGTGGATCAGGCCCCCTCCTACCTGAAGGGTGAAACCGAGCAGCCACAGAATCAAGAGAACTACCAAAATCGTCCAGAGCATGTGTTCCTCCTTGGCCCGGTTGAGGGAATATATTTTGCGGTCAGGCATCGCGGCGGTTCTGCCCTTACTTGCACCGGAGTTCACACAAGGCCGCCGCTTTTGCCATGCGCCCCATGGCTTGGGGGAGGGCGTCAAATGCTGCTGCAACTTTCAGCTAGATCCGGCCAAGCAGCAGCAAAACCACCACTACGACGAGCAGCAGACCTAATCCACCGCTCGGGAAGTAACCCCAGGAACGGCTGTGGTTCCAGGTCGGGAGTGCGCCCACCACAAACAAAACCAGAAGAACAATCAAGACGGTTCCAAGCATACTTTCCTCCTTGTTTCTAAGAATCCAGTGCCGGCTGATTGCGACTTTCGTGAGCACTACGATGCGCCGTACTGGTCGCGATCAAGCTTGCGATGGTGGCTAACAGATGATCGAGAATCTGTCCTTTGGGATAGAACCGGTCGGCGAGCACGCTGGCTGGCACGGCGTCCCCTTGGTAGTCGGCGCTCATCGCGACAATCGAGACCGAAGGGTGAGAGCTGCGCACTTGCGAGATCAATTCGACTCCTGACATGTGCGGCATGTTGAGATCGGTGACGATCAGATCGGGGAGCACTCGGTCCAAGTGCAACAAAGCACTGGCGCCATTCTCGGCCGTGGCAACGTCGTACCCAGCAAACATCAGCAACATCCCCAAACTTTCCCGGATCCGAGGGTCGTGGTCGACTACAAGAATCTGAGCCTTCGATCGGTTCGACATGTGCATTCCTCAACGTGACGGATTAAACTGCATTTCACTATCCACGATGTCACGCGTGCGCCTCTCTTGTATGGTCAATACAGAACACATCACTTGCGGATGGGACCGACCGCGCATAGCGCCTCGGAGCCCATGTTCTTTGGCGAGAAATATGGGAGGGGCGTTAACGCGTCCTTAGACTGAAAGCGGGCACGTGCCGCCTGTGCTCGCCCCGTGGTGTGCGGAAACAATTGAGTGGGGTTGCTGGCGCTGAGTTGCTTCTCCTACGGCCGTTTCAACTTTACCGATCGATGTCTGAATGGCCTATTTGGTTGTCAAATCCGCCAGCTTTCTCTTCAGCTTTACAACGGCTTCCTTGGCGTCACCAATCCGCTGTTGCACTTTGCCGGCATTCTTTTCGGCTTTTCCTTCGGCTTTCAACGCGCGGTCATTCGTGGCTTTCCCGACCTGCTCCTTGATCGTTCCCTTTACTTCGTGGAAGCTGCCCTTGAGCTTATCTTTCGTACTGGTTTTCATATTTCTCCTTGTCCGTCGTGAAGCTCAGATTGCGGCCCTTCTGAATCTCCTCGCGGCTGTCATTTTTCTAATCTGGTGGCGTTACAAGGTCTGAGCAGAATTGATCATCTCCAGGAATGCACATGGGCTGCTTCCCGAAACGGGCAACGGCAACCGCCGAAATCAATGCCGAGATCAATTAGGATTCCGGAAGTCCGTCGGGAATGCTCACTTGGTCTTCCGGGGGATAGCCGCGGTAGGCGGGAAATCGAGTTTGGCCAGCTCACTGGCAAAAAGCGGGTTTTCAGGAAATTCGGCCACTAGCTCCGTAAGTTGTGTGCGGGCTACTTCGGTGTTTTTCTCACGTAGGGCCGCCAGCGCCAGCAGAATCTTCGCAAACGGCCGTAGATAGTGGCCGCGCGCGGCGGCGACCTCGAGCTGTTGGATGCCTGCTTTCTTGTCGCCGTGGACACCAGAGAATCCGAGAAAAAACTTCTTGTATCCCGGCAGGCTTCCGATGATGTAATTCGCCGCGCCCAAGGTGAGATAGGCATCGGCGGCATCCGGCGCGACCGCCAACAGCTTGTCGGCGTACCTATCGGCATCGTTGATCATTTTCAGGCTTTCCACCTGATGCTTATCGATCAGACTGGCATAGTCGGCCTGCATACCCAAGCTTAAAGTCATGGCGAACAGGGCGTTCGTATCATCCGGGTTCGCCTTCAATCGCAGTTGCGCCAGGTCCTGCGCTTGTTTGTCCGCGGCGAAAAATGCGGCGCGCAGTTGCGGGTCAGGTTTGAGAGCGACCTTGCCCAGAAAACGTTTGTCGTCGAGGAAAAACTCGGAGGTCAAGACGCCTTGCCGATAACACTCCTCGAACAGATAAGCTGCCGCTTCCGAGGCGCTACCAAGGGGGTCTTCCGGGTGAGACTTCTGCCAGGCCTCAAACTGTGCGCGAGCTTCCTCGGGCTTCAATTCATAGAGCAGGTGAAAGCCGGCATCGAGTTCCGGCACTTGCAATACCGCGAACTGCGCCTGGCTGCCACCCGCCGGGAACGCAGGAACACCGAGAGCCGGTGTGACCAGCACGCCGCAGAGAAGCCAAAATATCACTGGGCGGGTCATGGCGAACGAGCAATTCTGACCAGCTTTTGGCAACCTGATCGTCGGACACTAGCCAATGATACAAGACTCTACTTCAGGCAAAGCTTCCCAATAGGATGAAGCGCTAATCGCGTTTCGGTTCGTGTTGGGATGCAACTCCGCGCGAATGAATGTGCCCCCACATACACTGCAGGCCCACCGAGGTTGGCCGACACTGGGCTTTATGCCGACACTGCTGGTCTGCCATTTTCTCGAAAGTTCACTGCTGCACACCGGACACTTGATTCTACGGTCGTTTTTTTCCTCGGCAATCGCAGCGAGAACCTGTTCAACTGGTGAGTTCGCCAGTTTCTGCTGGCCAATCTTCATCTCGGCTCAGACGGGAGTTCCGTCTCTGCTGACAGCGACGATCGTCACCTTCGAAGCCAAGTTTCGATCATCCTCTAGGCCCAGAACACGTCTTGCATGTTGCTTTGCCTTCTCCTCGGTAACGAATCTTCTGGCTGGTCGCGAGATTAGTTTGGCGGCCACGAAATCAACTCTGTAGTAAGTCACGTCATTCTCCTCTCATGTTGAGATCGCACGGAACGCCGATCTGCGTCATCGCCACGTGTTGGGGACGGCCGTCCATCGTTGGAAAGTCGGTAAATACCGTCGTTTGTGGCACTCGACACATACTCCCGGGCACAGGAAGAGGCGGGGCAGAACAACTCGTTCAACCCAACCCTCTGGAGGCAAGGCTCTGAACTGCTCACTCTTACACACGCGGCAATGGGCAGACAAGAAGCTCATTATTGACGGCCCTTCTTCCAGTTCCGTGGGAGCCTTGCCCTTCATGGCGAAGTCGTATTCTTGCCGGAGGTGATGGCTCTGGCTTCGGCGGGTGTCAGCCGAGTCACATCGCAGCCGACGAAGCCACCTACGCACGCCATGTAGTTGCGCTGATGGTCGGAAACGGCAACTGCGCTCAATTCCGCCGCCGATAATTTGGACCGATCGCAACTTGCCGAACCATCCCAACACTCCGTAACGTTGCGCCGGCGCTGAGCCACCGTTATATCGCTCAGTTCGGAAGGACTCAGCTTAGAGAGCTTGCAGGACGGCCATCCATTCCAGCAGTCAGAGATGTTTCGGTGATTTTCGGCGACGGCCACGCCAGCGGCCTCAGACGGAGTCAATTTGGCGTAGTCGCAGGGTCCCACGCCATTCCAACAATTGGAAACAGCGTTGCGGTGTACAACTACAGCGACTTCAAGCAGCTCCGATTCGCTTAGCGCTGCACGATTGCATGACGTCCAGCCATACTCACAGTCAGAGATGTTTTGCAGGTGCCTGGCCGCAGCCACCTCGTTCTTGTTGGCTGGAGTCAAGACGGAGGAATCGCAGCTGTCCCATCCGTTCTTACATGCAAACAAGTTTTCTTGCTGATCGGGCGACTGCGCCAGCGTCAGGTTCGTGAAGCCAACAAGTAACATCATGAGCACTAGGCAAAAAACCGTTCGTGTGATTACCTTCATGTGATTCCGCCTTTTTCTGCACAGCGGAGGGACATCCCGCTCGACTCGCACTCTCATTCTCGGTCTAACGAGCCGATCAAAGCTGTTCAACATTGCTCAGTGAGCAGTTCTGCTCAGACTAATGTGATGCCTAGGCGAAAGAATGAGACTGTGTCTTGCTCCGCGGCTCTGCACTTTTCAAGCTTCATGGAGGGCGATGGTCGGTTGCCCGAAATCAAGCTGTGCCGTGGACGGCGGGCTCGTGCCGGGAGGACTCATGATCGCTACTCCAACCTTGCCAGCAGTCGCTACCTTTCAATGGGACGCTGCGCTTGCGGATGCGCTGGTCCTTAACTGGAGCGACCTGATGCCTGAACTGACATCGGGTCTGATTCACATCGAATACCACAACGGACCTCGCGGGGCGGTCGAGTTTTTGAAAGTGTGGGCTGCTCCCACTCGCGGGCACTGGGACTTGGTGTGTGAACACTTTCTGCTCCCGAGTACGGCAAGCAAGAGCGGGCTTCGATTCGCCAACGGATACAAGTCCGAAGGGCTCGAGAGCATGCTCGACTCAATCATGCAACACCAGGAGATGTTCGTGGTGAGTACGCCTCCTGGCGCCGATCACATGATTCAGGTTCCGCCGCCGACTGCGGCCGACACACTTGCAGCAACCGGGATGATGGACGCCTTTCGTGACCGATTAGCAAGGTGATGCTCGGCGAAGGCCTTCACTTTGAAAATATTCAACCAGCAGGCCCCGTCCAGCGCAGGTGTTTGCATATGCAGTCCATTTAGGACGGCGTTAATGGAGGGCAACATGGAGATTCCAGAAATCGGCAGTACGGAACCGACGGCAACGCCGGTCAAAATACAACCCAAGCATGGCGCCTCCACCAAACCGGCTGGCGCCAACAATCGTGCTGATTCCATAAGAGCGAAGAAGAAGCAGAGACGTACCGCGCACAAGGTCGCCCTGAGAAGGTCACATACGAACGGGTAGTTGCGGGCGAGCTGGATTCGGAAAACGTTGCAGTGAGGGACCGGTTAGAACAATGAATTAGGACCGCGTGAAAGAGAAGCGAAAACACCTGATCGGTTCTGCTGGGGTGAACTGGGACAAGCTTACACACCCAGATCGAGAACAGATGACGCTTCGGATCTGGGGTCGAACGAAATCGTCATGCTCCTCGAGGGTTTTGCGTTATCCCCCGGTCACATTGCCGAAACCAGCCTTCACTGGGTGGAACGAGCAATACTGACCAGATTTCGGCAGCTCGATCGTTGGATAATCTGCTGCAGGCAAGGAAACTTCCCAACCCCGAGCTCAACTGCTCGCAGACACAAATGACCTAAGGAGTTCCCGATGAATCTCAATCTGATGGATCCAAAACTGATTATTCTCGCAGTTGCAGTGGTCCTGGTAATCGTCGTCGCCATTGCACTGTACATGCGAAGACGCAGGAACACCACGGCCGGGCTAAAAAACCGTTTCGGACCGGAATACGATCGGGCTGTGAAACAACACGGTTCTGAACGCAAAGCTGAAGCGAAGCTGGCAGACCGCGAAACGCGGGTCGACCTGCTGAAGATCCGCGATCTTGACTTGGCGGAACGTGAACGCTACCTCGCACAGTGGCAGGCCGTGCAATCCCGCTTCATCGATTATCCGAAGGGTGCAGTGACCGAAGCCGACGAGCTGGTGAGTTCGTTGATGCAGACGCGTGGCTATCCCGTCACTGATTTCGATCAGCGCGCGGCGGATATTTCCGTAGACCATCCCCGAGTCGTTGAGAATTACCGCTCGGCACACAACATCGCATTGCGGCTGGGCAAAGGCGAAGCCAGCACGGAAGAGCTGCGCACCGCGATGATCCACTATCGTTCTCTCTTCGATGAGCTGGTGCAGGTGCAAACGACTGCCGACAAAAGAGTGGCATAACTGGAGGGTCTCTGACGCTTCTAAGACCGGTATCGATTCACCCGCACTATAGAACAAAGGAGAAACACAGGATGAAACCGAGCGCGGACGACAAAGCAACCGGCAAGCTCCACGAGGTCAAAGGGACAATCAAGGAAAAGGTCGGACAAATTACCGACAACCCAGAGATCGAAGCTGACGGCAAAGCGGAAAAGAATGCCGGCAAAGCTCACACCTGGGTAGGCAAGGTTGAACACCTTGTCGGGGAATAAGCGTATCAACATCAAGCTCGGAGACGAGAGAGGGTGATAAGAATGACGCAATCAGTGTTGGACCGAACCGGCGAACAAATTGCAGAGACCGCGCGCAAGGCGTCTAGGGCGACATCCGCCATAGCAGATGCATTCGAGGATGGCGTAGAAGCAGCCAGGCGTGCCGCAAAACAAGGGGGCGATGCGGCTGAGGAGTTTTTGGACGATACAACTAAGCGCCTGCAGCGACATCCTATTGAAACAGTTGCAGCGACCTTCGCCACAGGCGTCGCCGTCGGAATATTGATCGGCTGGATGGCGAAGCGAAGATAGCTGTTATATCCGGCCGGACATTTTTAGACAAGGGTCCAGTGCGCTGGATCCTCTTGTTTTATGAATATATATAGGTCACATTCCCATAACACGCTTGCGGACGGATCGGCTCTCCCCACCCGAAGCCATCTCGCAGCGGCCTAATTTGGGCTGAACAGGCAGCGGTCAAAAGGATACAGCTATTAGCTGCCGCTAGGTCTAGCCTGTAGTTGAGGCAATTCCAATGAAAGCACTTAGCACTCTCGGAACGGCATTGCTGTTTATGTCTCTCGGGACCATTGTTCCTGCGTTCGCACAGCACGAACAGGAGCACGCCAAACCCGAAGAGAAGCAACAACAGCAACATGCACAGCCACAACAGCAGCACGCCCAGCAGCAGAACCAGCAGAAGGCGCAGCCGCAACAGGCCCAGCAGCACAACCAGCAGAAGGCAGAGCAGCAGGCCCAGCAACACAACCAGCAGGCTCAGCAGCAGCAACACGCCCAGCAGCAGAACCAGCAGAAGGCAGAGCAGCAGGCCCAGCAACACAACCAGCAGGCTCAGCAGCCGCAACACGCCCAGCAGCACAACCAGCAGAAGGCAGAGCAGCAGGCCCAGCAGCACAACCAGCAGGCCCAGCAGCACAACCAGCAGGCCCAGCAACAGAACCAGCAGCAGAACCAACAGAGACAGCAGGCAGCTAACCAGCACCAGCAGCCGGCCTACCACAGTCCAGAACAGCAGCAGGCCCAGCAAGCAGCTTGGCAGCAGCATCGCTCACAAAACTGGGATTCGGATCACCGGTCGTGGCAGCAACGGGGCGGGTACAACGGCTACCGCATCCCTGACAACCGTTACAACGGATACTTTGGTCCGAACTACGCGTTCGTCATCTACAACCAACCTTATATGGTGGTTGGCGGATTCCCGCGCTTCCAGTACGGCGGATTCTGGTTCAGCCTTGTCGATCCGTGGCCTAACTACTGGGCAAACAACTGGTACCAAACCGACGACGTTTACGTTGCCTATCAGAACGACGGATATTACATGTACAACCGTAGGCATCCTGGTGTCGGCATTGCCATCAGCGTCTCGATGTAATGACTATTTAGCAAGCGGCCGGGGGAGGTGGGCACAAGCGACGGTCAGACACAGCCTCTCTCGATCACGTCAACCGCCATCGTCTCACCTTCGCAAGAGAGAAGAGAACACGAGACACGCATAAGAGTGCTTTGAGATGGTCGCACACGAACGCCTACATGCGAGTTGCGATAACCGAAACTGACGCTGAACACTGTTTCAGGCTCTCGATACAACTAAATCGCGAACTGCGACCGCGTCGATCCCGACTCTGACTATCGGCAAACCGAGCGGGTCTCCAAGCCGGTCAGGGCTCTCGGAAAGGCGTACCTCACGCACCTCAACCAATACGAGAAATAGGCACCGTCATGAACAAACCAATCGATAAATCCACCGCCGACGATTGCGTCAGGATTAAAGACCTCGGCTACAGTTCTTCCCACCACATTCGTATGTATGGCCAACGATTTGACATTGTTTCCGATCCTTTTCCATCCGGGACTGGAGTTGCGGTCGAGGTGACAACTCTCGACCAGCCAAAGAAGCGGGCTTTGCGACTGCCGACATCGATTCTCGTCGGTCTCAAAGACTTGTTTAAGAAAGTGAAGTGAGATACATCGTAGGCCGAGCCGATTCCAGGCGTGTGAACCTGTAACGGTTTCATACATCGATTAAACCGAGAGGCTAAAGCAATGGAACACTGGGGAATCTACGTAGCGTATGCATGGATGGCAACGATTATCTATGCTTTCGTCGATGCCGTGCAGGCCATCCGCAGGGGGCCGCAGCCTCAACTCTTGGAGCCACCCGGCCACAATAAGTTGGGCGCATGAGCAGCGACGCTTCGAACGAGATGTTGAGTCTCTTGAAAGAGCTATCGGTTTATAAAGCCATGGATGAGGAATACAACGCCGGCGCCAGGGGCCGACTTGAGTCAGAAGCCTACGAGGAGCGCGAACGGAGACGGCCGAAGATAACGCAGGAGATGCACGACCTCGCCGCCGAAATCAAGAATGATCGCACATAGATATCCGCGGCGCCCTATGCGATCGCCCATCGATCTGCAATGAGCGAAATCAACTCAACGGTTCCTGAGACTTCGCCGCTCCAAGGGTCTAGAGACGCGGTCGAATCCATGCGTCCAACTGATGGACGGCAGCCGGCAAAGACTGCAATCGCTCCTTGGGTGGTCAGTCTTGACTAGACGATCGAGCCCATTCTCAAGACAATGCTATTGAACTTGGAGTAACTAGTTGACGCACCTAACAGAGGACTTCTGACTAATACCCTGAACTACCATCGCCACAGTACTCTGCCGAAAACATTTGTTAACCTGTTGCGAGTCCTGAGCTTATGTCCTCACGCCAACGCCGGTTGGCCAATATGTTGCGCTGGAGAGGCGGTATCCTCTCAGCACTGTTATGACCGCCGAGAGCGCAGCGGTGGTCTTTCCACACACGGCCTCGACCCGCTCCAGGATTTCCCACACCTGTCCCTGCTCCTTTCGCCTGCGATCAGGATGCTGGAGTCGAGGATTACTCCCATGCGGACGGATTCCACGGTCTGCGGCTCTTGATGATCTCTTCCAGGTCAGCGGCGAAGTCCGGGTCCATCCGTGGCTCGTAGCCCAGCTCTTCGGCGTGCTTCTTTGCCAGAGCGATGGATTCGGAGAGCTGCCCTTGCCCTTGCGCAACGCTAGCGGGATGGTGCACAAACCATGCGCACAATCTGCCCAAGTGTTACGGTACCCGGCACACTCGACTTATGTTGGGGTGTTAATCTGCACGCATCGCGGTAGTGGCTCAATTTGATTGAGCCACTACCGGACCGCGCCCGCACTTATCACGCTGCAGTGTGACGTGCGTCCTTCTCCCGCTCGTTCCCTTTACTTAAAATCGCGCACAGGATGGTGGAGGGGGTTTCTTGTCCTCACCGCATCCCACCCGCGCCAATCCCGGTACGCTAAGTTATTTGAATGGAATACTTTATCTCTAAGTCCCACGGACTCATGGTTTTGGGCCAAATTCCCGCTATCATCATGAAAACGAATAATTTGGGGGGAGGGGGAGGGGGTACCCCAAGCACCAAAACGCTCCAAAGCGGTCAGCTCTCACGCGTGGGCGAGAACGGCTTCGAGGTCAAAAACTACCGAGACCTGCCCCACACTGAACGGAATCTGGACGCTGATAATGGTTCCAACGGTTTTGGGAGGGTATTCATGGATGCCAATGAGTTCAGGGAAATGGGGCACCAGGTCGTCGACCGGCTAGCGGAGTATTTCGATCACATCGAGGAGAGACGCGTGTTTCCTGACGTTGAGCCGCGAACGGTGAAGGAGCTATTCCGCGATCCGCTGCCCCAGCAGCCGGCTTCAGCGCAAGCGGTGCTCGGTGAAATCGAGACCAAGCTGCTGCCCTACTGTACTCACACTGGCCATCCTGGCTACATGGGTCTCATTACACCCTCGCCGAACCCGATGGGCGTCATCGCCGATTTCATCTGCTCGGCCATCAACCAGAATCTGGGAGCGTATTCCATCGGCCCTTCCGCCGTGGAAATAGAACGCCAGGTTGTGCGCTGGCTGACCGATCTGTGTGGCTACGATGAGAATGCAGGAGGCAACCTGACCAGCGGCGGGATGATGGCGAACTTTATCGGCCTGAAGCTGGGGCGGGATGCGGTGACGCACGATCGAGCGCAGCACGAGGGAATCGGGGCGGCGGGCTGGGCGGTGTATGTGTCGGAAGAACGTCACGTCTCGATTGACAAGGCGGTGGACGCGATCGGCCTGGGACGGGATGCGCTGCGTCCGCTGCCCACGGACGCGAATTTCCAGGTGCGGCTTGACGCGCTGGAAGCTGCAATCGCTCAGGATAAGCAGAAGGGCAGCCGGCCGATGTGCATCGTGGGGGTGTTCGGAACAACCAACACCGGTGCCGTCGATAACATCCGTGAGTTGCGGCGCATCGCAGATCGTGAGGGCATGTGGCTACACGCCGACGCAGCCTATGGTGGCGGCATGCTGTTGTCGCACCAATGGCCGATGCGTGATCGCGGACTGGAAATGGCTGACTCGATCACAATCGACCCGCACAAGTGGTTCTACGCTCCGCTCGATGCCGGGGCGGTGTTGGTCAAAGACCACCATCGGCTCACCGCGTCATTCGGCATGAAGCCTTCCTATCTCACCGACGAACTGGATGAAGCCAACGAGCGTTACCAGTTCTACGTGCATGGCTTCGAGCAATCGCGGCGCTTTCGCGGCCTGAAGGTTTGGATGAGCTTCAAGCGGTACGGGGCACGCCAGATCGGCGAATGGATCGATAACAACGTGCGTCAGGCAAAACACCTGTACTCCCTGGCGGAAGGCCATGCGGAGTTCGAGGCCGCCACGAATCCGCCGATGTCGGCAATCTGCATCCGCTACAAGAACGGCGGACTGAGTGAATCGGAATCGAAACACTTGCACGCCGAAGTGGCGCGCCGGGTGGAGCAGGGCGGGCGCTTCTGGATCTCAACTACGGAGCTGAAGGGCAAGTCGTGGTTCCGCATCAACCCGGTCAACTTCCGCACGCGCGAGAAGCACATGGACGAGTTGTTCGCGCTGCTTCAGCAAGAGTGCCGCATGATCTTACAAGGCAACGGCGTGCTCACGTAGCGAAAACGGTCGGCCGCTTCAAGTTCGTTTGCAACCACCAGCAAGGCATGCCAGCATGATGTTCGCGCCGAAAATCCTGATGGCGGCATCGATTGTTTCTCGCGGCGTCCGGCACTGGTTCTATCACCTCGGCGGGCTGGGATTCATCCCGCTTGGCCTGCGGTGTTATGTTCTATCATCCAGACGAACCTTAATCGCTGAACGCGCGGGGTCCTGCTGATGCGCTTTTGTCTGATCGCGCTCTTCCTGTTTTCTCTCTCTTCCATGGCCCAAACGAATTCGAGCACGCTGATATTTTGGGAAGACGGTTTCCCCACTGTTGACACGCTCGCGCCCGATCGCGCTGCACTCGCGGCGCTCCCCGATTCGCGCTTCGCCAACGCGCGGGAGCTGCCGGGGTTGCTGGCTTCGGCGGATACGAAGTTGCTTGTCTTGCCCTACGGGTCGGCATTCCCCGAGGAGGCGTGGCCCGCCATTTACGCCTACCTGCAGCGCGGCGGCAACCTGCTGACGCTGGGTGGGCGTCCATTTTCGCAGGCGGCCTATCGCGAGTGCGATGCCAAGAATGTTTGCATCTGGAAGTTGCGCTATCCGCGCAACGCGTGGTCGAAGGCTCTGTTCATCAACGACTACACCGAGACGCCGGGGCCGAAGGGTCTGTCGGCCTTGGGCAACGCCGATGTGCCTGAAGTCACGCCGCCACTGTCAATCGCATGGAACCGGTCGTGGAGTCCCACTGTGCGGCTCAGTGCCGAGGGCCTCTATCCTCGCATCGGGACGGCGGGGACCATTGACACGCGACTCGACACCCTCGTCTGGTTTCAGGATGGCGACAACCACAAGCTCGCCGCGCCGGTCATCGAGCTTGACCACATCAAGAACAACTTCGTCGGCGGACGCTGGGTGATGGTACTTGCCGATCTCGAACGTCCTTTCACGCCTGCGGATCTGGGCAGGCTCGCGCAGCGCGGGCTCGAAGGCGCACGCGAAATCGTTGTGCAGCCGACCACCGCGCTCTTTCTACCCGGCGAGACACCAAGCTTCGAAGTCCGCGTCAACCGTTTCGCCGCCAAACCTACTGGGCTGCAGCTCGAGCTGACCGACGCCGCCGAAAGCGGCTCGCCGGTGAGGCAAACGTCCCCCCTCGACATCAGACAGTATCCATTCATCTCCAGCGTTCAGATGCCGGCACAGCCACAACCCGGGCTACACACCGTGACCGCTAGGTTCATGGAGGGTGACACGCTGGTCGCGCAGTATCGCACCGGCTACTGGGTGCGCGACGAGGAACGATTGCGATCGGGTCCGCGCGTCACGCTCGACAAGGACTTCTTCCTCGTCAATGGCAAGCCTCAGCCCATCGTCGGCACAACCTACATGGCGAGCGACGTGCAGCGGCAGTATTTGATGCAGCCCAATCCATTCGTGTGGGACCGCGACTTCGCGCAGATGCGTGACAACGGCATCAACATGATTCGCACCGGCCTGTGGACCGCGTGGGACCAGGTGATGAAAGAGCCGGGCGTCATACAGGATGCCGCGTTGCGCAACCTCGAGGCATTCCTCTTGACGGCCGGGCGCTACAACATTCCCGTGCAATTCACGTTCTTCGCCTTCATCCCCGACAACTTCGGCGGGGCAAATCCCTATCTCGATCCCGAGGCCGTGCGCCGGCAGCAGGAGTTCATCACCGCCATCGTTACGCGCTTCAAAGATGTGCCGTGGCTGATGTGGGACCTCATCAACGAGCCGAGTTTCGACAAGACGGCGCACCTGTGGGTGACGCGCGCCAACGGCGACCGCTTCGAGTCGCAGGGCTGGGGCGAGTACCTCGGCAAGGTCCACGGCGCGAATGACGTCGTCGCCAACGCGTGGAACATGACCACGCTGGGCTCGCCCGTTCCCACTCCAGCCGAAGAAGATTTCGCGCCGGGCAGCGTCTATCGCGGCAGGCATCCCCTGGCGGTGCATGACTTCTACCTGTTCGCGCAGGAGCGGTTCGTCGAGTGGGCGCAAACCATGCGGCAGACGATTCGCGCGACCGGCAGCAAACAGCTCATCACCGTCGGGCAGGACGAAGGCGGCGGCACCGACCGCCTGAACCCGTCGTATTGGGTCGATGCGGTGGACTTCACCACCAATCACAGTTGGTGGCTGAACGACGCGCTGCTGTGGGACTCGCTCGTCGCCAAACAGCCCGGCAAGCCGCTGCTCATCCAGGAAACCGGGCTGCAGAACGACTTTCAGATCGACGACACCTGGCGGCGCAGTCCTGCCAACCAGGCGTACACGCTGGAGCGCAAGTGCGCGCTGGCGCTGGCTACGAGTGCGGGCGTCATCGACTGGCTGTGGAACGTGAATGCCTACATGACCGAGGACGTGGAGGTCACGATTGGAGTGGTGCGTCCCGATTACACCGAGAAGGCGGAAACAGCTGTGATGCGCGGCCTGGCAAGTTTCGCCAACACACATCGTGAGGCGTTTCGCGCGCCTGCGCAGCCCCAGGTGGCCATTGTGCTGGCGCAGGACTTGCAGTATTCGGCGCTGAATCCTCTGGCGGTGGCAGCGCAGCAGAAAGCGGTGCGCGTGCTGCACAATTACCTGCACGTCGCGGGCTACACTATCGCGCAGAACCAGCTCGCGCACATGGGACAGCCGAAACTGGCGATTCTGCCTTCGCCACAAGTGCTCGACGACGCCGCGTGGAAGCAACTGCTGGCGTATGTCTCACAGGGTGGGACGTTGCTTGTGACCGGTTCCTTCGATCGCGATCCGTACTGGCGCTACACCTCGCGCATGAAGGAACTCGGCGTGGATGCGCAGGTGCTGCCGCTGAACTTTCGCCAGGGCTCGATGATGATCGATGGCAAGCCCATACTCGTCTCGTTTGGGCAGCAGGCATTCATCGATGAGCTTCGCTTCGCCGACCAGTCGGGCTGGAAGGAGCTAACGGTCGGCAAGGGCAAGCTGCTGATCGCGTCCTATCCCGTGGAGATGAGCGAAGGCAATGACGCAACCGTTGCCGTCTATGCTGCGGCGCTGCGCCGCGCCGGCGTGGAACCGCGATACGAAGCTAAGCAGCTTTCGCCGGGAGTGCTGGCGCGGCCAACGGTGTTCCAAAACGCCGTGCTCTACCTCTTCATGTCGGAGAGCGGACGCGACGAGCCCATCGACGTGCGCGACAAACTCACCGGCGCGGAGATGAAGTTCGCGCTTCCCGAGCAGCGCGCGGTGCTGGTCCTGCTGAACCGGAAGGATGGGAAGATGATCGGAAAGTATGGGTACTGAGAGGGCTGCGTTTCCCACATTTTCCAACCGCAGGCAAATGTGGGCCACCAGGGTGGCCGCCAGGAACTGAGCGGCAAAAGCTCTAAAACACCATCGCGGAGTGACCCCTCAGGTTGCGACGAGTGTCCTTGATTGCGCGCTCCCGCTGACGCACATTCATCCCAGAGGCAGGCATCGGCCTACGCATTCGCCGGCGACCGCGAACATGCGCTGCATTTCCTGCAAAAGGCCCACGAGCAGAGCGATCCGCGCCATAAATGGGTGCTGGTTCTCCCCCGGCGTATCGCTCGTCATGAAACGGCTGGCCGGCATATCCAGCAGGCGGGGCTGTGTGCGCGCACGCCATCGGCGCAACTACCTACACGAGCGAAGTGAGAAGACCGCCCACAGTGAGCCGATAAACCCAGGGTCGCATAAGGCACGATTGTAGGCTGCGGGACACATGTCGATTTCCGCTGAGTTTTGCCTCCCCAACCCTTGCCATTGCGCCATGTACCTGAACTCGGGAATCAAGCGGGATTTCCGGATGCTCGAAAGAATTCAGGGTGCTGCGGCGTATTGAGCTCGTAACCGGCTGACCGCCTTGGAAATCGGGTTCTTGACATTGCAGATTGCAATAGTACAATTGCTAATTGCAATATGAAGCTCGGCGAAAAACTCCGCTACCTCCGGCTGGTCGAAGGCACCCTGCGCGACATGAACCGCGAGATGACCCAACAGGAACTGGCCAACGCGCTCCGGAAGGAATTGGGACGCGGCCTGAGCCAGTCTTACCTGTCGCAAATCGAGAGTGGCGCGCGTCCCCATCTCACCAACGCGTCGCGCATGATGCTGGCGCGGTTCTTCAAGGTGCATCCCGGTTATTTGGTCGACGACCCCGAAGGATTTCATACGGAGCTGACCAGCGAGTTGCGCGCCACTGAGGACCGGCTCGATTTGTGGCTCATCGCCGGCGCCGAGCAGTTCGCGCATGATCCGGAATTGAGCAATGCGTTGTTAGAAGTGGCCAAGCATCGCGATACGCGGAAGTGCCTGGTGCTGCTGGGCGCCATCCTGGAAACACCGGAGCTGGTGGAGCGGCTGACCGAGGTACTGAAGCCGGCGTTGCGGGAGACGCCCCAACGCGCCTCGCGCAAACGCCGCATGGCGGGAGGGCCTTTATGAGTTGGACGATCTTTTATCTCGTGTGTTTCCTGATCGGCGTGACCTTGAGTGTGTTGTCATTCGTCGGCGGATCGTTCCATCTTCCGCATGTACACGTCCATCTTCCTCATGCCCACGTTCTGCACGTTGGCGGACACGTTGCCGCCGGCCATGGCGGCCAGGCGGCGGATATGCCGTTCTTCAACTTCGCCACCATTACCGCATTTCTGGCTTGGTTCGGAGGCTCGGGGTATCTCCTGACGCGTTATTCGGCGCTGACCGTGACCCTGATCATGCTCATCGCTGTGATCGTCGGCTTGATCGGCGCCGCATTCATCTTCTGGTTCGTGGTGAAGTTCCTGATGAAGCACGATCGCGAACTCGATCCCGCGGACTTCGACCGCGTCGGTGTCCTGGGGCACATTGTCAGCCCGATTCGCGAAGGCGGCACTGGAGAGATCATTTTTTCGCAAGCGGGTACGCGACATACCTGCGGCGCGCGCAGCGACGGCGGCGAGGCGCTGCCCAAAGGGACAGAAGTTATCGTCACCCGCTACGAGCACGGCATCGCGTACGTGCGCAAGTGGGATGAATTGGCTGAAGAAACAACAACAGTAGCGAGCAATTAGCAACTAGCAACTAGCGTCAGCAAGGATGAAGCATCGTGGACTACGGTTGATAACACTGCCGGGGCTGAGAGCTAAGAGCTAAAAGCTAGTTGCTAATCGCTAGTTGCTAAAAGGAGGCGTATGGGGTTCCACATTCCAACTGAAGCGCTCATCATCGCATGGACAGCGGTCGGCGCCGTCATTCTACTGATGGGCTTATTTGCCAAACTCTATCGCAAGGCAGGGCCGCATGAGGCGCTGGTGGTCTACGGTTTCCGTGGCACACGCGTCGTCAAAGGTCACGGCACCGTCATTTTTCCCATGGTGGAGAACTGCCGCGAGCTCTCGCTCGAGCTGATGTCGTTCGACGTCGCCCCGCAGCAGGACCTCTACACCAAGCAGGGCGTGGCTGTGACGGTCGAAGCCGTCGCACAAATCAAGGTCAAGTCCGATCCCGAATCCATCCTCACAGCTTCCGAGCAGTTCCTCACCAAGTCCCCTGCGGACCGCGAGGCGCTGATCCGGCTGGTGATGGAAGGCCATCTGCGCGGAATCATCGGTCAATTAACGGTGGAAGAAATCGTGAAGCAACCGGAGATGGTTGCTGATCGCATGCGCTCCACCTGTGCCGACGACATGAACAAGATGGGGCTGGAGGTAATCTCGTTCACCATCAAGGAAGTGCGTGATAAGAACGAATACATCACCAACATGGGGCGGCCGGATATCGCGCGTATCAAACGCGATGCCGACGTGGCCAGCGCCGAAGCCGATCGCGACACCGCCATCAAGCGTGCCAACGCGCTTCGCGAATCGGCGATCGCCAAGGCAGCGGCCGACCAGGAACGCGTGGCCGCTGAGACGGCATCGCTGACGCGCCAAGCCGAAGCGCAGCGTGATCTCGAGGTAAAAAAAGCTCAATACGCGGAGTTGGTGAAACGCCAGCAGGCGCAGGCCGACAAGGCGTATGAGATTCAGGCCAACGTGATGCAGCAGCAGGTCACCGCCGAAGCCGTGAAAGTGCAACAGGTGGAGAAAGAGCAACAGGTCAAGGTCCAGGAAGCCGAGATCCTGCGCCGCGAGAAAGAACTCATTGCCACTGTCCTGAAGCAGGCCGAGATCGAGCGTCAGCGCATCGAGACGCTGGCCGAGGCAGAGCGGCAGCGCACCACCGTCGAGGCGGCAGGCCGCGCCAGCGCCATTCGCGCGCAGGGCGAAGCCGAAGCCGAAATCATCTTCAAGAAGGGTGACGCTGAAGCCCGCGCCATGAACGTGAAGGCCGAGGCCTACCAGGAATACAACCAGGCCGCGGTCGTGGACAAGCTGATCACCGGACTGCCCGAGATCGTCAAAGCCCTGGCCAGCCCGCTGTCGCACGTGGACAAGATCACCGTGGTCTCAACCGGCAACGGCCACTCGGCGGGCTTGAATAAGATCACCGGCGACATCACGGAAATGGCCGCGCAGGTGCCGGCGCTGTTTGAAGCGCTGTCGGGCATGAAGATGGCAGACCTGCTCGGCAAGATACGTTTGCTGGGGGACAAGTCGCCGCGCCACGAAGCGCTGCAACCGGGCAGCAACGGCGGGTCGGTGCCGGACGGTGGGACGGAAAAGTGAATTCACTGTGTGCGTGAGAACTGGTGTCGGACCACTGCGGAGCTTGCTGAATAGTGACTTTGGGAACGGCGTTGCGTCAGGGCAAGGCTTTAGCCGTGCCGATTATTTTCGACCCGCCTAGCGGACTTCAGTCCGCGAGGCGTGTGCGGCCCGGGTTTTTCGGCAAGCTGAAAGGCGGTACAAACCGTGAACATATTTGTCACGCACCTAACAAACAGCTGAATAGAGGAGTCTAAGGAGTCGTTATGGCATTGCTGGATCGAGTGGCGACGCTGGTGCGAGCCAATCTGAATGACCTCATCGATAAAGCCGAGAATCCCGAGAAGATGTTGAAGCAGGTGATTCTCGACATGGAAAACCAGTTCATGCAGGTGAAGACGCAGGTGGCGATTGCGCTTGCCGATCTGCACCTGCTGCAAAAGAAGAAGCAGGACAACGCCGACAAGCACGCCGACTGGATGCGCAAGGCCGAGCTTGCCGTCGATAAGAAGGACGACGCGCTCGCCCGCGCGGCATTAGAGCGGGCGATGAGCTTTCAACAGATGGGCGAGAGCTTCTCTCAACAGATTGAAGACCAGGAAGCACAGGTCGAGTCGCTCAAAGCCGCGCTGAAGAAGCTGGAAATCAAGCTCGCGGAAGCACGTGCGAAGGTGGACCTGTTGATCGCGCAACATCGCCGCTCGCGCACCGCCAGCCGCGCAGCCGAGGCGCAGCTTACGCCTGCGGGCGAGAATCCCGCCTTCGACCGCATGCGCAACAAGGTCGAGCGCGAAAAGGCGATTGGTGAAGCGCGTGCCGAATTGCTCGGCGACGACATCGAAGGCCGCTTCCACGCGCTCGAGCGCGAGGAGAAGGTCGATGCCCTGCTCGCCGAGCTGAAGCAGCGCAAGCGTCTGTCGGCGTGAGGAGGCACAAAATGAATGTGGGTGCCCCACCCTTGTCCGCAGATTTTGCGGACAGGGTGGGAACAGATCCTTTACTTCCCCGCACCCCAGATCGAAGCCAGCGGCCACATAGTGAACGACACAACTTTCCCCGCGCCGCCAGTTGAATAGATCCCGATCCCCGTGCTCCCGGGCGGTGGATAGATGCGGTCGGTCATGACCTTCTCACCGTCATTGGCGAACACCTCCACGCTCGAGCGGTCCACGAAGATGTGCAACTTCACGCGCTTTGTATTGTGCAGCATGGTGGAAAAGCGACCTGGAAAATCCTTGCTGAACGAAACGTCACCCGACTTGGTGCGATCGACGAACAGCATGTCGGTCGCGGGGACAACCCCAACAACCGTTTCGGCGCCGTCGCTCTTGCGCAGCCGGAAGCCTATTTCGCTGGCGCTGCCCGGATCGAGTTCGGCTTCGATTTCGTAAGTCTCGCCCTTTACCGAAGCCAGCTTCTGGTTGGCGTCGGCAATGGACATGCTGCTCAACTGAAACGGTTTCTCGCGCAAGCTTTGCAACTCGCGCACCGGCGCCTGCACCATCAGCAACTCTGGGTGCCCCGTTCTACCGCCTTCTTTTGGCGGTAGGGCGGGGTCGGGTGCCCCACTAATTCCGGCCTCTGGAGTAAGTGGGGTCCCTACCCATCTCAGCGTCAGTGCTCTCGGTATCGACTGCGCCCCACGCCACAGCACTGTCGGTTCGTCTTTCGCGTAGAGCCAGTTACTGGTCCAGCCCATCCAGATCCGGCGCGAATCGCTTTCCGGCATGTCATCGAACGAATTCGTGGCATAAAAATCCTTGCCGTAATCCGCCCACAGGTTTTTCCCTGCACTTTCCTTCTCGACGAACTGCGTGCCGTCGAAGTGCCCGATGAGATAACGCACGCCCGTTCCGCCAGCGGGCGCGCCCGGATTACGATTAATAATCAACACCCCGCGGTGTTCGTCCGTGTCTTCAATCTGCAGATCGAGCAGGTCAGGGCACTCCCACTGCCCCGCATCATCGCCCGCCGGCCCAAATTCGCTGAGTTTGGTCCAGTGCTTCAGGTCGAAGGAAGAAAAGAACAGCGCCTTGCGGTGATCGGCCAGCACCGCCACCAGCACCCATTTTTTCTGTGGCGAATACCAGAAGATCTTGGGATCGCGAAAGTCTTCCGCATCGACATCGATCACCGGATTGCCCGTGTAGTTCGTCCATGTCCTTCCGCGATCGTTGCTATAGGCGATGTGCTGCTTCTGACGGTCTTTGTATGCGGCAGCGTAAATCGCAATCAGGCACGAGTGGTCTTTCGGATCGGGGTTCTTGCATAGGCCGCTGGAGTTGTTCCAGTCCACCACGGCGCTGCCCGAGTAAATCATGTAGTTCGGGTCTTCCGGGATCGCCAGCGGCAGGTGTTGCCAGTGCACCATGTCGCTGCTGACGGCGTGTCCCCAGCTCATGTGTCCCCAGACCTGGCCTTGCGGGTTGTACTGATAGAAGAGGTGGTACTCGCCCTTGTAGAAGACCATGCCATTGGGATCGTTCATAAAATTGTGCGACGGCGTGAAGTGATATTGCGGCCGCCACGGCTGGTCGTAACTGTCCTGCGCGAACAGCACTCCAGACACTGTGCAGAGCGCAGCGATTAGCCAAACGAGTTCTGGAGCAGAAGTGAAACGCGTTGCGGTAATGGTCATTATGGTCGTCCCATTACATCGTGATCAGTATGTGATCGTGACCTGCGCGGGCTTTCCGCCTGAGCTGAAGTTCTGGAAGATCGACCTGAAAGATGTGGCCGAACCGGCGCAGCTGACGGTGCGGGAAGCTTACGGTGAGCCGTCCGCTGGGAGCGCTGCCGCCGAGCAGTACGTTGGCCAGGGCAGGCCCGGCCTGAATGCCGGGAAACCAGACTGCCATGATCGCCGGCATGTGCTCGGCCGCCCAGTTCAAAACCAGCGGACGTCCGCTGAAGACCAGCAGGACCACCGGCTTGCCGGCTGCGGCTACGGCTTCGGGCAGGGCCTCCTGATTGCCCGGAAGGTCCAGGCTGGCGCGCGAAGCCGCTTCGCCGGTCATCCATTGTGCGTCCTCGCCGAGCCGTCGGTACCACAATGTCAGACTTCTTCGCGGCAGCCACAGCGTCGGAGAAGCCCTTGTCTGACGTTGTCAGAATATCGGTGCCTCTTGCATAGAGTACATGCCTCTGCGCGGCCTCTATCCGGCTGGTCAATGCGGCACGCAAGGTGACGACGTCTTTGTAATTGCCTTTGGCGGACAACGATCCCAGCATCTGTTCGGCATCGTCGGCCAGCGGACCAATTAGCGCAATGGTCTTGCCGTTTGTCTTTAGCGGCAAGATGCCGTCGTTCTGCAGCAGGACGAACGATTCTTCCGCAGCTTTGCGCGCAAGGTTTGCTTCCTCGGGAGCGATGCCGTCCGACGCTTTCACCTCGGAATAAGGATGGTCGAACAGCCCCAGCGCGAGTTTCACCCGCAACACCTCCAACGTCCTGCATTCTAGTCATCTTGCTGCAAAGAACAAGCAGGTGGGCAATAGCGGAGCGCATGAAACCCGCTAGAGCGAATTGGAAATTCCTGTATTCGTTCGAAGGGATTCACACGGAGGACACAGAGATTTTATTGCTTTGAGCTCACCGTGATCGAGGCGGGGCGGAGCCGAAGAGCAGACGGATGCGCCGGAAGCAGCCTGGAGTGGCCCTTCCGGCGGCCCGCTTACTTCGCGCCGTGGTCCTCGACATGTGCTTTGGCAGCTTCGTTGGCGTGATGCTCAGCGTGGGTGTGATGCCCATGCGCCAGGTGGGCGTGATGGGCGGCCTTCTCATGCTGGCCTGCTTCGTGGTGCGTGGCGGCCTGCTTGTGATGATGGGCAGCCAGCTCATGGTGATGAGCGGCCTTAGTGTGGTGTTCGGCGGCTTGCTTTGACATTGCTTGACTCCTCTCCGTTCGTCTCGGCGATGGAAAATGGCGCCTCGGAGAGTATGTTCAGCTCATGTTGACGGCAGATTTCGTTCTCATCAATTCAGGGTAAATACTGGCGTTTCCGTAATCGTGGCAATTCATCTACCGTAGTTTCATCCTGTGCAAAGAAGAGGTGAGGACGTGCAGATTCAACCCTTGTTGGCCCCGGGAGTATGCGCATCCACGGCAGCAACCGACGCGGTGTACGTGATGTTCAATGCCGCGGTTTCCGCGCGTAAGCGCGTGCCGGCCGCAAGCTGGAGCAGCCTCTGGTATTTGCTGTCGGCCTTCGCCGTGATCAGCTACACGCGCAACTGGGTGTACGTGGGATTTGCGGCGCTGGGCTCGTGGATCGGAGCCTACCTGTCGATGACGTGGCTGCGGCGTCCGGAACGGGAG
>Ga0074046_10000870_pt1 | contig 27922 bp, 24 predicted proteins | sample BogForMeECP23OM3_FD_94441 | JGI IMG/M metagenome (GOLD analysis project Ga0074046, IMG submission 94441) | Bog forest soil microbial communities from Calvert Island, British Columbia, Canada - Bog Forest MetaG ECP23OM3 | ecosystem: Environmental > Terrestrial > Soil > Wetlands ...
ACCTTTAACTAACGTAGAATCAATATTTTGCGACACAAATGTGAGCTAAGTTATTGAAAACAGGTAGCACAGGGGAGAGGGGAGGGAAGAGCGATCAGCATCTAGCAACTAGCAACTTGCAACTAGCGAGCTAGCAACCAGCAATCAGCAACCAAAAGCCATCTCGAAATCGTACGAAGCCGCGACTTGTATCAGCGCGCACTTTAGCTGCGCCTATGAGCGCTTCCGCACCAAGCGCGTTTGCGCTCGCCCACTCGCGTCCGCTCGTATTCGCGAGAGAGTGTCGAATTGCGCTGCTTCACTCGTTGCTAGCTACTAGTTGCTAGTTGCTACTCTCGCTGCGTCCTATAATTCCAATGAGTTCATATCTAAGAAGGGACCAACATGTTTCTACACGGAATTTTTCCTCCCATCACTACCCCGTTTTATCCCGACAGCAAAATCTACTTTCGCAAGCTGGAACAGAATGTGGAGCAGTACTCGCGCGCGCCATTGGCTGGCATCGTTGTGCAGGGTTCGACGGGCGAAGCCATTCTGCTCAGCGACGAGGAGCGCCGCGAAGTGCTGAGCTGCGCTCGCGAAGCGGCCGCGAATGACAAGGTGCTGATCGCGGGCACGGGAATTGAGTCGGCCATCGAGACACTGCGCTTGACGGAATACGCATACGACATTGGTTACGACGTCGCCATGGTGCGCACGCCGCATTACTACAAGGGCCAGATGGCGAACCCGGCAAACATGCTGGCGTTCTATCGCTTCGTGTGCGACCGCTCGCCGTTGCCGGTCATCATCTACAACTTTCCGCAAGCCACTGGATACGACATCCCCGCTGAAGTGGTGATGGAGTTGGCTGAGCACCCGAACCTGATCGGCATCAAGGAATCGTCCGGCTCGATCGAGAAGGTGCAGAAGATGGTGGAAGGAACGCGCCATATCAAACGTAAGGCGACCGTGACTGAGACCTTCTCTGCCGTGACCGCGCGCATGATGAAGGCCGCGATTTCGGCCACCGCCAATGCCGATGGCGGCGCGATGGTTCCGGTCGGTGCGCTGGCCGGAACAGCTTCTGCGCCCAAGCCATCGTCGGCCGCGGTCAAGGTCGTCGGCGGGCTGAAAACGCGTGAGAAGGAAGTCGGCTTCCAGGTGCTGGTGGGCGCCGCGCAGAAGCTTGAGCCGTCGCTGGCAGTTGGCGCTGTGGGCGCGATTCTGGCGTTCGCCGATTGTGCTCCGACTGCCTGCTACGAGATTTATGCGGCGTGGAAAGATGGCGACACCGCGCTGGCGCGCGAGAAGCAGGAGCGTATCGTGAAAGCCGCGGAACGCATCGTCGGTGGGTTAAGTATTCCTGGTGTGAAGTACGCCATGGATTACAACGGCTTCTACGGCGGGCCGCCGCGATTGCCGTTGCTGCCGCTTACCGCCGACAAGAAGGAAGAGGTAGAGCAATTGCTGGCAAACATTCGCCTGTAAGGGATATGCCTATCGGTTGCTAAGAAAGGTTTCGGTGGAAGCGCCGGACTTCAGTCCGGCGAAAACAGGCGTCCTTACCTGTTGGCTTTAGCCGCGGCGGACGCGGAGTTGGAACCGGGGCTGAAAGCCCTCGCTTCTCAAGCTTCTTTTACGGCACGGCTGAAGCCGTGCCCTTCCACCGGTGCCGCAGACTTCTTGCAGGCATCAATAAACGTCATCGTCGAGGAGGAAATTGTGAAAGCCATTCGAGTACATGAGTTCGGCGGTCCTGAGGTCCTGAAGTTGGAGGACCTTCCCGACCTGAAGCCCGGACCAGGACAGGTTGTGGTGCGGATTCATGCCGCAGGCGTGAATCCTGTGGAGGCATACATTCGCGCCGCCGCTTATGCCGTCAAGCCGAACCTGCCTTACACGCCCGGCAACGATGGCGCTGGTGTCGTCGAAGCTGTCGGAGAAGGTGTCAAGCGAGTGAAGAAGGGCGACCGAGTTTATGTCTCGGGCTCGCTCAGCGGCACGTATGCCGAGCAAGCGCTCTGCAATGAAGGTCAACTGCATCGCTTGCCCGACAAGGTTGGCTTCGAGCAGGGCGCGGCGATGGGCGTTCCTTACGGCACGGCCTATCGTGGACTGTTTCAGCGCGGTGACGCCAAGGCTGCCGAGACTGTTCTGGTGCACGGCGCCAGCGGCGGAGTCGGCACTGCGGCCGTGCAACTGGCACGCAACTTCGGTCTCGCGGTGATTGGCACCGCAGGCAGCGAGCGCGGCATGAAGTTGGTTCAGGCCGAGGGCGCGCAACACGTGCTCAATCATTCCTCGGAAGAATACCTCGACCAGTTGATGAAGCTCACCGAAGGCCGCGGTGTGGATCTCATTCTGGAAATGCTGGCCAACAAGAACCTGGGCAAAGACCTGACCGTTCTGGCGAAATATGGTCGCGTTGTGGTGATCGGCAGTCGCGGCCCGATCGAGATTAACCCGCGCGATGCCATGGGACGCGACGCCGACATTCGCGGCACCACTCTTATGAACACCACGGAGCAGGAGTACAAGCAGATGCACGCCGCTCTGGTCGCGGGACTGGAAAACGGAACGCTGCGGCCGGTCGTCGGGCAGAAGATTCCGCTGGCAGAAGCGGCGCGCGCGCATGTCGAAATGATGAAGCCTTCCGGAGCGCACGGAAAAATTGTGCTCGTGCCCTAGCTTGTGGAGGGGCGTGCCTTCAGGCGCGTCGTAAAGCGATTTGTATCAGGGCACGGCTGAAGTCGCGCCCTGATGCAATCCGGAACCGATTTATGCGACGACTACTAGCGGCTTCGTTGACATGCTGTGACCCTGCGCGATACAGTCTTAATGCCTCGACCGGCGGTTATCTACAGTTCCTCCAGTCCGGCGCAAGCGATTCCACTTGTGCGATTCCGCTAGTCTGTCTCGCTCAACCACAAAGCCAGATCAAAGAGAAAAAGAAGGTACTTTCACGATGACACAGATTTCCTCTCGCGCTGACGGTTTCGTCCGTGCAGCGCTCGTCCTCACGCTTGTTTGTAGTCTATGTGCCGTAGCGGCCATTCCGGCCAGCGCACAGAGTTTGCTCCGCCAGCTCAGCCAGGATACCTTCAGCGGCGGTAACGGCCAGCACATGTCCGAAGTTGAGCCTGGAGCTTTCGCCTACGGGCCGACAATCGTAAGCGCCTTCCAGGTGGCCCGCGTTTCCAGCGGCGGCGGCATGGACATCGGCTGGGCAACCTCAACCAATGGCGGAATATCCTGGACCAACGGATATTTGCCCGGTCTTACGGAGTGGTACCAAAGCAACGGCAGCACCTACGCGTCCGCCAGCGACGCCTCGGTTGCCTATGACCTGAAACACGGCGTGTGGATCATCAATACCATTCCCATAGCCAGCGGAGTGGATGTGGCCGTCAACCGCTCCACCGATGGTATTCATTGGCAGAATCCGGTCTTCGTTTCGAAGCCCGGCAACGCTGACAAGAACTGGATCATCTGCGACAACACTTCCACCAGCCCGTATTTCGGAAATTGCTACGTTGGATGGGACAACTCAGAAATTCAGATGAGCACCTCCAGCGATGGCGGACTTACATGGAGCACACCTATACCCACGCAAGGCTTCGACCAGGGAATTGGCATCAATCCTGTCGTTCAGCCCAACGGTAACGTCGTCGTGGGACTATATGACTACAACGTTGGAGGCATGGCGGCTTTCATGTCCACCAACGGCGGCAAGAGCTGGACCACCGCGGTGTATATTTACGACGCTCCCAGCCATGGTGAGGCCGGAGGCTTGCGCAGCGCCGGACTTCCTTCTACTGCCATCGACGGCGCGGGCAATGTTTTTGTTTCCTGGCCGGATTGCAGCTTTGAGAGCGGCTGCAGCGCGAACGACATCGTGTACAGCAGCTCATCCGACGGCATCCATTGGAGCTCTATCGTCCGCGTTCCCATCGACCCTATCAACAGCGGTGTAGACCACTTCATTCACGGTCTGGGTATCGACCCCAAGACGTCGGGAAGCACTGCACACATGGCCATCACCTATTACTATTACCCCGTTTCGAATTGCGGGAACTCGTGCACTCTGTACGCCGGTTATACGCAGTCGAGCGATGGTGGTGCGACCTGGACGGCGGGCCGGCAGATCTCGAATGGCATGCAGCTTAGTTGGCTGCCGAACACCTTCTCCGGGCGCATGGTGGCCGATTATGTGGCGACTGTATTTCCTGCGGGAGGCAGAGCTTTCCCGATTTACGTCATTGCCAAGCAGCCCATCAGTGGCGTCTATCAGCAGGCGGTTTACACGGAAGGCTACGGCTTCATTTTTGGCGGCGGCTCGGAGCCGACGTTTAGTTCGGCGAACGATGTGCCGATACCAGGAATCAAGTCTGACCATCGGCCGCGCAGCCCGGAAGATCGCGACAACGAACTTCCGTCTCAGGTCGGCCATCCGCCTCAGCACGAGTAGTACGTTCTTAGCCCTTCATGCAGGCCGCTGGCGCACACGCGCCGGCGGCCTTTTGTTTTGTGAAGTATTAACAATTCCAGCGGGTTGTACTCGCTTGATTCGTGCGGTTGCGTGAGAAACTGAAGGTCGCTTGAATATCTCTTCCACTGTCACGACTCAATCGCAGCCCACACTGTGGAGTTCGCTGCGCGAGGCGCTGCGCGGCTCGCACCAGGATTTCACGGCTGGCAGCCTGAACCGCGCCATCTTCCTGCTGGCTGTTCCTATGGTGCTGGAAATGGTATTGGAGTCACTATTCGCCGTGGTTGACGTGTTCTGGGTTGCGCGTCTCGGTCCTGATTCTGTGGCTACGATCGGCCTGACGGAATCGATGCTGAGCTTGGTATTCGCGGTTGCGATGGGATTGAGCCTGTCGACGACCGCGATGGTGGCGCGACGCATCGGCGAGAAAGACCCGGCAGACGCGGCGATTGCGGCGGTGCAGGCGATCCTTCTCGGGGTCACAGTTTCGCTTGCGATTGGCATTCCGTGTTTCATCTCTGCGCCTCGCCTGTTGCGGCTTATGGGAGGTTCGACTGCCATTGTCAGCCTAGGCGGCAATTACGCCAGGATTGCGCTGGGTGGAAGCGGCGTTGTTCTGATGCTATTCCTGAACAATGCCATCTTTCGCGGCGCCGGTGATGCGGCCATCGCCATGCGATTGCTGTGGGTTTCCAACATCATCAACCTGGCACTCGATCCTTGCCTGATCTTCGGTCTTGGCCCGTTCCCGCGCTTAGGCGTGACCGGCGCGGCGGTTGCGACCTTGACAGGGCGCAGCATCGGAATGCTGTACCAGTTCTATCGGTTGCTGCGCGGAACGGAGCGTATCCGCATATTGCGGCAGCAGATTCGCGTAAACCTGCCGGTTTTGCTGCGGCTGGCGCGACTGTCCGCAACCGGCATTCTGCAGTTTGCCATTGCACACACCAGCTGGATCGGTCTGGTGCGCATCGTTAGCACGTTCGGAGCCGCAGCGCTTGCTGGATACACGATTGCGATTCGGATGGTGATCTTCGTCCTTCTGCCATCCTGGGGATTGAGCAACGCGGCCGCGACGCTGGTCGGCCAGAATCTCGGCGCCAAACAGCCGGAGCGTGCCGAGAAGTCCGTCTGGAGAACAGGCATCTACAACATGCTGTTCCTTGGGATTGTCGGCGTTCTCTTTGTGATTTTCGCCGAACCACTGGTGCGCGGGTTCACGTCGGATCCCGAAGTTGTGCGGCAAGGTGCGTCCTGTTTGCGCATCATCAGCTACGGCAACATCGGATATGCGTATCTCATGGTGACGCTGCAGGCCTTTAACGGCGCGGGCGACACGGTGACTCCGACCATCGTGTATTTCTTCGGCTTCTGGCTCTTTGAGATCCCTCTGGCCTATGGGCTGGCAATTCCGGCCGGCTTGCGTTCCAATGGCGTTTACATTGCGATCGCAGTTGCCGAGGGAGCGATCGCCCTTGCCAGCGTCATCTTGTTCAAACGCGGTAGCTGGAAACGTCAGCAGATTTGATGCCCATCGCCAAACCCGGGATGACGTTTGTCGCTGGAATTAGTCCATTTACGGGCAGACATCGTAGATTCGGGCCTGGCAATCGCACGCTTACAATACATACCCATAACATGATGAACCTTTAGGCACTTCTGTCCGTATTAATCAGAGGCCACAAAACCAGCATAAGCACGGGAAACACCAACTGATCCAAGTGTGAGTTTCAGGAGATAAAGAAATGTGCGTTTCGCGATTCCTTCAATCCACGCTCCGCAAGGCGATCTCACTGGCGTTCGTGAGTTTGCTCGTTACCGCGAGTTTTGCCCAGAATGCAGCTCCACCAAGCGCCCCTACGAGCATGCCTCCGCTGACTCCGATGCCGCAAGCGCCGGAGCCGCAAAACAACGCTCATCTGTACTCAGAGCAGAACTACGCGAAACCGCAATCTTCATTTCCCAACGTCCTGGCTCCCTACAAAGCGCAGCACGTGCCGCCTCCGAATCTGGTCAATTCTGCGCGCACCGACCAACTGTTCCGCGACGGCAAGATATACCTTTCCATCAACGACGCGGTGGCGATGGCGCTGGAGAACAACCTGGACATCGTGCTACAGCGTTATAACCTCTCGATCGCGGACACGGAGCTGTTGCGCACAAAATCGGGAATGTTCGCCTTGGGTGTTCCTCAGGGCTTAGCGCAGGGCACGCCTGGCGGCCCCTCCGCTGGTGGGATAGGCAGTGCTACCACCGGAGCGACTGGCACCGGCGCGGGCGGCACGCAAATCGGCGTTGGCGGGGCTGGCGCCGGCGCGGGCGGCTTGAATGGGTCCACGCTGGGCGCAGGTCCAACCCTCAACAGTTACGACCCGACTCTCACAGGTACGATCCAAGGCGAGCACGCGGCCACGCCTCAGACGAACTTCTTTTTCTCGGGTGGCGTGCCAACAACCGTGCAAAACACGAATACCTACAACTTTGGTTACTCGCAGGCGTTTGCAACGGGCACCCTCGCCAACATCACTTTTAACAACAACCGCATCACAACCAATGTGCCTTACAACCTGGTAAATCCACAGATAGGTTCGAACTTCCGGTTTCAATTGACCCAGCACCTGCTGCAAGGCTTCGGCTTCGATCCCAACCTGCGCTGGATTCGCATCGCCCGTAACACCCGCGAGAATGAGGACGTCGTGTTTCGGCAGCAGATTATCGCGACCGTTTCGCAGATCGAAAACATCTACTGGGACCTGGTGACTGCGTACGAGGCAGTGAGGGTGAACGAGCGCGCCCTGCAATATGCAGAGAAGACACTCTCCGACGACGAAGAACAAGTCAGGATTGGCACACTGGCGCCCATCACTCTGACGCAAGCCAAGAGCGGAGTTGCGACCGCGAACCAGAACCTGATTACTTCGCAGACAGGGCTTCAACTTCAACAACTACTGATGAAGAACGCGATTACCAAGAACATGGGGGATCCCATCCTGGCGATCGCGCCCGTCATTCCGACCGACACGCTGCAAATCAACGAGCCGCAAGAAGTGCGGCCGGTCGAAGACCTGATCCAGGAAGCTTTGCAGGCCCGTCCCGAGATAGCCACGCAGCGCATTACTCTGGCCAATGCCGAGATCACGCGCAAATCGCTTAAGAATGCGCTGCGTCCGACGCTCGACGTGTACGCGTTCTATGGCGCCTCGGGCTTGGCTGGCGATCAGACCTCGGTGCTTCCGCCGTGCAACTTCCCGGGAGCGATCCCGGGCGAGAATTGCCTGAATCCAGGGACGATCCCCAGGAGCGGCTACCCGAATGCGTTTCATGACCTGTTTAACAGCTCGGGTCCGGACAAAGGCATCGGCGCGACCTTCAACGTAGTTCTACGCAACCGTGCTGCGCAGTCCGAGCAGGTGCGCTCGGAGTTGGAATACCGGCAATCGCAGATCCTCTTACAACAAATCGAGAACCAGATCTCCATCGAGGTACGCCAGTCTCAATTTTCCGTGCAGCAAAATTACGCTGCTTTACAGGCGGCCATTGCGGCGCGAGACTACCAGAAAGAGAACCTGGTTGCCGAACAGAAGAAATTTAGTTACGGCGCGTCCACTCCGACGCTCGTCTTGCAGGCCTCCAGCAGCCTGACGACAGCGGAATCGGCCGTCCTTAACGCTGCTGCCAATTATGAAAAATCCAAGGTGCAGCTTGATAAGTCCACCGCCGAAACGCTATCCAAGCTGGGTATTGATATTGCGGACGCTGAAGCGGGCCAGGTGAAACACGTGCCGACGGTGAAAGGCGTTGTCCCGGCGAACGTGGAAGAGTTGACTTCGCCGACGCCGCCTTACGTGCCGCCACAAGGACCCGCCGCGGCTCCGCCGGCTACCACTCAACCTCCACAATAACGAAGCTTGACACCGAGCATGCCGTTCGCGGGGGCGGCGTGCTCGACCATCTAAGCCGGAATGCGCGACCGCACCTGCTTCAACGCATCGAGGAATTGCTGGTTGTGCTCGTGGGTGCCGATGGTGAGACGGAAGGCGCCGGGTGCCCCCCAGCCGCCGCTCATGTGGCGCACAATGATTCCGTGACCCTGCAGTTTCTGGCAGAGGCTTCCAGCTTCATGGCCCACGCGGCAGAACAGGAAGTTTGCCCACGTCGGCGTCACGCTGATACCCATCTCAGAGATAGCTTCGGTAAGCAGCTTCGCGCCGGCCGCATTGGCTTCAAGCGCGCGTTGCACGTGATCAGCATCGGCGAGGGCGGCCAAAGCCGCGGCCTCGCCCAGCGATGACACCATGAATGCAGGCCGCATGCGGGCGAGGTAGCCAATCAACTCCGCCGGTCCCAGACCATATCCGACGCGCAACCCAGCCAAACCATGCGCCTTCGAGAACGTTCGCAGCACAATGATCGAACGCCCCTGCCGCACATGATCCAGTGAATGCGTATACTCCAGCCCACGTTCCGCCGCAAAATAGCTCGCGTAATCGCTATACGCTTCGTCCAGCACAGTGATGACGTGGGACGGCACTCGATCGAGGAAGCGGTCAATTGCGTCGGCACCCAGGATCGTGCCTGTCGGATTATTGGGGTTCGCGACGTATACCACGCGCGTGTGAATATCAATCGCCCGGAGAATGCCGGCCAGGTCGAAGCCATCGTTCAGTGTGGGCACTTCGATGAGCCGCGCACCGGTCGCGCGAGTCACGATGGGATAGCTGATGAACGACAGTTTGCTGGTCACCGCGTTCAGCCCCGGGCCCAGCAGCGTTCGCGCGAGGATATCGAGAAATCCGGTTGACCCGGCAGTGACCAGGATGTTCTCCGGCGCAACCTCGTGCAACTCGGCCAGCCGCGCCGTCAGCTCGGTGACGGCGTTGTCGGGATAGTAGTTGATTTCTGCAGTCGCTGCTTTGATGGCCTCTATCGCCAGGGGCGAGGGCCCAAAGGGGTTTTCGTTTGAGGCCATCTTGATACAACGCACGCCACTCTCCAATTCTGCCTGTCGCAACGGTTTCCCCGGCTTATAGCTGGCCAGCGTGTGTACCCACTCCGGAACCAGCTTCTTGAAATCTGTCATCCTATCTCCAAGTATTCCACTCCCGACCATCGTCTTGTCACCCGACCGAGGACTTCAGTCCGATTAGACGGGCTTACTTTTTACGCTAAAGCGCCCGCGTTCGTCGGCTGCGCTCTTCAGTCGCCCAATTTCCTTCGTAGTCAGATGTCGAAATTTGCCTGAGTCAACGTCCAGTTGCAACGGTCCGTAGCGCACCCGCTTGATCTTTTCCACATGATGCTCGATCTGCTCGAACATGCGACGGATTTGCCGGTTGCGTCCTTCGAGCAAAGTCACTTCGTACCAAGGGTTGTCGGCCGCGCGCAGCAGTTTAATTCGCGCCGGAGCGGTTTTCACCGCAGTGGATCGCCTTCTCTGGCGTTCATCGGGCAGCTTTCCAGACGGAGTCTTCAGTGGCGCGCGCTCTGCGGGAAGAGTGATGCCACGGCGCAACTTCTCGATCTGGTCCTCCGAAGGTTTGCCGCTGATCTTCACCAGATACGTCTTGGGCACATGCGACGAAGCGTGGGTCAGCTTCTGCGCGAGTTCGCCATCGTTGGTCAGCAGCAGCAGGCCTTCGCTCAGGTAGTCGAGCCGTCCAACGGGATAAATGCGCGCGCCGACTCCGCGCACCAAGTCCACCACTGTCGGACGGCCTTGCGGGTCGGTGACCGTGGTGACATAGCCTTTAGGCTTGTTGAGCAGCAGGTAAACATGACGCTCAGGCCCGCTGAGCAGTTTGCCGTTAACCTTGATGTGGTCGTGCTCGAGGTCGGCTTTCGTGCCAAGCTCGGCAACGGTTTTCCCGTTCACGGTCACCAAGCCGCTGGAGATGAGCTCTTCGGCTTTGCGCCGCGAGGCGATTCCGGCGGCGGCGATGATCTTTTGCAGACGCTCAACAGGCATAGGCTGCTCCAACGCTTTGGGCTCTTCGCTGTTGGCCATTCGCCTGCTCGCTGTTTCGCATCATGCGTCCTGCGCTCCGGGAGTGGCGACGTCCTCCGCCGCGTTGCCAGCGTCGGGCTGAGTTGCTTCGGCCGGTGCCGCCGGAAACATCTCGGTTTGCGGTTCGCCTAGCTTCTCGAATTCCTCGATGCTGGGCAGCTCGGAGACGTCATTGAGTCCGAAGCGCATCAGGAATTCTTTGGTCGTCTTGTAGAGAATAGGACGGCCGATGACCTGCTTACGGCCGGAGGTGGTGATCAGTTTGCGGTCGAGTAGGGTGGCGATGACGCCAGAGGAATCGACGCCGCGAATCTCGCTGATCTCGGGCACGGTGACCGGCTGTTTGTAAGCGATGACGGAGAGCGTTTCCAGCGCCTGCAACGACAGCCGGATCGGCGGCTTCAGGCTCTTTGCAAAGGTGACGACCACGTCGTGGTGCTCGGGCTTAGTCGCCATACGATAGCCGCCCGCAACCTGGCGAATTTCCATGCCGCGGTCGGCGGCGGCGTATTCCGCGGTGAGCTGGTCGATGATGCTTGTGAGGCGCGATTTGACGGTCTTGTCGCGCGCCGATTTCTGCTCTTTGGTGAGATCGTCCGCGGAGCCGAGATTCAAGGGCTGAGCTTCGGGAGCATCGGCGTTCGCAACAGCTTCCTCGGAGCAGGGATCGGCGATGGTGGCTTCGCCCAGCAACGATGCAAGCTGGTCGAGCGTGACCGGCTCTTCGGTGGCGTAAATGATGGCTTCGACTTTAGCTTTCAGGCTCATTCAGGTGTCGTCGCTCCGCGGCTCTGTTCATATATACACGCTTACCCCGGGCTTGCGCCCGGGGCTCACTTCATGCCGCCGCTGCGCGGCTAGGGCATCGCGCGTCATTCTATCTGCCGGCTAGAGCAGTCACGAAGTGCCACCGCGCAGCATGTCGAAAACTGACGGCTAATAGCTGACGGCTACCTACCGCCAATCATCCTTCACTGGCGGAGTTTCCGCCATCAGCGCATCGAAATTGGTGTGCTTCTTGAGCACGATCTCGCCGAAGACGTTGTCCTGGCGCGCCAGCACCGCCTGCAAGCGAATCAGTTCCAGGATCGCCAGGAACGCGCACACCAGCGCTGAGCGCGAGCGCATGTTGCGCAGCAGTTGCTTAAGGCGGATGGGGCGGTCTTCCAGCGAGAGCCGTCGTCGTACATAGTCAATCATCTGCGAAACTGTGACGCTGTCGTCTTCCACATCGAAGTTAGGTTTCGACTTCGCGCGCTCCAGGATCTGCTGGAAGGTCTTGACCAGGTCCACCACGTCGGCGGCCATCTCCGCCTCTGTCCCTTCGGCGTTCTGGAATTCCTTTAGCGCCGGATTTGACCACACCGCGTCCTCAATCTGCTGCTTCTGGAGCAGCATCTGCGCTGCCGTTTTGAAGCGCTCGTGTTCGAGCAGACGGTTGACCAGCTCCAGGCGCGGGTCTTCTTCGCCGGCGGGCGCGTTGGGATCGGGTGGCAGCAGCATCTTGGACTTGATGTGGATGAGCAGCGACGCCGTGTAAATGAACTCAGCGGCGACATCCACGTCGAAACCCTTCATGGTCTCCACGTAGCGCAGATACTGCTCCGTGATCTTGGCGATGGGGATGTCGTAGATGTCGATGTCCTGCTTGCGAATGAGGTCGAGCAGCAGATCGAGCGGGCCGTCGTAAACCTGGCCGACGATGACGGAGAAAGAAGATTCGTCAGGACCTTTGTGGGCGTGAACGTACGACGCCGCGGGTGCATTGGCCTCGTGGTTCGCGACGTTGTCGGAATGCTCAGACATGAGTTTTCTTGCGATTATAGGGGTCCTTCGTCTCGTTCGGTCGCCCGTGGCGACCTCACCTCGCTCAGGATGACAAAAACTCGAGAGATCTCTCTGTGTTCTCTGTGCCTCCGTGGTGAATGCTTGTCACTTACCTTCGCCCGCGATCTGTGCCGGTGGTTCGTACTCGTACGACAGGTTCGCCGCGTCGCGGGCTTCAATCATCGTCGCCTCGGCCACGGCGCACGCCTTCTTCGATCCATCCTCCAGAACGTCCCAAGCCAACTTCGGGTTTGCCTCGTACTTGGCGCGACGTTCCTGTATCGGAGCGAGCACCTGCCACAAAGCGTCCGCTGCCCAGCCCTTGCACTCGATGCATCCGATGCCTGCCGTGCGACAGCCCTCGTTGACCTTAGCCATAGTTTCCGCGGTGCTGAAGATCTTATGCAAGTCACCGACTGGGCACACATCAGGATTGCCGGGATCGGTTCGCCGGATGCGCGCTGGGTCGGTCACCATTGTCTTCAACTTCGAGCGCAGCGAAGCTTCCGGCTCGCTCAGCAGAATGGTGTTGTTGTACGACTTCGACATCTTGCGGCCATCGGTGCCGGGGAGCTTTGCTGCGGGAGTCAGAAGTGGTTGTGGCTCGGGGAAGACCACCTCGCGTTGCGGATCGCGACAACCAGAGTGCAGCTTGCGCGGATAGAACTGGTTGAAGCGACGCGCAACCTCGCGGGTTAGCTCGACGTGCGGCACCTGGTCCTCGCCCACGGGAACGAAGTTGCCCTGGTAGATGAGGATATCGGCTGACTGCAATAGCGGATATCCAAGGAAGCCGTAGGTGCTGAGGTCTTTGTCCTTGATGTTCTCGCGCTGCTCCTTGTAGCTGGGGACGCGCTCCAGCCATCCCAGCGGCGTGATCATGCTGAACAGCAGATGCAACTCGGCGTGCTGCGGCACGTGCGACTGGATGAACAGCGTGCTGCGCTCGGGATCGAGCCCAGCAGCGAGGTAGTCGATGATGACCTCCAGTGAGTTTTGCTTGATGCTGCGGGTATCGGCATAGTCGGTAGTCAGCGCGTGCCAATCAGCGATGAAGAAGAAACACTCGTAGTTGTCTTGAAGGCCGACCCAATTGCGCAGGGCACCGACATAGTTGCCGAGATGCAGCTTTCCGGTGGGTCTCATGCCGCTTAGGATGCGGCCCTTTTTGGACGGGTTCGTCTCTGGCATCAGAATCTCAAGAATTGGTTCAGCAGCGCGCTAAAGAATGCCAGGAACGGCATGGTCAACGCACCGACGATGGAGCAGCCTGCCATCGGTAAAACGAAGAGCACAATAACGAGCGCGATATAGCCAATGCGGTCGTAGACACGCAGTGCATCGTAGGAAAGGAAATGGCGGATGACGTGGCTGCCATCGAGCGGCGGTAAGGGAATCAGGTTGAAGACGGCGAGCACCACGTTGATCAGGATGGCGAACTCGAACAACTTTGCCAGAGGAGTAGCGACATCGGCGCCGCGAAAGTTGGAGCCAATCCCGCGCGCGGAGCCGTGAAGAACAATAGCCAGTGCGATGACGGAAAGAAAAGCCGTCAGAAAATTGCTGATTGGCCCCGCGATGGCGGTAAGAATATCGTCGCGCATCAGATTCTTGAAGTTCCGCGTGTCCACTGGCGTCGGTTTGGCCCAGCCGAACGGCGGGAAGCCCACGAGAATTAACAGCAGCGGCATGATTAGCGTGCCGAATGGATCAATGTGCACGATGGGATTCAGCGAAATGCGTCCCAGCATCTTGGCTGTGGGGTCGCCGAGCCGGTTGGCCATCCAGGCGTGTGCCGATTCGTGCACGCAAATGGCGAACAGCAGGACAATGACCTGGAAAAAGGCGTCAATAGGATTAATGTGACCGAACATTACAGTTTGTACTCGATAGTAACATGATGGATTAAGGGCCGCGCAGTGTGCGGCGCAGCCCTATTTCTGTATCAATTCAACGCGCCCGGCCTCTACCACGGCGCTCTCGATACGCAGCGGCAGCCTGAAGGTACTGGTCACGCCGACGTGTGGATACCGCGGCGTGAGGTAGTGCTGGGCGAAGAACTGCAAGGCTATTTCGGGTATCTCAATACCGTCAAAGTAGGCGGACTGCACGCGGATGGTTCCCGTCCCTTTCGAGCCTGACGCTTGCGTAATGATGTGTACTTCGTGAGCTCCGCTGAACAATTGCAATAGCGGATTGGTCGAGCCTTTGCCCTGCATGATGGCTTCGAAGTCAACTTGGGCGTGCGCATCCAGTATTCCTGGCTGCGACGTGAGTCGAACGCTGCCGACTCCCTTGGGCAACTTCACGCCTCCTTCGTTGAAGTAGGCGTTGGCTTCCCGCTCGGTCAGATAGGTTGGCTTGGGATCGGGCTTGGGCTTGGCCGCGTTGTGTCGCAGGTATTCGAGCCTCTGCTGCATGGCCCAGAACTCGGGGCCATGAGTACCGTGCTGGGGTACTTGGGCTGCGCCGACGACCGCAGAGAGCAACAGCAACAGCGCGGTGATGTTCATCGCAGCGCGGCCTCGGCAGCGGGCGCGGGAACGGCCTCGACTCGCGGCTTGTCGAGCGGCCCGGAAACGGTATAGATGCGTCCACCCGTGCGCTCAAAGCGAAGCTCAAGGTTCCGGTCAAACGATGCAGTCCCGTTTACCGCGTAATGGTCGGCAGCCGATTGCAACTTGCAGTCGGTCAGGGTGAGGGTTTCATTCTGCAGCGTCACCGATCCCGTGAACTCCGAGAACGCAATGGGGGCCCCCCGGGTGTCGAGCGCCACGTGCCGCAGCGAGCCGCCGTCCCAGGTGAAGACTGCGGAGCCAGTAGCGGAGTTACGCAATGCTGCGGGATTCAAGCCGCCCATAGCGAGGCTGTACTTGGCGTCCATTGCGCCGGCGGCCCAGTTGTCGTGCATGAGGGATGCGAGTTGAGTCATCGACAATCGTGTGACGTTGCCGGAACCGGAGAACCTCGGCGGTGACACTGTAAAGTCGGCTGACCATGTGCCGGAGTGATGTCCTCCCAGGAGTTCGGCACGTAAGTCGCTGACGCGTAACTTGCCGGCTTCAAGTTCTGCCGTGCCGATGACGTTATTGGCGACGAACGTTCCCATCTCCATTCGCGCCGCCGTAAAGCGGCCGCTGGCGCGCAGCTTCAGCAGGGCGTCTTCGCGGCGCTGCCACGGAGCCAGCAGACGATACCAGGGCCGATTGCGAAAGGCTGGGTTGACTAGGCGGTTCAGGCGAGTTATAGAGATGTCATCAGTTCGCGCGTCAAAGTGCAAGATGCAAGTTTCGGGGGTCGTGCAGTGCACCGGGAAGCTGGCCGACCCCTTGATCGCAGGGCCCTGCGCAAAGGCTGCATCGAAAGCGGTCACGTTCACCGCTTGATTCGCGAGCGTCGCACTCGCGGATGAAATTTGCATCGGCTCGGACACACCTTGCAATTCAGCCGTCACATCGCGCAATTGGATCTTGCCCGACGGTGCCGGAGGCGCGAATCCAACCCAGGTTCCAGCAACCTGCACGTCAATTTGTGCGGGTCCGGTAAGGCCAACGCCTGGCGTGCCCACACCCAGCGACTTGCCCACATTCAAAAGTCGCGCCAACTCGGCCTCACCGTTCAGGGTGACGCTGTAGTGGTCGGGATCGAATTCGGCGCTGGCGGTGGCTGGCGAAGCTGCGCCCAGAGCCAGCGGAAAAGGCTTCACGATCAGATGAAGGCCCGCATTCGCGGGAGATGAAGCAGGCGGGCGCACCGTTCGCTTGCGCTGTGAAGACGGCGTGGTGGCGCTGGGGACTGCGAACAGCACCTCCCCGACCTCCAGATCCTCTTTCAGCACAGCGGCGTGGAGCGCGATCTGTTTGCCGCGTCCGCCCCCGCCCCACACGGGTATTCCACCCAGGGGCTTGCGCACAGTAAATACGGCTTCCACAGTACCGGTTGCGGTCAGGTCGGATGGCAGATCTTTCTTGGCATGGCGGGCAAGGGCGACCAAACGTTCCGCGGGAATCTGTTCCGCCGAGATACCCAGGTCGTAAGCCTCGCCAAGCCACCCCTGCGCATTTCCACGAACCCTGATTATTCCCGTCGCTACCGGCGATTCGCATTGCACGTCGCGCAGAGTGTCATCGGGCGAGGCATAGGTTGCGGTGCAGTGCGTTCGCATGCGCAACGCCTCGCCGAGGGCGATATCGTAGCGGCGGAAATCATCCACCTGGGCGTCGAGTGTGATTCCCAGGGCGGCCGGCGTGCCGGTCAAGATTGCGTTTGAACTTACTGCGCCGCGCCAGCCTCGGTCATGTCCGTAGATCAGCGTGGTGATCTGGCCGAGAGGCCCGCCGGTCAAGGTGAGCTTGAGATCAACAAGAGTGTTTCGCAGGCTCGAGCCGCGCTGGAAACGCCCGTCCAGCTTGAGTGTGCCCGTGTCGCTGATGCCGATGTCGGTCCGCATCGGGCGCCCCTCAAGGCGTACACCCCATTGGCTCTCCGAATCGAGCCACAGGGCGAAATCCGCATCGGTGAAGGCGAATGCTTTCTTGACCTGCCCGAGTTTGAAGTTAATGCGTCCCGTGGACGCTTCTACGTAGGGAAAGCGGGGGCGGGCTTCGGGCCGCGTTTTCGTGGTCGGAGCTGACGATGCCTGCGTGGTTCGTTCGACCAGTTCCTCCAGGTTCCAGTGCCCGTCCGTACGGCGAACCAGGTTCAGGCTGGGACTGTCGAGGTCAAGCGTCCCGATCTCCAGCCGGCCTCGCCAAAGGGAAGTCAGGCGAATGTAGGCGGTAACCGTTCCAGCGCGCAGCATGGGCTCGGCGCCGTAGCTGGCCTCGTCCGCAACGATAAAATTCGACAGCACAAGTCCGGGCCGCGGCAGGATTTTGAGTTCGATGCCGGAGACTGATACCTCGCGGCCCAGCGCCCGGCTGATGGAATCAGCCACGCGCTTGCGATAACGATTGACATTGATAAACGGCGGAATGAGCAGTAAGCCCAGCACGACCAGCAGCAGGGCCGCCCACATTACCCGCCGTCGCGTACGGCCGGTCATCAATGCACCACGTGGAGCATCCGTGACCAACGCGTCTTATCGATGAAGTGAATGATGATGTCGAATAGCCATGCGACGCGATCAGCGAGGCCCTGGCGCTGGTATTCGTCACGCGGGGTGATGAACGACCAATAGATGAACATGGGCCGTCCAATTACATTTTCGCGTGGCACAAAGCCCCAATAGCGGCTGTCGAGGCTGACATCGCGGTTGTCGCCCATGGCAAAGACCGCGCCGGGAGGCACCACCAGGTCACCGTTCTGGACGTACGAGGGCAGCTTGAGCTGCCACTCCTGACAACCTTCGCAGCCGGTATCCCTTGCTGGACCGTTAGGGAAGTTGTCGCGGTATGGGTCGTCGAAGACACACATGCCGGCCTTATTCATCTTTTCATCGCAGCGGTTCACGTAAGGCTCGTCGAGCCGTTCGCCATTGCGATACACCGCGCCATCCTCTAGGTGGATGCGATCGCCTGGAATGCCCATGACGCGCTTGACCACGTAAAGCCCTGGCTGGGCCGGCGAGATGAACACAAAAATATCGCCGTGCCGGGGATCGCGATAGGGGATGAGTTTATCCATCCACTTGGTAACCGGGGCAAGCATCATGCGGTCAACAAAAACGTGGTCGCCGATGAGCAGGGTGTTCTCCATCGAGCTGGAGGGGATTTCAAATGCCTGCAATACAAAGGTGATGACGAACAGGCCAGTCACCACCACGATGGCCATGGATGCGATGAATTCCGGAGTAGTTTCCTTCGGTTTAGCTGCCTTCTCCGGTGGCGGAGTTTGCCGCACCTTCGCCATGCTCTTCATTGAACTCCTGCTTGCAGCCAAATGTATTCTTCCTCACTTGCCTTGCCAGGCAGCTACTGCACGGTTCGCAACATGCGGTTCCAGCGCAGACCCTCCACCAGGTTGGCCACATTGTGCGCCAGACTCGAAAGTCTATCAGACGGCGCGTCACTGGCGGTGGCGGGAATTGTGCGGTCCATTGACCAGTAAATCAGCAGCGGACGGCCAACCACGTTCTCCGCGGGTACAAAGCCCCAGTAGCGCGAATCGTAGCTGTCGTCGCGGTTATCGCCGAGAACGAAAAATGAGTCCTCAGGAACTATCAACTCGTTGTCTTCCAGCAGCTTTCGCGCTTGCAAGAACCACTTGGACGAGATTCTGTCGCCGTAAAGGCCGCCGTCAGGGAAATTGTCCCTGAACTTGTCGTGCTGCTCCCAGTTGAAAGTGGCATAGTTGTCGTCCTGACGGACGCCATTCACATAAACGTGCTTATTGATGAGTCGCACCCGATCGCCAGGGACCGCTACCACACGCTTCACGAAGTGCTGCTTCGGATTCACAGGATAGCGAAAGACGATGATGTCCTGCCGCCGAATGGGATGGTAGGGCAGGAGCCATCGCCACAGGCGCGATTGTCCGTAATGCACCTTGTCCACCAGAAGGTAATCGCCGACCAGTAGAGTTTTCTCCATCGACTCGGAGGGTATCTGGAACGCCTGGACAATGAAGGTTATGACAAACACCGCGATAACAATAGTGGTGGCGAGCGACTGCAGCGAGCCCATACCACCGGCAGGACTGGCTGTTTTGCGTTTCCCGGCACTCTTCGATGCTTCGGGAAGCACGGTAACTTGTGGATCGGTGCTGACTTCGGTCATGACTGCTCAGAAGATTCGCTGGTGGGACCGGGGACGTCTCCCGCAGAACCTGCTTTTAATGATTGTAGATACTCCCAAGCCTTTCGTGCAGCCCCTTGTTCTGCCAGCTTCTTGGTACTCCCCTCGCTGCGCCGGACGAAGCTTTGTTCTCCCTCGGCCGACGCGGCCACGTGCGCTTCCATGGTGAACATTTTACGGTGGTCGGGACCCTCTTCTTTTACCAGAACATAGCGGGGCTGCAGACGTCCACAGGCATGCGCCGCTTCCTGTAAAGCCGATTTGTAATCCATCACCGGCAGTTGCTTATCGCCCAGCTTGTGTACCTCAGCGAGTTCCGGTTCGAGGATTGACTCCAGGATGAATCGCTGTGCCGCTTCGAGGCCACCATCGAGATACAGCGCGGCGATAATCGCCTCCAGCGCATCGGTCAGGAGCGCGCTCTTACTGCGGCCACCGCTTCTTTCTTCTCCTTTGCCAAGGCGCAAAAACTGTCCGATCTTCAGTGCGCGCGCGGGACGAAATAAGTGACGTGCGCTCACCACATGGGCGCGCAGCTTTGAAAGCTCTCCTTCGTGGTATTCGGGAAAGCGGCGAAACAGTTCCTGACTGACCACGAACGAAAGTACTGCGTCGCCGAGGAATTCCATCTGCTCGTTGTCTGGCGCCGTCGCCGGAGTGCCAGCCGCAGCGTTCTGCGATTCCCATTCGCGCGCATACGAGGCATGCGTAAGCGCCTGCTGCAGCAGCTCGCGGCGGCGGAAGCTATACCCGAGGGCATCCTCCAGCACGGTGAGATTGTTATGCTCGGACTTCATTCGTGGCTGCGGTGGCTTGAGCCGCCGGCTCCCATTCTAGTTTTCCCAAAGCGAGACGAAAAGGAGTCGGGTGCCCGCAGCCAACCCAACTCTATCCTAGTGTGGCGTGGTTGGTGGAGTCGCATTTGCTGGCGGGGTCGCGGGCTTTGCCGGGGCGGGCGTAGCCACCGGAGGCGTCGCCGTGCTCTGACCGGACCCGGCATCCATCAACTTCTGCACTCGGGCTTGTTGCTGTTTAGCAAGGTTTTGTGCCGTGCTGCCCGCCGGCGATAATTGCGCCGCTTTGGTGGCGCTCTCCAGCGCCTGGGGATACTTCTTCAGGTTGTCCTGCGCCACCGACAGCCGCAAGTAAACCACGGCTTCAGGGTTGCCCTTCGTGATATCGGCGGCCTTCAAGAGGGCCTGCTCCGCCGCTGCGTAGTCCTTCTTGTTCAGGTTGACCATGCCGAGCGTGTCGTAAGCCATCGTCAAAATACTCGTCTTGGCCCCGGCTACCCTCTCCGGTGGAGCGTTGGGGGGGATGATCAAGCCGGTATTGATATTGTCGATCGCGGCCTGGGCGTCCTTGGCGGCTTCATCCATGCGTTGTTCGCGGTCAAGATCGGTATCGCGAGTTGTCTCAGCCAGCACCGAAGCAACTTGCACAAGCGCCACCGGATTCGTCGGATCGGCGGCGATGGCTTTCCGTCCTTCCTCAATTAGCTTGTCGGCGTTGTTCGCCTGCGCATAGAGGCTCATGGCTCGAATGTACAGGGTGCCTCTCATCTCGCTCGTGGGATATTTCTCGGCGAATGCATCGGCGGCCGCTGCCATCTCCGCCGGGTTTGTTTTGGCGGAGGCGTCCTGGTAGGCCTTTAGCTCATCCTGCGATTTTGCCTGGAGGACGCGAGTGCCTCCGGTGGGCGGCGTTTGTGTGGTACCGGGCGAAGAACTGTTTGCACCTGCTTGTCCCTGTGCCTGTCCGCTCTGGCTGGCTGGCTGATTCGGCGTTGCCTTAGCTTGCGCCATCGCCATGCTCGCGGCCAGTGACGCCGCAATAATTATCAAACTCGATTTCATTCCTCAGTCCTTTCTATTGCGGCGAACCGGGGCTCAATCCGCGGGTTGCTATGAATACAAACTATTGCTGTTGCTGCCGGGCTGCGGGCGGCTGATATGGTTCTTTCAATCCGCGCTCTGCTGCATTCCTGGTATCAGTCGAGACGTCACCCGTCTTAAGCGCTGCCTCATATTGCGCGATCGCGGCCTCCCGCTCTTCCTGCAAATCGAGAATACGGCCCAGATAGATATGACACCAAGCCGATATGCGGGGATCCTTTGAGGCATCCAGTGCCTTCTGAAAGTTTTCCTGTGCGCCCTGCATGTTACCGCTCATGCTCGCTACGCGGGCGAGCACGAAGTAGGCGCGCGCAGTATCCTCCTTCGACTGCAGGGCCTCGTTTGCCAGTTTTTCGGCCGCCGCAGGATTGCCGTTGACCAGTTCGCGCTCGGCCAAAACCACCTTCCGTTGAGATGCAGGCTTTGTTGCCCGCACAACTTCGGGCGTGGCCTGCGTGGCAAATTGCATCTCACTGGCGAGCTTCTTCTCATGGTCAACGTCCATGTCGTGCAGCCAGTCCGGGAAAGCGCTTTGCAGTCCGCTACCTCCCTTTTCAAAGGCCTTCAATTTTTCGTAGAAGTATCCCGTGAGCACGAATCCCTCTGCTTCATCCTGCCGCACCATGGCCTGACGATCTTTTTCCGGCAACTTGGGATCTGAGGGAGTTCGAGCCTCGATCGCCCGAATCAGGCACTCGATGACGAGCAGGCCCGCATCCTCTCTGTACTCCTCCGCCATGGGCGCTTTTTGCACCGCTATCAGAATGGGCTTCAGGCGCAGCAACGCGGTGGCACGTTTTGCGATCAGCGGATCAAGCACAAAATGCAGGTAGGTATGACGTATGTCCGTCATATGCAGATTGTTTCCAACGGGCGACACCACAATGTAATAGTAGTCCTGCAGATAGTTGCGCGAGTTCACCTGCCCCGGCGCAGCCATCGGCTCCAGGTAAATGGCGAACGTGCGCCCGGCATATCCGGCGAGGGGCATGCGCAAATAGTTGTCCGTAGAGGTGATCATCTGCGCCACGGGTTCGTGGTACTGGTCTATAAGCGCCAGGTATTGCGGCTTGTGTTTTGTCCAGATCGAATGCAGCTTTGCTGCCGCGTAGTACTTCTTCAGCGGCGGGAGCAGACCCAACACATAGGTCGAGTCCGGCGGCATGTCGGACTCCGGCAATTTCGGTGCGAAATCCGGAGAGTCACCGAGGTTCAGTGCCAGCGACACGTATTGTGCCAGGTCATGCGCGCTGTCGCCCTGCTGGTGGTCTTGATAAAAGTGGCACAGGTTGGTTTTGGCCGCGGCCGCTTCCGGCGTCTTGTTCGCCTCAACCAAGTCGGCCCGCACTTCCATGCGGATGAGGGACGATAACTGCAGTTCCGCGTCGTAACCACAGACGTTCATAGCGGAGACGACGCTGAAAAGGGTCTCGCTGATATCAAGGGTAGCCTTCGACTGGGCCGTGGCCGCACTAGTCAGCAATGTGAGGGCCAGTAACAGAACCAGAATACGGAGAGAACCGCGCAGTAGAGCCTCCAGTTGTAGCTCTAGCAGTTAGCTCTTAGCAATCCGGGCCGCGTGGCTATGGGATCGCTAAAGGCTAAGTGCTAACAGCCAATCGCCAAATTCGGCAGGGAATCAATCTATTAAGTTTACGGGGTGAGTATCGCGCACGCAAATGCAAGAGGCCTGCCCTTCACAGTTACTGATTGCGCGTATAAGCATCACTACAGCCTATAGAACGCCGCGGCTACGTCCCCCGTAGAACCGTTAGCACAACCGGGGACCAGGCTGAACATGCGGATGTCTTAGCCCTTAACCTGAACTTTCGAGAACGAGAGGATCACGCGGCCGGCCGTGGGCTGCCCAAAGGCAGTCGCTGGACGGAAAGACGTGAAGATGAGCATGTTCTTCAGTGCGGGCAGGATGGCTTGCGCGTCTTCGAGAGCCGAGAGAATGCGGTAGTCCTGAATGCGGCCATCGGGGCCGACATATGCTTCCACTACCAGCGAATCCGCACTGGCGCCCATCGACAGCTCGAACGGAGTGAACTGCAACTCCGCCGGCGTATAGAGCATGGTCGGCACGTCGTTGGGTTGCCTCATCTGGCTGGGATAAAGAGAGCTGATAAGCATTCCGAAAATGATGAGAGTGGTCACCAGTCCAGCCGTAGCTGGAACCATGACGGCGTTGAAAGCATTCTCCCAATGCACGCGCAGGGAATCCAACCGTGAACGGCGCTGGTTCGCAATCTCCTGCGAAACCGCGACGCGCAACCTGAGCGCCAGCTCGGGAGGCGCCGCCTTTCGTCCGAGCGATCCCACCAGAGCCTGCGTCTGCCGCACCGAAGCATAGCGGGCAGCGCACTCCACGCAGTTCTGCAAATGGCTATCCACCTGGGCAAACTGGCTGCGTGTGACTTCGCCATCCAGGTAAGACGACATGAGTCCCTTCACAACCGAGCACTTCATGGCATGACCTCAATCTCTTGACCGCTCATCGGGCCGGTTTTCTTCCCGCGCTCAGCTACTGCTCCCAAGCCGAATGACCCCAAATGGCGCTCCATGCGCTTGCGCAAGGTTTCGCGTCCTCGCACCAGCCGGGACTTCACTGTTCCCAGCGAAATCTGCATCACCTCGGCTATTTGTTCGTACGACAGCTCTTCCAGATCGCGCAAGATCACGGTCGTCCTGTAGGGCTCGGCAAGGGCCTTCAACTCCGTTTCCACGCGCGCCCGTAATTCCTCGTCATAGACGTTCTGTAGCGGAGACTTTCTCTGGTCCACCAGCGTCTCTTTTATGCTGAGCAGACCTTCTTCGCCAACCGGGGATTCGATCGGCGTCTCCTGCAGCTTGTGCCGGAACCACCAACGCCGGTGGTTTGAGGCTTCATGTACCGCAATTCTGTAGATCCAGGTCTTCAAACTGGAATCGGCATTGAAGTTCCTGATCCCGCGAAAAACTTTGATAAAAACTTCCTGGGCTGTGTCGGCTGCGTCCGAGGGGTCGTCCAGAATCCGGTACACGAGGCTGTACACCGGCTGGTTGTAATGCGCGATAAGCCACTCGAAAGCATCTTCCGATCCAGCCTTCAACTCGGCCACGATCGCAGCTTCCGCCGTGCGGACTCCTATCGCACTTGCGAGGTCACTCACTACTGTTGCTCCCGCCAAAGGCGTGCCTCAATGATAAATAGATTCGGAGCCCGCAACAAATTTCTGCGACGAAGCCTGGGCTAATCCGTCGACCCTGGTGTTTTCCTGTCCACGCCCGCCTGCGGCAGATGCACGACGAGCGCCAGTCCGGAGAAGGGCTTACCCAAATAGACTCCAGATACACGGAAAATGTTCCCTGGTTAACTCGTGGACCGTAATGGAAAAGCCGGCGAGTTCGTCGCCGGCCGGTATTAATTATGGGATGAAGCGGATTAGGTTTCCAGTGCCGCAACTTCGATCTGTGGTTCCTCCGCCGGTATCTCGCCATTCAAGGTCTTGATGCCATACTCCCAGCCCTTATCGAAGGCCTTGCGATTCACGTCCCGATAAGCCTCGGGAACCGAATCGGCGATGGCGTTACGCAAAGAATCGGGTTGCAACAGGCCGGTCACGGCACCGAAAAAGCCAACCATCACGATGTTGAGCACCATCTTCTTGCCCAGTTCTTCCGCCAGCCTGGTCGCTGGACAGCTAAAGACACGTACGCCCGTTGGAATGGTGTCCACGCGAACCAGGTCCTGTTCGATGATGAGCATGCCATTTTCTCGGACATGCGGGGCGAAAATCGAATATGCCTCGTGTGACATTACCACCAGCACGTCAGGGTTGGTCACATAGGGATAGAGTACTGGGCTGTCGGACAGGATTACCTGGGCGCTGCAGGCGCCCCCACGAGCTTCCGGGCCGAAGCTCTGGGTCATGGTGGAAAAGCCGCCTTCATAAATGCAGCCTGCCTTGCCGATGACGATGGCCGAGAGAATCACGCCCTGGCCGCCAAACCCTGCGATACGAATTTCGGTTAGATGCTGCATTCGCATGCCTCCGCTTCTACGTATTGGTCGCCGAGAACTTCCGTGAGCCGGTCGTGCATGAGATCGCGATAATCCTCGCGCTCGCGGTCCACGAACTTGCCGACAACGATCTCGCCCGCCTTACTGAGTGCAACCTCGCTGGTGGGAGCGCCGTTCTTGATCTTGCTTACCTCTTTGTAGAACTTCATGGTGTCGAGTCCGTCGCCCATCTTGTTGCGGCGCTGGTAAAGTGTCGGACACGGCGATATGACTTCGATGAAGGAGAAGCCCTTCTTCTTGAACATCTCCTGCATGGAGCGCGCAAGCTGGCGAACATGGAACGCTGTCCAGCGCGCAACGTAAACTGCGCCCGCAGCTTCCACCAGGTAGGGCAGGTTGAACGATGGATCGTAGGTGCCGTAGGGATTCGTGGAGGTAACCACCGCCCCAGGCGTGGTAGGCGCGGTCTGGCCGCCCGTCATTGCGTAGATGAGGTTATTGACGCAGACCACCTTGATGTCCACGTTGCGGCGCGCGGCATGAATCAGGTGGTTGCCGCCGATAGCGAACAGGTCGCCATCACCGGAGTAGACCACCACGTTCAGTTTGGGATTGGCTAGCTTCAACCCGGTTGCGAAGGGAATCGCACGCCCGTGCGTGGTGTGAAACGAATCCAGCTTCATGTAGCCGGCAACACGGCCGGTACAGCCGATGCCCGACACGATGGCCACGTTCTTCAGGTCCATGTTGGCTTCGGTCAGCGCACGAGCGAAAGAGTTGACGCTGGTGCCGATGCCGCATCCCGGACACCAGATATGCGGCATGCGCTCAGTGCGCAGAAACGGCTCTACGGGATTGATGGGTGTGATTGAGGTCATCGCGCCACCTCCATAATGGCTTGGAGAATATCTTCGGGACGGTGTACGCTGCCCCCGGCATGCCCAACAAAGCGAACCACCGCTTTACCGGCAACCGCACGTTCCACTTCGCGCACCATCTGCCCCAAGTTCAGTTCAGCGACCACCAAGGCCTTCACCTTGGAGGCGATCTCTGCGATCTTCTTCTCCGGGAATGGCCAGGCGGTGATGAGGCGGAACTTGCCGACCTTCACGCCTTTTTCACGGGCCAGGTCAATCGCGCGCTGCGCGACGCGGGATGTAATACCGTACGAGACGACCACAACGTCGGCGCCTTCAACCTGGTCTTCCTCGTAGAGGATGATCTTGTCGGCATTCTTTCTGATCTTGTCCACCAGACGCTTCACCAGTTTGTCCTGCTGGGCAGGCGTCATGTCGGGATATCCGCGCTCGTCGTGGGTTAGTCCGGTGACGTGCACGTTGTAGCCCTCGCCAGTGCGAGGCATGTCGGGAACCAGATCATCTTTAGGCTGGTATGCCAGGAACTCTCCCGGCGGAATCGTGGTGTAGCGCCGCGGTTCAACCTCGATCTGGTCTGCCGGGGGAATGACCACCTTCTCCGTCATGTGTCCCACGACTTCATCGAGCATGACGAAGACCGGAACACGGTATTTCTCGGAGAGGTTGAACGCCTTAATGGTCAGGTCAAAACTCTCTTGCGGGGAGTTCGGGCATAGCGCGATGATTTCGTAGTCGCCATGCGAGCCCCAGCGCACCTGCATCATGTCGCCCTGCGCAGGCAGAGTGGGCAATCCGGTCGACGGCCCGCCGCGTTGCACGTTCACAAAGACGCATGGCGTTTCCGTCATCACCGCCAGGCCGATGTGCTCCATCATCAGCGAGAAACCCGGGCCTGAGGTGACGGTGAAAGCTTTAGCTCCGCCCCAGACCGCCCCTTGCAGGGTGATAGAAGCAGCGAGTTCGTCTTCCATCTGGATGAATGTTCCACCGACGGTGGGCACGCGGGCGGAGAAGCGTTCCACGACCTCGGTGGAGGGCGTGATGGGATAGCCGGATGAAAAGCGTGCTCCGGCCGCCAGTGCCCCTTCACAGCAGGCATGGTCGCCATCAAGGAAATGCGAGCCGGTCATTACGCCGGCGGGATCAGCGTGCATCTTGTACCTCCTCTGATGTTGGCGTCGCTGCCCCCTGGGCCACAGCCACCGTCTCCTTCGGCGGTGCAGCTGCCTTATGCCCGAAAATGGCGAAGTCGGGGCAGTACATGCCGCACAAATCGCAGCCGCTGCACTTCTCCGGATGCACCAGGTAAGGAGTGTGATAACCCTTGGAATTGAACGCGGAGGAGAGCGCTAGAACTTTGGTGGGACAAAACTCCACACAGAAACCGCAGGCCTTACAGCGCTCTACCACGATCTCCACTGTACCTTTGGCCATTGCTGCCCTTTCTTGTCGCGAACGCTTCAGAAAGAACCGGGAGCCGCAGTTGCGACCTTTTTCTTTCTGATTTCGCCGTCGTATTTGGTGTTTACGTTGCGGTTGGGAAGCTCACCCTCTACCGAACGATGGTTCGATTCTTGAACAGGAGTGACCTAAGACGAAGTGATGACGGTCACACTGCGATGTGAGGTGCGACACGCAGGTGTAATCCCGGCGGTTCCATGTCTCACGGCTATGTGACCGTTCTCACAGCAAAGCCCCGCCGACCATGAAACCATTACTTACGGGAGAAAAGCGTCCCCACCTCATGGGTCTAATGACGCTTTTAACGCACTATGAAAAGAGTGCTTATCCTGGGAGCTGCAGGCAGAGACTTCCACAACTTCAACGTAGTTTTTCGAAACAATCCTGAGTTTCAGGTTGTAGCCTTCACCGCAACCCAAATTCCTGACATCGATGGCCGCCGCTATCCGGTGCAGTTGGCGGGCGACCTGTATCCCGACGGCATTCCGATTCTGGACGAAAACCGAATGGAAGAGATCATCCTCGACGAGCAGGTTGACGTGGTGGTGTTTTCCTATAGCGACGTAGCGTATCCGACGCTGATGCATTTGGCGTCGCGCGCAGTCGCTGCCGGAACCGACTTCTGGCTGCTGGGCGTCGAGCGCAC
>Ga0074046_10000871_pt1 | contig 27917 bp, 23 predicted proteins | sample BogForMeECP23OM3_FD_94441 | JGI IMG/M metagenome (GOLD analysis project Ga0074046, IMG submission 94441) | Bog forest soil microbial communities from Calvert Island, British Columbia, Canada - Bog Forest MetaG ECP23OM3 | ecosystem: Environmental > Terrestrial > Soil > Wetlands ...
CACAATCTAACCCGCAGAGCGCCCGGCAAAGCATCCATCCGCGCAAGGCGCAAGGCCGCCGCCTGGGACGATCAGTACCTCGTAAGCCTCCTCGCCGCTTGAACCGTTCACCCGATTCCCCTGCGCCTCTAAGGAAGGCAGGACAACTATAGGCGAGCGGAGACTTCGGAACTTTGTTCTGATCTGGATCGAGGCTGCCACCAGCCGCTCATTCCGCATCAGCTTCAGACAATTTAGAAGATGAAGTCACCAAGTTACCTTGCTTCGTTACAGCTGCAATTCCGTCATTGGCGACGGCCTGAAGACTAGCACCGGGGACGCCATCCCAGAAATTGCCTCCAGGGCTCGAGCTAACGACCGTCAATTTCCCGGAGGTTAGCCCTATCTGCTGCCCGTGACGGTCATAGGCTACCCAAGCATATAGGAGCTGAACTTCCCCTGCCTCCAGGACTTCAATCGCACCCCAGAGCTGATAGTCGCCAACCGCCTTGCGATAGTTGAGAAGTGCGAGGTTCGCACGCGTTGCAGCTGCATCAAGAAATCTGACAATGCGAAGAGCCGTTTCCGGAACCCGCATCTCAAGAGGCTCAACCGGGACGAACCAAGAGACTCCAACAACCGCGAACCCATTCCGGTGGCCCCCCCGCGCCCGGCACAAAAACCCGGCCTATTTAGTGTCATTAAGAAGATCCGCCCCCTCGGCGGCTTCCGGTCTGGCCCGCCGCTCTTGCTTCAGGCCGCCGGCGTTAGACGGAGCAATTATACCGCGCTGAAAATTGTTCCCGTTCCGGGTTAAAGAAAGTGCTGAGCGATGTTTTTGGGCCACGGTGCGTGCGAGCGGGTGGCGCCGGGGCTCGCGATCTATGCGGCCTGCTCTGGGCCGCAAATGAGCCGGCTATTGCCTTGTGCTCCTGCGGAAATCCCGGCATGCGCTGCCACGCTGCAGGCTCTTCCCTTGGATTGAGTGGATTGACGCCAACGTTTGGCGAGCCGGATGAACGTCATCTTCCCTGCCCAGAAATAACAAAGACTACGCCGTGACGCTCAAGGCAAGATCATTTTGTGGCCGCCGTGAGGCTAGTGGCACGCCGGAGGCGAAGGCCAGCGAACCAAACTTCTCCCGAAATGAATTCCTCGGAGGCTGAGCGGGGATCGTGAAAAAGGCGAAGCACCTGGCCAACGCAGTCCCTGCTTTCCGGCACGTCTGCTTCGAGTGAAAAAAGGCGCCACTGCTGGGACTCCCCCATCAGCGCGTCGGTTTCGGCAAGAAGCCGGTGCGCTCCCCCGGCGCAGCGGAGCTGCCAGCGAAGTCCGCGCTTAGCTATGATCCGGCCACGGAGATTGCCTTCGAGGCGGTAGCGTCCAGGCGCTAGCAAAATAATTTGGCTGAGTTCCGGGAAGGTGACGCGTCCAGAACCAAAGCTGACATGCAGCAGGCGCCCGGCTCCGCCGCTGCCGGATGGCACCAATTCGGCGACGGCATTGAGCCCCCTTGCGATCCGCCAGTCGAAGGGCAAGCCGCTCGGGATGCTTTCAAAGTTTCCATTCGTCAGGAGGTTAAGATTGGCAAGCTCGGCCGGTGGCAGGAATTGCAGCCAGGCGTTGTAGGCTGCATCGGTACGGTCTTGGCCGATGAGCGCGTCGAGATAGGGAGCAAGTTCCTTATCCGAAGGCGGACTGCCGCTTTCCTTGAGCGCGGTCATGAGCTTAAGCGGAACCTCGATTTGCTGCACGCTGCGCGGAAGCGAGTCAAAAAACAGCCCGCGCCAGCTGGGGCGCTTGGCGAGAACGCCAGCAACAAGAGGAAGCCCATCCGGTTCTTGGGCCATGAAGGCAACATAGTTTACGACGTAACCTGAAAGCTCAGGCTGGGTTCGCAGCAAAATATCGGCGTAATCGAGAGCTTTTCGATAATCTTTGCGGTAGAGGCTATCGTTGAGAAGCCAGAACAGGGCCGCGCTTTCCCGGCGGGATCGCCCGGCCGCCTCTTCCATGAGCATGCGTACGCGCCCGGGGTCACTTGCCGTCCCGGCCAAAAGCCGGACCGCTTCGGCATTGAGCGGATCCTTAGCGATCGCAAGCGATGCGAGCCTGGCGATTTCCTTTCGTATGGCCTCGCGATCGCCAAGAGGCTCGCCGGGGCCGCCGCTGCCTGCCGCTTCCGGAAGGCGGGCGAGGGTGTTGTCACCCCCGCCGGGGGCACTGCGCTCTTGTGCTTCGGCCGGTCCTTGCGTAACGCTGCTTTGCGCTAAGAGGCGCTCGCTGATTTGGCGGGCTTTGACGACGAGCGCCACCGGGTTGCCGGGGTCTAATGCCAGCGCCAAATCCGGGGCGGCGGGCGCCAGCGCGAAGGGAAGGCTCTTGGTCAAAACAAGCCAAACAAGCGCAAGGCTCAGCGTCCCCATCAGGGCCAGCCGCAAGGGATGGGCGCGCAGCCTCACGAGCCTGCTTTTGAGACCGCTTAACAGCCCATATCCATGCCGCCCTCGGCGGTGCCTGCCTCTCACCGCCAACCCGCCAAGAGAACGAGAAGGCGGTTCCAAATGCCTTCGCCCGGAAGCCGGTAGATTTTGAGCTGGCTTGGCCGCGCGCTTTTGAGGTTGCGCCGCCTTTGCCCGGAGGAACGATCCGCCGGCCTTTGACCGCCAGCCGCGGCTTGTGAGGCCTCATAGGCTGCCCGCCGCTCAGGCGACTTAATCCTTTGCCAGGCTTGCGCGACGCGGCTCGCATAGACGCTTCTGTCAAAGCTCTGGCCAGCAGCGCCGTTTGCGACAAGATCGGGATGAACCCACCTCATGAGCAGCGCCATATGGCGCCGGAGCTCCCCTTCGGAGGTTTCGCGGTCCGCGCCTAAGATCCTGTAGCTATCCGCCCCGGGGCTCAAAAGAACCTGCTCGATGAAAAATCCCGCCGCGTTCTTGAGCGTTGCTTCGGAGCGGCCGGTGACCGCAGCGGCGCCTGCGAGAGCCTCGGCTTCGCCCGCGGCCGCCTCCAAAAGAAACGTGATCCCTTTGGGCAAGGGACGGGCCCGCACAACCCGTGCTAACCGCGGGTCGTGCAGCATGGCGAGGGCGGCTGACAGAGCCTCGGGGCTTTGCATCGTCAACGCTTCTCACCGGGCTTAGAAAGCTGCCGGCGGGGGTCCTCCGCTTCAACGGATTTCCCGTATGAATACCCGTCTCCCTTATAGTAGTAACCATAGCCGTGGCCGTAACCGTAGCCATAACCGTAGCCATAGGTGTAACCGACGCTTTTGGGATCGAATTTGGTGAGAACGGCACCGATGGGCGTGATCCTGGCCAGCTGAAGCCGGCGCAGCGCCGCGCGGATCATGCCCTTTCTGGTTCCACCAGCGCCCACAACGAAAATGGTTGAGGCCACGGTGCCCGCTAGGAGCTGCGCATCGGCAAGGCCTAAGAGCGGCGGCGAATCGAACAAGATGAGATCGAATACCTCCGAGCCGACCGAGATCAAGGAGAAAAGCCGGGTGCCGCTCAACAGTTCAGCCGCATTGGGCGGCACAGGCCCCGAGGCCATAAAGCCAAGATTGGGATGATCTGTTTTCTGAACGACCTCGGGCGGCAGGGCGGCGCCGGTGAGATAGTTGCTGAGCCCTAAGGAATTGTCCAAATTAAGCTTTGTATGCAGCGAGGGCTTGCGAAGGTCGGCGTCGACAAGCAGCACCTTCAGGCCCATTTGTGCGAAATGGCGCGCAATTGCGATCACCGTCGTCGATTTCCCCTCGCCAGGACCGGCGCTCGTGACCGCGATGGACCTGGGAAGCCCGGTGCCGGTCGAGAATTGCAGAGCCGTCGCAAGCGAGCGGTAGGCCTCTGCAAAAGCCGAGTGCGGGTCCCTCAGCGCCTCGCCCATCGCCTCTTCGCCCTCGATGCGAGGGATGATGCCAAGCGTCGAAAGCCCCGAGAGCTGCTCGACTTCCTCTGGAGCGCGGAGCCGGTCGTCGAGCAGTTCGAGCAGCAAAGCAAGCCCCGCCCCGGCACCAAGGCCAAGCGCAAGCGACATCAGGAGCGAGCGCGGCAGGTTCGGCTCGGATGGCGCGCCCGGCAACGCGGCCTGGTCGACGATAAAGACATTATTGGTGCCGGCGCCGCCCGCGATATCGACCTCTTTATAGCGCTGCAGAAGGCTATTATAGAGACCGCGATTGGTCTCGGCCTCGCGCTTCAAGATATTATATTGAATGCCCTTTTTCTGAAGATCGAGCACCTCGGTTTTGAGCGTTTCGATCCTTGCTTTCATCTCATTTTCCTGCGCCAGCGCCGATTCATAAGCGCCTTTGAGCGAGCTGCGGATGGTTTTGACCTCCGCCGCGAGCTGCCGGTCGACCTCCTTGATTTTACTGGAAATCTGCACCATGGCGGGGTAGCTCGGCTTGAGGGTTTCGAGCTTTTCCTGATACTCGGTTTCGAGCGCCTTGCGCTGGCCGCGCAAGACCTCGATGACGGCGTTCGACAGAAATTGCGGCAGATTGATCGCGGTTACGTTTTCGACCTGGCGCCACATTTGCTGCGCCTTCATGCGCTCGGCGATCAATTGCCCCGCAGCCGCGTTTGCCGCTGCCAGATTATTATCGGCGATCGACGCCTTGTCGGTGAGTTCGACCATTTTCTCGCGCTCCGCAAATTCGAGGAGCGCGTTTTCGGAATCTTCCAGCCTGATCTTCAGCTGCTTGATCTGGTCTTCGAGAAAGGTCTTGGCGTAGGAATTGGCCTGGAACCTCTTGTCGAGGTTCGAGGCGATGTAAGCTTCGGCATAGCCATTGGCAATTTGCTGAGCCCGGGCCGGGCTTGGATCCACATAGGAGATATCGGCGAGCCTCGAGCCCGGAACCGGCAAGATGCCCACATTCGCATGCACGATCCCGGCCGCCCATCCCTGCAAAACCGCAGGGGAGGGAAGCTGTTGTCTTGAGCCGGTGAGGATACCAAGCAGCGAAACCTCACGCGGCTTAAAGAAGCTGGCATCCTCGCCAAGGTGCAGCGATGAGGCAACGCGCTCCGCCATGGCCCGGCTTTTTAACAGTTCATATTGCGTCCTTAGAAAATCGCTCGAGCCCGCCTCGGCGAGCGATGTCGCGCCGCCTTCGACGATCTTGGCGGGCTCGCGCTCGATCTGAATGCGGACCGCCGCCGTATAAAGCGGCGTCTTCAACGCCGTGCGGACGCCGCCAAGAATGGTGAAGACGAGCGCAAGGCTCAAGATGAGCCATTTGCGCTTCAGCACCATATAGAGATATTGCCGCAGCGTGACCGCGAGGCTATCGCCTTCGGCAAGCGGCGGCGAGCCATAGCCAGGCACGCCCTGGAGGTCGCGCGCGGCTTGCACGGCCGTGCTCTCTCCTCCGGCTATGAGCGCCCGCCCCCCGGCTTGCCGCTCTCCCCCCGGCTCTCTTAACGTCTCACTCATAGCGGAAACTCATCTTCTCGCTGCCCCGATTTGCCCTGTGCCCTTAGCCTGCGCCTTCAAAGCAAGGGGACAACCGTTGCCAGCGGAAGCAGCCTAAGAACCGTGTTGAGTCCAAACTTCAAATCCGAGGTGGGCACGATGATCACGTCGCCGGACTGCAATTGCGGGTCGTCGGCCCTGCCTGCGCGGATATCGGAAATGTCGTACTTTGCTGCAAAGCGTTTGCCTTCGGTGACCCTAAAGACCACGGCCGTATTCTCTGCGGATTCGTCGGTTCCTCCCGATATTGCGACGGCTTGGAGCAGCGACATGCCGCCGGCCATGGGGACGACGCCTGGCTTTTTCACCGCGCCCTCAACCGTGATGCGCTGGCTATTATGCTCTTTGACAAAGACGGAGATCTGCGGCTTTTGCAAATATTTGGCGCCGAGCTCTTTGGTCAGGAGCTGCTCGACCTCGCGCGCCGACTTGCCGCTTGCCTCGACCTCGCCGAGGAGCGGAAAATTGATCGTGCCGGCCTCCGAGACCTGAACGGTCTTGGAAAGTTCGGGCACCTTGAACACCGACACCTCGAGAACGTCGAGCGGCCCGATCTTATAGGCCTTGGTTTTGGGGTCCGCCATCGCCGTGTAGGTTTGGGCAATCTTTTGCAGCGCGGCCGTCTGGCCGCTGGCTGAGGCCTGTGCGGAGGGGCCCCCGGCATTCGCGGCCGGGGCCTGAGGGGGCGCCGCGGCAAACTGCGGCGCTCCGGCGGAAAAATCGTTAACCGAGGAAGCGCCGCATGCGGCTGCCAAGGCTACCGCCAAGACCGGAGCCAGAAATCTGAGGAGAGCCATCATGTCCACTCAACTCCTTTATAGCCTCTCCGCCAGGCGGGACCGGCAAATCTTTAGCTAATCTGTTTAGTAACGCACCTTGGGGTCTCGTGACAACTAAATGCTGAGCCTCCGTGGCCCCAATAAGGCGCTCGGCGGCGGCGCGCCCCTCGTATAGGTCGGGCGGGCGCGAACTCATATTGTGGGCGTCGGTCGCGAGAATATGAACGAGCCCCTCTGCCAGCATGCGCTCGGCCCAATAGCGGGGACGCCGGCCAAAGCGCCCGAGCAAGGATCCGGAGGTGATTTGCATCCACACACCGCAGGCCGCCAGCGTTTGGATCGCATCATATTTGCCTTCGATCCATGACAGCCGTTCCGGATGGGTAAGAACCGGAACGTAGCCGGCAAGCAGAATGCGAAAAAACAGGTCCTTGAGGCGCGGAGGCGCGACATGATGCGGCGGCTCGACCAGCACATAGGCTGTGTCCGCAAGCGAAAGCAGATGCCCGCGCCCTAAACCTTCCACAAAATCCGGCACGATGTGATTGTCGGCGCCGGTCACAAGTTTCAGCGGAATACCAGCATCGCTAAGCCGCGCTTGCAGCTCCGAAGTGGCCTTCCTGATTTGGGGGCCAGTATTTTGATAAAGGCCAATGAGGATGTGCGGGGTGCAAGCCACGCACTCGACGCCTTGGTCCACATAGGCGCGGGCCATGGCCAGCGCCGTCTCGAGATCGGGCGCTCCATCGTCGATGGAGGGAAGGAGATGGCTGTGGAGATCGAACATTTTTACCCTATGGAACGCAAGATTATGAAAGCGCGGGAGCTTAGCGGGCCTTAACGGCCCGCGTCCTTGCCGACGCTAAAGAATGACCTCTTCCGGCTCCGGTCCTTAATAAAACCCAGCTTGAGCTATCACTTTATCGAAACGCGCTCAACGGTGGATCAACTTTTCTGAGCTTTAGCCGAACTCTCCAGGCGGAGCAAGGATTTCGCGCTAAGGTTGCGAATATGTGGATAAACGGCAACAGAATTCGTTGCAACAGCCTCCGCCGCTTTTATCCCAGTTGCGAGGCTCCATCGAATTTGCTAAGAGCGGACATAGTTTTTGTAAAGGCAAAGTAAGGGGTAAGTCCCCAAGTGGCGAAAGGTTTTGGCATGGTCCGGAAATCAATTTCGATCGCGGTCATCACCGCGCTGCTGGCATCGAACGCCGAGGCGGCGCTGCTCACCAATGTTCAAGGCACGGTGACGGTTAATCGCGGCGATGGCTTCGTCCCGGCCGGCCCCGCCGGCACTACAGCCGTGCTCGCGCCGGGCGACCGCGTCCGCGCCGAGACAGGCTCGGCCGATATTGTCTACGACAATGGCTGCACCGTAACGCTGGGGGCAGGCCAAATGGTGGCGGTGCTTTACGCGGCTCCCGATTGCAGCGGAGGGTTGAAGGATGGCGCCGCTTCGAGTTCCGGCATCTCCACAAGCACCCTGCTTATCGGCGGCGTGGTTGTTGCGGGCGGCATTGGCGCAGGTATCGCGCTGTCGCAAAAGAGCAGCAAGCCCGCGAGCCCCTAAGCGATCGCCTATGCCAGCCTAGGCGTCAACCGGATGATCTTTGCCCTTTGTTGTGCGGTTCTGTCCGCCGCCGTTATTTTGGGCGGCGGCACCCGGAGCGGCTTTTACGGCGACGTTGCCGTTCAGCTTCTTGCGATCCCTCTGCTCGCCGCTGCCCTTTGGCCAGCTTTCAGCCAGGAGAGCCCTCAGCGCAAAAGCGCGCGGGCAGCGCTTTTTGTCTGCGCCATCGCTGCCTTTGTTGTAAGTTTGCAGGTTTTTCCGCTGCCTTTCGATTATTGGTCTGGCGGGGCGGTTTTTCTGCCAGCGGGAGAGCGCGCGCTGCCCGCTACCGGCCCTTGGACCTTTTCGCTGACGCCTGAGGCGAGCCTTGCGGCGGGCGCCTCCCTCATCCCTCCTCTTGCCATCTTTGCCGCCGTGCTCCAGCTTCCCCTCCGCCAGCGCCTGTATCTTTGCTGGCTCTTGGGCGGGCTTGGAGCGCTGTCCTTGGGCCTCGGCTTTTTGCAAGTGGCGCAAGGGGAGGCGAGCGATTTGCGCTTCTACGAGTTCACCAATCCAACCGAGGCTGTCGGCTTTTTTGCAAACCGCAATCATTTTGCGGCTTATCTGAACGTTACGCTCATCTTGGCTGCCTTTTGGCTTGCCCTTGCCGCGGAGGCATCCTTTGAGGCCCGCGCGCTTGGGTCGCGCGCTTTATTATGGCTTGCAGCGGCCGCGGCCTTTCTCGTCGCCGACGTGGCCGGCCTTGCCATGGCCCGCTCGAGGGCCGGCATCGGCCTTGCGGTGGCTGCGCTGTTGGGCATCGTGCTGATGGCGCTGAGGGCGCGAAGCGAGGGTCCCGCCCGGGAGGGGCGCCGCTCCCTCGCCCGCCGGGCCTCTTTAGCGGCAGCCCTGTTTGCGGTGCTGTTTGCCGCGCAATTTGGCCTTGGCGGCATGCTCACACGCTTCGAGGGCGATCCCCTCGAGGATTTGCGCGTTGCTTTTAACCGGACCATGCTGAAGACCATCCCCAAAGCGCTGCCTTTGGGCACAGGGCTCGGCTCCTTCGTTCCGGTTTATGCAACGGTCGAGAGGAGGGAGGACGCCTTTGCCGGCTTTGCCAACCGGGCCCATAATGATTTTGCCGAGCTTTTGCTTGAAACAGGGCTTTTGGGCGCGGGCTTGGCTTTGGCCTTCCTTGCCTGGTTCTTAAAGCGCGCCTTCCAAGCCTGGGCCGCCCGCCGCCAAAGCGGCCATTCCATCGAACCGCTGCTCGAAAGAGCGGCAACCCTCATCATTGCGCTTCTCCTTTTTCATTCGCTCGTGGACTATCCCTTAAGGACCGCCGCGCTGAGCGCCACCCTGGCTGTCTTTTGCGCCATCCTTGCAGTGCCTGCCCTCGCCTTGCCTGCCTCGCCTGCAAAGGCGGAGCATCATCGCGGCGGCGCGCGGCGGACATCCGGCCCCGTACCTCTTGCCGAAAAATGGGACTCAGGCGCCGGTTGGCCGCAGAGCTGGCAGAGGCGCTGAGTACGAAACCCCAAACAGCCGTAAGTTTCGTGATAATTCTACAACAAAACGTTGAAAATGCTATTTACTGCTCTTGCATTGTATCAAAGAATTGGATAAGCGTTACACGCTCTAGTTATGTCGTAAACCCAATGGGCCGTTGTTATGCGCAGGTTGGTTTTGTTAATGGTAGACAGTGCGCTTTTACTGCTCGCCACCCTTTGCGCTTTGGTTTTGCGTGAGAATTTCCAGGTGCCGGCAAGCCGCCTGATCGCTTTCATGCCCTATCTGCTGGCAACCGTTACAGTGGGGCTTGCGGTCTTTCCCGTGGCAGGGCTCAACCGGGCGGTGTGGAGATTTAGCAGCGCCGGCGATCATCTGCGCGTAGCCGCAGCCGTCGCCGCAACCATTGCCGGAGCCGTGGGGCTAGGCTTCGCCTATAATCGTCTCGACGGCGTCGCGCGGTCTTTGCCGTTTTTACAATTTCTGACCGGTACGGCCTTTTTGACCGGCGCCCGCGTAGCGCACAGATATGCCCATGAGTTTAGGCACCACCGCAAAGCCTCGGCAGCCTTTCTCCGGCCGGATAGCGCAGAGACCCCGGCGCAGACCGTTCTGATTGTGGGGATTTCGAGGCTTTCCGAGGCCTATCTTCAAGCCGCCGCCGAGTTCGCCCCCGGACGGGTCAACATCGCAGGCCTTGCCGGCCGCACGGACCGCCATGCCGGACGGCTCGTTGCCACCTATCCCATTCTTGGCCGCCCTGAGGACCTTGGCGCTATCCTGGACAGGCTTGAGGTTCATGGCGTTATGGTGGACCGTATCCTTGTCGCGGCCGCTTTCAACTCTCTTTCCAAGGAAGCGCAGGAAGCGCTGCTTCTCGCCGAGCGGACGCGCAGCATCGAGCTGCGCTTCTTGGCCGATGAGTGGGGTCTCGGCCTTAAGAGCCCGGGCCCGGCAAGAGGGGACGGGGACGAGAAGCCCATGCTGAATTTTGAAATTTCTGCCCCTGTGCTGGACCGGATCGCACAAAGGCACTATTGGGTCATAAAAAGGGCCCTCGACTTCTTCGGCGCAGTTTCTCTGCTCCTGCTCCTCTTCCCCTTCATGTTGATAACAGCCCTGGCAGTTGCGGCGAGCGTTGGTTCGCCCGTTCTTTTTTGGCAGCAGCGGCCGGGGCTTGGGGGCAGGCCTTTCCGGCTATATAAATTCCGCAGTATGAGGGCCGCGCATGGGCCGGGCGGGCGCCGCCTTTGCGACCGCGAGCGCGTCTCAAAGCTTGGCAATGGTCTTAGGCGGTTGCGCCTCGACGAGCTGCCGCAGCTTTTCAACATACTGCGCGGCGATATGTCCTTCGTGGGCCCTAGGCCGCTTCTGCCCCACGATCAATCCGAGGCCTACCGCGCGCGTTTGCTGGTAAGGCCGGGTCTTACCGGCTGGGCGCAGATCATTGGCGGCCGCGAAATTGCGCCCGCCGATAAGGCCGCGCTCGACATTTGGTATGTGTGCAACGCTAGCCTCTTTTTGGATCTTAAGATTGCGCTTAAGACCGTGCCGCTTGTGCTGTTCGGGGAGCGGATCTCGGCGGGTGCTATCGAGCGGGCTTGGCGTGAATTGGGCAAAGGCGGGGTCTTAAGAGGCCAGCTCGCTTTGAGGGCAGAAAAGAGCTTGTAGAATGCCAAGACTGCTGTATAGAGAAGTCGAAGCTTAGTAATCCGCGGCTTTGCGGACTGAATGCTTTGCGGCAGGTCCTTGTGGCGGTCAAGTATAAAAGGGCTGCCGCAAGCTTTATCCATCTCGAGACTTTGGGCGAGCTTTTCACCCGGAGTGCGGTAGCTTTGAACAACCCAAAATTTTGTTGAGGTCATTATGTCCTGCCAAAAGCCTATTGCCAGGCCTGCCATCTCTTTCTTGGCAGCCGCCTCGGCCGCTGGGCTGGGAGCCGAAGCTGCCTTTGCGCGAGGGCCTGAAGCCTACGATCAGCTATTTCGACCGGCTTTTATCCGAAGGCTCGAATGGGCGGCTGACCGGCCTGTAGCCGGCAGCGCCGGCGGGCAGGTTGGCAGCGCCAGTAGGCGAGTTGCCAAGCGAGGGAGCACTGCCTTCTTACGGCCGTCGGCGCTGCCGGCCCGCTAATCGATATTATCGGGCAAACCCGATAATATCGATCGGTTGGGTGAGTTCACGGGCCGTACCGCCCACCAAGCGGTGGGCTGGCCCTCCGCGGGGGCGGCACTTGTGCCGGGCGGCGCTTGTGCCGGGCGGCGCTTGCCGCCTTACCGATTGGCAGGCGCTCATGCAGCGAAGCGGTAGCGCGGGGATGAGGGTTGATTGAGCGGGCTCACGGGGCGCAGATCCTCCGTTGGGGCGGCGCTCGCGCCGGGCCGCGGTCGCGGCCTTCCGATTGGCGCAGGCCGGCAGCGCCGGCGGGCGAAGCGGTAGGGCGGGCGATTATGCCGTCAGCAGATCATCGAGCGCTGGCTTTAGTAAAGCCTTTCTTGTGCAATTCAAGTTCGTTCCTTGCATTCCAAGCAGCCCTCACCTCGCTTCATCGCTGGGCTCCCAACGCCCCACAACACATTCTGGCGGTTCGCTTTTCAGAAATGAGCATAGACAATAGGGTGGCAATCCCGAAGATTGATACCGCAAAAATAGATGCACTTGCCGCTCGGATCCAGGCGCTTCCGCTCGACATCCGCTGGGCCGCCGCCGATGAGGCGATTATTGCAGCCGTAGCGAGCGGCGCCAAGGGCACGGAGGGGCCAGTGTCGCGGCGCGTGCGTGCCCTGCTCGAACGCGCCAGCCGTGTCGGACTCGCCTATCCGCTCGTACGCGTGCTAAGCTTCGTCCAGCTGCTGCGGCTCTGGCTGCGACAGCGACGGGCGGTGGGCGGGAGGCACAGTGTTCGAACGAATAGCGGGCGGCTCTTCATAGGCATCCGCGCGCTTAAGGAGAAGGAGTTGAGGCCGCACTATGAGGCGCGCGTCGGCGGTCCGGCAGCCTACGTCGACCAGCGCGAGGAGCTCTGCCTTTGCGAGATAGCTCGGCCGACTTGGTGGGCGCTTCAAGCCGCTTGGCGCGACGCCGGTCATACAGCGCTCGCGGCGCTCCGATTTGGCCGGATTCCGCTGCCCGAGGCAAGCGTGCTCACCTCGCTGGCAAGGCGCTGGCACGCTTACGCTTACTTCCTCGCGTGCTTTCGGGAGATAGGGGCGGCAGTGCTGAAGGGGCCGATTGGTTTCTCGACTGCCGACCTTTCTGCTTACGCCGCGGTTGCCGCTGGGCTTGACGCGGTCTACTATCAGCACGGCTTCCTGAGGCGCTCGCTTGTGTTCCCGGACTTCGTGGAGGTAGTCGGATTCAATGCGCCGGAAATAGCGCATTTGACCGAGCGACTACCGCGCACGGTTGCGTGTCTCGTTTCTCCGAGGCTGGAAGACTGGGTACCGGCGCGACGCCTTGTAGTCGTCGGGGATTACATCGAACGTGAGGCATTGCCGACGCGCGAGCTAATCGAGGCCTGCCGCGCGAAGGGCATAGACATCGTGGTGCGTCCGCATCCAGCCGACAAGGTCGAGCACTGGCGGGCCTGGGGCGACGCAGACGGCGTCTGGGTCGACCACGAGGGCACCTTCAGCGAGTTCCTTGCACGCCACCGCCCAGCCGTCGTCGCGACTTGGTTCTCGACGGCAATGTTCGAGGCCGCGCTCATGGGAGCGGTCCCCGTAACTCTGGCGGCGGAGGCCGCCGACATCGTGTTTCCGTTTCATCGGCTCGCTCTTCGATGGCCTAGCGAGCGAGCGCGCATTCTGAGGGTCTTTGACGATCCCGAGACCCGCGTTGGAGCGCTCGCATCAGCGCGCTCAGTGGCGATCGGCGCGCCAGCGTAGCAAATGCAACCAATCTTGTTCCTGCACAGCGCCGACGCCAGCAACTTTAATCCGCAGGCGAAGAACGTCCAGAGCATTCTCGCCCACTGGCCGGCCCACGGCCCTTCAGCCGAGGCAATCCTATTCGGGGAGCCGGCACCGGCGCTCGCTGCGGCGACCAACGTCTCGCTCGCGAAGATTCGGGCGAACCGCATCTGGCCCTGGCGCGTCGCGCTCCGGATGCAAGGCAGTTATTCGGCGATAGTCGCTCCCGGTCTCCACTTTTGGGCAGACTGGCTCGGGGTCGCCCTTCGCCGGGCCTCGCGACGCGCTTTGCCGCTTATCACCACCGTCGAGGGTCTCGCGGGTTCGGCCCTCGACCCGAGTGCCGAGGCTGCACGCTACAGCCGGGCCGCCGGACACGAGGTTTTCTGCCAGCCGGTCGCGCCCGGCACGCTCATGCGGCGCCGGCGCCTGCACGGAATGGCAGCCCACATTATCGCCATCAGCCCGTTTCTCGGCCGCATGGCCGAACTCGATTTTCCGGGCAAAGTCAGTGTGCTCCCGCTTGGGGTTGACGATTCGGTTTTCCATGCTCGTGGCCGCACCGAGGCCTCGGGCCTAGTTACGGCTCGCCCCCGCGTGATCTCGGTGGCCGGCGTCCGCGCGCACAAGCGGCCGCAGCGGTTCCTTGAGCTTGCGGCACGGTTTCCAGCCGCGGATTTCGCGTGGTTCGGCGACGGCGACTGCCGAGCGCGTTTAGTCGAGGAAGCAGCACGCCGCGGCATCGGAAACGTCGCCTTCCCGGGTCCCCTTGCGCCGGATGCGCTCGCGGAGGCCTATCGCCGTGCCGACGTTTTCGTTTTGCCGTCGAGGAACGAGGGCGTGCCGAAGGTGACACAAGAAGCCGCGGCCTGCGGCTTGCCGCAGGTCATCTTCGGCTTCTACGAGGCCCCGACGGTCGTTAACGGTGAGAATGGTTTCGTGGTGTGGGATGATGCGGCGATGGCGGACCGGCTCGGCGAACTGATCGAGGACATCGCGCTCCGCCGGCGAATGGGCGCGGCGGGCGCTGAGATGGCGCGCAACTGGGCTTGGGCGCGCGTCGCGCCACTCTGGCGCGGGCGCATCCTCGAGATAATTGACGGCGCGCGGGCCGAGGTCCGGCAAACTCGAAGTTCGGCGGAGCATTCGACATGAATTTGAGCGGCCAGAAGATCCTGGTGACCGGTGCGGATGGTTTCATCGGCTCGCATCTCGTCGAGGCCTTGGTACGTGAAGGCTTGGATGTGCGCGCCTTCGTTTGCTACAACTCGTTCAACTCCTGGGGGTGGCTCGACAGCACGGCGCTGGACGTTCGAGGCCGCTTCGAAGTGGTTGCTGGCGACATTCGAGACCCTTGGGGCGTGCGCGAGGCTATGCAGGGCTGCTCGGTCGCGTTGCATCTTGCGGCATTGATCGCTATCCCGTTCAGCTACCAAGCGCCCGACGCCTATGTGGAGACGAACGTCCGGGGCACGCTGAATTTGCTTCAGGCGGCACGCGACCTCGGCCTTGCCCGCGTTGTCAGCACCTCGACCTCCGAAGTGTATGGTTCGGCGCAGTTTGTACCGATTACCGAGGCTCATCCGTTGAACGCGCAGTCCCCTTACGCAGCGACCAAAATCGCGGCCGACCAGTTGGCGCTTTCATTTCACCAGTCCTTCGGCTTGCCGGTCACAGTGTTGCGGCCGTTCAATACTTACGGGCCACGGCAGTCGGCGCGCGCGGTGATCCCAACCATCATCTCCCAGGTCGCCGCCGGCGCGCGGCACGTTCGCCTCGGCGCGTTGACCCCGACGCGCGACTTCACCTACGTCGCCGACACCGCGCGCGGGTTTATGCAGGCCGCAGCCTGCGACGAGGCGGTCGGGCGGGTGACGAACATCGGCAGTGGCTTCGAGATTTCGATTGCTGACACGGCTGACTTGATCGGCGACGTGATGGGAAGGAAGATCGAGATCGTGCCTGACCCCGAGCGCGTGCGGCCGGATGCGAGCGAGGTTGACCGGTTGTTCGCCGGCGTCGATGACGCGAGGCGGCTCTTTGGCTGGAGCCCTGAGCACGGCGGCCGCGAGGGCTTCGTGCGCGGACTCGCTAAGACCGCCGAGTGGTTCCAGGATCCCACGAACCTCGCCGCGTACAAGACCAGTCGGTACAACATCTGATGCGCTGCGATCAAACACTAGTGGAGACATGTCCCGACGCCGCTGCAATGCGTCCGGCCGAACTGAAGGCGTTTGCAGCCCGCTTCTCGGCGCGGCTCCGCGATCTGACCGGCGTCAGCTCAGGACATGTGGCCCTCCACGAGCCCGAATTCCGCGGCGAGGAATGGACTCTCGTCAAGGAGTGTCTGGACACTGGCTGGGTCTCCTCAGTAGGCACCTTCGTCGACCGCTTCGAGGCAGAGATCGCCGCCGTAACGGGCGCTGCACACGGCGTGGCGGTGGTGAATGGGACTGCGGCGCTGCATCTTGCGCTCCGTGTCGTAGGCGTAACCCCGGGCGACGAGGTACTGGCGCCTGCGCTCACCTTCGTCGCGACCGCGAACGCAATCGCACATGCCGGTGCGACTCCCCATTTCGTCGATTGCGAGAGGGTCGCGCTCGGCGTAGACTCCATCGCGCTTCGCGCGCATCTCTACCGCATCGCTGACCGCGTGAGTGGTACGACAGTGAATAGCGAGACCGGTCGACGCATCGGCGCGCTCGTGGTTATGCATGCGTTTGGGCACCCCGCCGACATGGACGCGCTCGTCGCTGTCGCCACCGAATTCGAGCTGCCGCTCATCGAAGACGCCGCCGAAGCGCTTGGCAGCCGCTATCAGGGGCAGCCGGTCGGCGCGCTCGGACGGATCGGTGCGTTCTCATTCAACGGCAACAAGATCGCGACCACAGGCGGTGGCGGCGCCCTTGTCACCGATGATCCAGATCTGGCTCGGCGTGCAAAGCATCTCGCTACGACCGCGAAGAAGCCGCATGCTTGGATCTTTGAGCATGACGAGATCGCCTACAACTACCGGATGCCCAATCTGAACGCAGCGCTCGGCTGTGCTCAACTGGGCCAGCTCGACGGTTTTCTCAAGCGGAAGCGCCGACTAGCTCGGCGCTATCTCGAAGGGTTCGATGGCTTGGACGGCGTAGTAGCTTTCGCGGAGCCGGTCTATGCAAGGAGCAACTATTGGTTGAACGCCGTACTTCTAGAACCCGACTACGCGGCAGCGCGGGACGTGCTGCTTGATCACGCCAACGCGGACGAACTGATGTGCCGGCCGGCCTGGATGCCGATGCACCGCCTAGCGATCTACGCCCAATGCCCGCACGCGCCCCTACCCGTGACAGAGGACATCTCGGCACGGCTCATCAATATTCCCTCGAGCGCCAAGCTGGCGGACGGGATCAGCAACGAACGGGATGACGATTAATGCGGATCCGCCCCTTCGAGACAGGCGACGAAATGTCGATCCTCGATCTGTTTGAGTCCAGCTTCAATCGACCGATCGATCAGGCATGGTGGCGATGGCGCTACCTGGAGAACCCGATCGACAAGCCACGGATCCTGCTGGCGTTCGACGGTGCCACTCTTGCCGGTCACTACGCCGTGCTGCCGATCGAGCTCACCATTCGATCCGAACCACGTCTGGCGGCGCTTTCCGTCGCCACGATGACCAATGCTGGGTATCGCGGGAAAGGCGTGTTCGAAAAGCTCGCAAATGCGCTTTACGGGGAGCTCGAGCGGGAAGGGTATTTCGGGGTATTCGGATTCCCTAACTCCCTATCTCATCTGGGTTTCGTGAAAAAACTGGGGTGGCGAGAGATCTGTGCCCAGCATTCACTGACGTTGACGCGAGGCACGTTCCAACCCAGCGTCGCCTCGAAGGGTTGGCAGTTCGAAACAATCGCGGCGAGCGACGCTCGCTTAGCCGCTCCAACCGCTTCACCGCAAGGTGTCAGGATGGTGTGGCGCGATGCGGCTTGGAAGTGGCGCATATCGCCGCCCATCGGCGAAGCCTACAAGGCCGAGATCGCTACCCCGCCCGACGGAGCCCATACAACCGCCACCATCGTCTGGAAGCGCTACGGATCGAATTCGATCGATCTTGTCCATTATGAAGCTAGCGAACTTGAGCCGCTTGCCTCTCTCGTCAACCATATCGCCACCTCCGGGTTTTCTAGTGGCGTCACATTGTTCAACACGTGGGCAAGCCTGTACGACCCCGCCCACCACGTCTTCGAGCGCGCTGGATTTCGTGCCGAGGGGCCAGTCACATACTTCGCCGGACGGGTATTTTCAGGTGAAGACGTCGCCTACGACCCTAGAGATTGGCGACTGACAATGCTTTCGTCGGATGTTTACTGAGGACCTGCGAACTTGGCGACGGCTCGAAAGAAAATACTCTTTATCACTGGCGATCGTGCCGAATACGATATCCAATATCCAATTATGCGAGAAGCGCACGACTCGGACGACCTGGAGTGCCTGATCGCTGTGGCAGGCTCACATCTGGTCGAGCGGTTCGGCATGACCGTTCGTGATATCGAGCGCGACGGCTTCAGAATCACCGCACGTATCGCGAACCTTCTGGCGAGCGATCGACCGGCGGCTCGCGCGAAGTCCGCAGGCATAGAGATGTCTGCGTTTGCTGACCTTGTGGAACTAGAACTACCTGATTTCCTGTGCGTCATGGGCGACCGGGAGGATACCCTGGCCGCCGCAGCAGTTGGAGTTTATACAGGCATTCCAGTCATACATATCGGTGGGGGGGACCGAGCAGATGATGGCAACGCCGACAATCTAGTTCGGGACGCCGTTACGAAGCTCAGCCATATCCACCTCGCGGCGTCCGAGCTTAGCCGGGAGCGGATCGTGGCGCTCGGAGAGGAGCCGTGGCGCGTGGCCATGATCGGCGCTCCAGGGCTCGACCGTCTTCGGGCGACCGAACAACTCGATGACGAAGAGTTCTGGTTCCGCATCGGATCGCCGCGCCCAAACGGCCCCCTGGTCCTCATGATCCAGCATCCCCTGTTGCCCGAGTATGCCGAGGCGCGCGCGCAGATCATGGAGACTTTGGCCGCCCTCCGGGAACTCGCTGTGACCGCGTTTGTGGGGCGCCCGAACAGCGACCCTGGGAACAGTGGCATGCTAGCGGCATTGGAGCAGGCGGCCGCTACTGACCCAAACATACGGCTCTTCAAGAACCTGGACCGGACGCTATTTGTGAACCTGATGCGCCGCGCCCATGCCATGGTAGGCAACTCAAGCGCTGGTATCATCGAGGCGCCGTTTCTGCGCTTGCCGGCCGTGAACGTGGGACGACGCCAACTCGGCCGTGAGCACGCACTGAATGTCGTGTTCGTTGATCATGACCGCAAGGCGATCGCTCAGGCTCTGGGGCGAGCCTTGTTCGATGTAGATTACCGCGAGAAGCTCTCGCACGCACCGAACCCCTATGGCGACGGTCACGCAGGCGCGCGCGCCATTGCCTTCGTGCGGTCGCTTGCACACGATCCAAAGCGTCTGCTTCTCAAACGTCAATCGCCCCAATGACCGATCCGAAGCGAATCCTAGCCATCGCGCCGCACCCCGACGATGAAACCTTGGGATGCGGTGGAACCATGCTGATGGAACGAGCGGCGGGCGCGCGCTTGTTCTGGCTCATAGTCACGGATATGACTGAGGCCGCTGGCTTCAGCAGCGAGCGGATCGCCACGCGCGAGCAGGAGATAACTGCCGTTGGGGCCGCATATGGGGTCGAGAAGACGTTCCGCCTTGGATTTGCGGCGGCCATGCTCGATGCCGTTCCGAAAGCTGACATCGTCGCCGCCATTGGGCGAATAGTGCGGCAGGTCCAGCCGACAGACGTCTACCTGCCATTCCGAAGGGATGGCCATTCCGACCACACTGCGGTATTCGATGCCGGTGCCGCCGCGACCAAGTGGTTCCGCTATCCTTCCGTGCTTCGCGTGCTCGCCTACGAGACTCCTTCAGAGACTGATTTCGATCTGAACCCGGATTCGCCGGGTTTCCGGCCAAATGTCTTCGTCGATATCTCCTCAATGATCGACCAAAAGCTCGCTATCGCGCAGAACTTTGAGAGCGAGTTCGGCGCACATCCATTTCCCCGCAGCTTCGACGGCGCCCGCGCACTGGCCATCGTCCGGGGCGCAGCGAGCGGTTTCCATGCCGCCGAGGCGTTCATGCTTCTTCGCGAGCGGATTCCGGCGACGCGCGCCCTGGGAGGTGAGAATGTCTGATACCGTCCTCTTCATAGCTGAAGCCGGTGTGAACCACAATGGCTCACGCGAGATGGCGCTTAAGCTCGTCGACACGGCGGCAGACTCAGGCGCGGATTTTGTCAAGTTCCAGACTTTCAATGCGGCCAGCCTCGCAAGCCCCTCAGCTCCGAAGGCAGCCTATCAGGCTCGGCAAACGGGCGGCGATGAAAGCCAGCTCGCAATGCTCAAGCGGTTACAACTCTCGGTCGAAGATCACGAGGTGATCATCACGCATTGCGCACAGCGTGGCATAGGCTTTCTGTCCACTCCCTTTGACCCCGAGAGCCTCGCACTGCTTACGAAAACCTTTGGGCTTAAACGCTTGAAGATTGGCTCGGGCGACCTCACCACCGCACCCCTCTTGCTAGACATCGCTCGTACCGGAGCGCAGATAATCCTTTCAACTGGTATGGCGACGCTCGGCGAGGTCGAAGAGGCGCTGGGAGTGCTCGCATTCGGGATGACCGCTCCAGCTGAAACCGCACCCTGCCGCGCCGCTTTCGCCGAAGCGCTTACCAACGTCGCGGTCTGGTCGCTCCTTCGCACCCGCGTCATCCTCCTCCATTGCACGACCGAATATCCGGCTGCAATTGAGGATGCTAACCTTCGTGCCATGGACACGCTCGCTGCTGCTTTCGGGCTCTCCGTTGGCTACTCCGATCACACGGAAGGCACCGCAATCAGCCTTGCCGCCGTTGCCCGCGGGGCCTGCGTAATCGAGAAACACTTCACTCTCGACCGGAGCCTTCCAGGACCCGACCATGCCACCTCGCTTGAGCCCAAGGAGCTCGCGGGGCTTGTGCGCGACATCCGTCGTGTCACAGCGGCGCTCGGCAGTGGCCTTAAGCAGCCATCCGCCGCTGAGCGTGCGAACCGACCCGTCGCCCGAAAGAGCCTAGTCGCCGCGCGTGCGCTACCGGCCGGACACGTGCTTGCCGTCGAGGACGTCGCGCTGATGCGGCCCGGGATCGGCCGCCCGCCCATTGACTACTGGGTCACGCTCGGCGAGCGCACCATGCGGTCCTACGTAGAGGGTGAGGCTTTCGACTCGTGAGCAAGCTAGGCGATGCCATCGTGGTTCTCGGCGCCGGCGGCCACGCTCGAGTCGTGCTTGCAATGATCCGCGCGGCCGGCGGCGGCGTGCGTGGCTGCATTGCGCCCCATGCGCCCGATGCGTGCTGGCCGAGCGATGTTCCGTGGCTCGGCGAAGACACGGCACTCGACGGGCTCGACCTGGCCACAACACTGCTCGCAAACGGCGTTGGCTCGATTGGCGACCCGGCACTTCGCCGTCGCATCTACGAGGGGGCGCGCGCAAGAGGCTTCCACTTCCCTACGCTCCGCCACCCCGCGGCGACCATCGACCCCGCCGCAACGCTCGGCGAAGGGGCGCAAGTAATGGCCGGAGCGGTTGTGCAGGTCGGTGCGCGGGTTGGAGAGAATGCACTCGTAAACACTGGTGCGTTGATCGACCACGATGTTTCCATCGGCGCTCATGTGCATTTGGCGCCCGGAGTAACGATCTCAGGTGGTGTAATGATCAACGAAGGTGTCCATGTGGGGGTCGGCGCGAGTATTCTGCAGGGGCTGTCGATCGGCGCGGGCGCTTTGGTCGGCGCTGGTGCAGTAGTAATTCGCAATGTTGCACCAGGGGAAACTGTTATCGGCGTGCCTGCAGCCCCGATCAATAAAGATGTACGCGAGCAATGAACGAACAGGTCGAGAATATCCTGATCAGTTTAAACCTCGCCATCCAAGATGACACCGATCCGGTCAGCTTGGCCGAAAGCGCCATATCATCACGGGGCATCGGCCGCATTGAAAGAGCCGCTGCCTCGCTCGAATGGGTGACAGCGTGACCCGAGAGCCAACCCGAATTTGCACCATCTGCGCGCGAGGCGGCTCAAAGGGCGTGCCTGGCAAGAACCTACGGGTTTTGTGCGGTAAGCCGCTGCTTACTTGGACGATCGAACAAGCTCAGAAGTGCGGATTATTCGCGGTTATTGCGGTAAGCAGCGACGACGACGCTATTCTAGATGTCGGGCGCGCGGCGGGAGCTACTTTTCTGGTCAGGCGTCCCGCGGAAATGGCCACTGATTCGGCACCAAAAGCGCCAGCTGTTCACCATTGTGTGGTCGAAGCCGAAGCCAGCCTTGGGTACGAAGTCGACGTGATCGTCGATCTGCAGCCAACGAGCCCGCTGCGGCTCCCTGAGGATATCATCGCGGCGGTCGAGTTGCAGCGGCGGACGGGCGCGGAAAGTGTAATCACCGGACAGCAAGCAAAATGCTCCCCCTATTTCAGTCTTGTCGAGCGGCGCGCCGATGGCACCGTCGATCTTGCTAAGCGACCGCCGATACCATTCGCCCGGAGACAGGATGCACCCGCCTGCTACGACATGAACGGCTCGATCTATGTCTGGCCGCGTCCTGTCATGACGCCGTCTGTGTCGGTATTTTATCCCACCACGCGGCTTCTTGAAATGCCTCAGCAAAGGTCCGTCGATATTGACACAGAATTCGATTTCCTGTTTGCTGAGTACTTATTGCAGAAACGGTTATGCGGGCAAGACAGTTAGTGGTTGGAGGTTATGCGCAAGTTTCCTGAGCATTTATTAATCGGTGAGCACACGACGGTACGAGATGCGCTCTTAGCAATCGATCGTGGGGCTGTTCAACTCGCGCTCGTCGTGGACGAGGATCGCAAACTAACAGCAACCGTGACCGACGGCGACATCAGACGGGGCCTGCTGCGCGGAGTCACGCTCAATCAGCCGGTGAGCGAGGTCATGAAGCGCAACCCTGTCAGTGTCGATGTCTCGGCCGGGCGGGCGGCCGCCGTTAAGATCATGCGCGAACGTAAACTCCACCACGTGCCACTCGTCGATGCGGACGGGCGCCTTGCTGGACTCGAATTGATCGATGATGCGATCGTGCAGCCCGCCAACGAGACTTGGGTCGTGCTTATGGCCGGTGGCCTCGGTACTCGGCTGAGGCCGCTTACTGAGAACACTCCCAAGCCGATGCTGAAGGTTGGCGGCCGTCCGCTGCTCGAATCAATCATCCTCAACCTGAAAGCGCAGGGTTTCGAGAAGTTCTATATATCGGTCAACTTCCAACGTCATATTATCGAAGATCATTTCAAAGACGGTTCAGCTTTCGGAGTCGACATCGATTATCTCATTGAGAAGGAACGGCGTGGAACGGCTGGAGCCTTGGCTCTATTGCCAGTAAGGCCTGCCAAGCCAATCCTGGTGATGAACGGAGACCTCTTGACCGCCGTTCATTTCTCACATGTCCTGCAGTTCCACCAGGAGCATGCGGCCGATGCGACGCTTTGCGTGCGGCAGCATACCACTGACATCCCATTTGGGGTTGTGAAGTCGAAGGGGGCGCGGCTTATCGCGATAGAAGAGAAGCCTCGGCAGACAATGATGGTGAATGCGGGCATCTACCTGCTTGGACCGGAGGCTCTGGATCAAGTTCCCGCAGACAAGCCTTGCGACATGCCCGAGGTCTTCCAGAGCATAGTTGACGGTGGCGGAAACGCCTGCGTTTTCAATATACAGGAATACTGGTTGGACATCGGTCGGCACGACGATTTGAAGCGGGCAGATACTGAGTTCAGCGGAATTTTCGGCTAGAAGCCTCGATCATGCCCCTAAGAAGACGATCGGGCCCGTTCGACCGCCGGTGGCGCGGACGATGCAAAGGCGCCAGCAACGTAAGTCAGGCTCTGCTTCATGGGCTGTGAGCTGATGGAAACCCTCATAGCTTGATCGCGGATGCTTGTCTCACCCAGAACGCGACATTGTAAATGCTCAATTCCCAGGAGCTGAGAGCAGCGTGACTGACCGGTTGGACGAACAATCTGCAGCGGCCGATGCTGCGCGGCTCGGCGGGCAGACGCTGATCGTGTTCGGCGGCAATCTGTTCACGCTTGTCGCAGGTCTGCCATTCCAGATCTATCTCGCGCGCACGCTCGGAGCCGAACAGCTCGGCTCTTACGGTCTCGCGGAAGCAGCCGTCACCACTCTCGGGGGGCTCTCGGCGCTCGGTGTTGCTCCGACGGTCGTGCGGTTCATCCCCCAGCATCTGATTCGAGGCGAGCACGCCCATGTGCACGCACTTATGCTTTGGTCAACGCTGCTGCTCCTCGGCGTCGGCGGCGCCTTGGCGCTCCTGATCCGCGCCTTTGTTGAGCCATTTCTCGCCTGGCGGGAGATTAACCCGGGCGTAGCCCCCCTCGTCAGTGTACTGGCTCTCACCGCGCCTATCGGAATACTCACGTTTCTCTATCAACAGATCCTGCGCGGCTTCCAAGAAATCCTGGTGATGATCCTCGCGACATCAGTGTTTTCGCTAGCGTTGAAGATCGCCCTGACGTTGCTCCTCCTCAACGCGGAATGGGGCGTCCAGGGCTACGCCCTAGCCGTCGTAGTGTCAGGCGCGGCGACACTGGGCATCCTGGCAATCGCGGCTTGGCGACTCGCCCTACGCCTGCCGCGGGAGGATATGGCCGAAAGCCCCCCCTTCCGCCGCTGGACGCGGTTCGGCCTGCTCATGTACACGAACGTGCTGGTCGGCAGCGTCGTCCAGTATCTTGATCGCTTCATAGTCGGCACGTTGCTCGGGCCGGCTAGCGTCGCCGTCCTAATGGTGACAAAGCAGCTTGTGCAGCTGCCCATGGTGTTGAATCAGGGCTTTCTGACCGTCGTGTCCCCGATGTTCGCCGCTGCGACGGCGGTCGGTGATGTCGGGCGGCGTCAGACCCAGTACCATTTAATGAATGACTGGGTCGTGCGGCTGGCCCTACCGCTTGTCCTATTCATTGTTGTCTTCTCCGGTCCGATGCTCGATCTCTATGGCCGCGAGTTCCAGCAAAACGGTGTGCCATTATTACTTCTGGGGCTATTAGCCACAACCGCCAATTTCGGGTGCGGCCCGTTAGGTAACCTCCTGACGATGTCCGGCGAAGAGCTCGCTCTGTTGCGCTTCTCCGTACTGTCAACAATACTAATGATTGCAGGCTACTTTGCTCTTATTCCGGCATTCGGTTTGGTTGGCGTAGCCCTATCGCAACTGGCGGTCGCTCTCTTCCTGAATGGCATAACGCTTAGGCTTGCAAATCGACGTCTCGGCTTCAGATGGTGGAACCCAAGATACCGGAAATGGATTGCTCCAAACTGCCTAGCGTTGGCAACGTACTTGACCTTTAGGGTAGCGATGGGGAGCGATGCGGGGCGGCTGCTCGAAACCGCGCTTGCACTCAGTCTCGCGCTGGCGGCCGGTTACGGCTTGGCGGTGCTCGCAGCGATAGGGCTCGGGCTTAGCCCGGATGATCGGGCTGTTGTCGAGGCGGTTATCAGTCGTGTCAGCTTGCTTCATCGAAGCCTAACCGCGCGCGCTGGCAAATGATCAACCCGGCGCGAGAAAGCAGCGAAAAGAATTCGGGGATAAGATGTCGGGAGATGTCAAGTCGCTAAGCCTACCATAGACCATTCATCAAACCCGTCCGCCCAGCAAAGAATTATCAGGAGAAGAGCCCCGGGGCGCCGATAACTGGCCTCCACAGTTTCACAGTCCTGCTCTTCTATGTACCTTTGTGTCGTGTCACTGAGCTGATAGGCATATAGCCCCTCGCCCAAAGATGGCATCCCCTAGCTTGTTTGCGCAGCTGAGTAAACTCTTAAAGTAGAATGCGCGAGCTTGCGCCTCTTAGATATTCGACACAGGCATCTGCGGACGTTAGGAAACGAACATATGGATGATCAGCGGCTACTTTTCCAGAAACTATATCGACTTCCTGCTCCATAGAGATTTGTCGCAATATATCGCACGTCCGTTCGGCAACTTGACCTGTAAGGACGCGTTTCCGATAGTTGGGTATCCAAATAAGATAGACCTTGAGATCGTGCTTGCTATGACTATTCAGTCTGTAAGTTTGTATCCCTTGCTCGTCGCAAATGCCACGAGAGCAAGATCCTTTCCTTGGCCTGAAGGCGAGGGCTTTATATCCCCGAAGGGGACATTAAGCTCGGGATTTCGCACGCGCAGACACAGTTCCAGATGAAGTTATTGTTCGTAACTGGCTATTGGCCAACCCTGAACGATCCAATAAATGGACGGTTCATTGTTGATCAGGCAATAGCGTTACAACGACTTGGTTACTCGTTACTCATAGCGATACCTCTCGCCCGCTTTCGCCCCACCTCTCCGCCGCTTAGCGCGAGTGAGGTGGGCTTGGATCCAACTCAGGCATCGATTAGCGAAATTATGGCCACACGATTGCCAGAGGCTATATCAAAAAACCCACTATCGCTCATTTTCAATGTCAACTTGGCTGGGGGCGCTATGAGGCGGTTTTTGCTTCGCAATCAAACTGAAAGCGCATGCAGCTTTTCCGGTGTAATAATTCATGGCGAACGCAATATGGGCATTGCAGCGCCTCTCTGGGCACCTCTGCTCAAAGTTCCATCGGTTCTCACGATACACGGGGAGGACCCTGTCCTGCGAAAGCTTTCTTCATATGCAGCCACACGTCGAGCTATAGGTGCTTCGTCAAAGCAGTTCAATAAAGTGATCCTAGTAGGCAATCCATTGCGCGATTATACGTTGAAACTAGGATATTCTCAAGATAAGCTAACCGTTGTACCAAATGGTGTGCCCGTCTCCTCGGAATATTCGTTGAAGTTAAGAGGACAAAGCGGGGACCGGCTTTGTCGTATTGTTAGCGTCTCCCGTCTCATTCAGCTAAAGGGCATAGATTTTAACTTACAGGCGCTTGCACGCATACGACGCATAAAGCCGGAATTGGAGTGGACCTACGCAATTATTGGCGACGGCCCTGAATCCCCTCGACTCAAGCAACTTTGTCGAGAATTACAACTCTGCGAGCGCGTGAAATTCTATGGCAGGCTCACCCATGACGAAACGCTTTCTATTGTATCGGAGTCCGATATTTTCTCACTTCCGAGTTGGAATGAGGCCTTCGGCATTGTCTACCTCGAGGCAATGATGCGAGGACTCGCTGTCGTGGGCTGCTTGGATAACGGACCTGCCGATTTTATTACGCATAACGTTACCGGCGCATTGGTGCCGCCTCGCTGTGTAAGCGCCCTTGCAAACACCTTGCTGGAGTTAATTGAGGATCGAGGAAGGTGTCTACGTCTTGGCCTTGCAGCAAGAGTTGAGGCCCTCAATTACACTTGGGAAAACAATGCGCGTCAGACCATCTCCCATCTCAGTTAGCAGAAGCCCGCGAATGTGGAGCAGATGGCCTGTAAACAAGGCGTTTCTTTCGATATTTGCGACGTTTATCGTTCTAAGGGGCGCATCCAGTCTTACTGCGAGTTTAGGCTACGTGCTGCTCGCACTCTATGCCTTGAGGGGGCGGTTTGAAGCGTTAGTTGCGCTAATGATATGCTGGTTCTATAATTTGGCAAATCCGGACTTTTTTCCAGAATCAGGCTTGTCGGTTGCAGGTAGGTATATAGTTATATTCGTTTGTGCCTTATCTGTGTTTACCCGTCCTATCGGGCGCATTTCAATCCAGCAAAGCCACATCTTTCTCTGGTCTCTTGTGTTCTCCGTCTACATCGTCTTCCACTCCCTTGCGTTCAGCGCCCAACCGACTATTTCGTTGCTCAAGAGCATCATTTGGATACTCGCTTGGTTCACTGCAAGCTTGGGAAGTGCCTCGCTTTCAACAGAAGAAAGCAATAAGCTCGGAGATCATCTGCTTTTTATTCTTTCTGCTGTTGCAATTCTTAGTTTTGCTTTGTTTTTGACAGCTGGCGCGCACATGCCGGGGTACGAAGACCTGCTTCGCGGCGCGTTAGCACATTCGCAGGAACTGGGCGTTTCGATGGCCTGTGTCGCAGTATGGTCGCTTATTCGAGCCCTCTCCTACCCCGAACCGCCATTGGGTCTGTTGGCATTATTCAGCTTAGCGCTGCTTCTTATATTTCTGTCAGGCTCGCGAACTTCACTACTGTCAGGCCTAGGCGCGTTCGCGCTTGTGACCGGCGCGGCAACGATCCGGCAAGATGGGGGCCTGCCAGGTTTATCCAGCAAGCGTATGCTGGGAATTGGCCTTCTGTGTTTTCTTTTAGCCTTGATACAATATGAGACTATATGGCATCAAGTAGAAACATTTATGGATAAGCGCTCTGGCCAAGCTGAGCTTGAGGACAAATATCGCGCCTCTCGAGGCGGCTTAATAGAAGCAATGCTTTCGAATATACAGGCAGATCCAATATTTGGAATCGGATTCGGGATTGCTTCTGTTCCCGCCGATATGGAAATCAATTATGTGTGGGACATTCCGGTTGGGGCGCCAATCGAAAAAGGGGTCACGCCAATCGCAGTTTTAGAGGAACTTGGTCTCCTCGGCTTCTGCTTGTTCTGCGGGTGGGTTTTGTCATTGATGAA
>Ga0074046_10000872_pt1 | contig 27908 bp, 24 predicted proteins | sample BogForMeECP23OM3_FD_94441 | JGI IMG/M metagenome (GOLD analysis project Ga0074046, IMG submission 94441) | Bog forest soil microbial communities from Calvert Island, British Columbia, Canada - Bog Forest MetaG ECP23OM3 | ecosystem: Environmental > Terrestrial > Soil > Wetlands ...
GGCAGCAAATACGCCTGATCCGGGCTGTAAACCTTGAATCGCGACATGCTTCTCTTGTCGCCCAAACCACTTGTGAATTACAAGTGCCTCGTGTAGTTCTCACGCAGACACTAAAGCCCGTCGCATTTCATGTGCGATTTGCGGCATGAGTAAACTCATGCCCTGATACAAAGCCGCTGAGCGATCGTTTGTGCTATCCCACATCTCAAACTCGAGATGTGGGGAACCCCAACTTTTGGTTGTACAAATGACTTCTTCCAATCTGTGGAGGTCGTCGCCGATGATTTCATCCGCAGCAGCCGATCTAACTCCGCTAACCCCGCTAACTCCGCTAACTTCGCTTCTTTCACCTCACCGGCGTGAGGCCGCTTTTGGCGAGTTGCGCCTGCACTGCGGGTGACAAAACAAAGTCGAGCAGCTTGTGCACGGCGGCGCGTTGCTTTGTGCTGCTGATGATGACCGCGCCCTGCTCGATGGGTGGATAGAGATTGTGCGGAATGATGAAATACGTGCCGTCTGCGCTGAGGCGCGGCGTGAGCGCGGAGGTGAGTGAGATCAAGCCCGCGTCGGCGTTGGCGGAGTCAGCGAACTGGGCGGCCTGGGCGATGTTCTCCGCAGTGACGAGGCGCGGCTTGAGCGTGTCGTAGAGGCCGAGGCTTTGAAGAGCGGCGACGGCGGCACGACCGTAGGGTGCGCGGTCGGGATTGGCGATGGCGAGGCGCTTCAGGGCGGGCGAGCGCAGCAGATCGAGCGACGGCGGAGATGGATTTGAATCGTTGCGCGCCCAGAGGACGAGCGTGCCTTTGGCGTAGGTGACGGGCGTGGAGGAATCGGCTGAACCGGCTGCATCGGCCAGGCCGTCGTCTATGAGGCGCTTGGGATAGTTGAAGTCCGCGGAGAGAAAAAGATCGAAGGGCGCGCCGTTTTCGATCTCCGTGGTGAGCATAGCCGAGGCCTGGTACGTAACTTCGGCAGGTATGCCCGTGGCCTTCTGAAATTGCTCGAGGATGGGCGGCAGAACGGGCTCTAGGTCGGCGGCGGCGGCCACGCGCACCGGAGTTTGCGCACCCAGCGGCGCGGCCAGCACACACGCGAAGATTGCGGGGGAAAGCTTTTTCAGCATCGGCACAAGCGCTCCATCCACAGCAAGAACCGCCGTACACTGGTAGGCTAACACCAGGGAATTATGAACGATAACTTGCATCAATTGCGCTGTTTCGGGTGCGGGAGCCGGATTGCGGGGGCGGAGGCGCAGCCCGATTTTCGCTGCGTCCAATGCGGAGACCTGTTTGAGGTTGAGTATCCGGGCTGGGGCCAGCGCGGAGGACACGACCGGCCGAATCCCGGAGCCTTGAAATGGCTGTGGCGGGAACGGCGCTGCTCGGGAGAGCCGCTCGATGCGTCGGGCGTGTGGCGCTTCCGCGAAGCACTGCCGATTCTGGAGAGCTTTGGCAACGCTGTTTCGTTGCGCGAAGGCAATGTGCCGCTCTACCATCTGCCGCGCGCGGCCAAGGCTTTGGGGATCGATCGCATTTTCGCCAAGCACCAAGGCATGAACCCCACGGGCTCGTTCAAGGACACGGGCATGACCGCGGCACTGAGCGTAGCCAAGGAGCGGGGATTCAAGTGGGTGGCGTGCGCGTCGACGGGCAACACCTCGGCCGCGATGGCAGCGTATGCGGCGCGGGCCGGGCTGCGCAGTTTGGTGCTGATTCCCGAGGGCAAGATTGCGTGGGGCAAGCTGTCGCAGGCCATGGATTACGGCGCCATGACCTGCCAGTTGAGGACAGACTTCGATGGCTGCCTGAATGTGCTGACCGAGATTGTGAAGCAGGCGCCGATCTACCTGCTGAATTCCGTCAATCCTTACCGGCTGGAGGGCCAAAAGACGCCGGCCATCGAGATTGCCGAGGCCATGGATTGGAACGTACCCGACCACTTGATCGTTCCCGGCGGCAACCTGGGCAACAGCTCGGCACTGGGCAAGGGCTTCCGCGAAATGCGTGAGCTGGGATTGGTGGCGCGCATGCCGAAGATTTCGGTGATACAGGCCGCGGGGGCGAATCCGCTGGTGCGGAGCATTGCCGCGAATCATGGCGCCTCGCTGGAGCCGGTGGAAGCGCACACGCGGGCTACAGCCATTCGCATCGGGAATCCTGCTTCGTGGCGCAAGGCCGCGAAGGTGATTGAAGAAAGCGGTGGATGTTGCTTGGATGTAACTGAGGCGGAGATTGCCATTGCCAAGGCGGAGATCGGCGCCGAGGGTCTGGGCTGCGAGCCAGCTTCAGCGGTGACGCTCGCCGGGCTTAAAAAACTGTGCGCGCAGGGAGCGATCCAGCGGACCGAGACAGTGGTTCTGGTGCTGACGGGGCATACGCTCAAGGATGCCGATTACACCATCGACTTCCATCGCGGGACACTGCTGACAGATGAAGAGAAGATGGGACGCGAGGCTGAGATTGACGCGCTGCGGCGGGACGCCATCACCCTGGATGCGACACCGGCTGCTGTGCTGGCCGCGTTGAAGGGCCAAGTGGGATGAGGGACGCGCGAAAGATGGATCGGTTCCAGCTCCGCCTGCCTGCAACCTCTGCGAATCTTGGTCCTGGATTTGACGCCGTGGCCGTGGCACTCGACTTTGCCCTGGAGATTGGGGCCGAGGCGGCGCAGGAGTTTACGATTACCGCGACAGGGCGCGATGCGGACCGTTGCGGACGGCTCCACGATAACCTGATTCTCGAAATCTACAAGGACCTGCTCGAGGCCAATGGGCGGCCGATTGTGCCGCTGTCGCTGCAGGTGACGAATGGGATCCCGCTGGGGATGGGATGCGGGTCGTCGGCGGCCGCGCGGCTCGCGGCCATCGCGCTTGCGGTGCACTTTGGCGAGCTCAATTGGGATACGGACCGGGTTCTCGAAGAAGCGTATGCGCTGGAGGGACATCCAGACAACGTGGCGGCGTGCTGGCTGGGCGGATTTGTGAGCGCGGTGTGCAAGGGAAGAAGCGTGCGCGTAGCGCGTGTCGATCCACCCGAGGCATGGCGTGCGATTGTGGCGCTGCCGGCCGAGCCGCTTGCTACTAGCAAAGCCCGCGCGGTGCTGCCGGCAACTTACTCGATGGAGGATGTGGTGGCGAATCTGCAATCGGCGGCCGTGCTTGGTCTGGCGTTTGCCCAGGCGCGGGGCGATCTGCTGCGCCTCGCGATGAAGGACAGGATTCATCAACCGTATCGCGCGGCCTTCTGCCCGCTGCTACCGCTTTTGCTGCCACTGATGGGCAAAGACGGGATTCTGGGTGTGGCCTTAAGTGGCGCGGGCCCGGCGGTTCTAGTGGTTGTCGAGAGCGAAAAGTGCTTGCAGGCAGCTGCAACCGCAATCGGGAAAGTGACGGAGAATCGCGTGGCGGCGGAGCAGACATTCTGCAGGTTTTCGCGGGTCGGCGCTGGTCAAGCTATTGACAACAAATGAGTTCGGTGAGAGATTTGTGCGGATTATGCGGCTAGGCTGTGCGTTATCAATGAGTTAAGGTGGTTACCGAGGTAGATAATCACCTCCTCCTTGATTACCTTACACATTACCTAAGTTTGCTTGCCATTTATCGATTTAACAACTACATTCGCTGCGTGAGCAGTTCTGGGGGAGGGCTGCTCTAGCGCCCGCGATCCTGTATGGATCCGGGCGCTTCTCTTTGTGCACGAAATTGTTTTTGTGGCATCGCGGGACCGTAGAGGACGAGCGCGGGCGCGGGACGTTGGGCTCAGGCGCGCGAAGCCGCGGAGCTCCTTGGACTTGCGACTTTAGGCGATCCTCGCGCATCGGATATGTACGCGGTTTCCTGTACAATCACCAGTGCGGGAACTCGCAAGGAGGATCATGGCTGGGCAAGGTGTTTTGGAAGTGAACGATGCGAATTTTGACCAGGAGGTGCTGCGCAGCGAGCAGCCGGTTCTGGTGGATTTCTGGGCCGTTTGGTGCGGCCCGTGCAAGGCGATTGCGCCGATTGTGGATAGCGTGGCAGCGACGTACGCGGGCAAATTGAAGGTGGCCAAGGTAAACGTAGACCAGAACGGGGCGACGCCGTCGCGGTATGGGATCCGCGGCATTCCGGCGCTCTTGTTTTTCAAGGGCGGCAAGGTAGCCGACCAGATTGTGGGCTACGTGCCGCAGAGCGTGATTGAAGAGAAGGTGAAGAGCCTGCTGGCATAACCGGCAGTGTGAACTCTGAAACTTGGGAACAAGAAGAGGCTCCGGCAATGCGCCCGGGCCTTTTGCTTTTGCCGCGGCGGTTTATTTAGGCGCGGCCGCGGAATTGAATGATACGCCGCCGGTCGCGCTTGGTGGGCCGATGCACGGGCAGGGGCGCGTACTGCTGCATGGCTTTGCGCTCTTCCGCAACGCGCAGACGCGCTTCTCGGCTGGCTTCGGTCTCGCGATAGAGGGTTTGTGCCACCGATGCGGGGCCGCGGATGTGGCTGATTCCGAGCACATCAATCTCAAAGCGCCCGGCATCGTTTTCGATCTGCAGGCGGTCGCCGGGGCGGACGTCGCGTGCCGGCTTGGCGCGAAAGCCGTTCGATTCGATCCGGCCCAGATCGCAGGCGCGTGAGGCCATGGCGCGCGTCTTGAAGAAGCGGGCCGCCCAGAGCCATTTGTCGATGCGTACCACGTCCATCGTGGATTCCTTTGCGGCCAACCTCGAGCAGGCGAAATGAATCGTATCAGCATTCGCGGTCTCGCTTCCAGCGCGACGCGTGGCAGGAATTACCCGTTACCCGCAGGTAAAAACGACGCCATCGGGTAAAATTTTCACCTTTTGCGGGAGTTGATACTGGGGAAGGCAGAGTCCAAAAGCCGGCAAATCCGGGAATATACACCAGAACTCCCGGAATTTCTCTGATCCGGCCCGAATGGAATGCGACGTGCAGCAGCAAGGCTGGTAGTGAGGAGAAGTGTATATGGGCCGAACAGTCTCCCCATCAGTGGCGCGGGCCGGCAAAGCGTCACTTTCTTACAAAAGCGGAAGACGTTCCAGGATTCTGGTTGTGGACGAGGAGTCGGCGAATGCCGATACGCTGGCTGAAATCCTGCGCCGCAACGGCTATGCGACCGAAGCAGCATATGACGGGTCTGGTGCACTGGAAATGGCATTACTCTCGCCGCCCGAGCTCGTCATCACGGACGTGGTGCTGCCGGGAATGAGCGGGGTCCAACTAGCCATCACGATCAAACGCGTCTACCCGGATTGCAAGATTCTGCTCTACTCGGGCCAGGCGTCAACGCCCGAATTGATCAGGTCGCCTCATTGCGCGCCGTATGACTTTACGCTGCTAAGCAAGCCTGTGCGCCCGAACGATCTGCTTGCTCTGGTGGAACACCGGCTGGGTGCAGCTGGACCCGTGTTGGTGCCAGCCGCGGCACAAGCCTTCCATCCATCCATTTAAGCCTTCTATCCCATCTGCCTTTTATCCCGTCTAGGTCCCCGACCGATTGAAGAAGAACCTTACCGTGCCCCATCCATTCGCCTTTTTCTGACGAATGGGTGGGAAACCACCAAAGCCAAAACTATGAATTCATGCGGGCAGAGCACTAGTGTCGGGCCTGCACGAGCGTCAGGGCGCGGATGCGCCGTGCATGAGCGTCTGGTAGCGGCGCGTGTATTCGGCTTTGTATGCGGCGACGGCGCGGTTGTAGCTGAGCCGCGGCGTGCCGGGCTTAACGGTCCAGTGCAGCACGAGACTGCGCGTGCCGGCAGGGATTGTGAGTGCGCCCTGCGCGGAAGGCACCGGTTTGCCGTCAGCCGAAGCGGATTCGAGATCGACAAACCACGGGAGATGCACGACGATGGCCGCGGGCGGGGTGGTGAACGCGGTCTGGAGATGCAGCGTAGCGCGCCCCGCTTGTGGTTGCTCGAGCGTAAAGCCCAGCGCGCCGAAATACGTGGGCGCCTGGCGCACGGCGATGGTTTTCCCTTTGCCGATCCACGCCGGTGAGACAACAGAAAGCAAATGGAGCTGATTGCCCTCTTCGCGTACCAACATGGTGCGCAAAAGGGTGCGGTACTCGGCGGCGAACCAGCCGTGAGGCGCGAGGTTGTCGCCAAAGTTGCGGTCGCCCCAGGGACGAATTTTGTACTCGAAGCCGGCGTTGGTGGAACTGGTGTGGAGCAGGATGGCATAGAACTCATTTAGCGCCTGCTGCTGATCGCCGCGGATGGTCTCCGTCATGGTGTTCTTGATGGTGAGGTAGTGGTGCAGGAACTCGCCATCGGCGTAGGTCATGATGCCTTCGGCATATTTAGCCTGCGTAGCGCGGAGAGTTGCCGTCACGCGAGGATCGTGCGGATCGAGCGTGGGCTCGGGCACAACGGAGAGCAGGTTGCCCCAGTCGTATCCCCCCGGCTTTCCGTCGAGCACCGGCGGAATGTAGCCGTTGTGCGCGGCGGCTTGCGCATCGAGAACCTTGAAGAATGCCTGGTGAAGGCTGTCATATTCGGCCTGCCATTTTTGCGCGAGATCCGCGCGGCCGGTCTCGGTGGCCATCGGGATGGCGAGACGCAGGCCGTCGAGCGCGAGAAAGTTGTAGCCGGTGAGATGGCCGGGAATGTACTCGTTGTCGCGGACATCGCTGGCGGGAACGATGTGCAGCGGGTCGGCGGCGCGCGCCTCGTGGAGCCAGTCGACGGCGCGATCGATCTGCGGCAACGCCCATTCGGCAAAGGCCTTGTCGTGTGTGATGCGGTAGTGCTGCGCGTAGGCCCACACGGCTTCGCCCCAGCCGTCGTATTGCTGCGGCTGCGAAAGGAAATTGCCGTCGGGCTTCTGCGATTTGGCGAAGAAATCGAGGCACTCGCGCGCGATCTGCGGGTAGCCGGTGATGTCATAGCTGTGCACGATGTCGGCGCCATCACGGAGATAAAAGGAGTGGTAGTGGAGCTTGTTTACGGTCTGGATAAAGTCGGGGCCGATGTGATCGATGGCGATCAGGTCGTAGACGAGGTTGGTCGAGAAGGTGTCGACGACTTTGGGTTCGGGCACCTCAATTTGCATGCCGGTGGAGAGGATGCTGTTCCAGTACGTGACGGTCTGGGCCTTAGCGGCGTCGAAGCCGGTCTGATCGAGGGTGGAGAGGATCTGCGGATCGGCGGTAGGGACGACCGGCATTTTGAAATCCAATGTGCGTTGTGCGCCGGGCGGGAGCAGGGTTGAGTAGGTGACAATGCCGACCGGAGTTTCCAGCTCGACGAAGAGATGGGCTGGCTTGCTAAGGTCGGGCGGGTGCATATCGCGGGTGCTATCGCGGAGAGTGAAGCCCCGCGCGGCGTAGCCCAGAGGGAAACTGTAGAGCAAGCGACCGTCGCGGAAGAAATGCGCGGCGTCAAAGGAGTTCGCCCACTGGCGGTTGAAGGTCTCGCCGATCTGCCGGTAGGCTCCGGGGAATTTGCCTTCCACGGGGCGCAGGAAGCGGTTGTCGCCGCGCGGCAGGCCGGTGGTCGAGAGCGCGTCGTAGCGGATGCCGGTGGAGAAGATGGCGCGCGTGGGCTGGTGCGAAGCGTTCTTCATCTCCACGCGGATAAAGTTGACGAGAGGTCCGCTCTCGCTTCCGTCGAGCGTAGCTGCGAAGAGAGTAAAGCTGTAGACGATGCCATCGCGCGCGAATTCGTAGTGGAGGATGGGCAAATGGCCCTGCTCGAGCGTGCGGATGCGGACGCTGGTGGGCTCAAGTTCGGGGCCGGCGAAGAACATGAGTTCGCCAAAACCCGTGCGCAGGTAGCCTTCCGGCGTGATTTCCGTGGCGGCTTCTGCGCCCATGACGCCGATCTCGTCAGTGGGCCTGGAGAAATAGGAAAACGGCTGGCCGGGCTGGTCGATGGATGGGGAGACCATTTGCGCGGACATGCTGGCCGCACAGAAAAAAGCGACCGCGAGACAGGTGATAAAAAGGGCGGACCAACGAAAAACGCGGAATGCGATAGAGCTCATGAAACACGAACCTTCCGATAGCGCGAGACTGAAAACGCAGACGGGATTGCGCAAGCAAAACCACTTGCGCGCGGCCAAGGGAACGTCCCCGGGAAACATCATAGTCCAGCCGGGGCTGGCATTCCGGCGGATGGGTCGAGGTGATGGGGATCACGGGCAAGGGTGTTGAGGCGGGCCTACACTTCCTCATCGCAGTGGGACTTTGGCCTGTGAAGGAGGGGTCGCACGATGAATGGAACCTGTGGAAAGTGCGGAACGCACCTCGAAAACCCGTGGAAGTTCTGCCCCCTTTGCGGAGCTGAGAACGCGCACGGGGCTGGGGAGATTGCCAAGGCGCACCACGAACATGAGAAGGCGCCGGTGAAGAGCGGAATCAGCGGTATGGTCCTGGGCCTGATCATGGCGCCGGTGCTGATCATCTACGGAACATTGATCTGCCTGATGGTCGGTCCGTGGATGGTGCTGGGGATTCCCATGATCATCGCTGGCATTTGCGCGCCGATCGTGGGTCCGTTTATCGCCATCAGCGCGGTGCGGGGAAGTTGCCCTTGGTGCGGGGTGAAGATTTCGAGCGTAGGGCCAATGAACGCGTTTTACTGCTACGCATGCAGCAAGCGGATCGTGGTCGCGAAGCGGGAACTGGTGCGGGCCGAGTAGCCGGTCTCGAGCGCAGCTGACTTTTTCATTTCCCGCGCGAAAGCAGTGGTGCGTGGAAGATGCGGGCGGCGGCAAAAAAATGCCGGGCAGACGCTATTTTGGGGGTTCGGTCTTCCAGATGTAAAGGTATTCGGCGTCGCTTGACGTGGCTACTTCAATGCCGCGCAAGCGAGTGGCGCGGTTGAGAGCGGCGCGAATGTTCTCCTTTGAGTCCGGCAGCGCCTCGAGGGGAATCTTAAGCGCAGTTCCCGATTTGAGTTGATCAATATCGTGCAGAAGCCGGGTGACAATCCGCTTATGCTTGCCGTCGCGCCCCTTGGGGACATCGGTCTGGAGAATCGACTCAAAGTTCGCGTTTATTGCTTCACCATCCATCATCACGGCGGACCTCCCCGCGCTAAGATAGAACCTTGGAGCGTATCACTAACCTAACCTAAAAAACATATCTAATTATGGTGACGCAAATCAAGCCTAAACCTATGCTTATTCTATGAAGAAATTTTCGCAATCCGGCTGTGGAAAATCTCCAATCCTCCGTAGAACAGGCCTTTCGGCGCGTAAAAATGTTCACATTAAAAGACTTGCCACGTAAAGGGAAAATGATGCTAGGGTGCATCCAGAGGTGATTTCTAATGATTAGTGGAAGACGAAATTCCCCAATCGTCCCCATCGATGAAGCTCCGCCAGCCGACACCAGCCCGTATCGCCGTACCGTACTTGTGGTCGATGATGAGTCGGTGATTGCCGAAACCGTGGCCGCGATTCTGTCGCAGAGTGGATATGCTGTGACGACCGCGTACGATGGGCCTGAAGCGCTGGAGATCGCATTGCTTTCCCCGCCAGAGCTGCTTATCACCGACGTATCGCTGCCCGGCATGACCGGCATTGAACTCGCGATTACCATCAGACGCATCTTTCCCGATTGCAAGGTTCTTCTGTTTTCAGGGCACGCGGCCACAGCTGGACTGTTGGCGGGTGCGGAGCGCGCCGGGCACTCCTTCACGCTGCTCTCGAAGCCGGTGCATCCCAAGGATCTATTGTCCTGGGTCTCGCAGAGCCTGAAGCAGGTGAGTAGCGCCACTGCCTAGCGGCCGGGCACGGTCGCGGCCGGGTCAATCGCCAAGCAATCAATCTGAAGCGGATCTCGGATGAAAATGCCGCCAGATGGTCTCGGCAGTTTTGCGCGAGACCACGGCGGCAAGGGATTCGGCCGTGGCCTGTTGCACATCGCGCAGGCTGCCGAAGTGCGTGAGCAGGCGCTGGCGGGTCTGCGCGCCGACGCCGGGAATGTTCAACAGTTCTGAGTCTCGATCTCGCATCGCCCGGCGCTGCCTGTGATAGCCGACTGCGAAGCGATGGCTCTCATCGCGAATCAGCTGGACCAGATGGAGGACAGGCGAGCGGCGGTCGAGGACGATGGGCTCGTCTTCGTTGCCGTAGAGGTAAATGATCTCTTCCTTCTTGGCGATGGAGGCGAGCGGCTGCGAAGTGAAACCCAGAGACTCGAGGGCATCGGCCGCGGCGTGGAGCTGGCCCTGGCCGCCGTCGACCAGGACCAGCGAGGGCATGGCCGTAGGTTCTTTGCTGCCGGAAGAACTTCCCTCAGGGGCTAAAGCCCCGGCGTTTTTTTCGTCGTGATTGGCACGACTGAAGTCGTGCCCTTTCGCGGGAGTTTTGATTTGGACGAGTGCGCCGGCGTCGCGAATGCGGCGATAGCGGCGCTCCACAACTTCGCGCATGGCGGCAAAATCGTCGACGCCGGCGACGGTCTTCACCTTGAATTTGCGATAGGCCGACTTGTTCATCTTGCCGTCTTCCCAGACCACCATAGAAGCGACGGTTTCCGCGCCCTGGATGTGCGAGATGTCGAAGCACTCGATGCGGCGGGGAAGCTCGGGCAGCATGAGGGCGTCGGCAAGCGCCTCCTGAATGGCCTTGCGCGTGGGCTCGAGCACGCGGAAGCGTTGCGTGTAGGACTGCTTGGCGTTCTGGCCCGCGAAATCGACGAGGGAGCGTTTTTCGCCGCGCTGCGGCACGGCGATTTCGATTTTGTGGCCGGTGCGCTCGGTGAGCAGCGCGGCAAGGGCTTCGCGGTCATCGAAATCGACCGGAGCGAGGATGGTGCGCGGGACGTATTGCTGGTCGATGTAGATCTGCTTGAGTAAAGCCGAGAAGACAGCGCCGGCGTTCAACGCCAGCTTGTTTTCCTTATCCTCAGCTACTTCCCCCTCCGCGCTGTCTTCTGTTCCCTGTTCCCTGATCCCTAATCCCTGCACTTGCAGGTCTTCCCAGAAAAACTCGCGCCGGTCGACGATTTTGCCGTTGCGCATGTGGAAGAGATTGACGGCGAGTGAGCCCTCTTCGAAGTGGTAGCCGAAGACGTCGGCGTCATCGCCCAACTCCGCCGTCGCGATGCGCTGCTTCTCTTCGAGCTGATGCACGGTGGAGAGCTGATCGCGAAGGCGCGCGGCGGCTTCGAACTGCTCCGCTTCGGCAGCGGCCATCATGCGCGCGGTGAGGGTGCGCTCCAGCTCGGCGTGGCGGCCTTCGAGAAACAGTTGCGCGTCGCGCACGGCTTCCTTGTAGGCTCCGGGCGTGGTGAGGCCTTCAACGCAAGGGCCGAGGCAGCGGTGAATGTAGTACTGCAGGCAGGCGCGGGGATGGTAGCGCGAGAGGTCGACCTTGCAACCGGGCAGTAAAAAACTTCGATGAATGAGCTCGACCACACGATAGGCGAGGTTGCCGGGGAAGTAAGGGCCGTAGTAGGCGGCGCCGTCTTTGCGCAGGCGGCGGGTAACGAAGACCTTGGGGAAGCGGTCGGCGAGGGTGAGCTTTACGTAGGGGTAGGTCTTGTCGTCGCGCAGCAGGATATTGAAGCGAGGCTTGCGCTGCTTGATGAGATTGTTCTCGAGCGCGAGGGCTTCGTGCTCGTTGGCGACAAGAATGGTTTCGATGTCGACGGCCTCGCGCATGAGCGAGCCGGTTTTGGCGTTGGCCTGTGAGGCTTCGAGGAGATAGGAGCGCACGCGCGAGCGAAGGTTGTTGGCCTTCCCCACATAGATGACTTCGCCCTCAGCATTTTTGTAGAGATACACGCCGGGTTGCGTGGGCAGGTTACGGATTTTTTCGTAGAGGTCCATAGATGGATTTGGTGCGCTCGAGGCCAGTTCTTAGGATAGCGGGAACGGTGCTCCAACCCCTAAGGGGTCCAACCATAGGTTGAAGGTCAGTTTGAGCTCGTCTTGAAAGGGCACGACTTCAGTTGTGCCGCAGAAGCCCCAAAATAGCGGCGGGCTTTAGCCCCTGAGGGAAAGTTTTTCAAACGGACCCACTGCCCGTGCGTGCGATCCCACCTTAAACACTCAGAACGATGTGAGGCATCCTCGGATTTTCGTGGTGCGGGGCCGCGGAAATGCCGGAATCGAGCAATCCTTACCGGGTTTGGTAATAATTACATGGTTTTTACCCCTGATGAGGGTTACAGAAGGCTGCGTAATATCAACAGTTTCAAGCACTTGTCGAGAGTTTTTGGATTGGACTGTTGCGTGCACTTTCCTGGGTGCAGCAAGGTACTCTCACAGCGGGGAATTCCCTAGCGGAGGACAGAAGGTGGAGGCAATGACAAACCATCGATTTGGATTTGCAGTGGCAGCCGCGGCGCTGTTGGCGCTGGGCGTGACAGGGTGCGCCAGCAAGAACTATGTGCGTACGCAGACGGGACCGTTGGTCACTCACACGGATCAACTGGACCAGAAGTCGGCGGAGAACAACCGGGCGATTCACGACGTAGATGAGCGCGCGCAGGCGGGCATCATCAAGGCGCAGGGCTCAGCCGATTCGGCCAACGCGAACGCACAGAACGCGGACCAGGCGGCGAACTCGGCCGACACCGCGGCCAACGACGTGGCACATCGCGCCGATACGCTGGAAAGCGTGGTGAAGGGCCTCGACAACTACAAGGAAGTGACGAAGGTGTCAGTGACCTTCGGCTTCGACAAGGCCATGCTGACCACTGACGACAAGGCCCAGCTTGATAGTTTCGCGGGCCAGCTTGGGTCCGCGAAGAGCTACATTCTTGAAGTCACTGGTGGAACCGATTCGGTCGGGCCGGCGCAGTATAACTACGAACTTAGCCAGCGCCGCGCCGATGCGGTGGTGCAGTACCTGGCAGCGAAGTACAACATCCAGGCGCACCGGTTTTATCTGATCGGTATCGGCAAGGACCAATACGTGGCGGACAACAAGACCGCGGAAGGGCGCAAGGAGAATCGGCGCGTCCAGGTGCGGCTGCTTTCGAATATGAGCGGCAACAGCGCGCCCAGCGGGCCGCCCGCAGTGACGGGCCAGGCGACCCCGCCCAGCGAAACGCCGAAGCCGGTTGACGAGTAGCGCAGCTGGAAGTTGCTCACGATTAGGAAGCAACAAAGGGCAGGCCTGAACGGGCCCGCCTTTTGTGTTTTTGCGAGAAAGCTCAGGATTTCCCGGCCGCGAGTTGTTTCACGTGTTCGGCGCGGACGTCGTTGGCAGTAAAAAGACGCAGGAACGGAGCGCCGTGCGCAGCCGCCTCGACGGCTGGGCGACCGTTAGCTTCCTCTCGCTCCACAACGCAGACTACGGCGGCGACGATCATGCCAGCTTCCTGTGCGGCCTCAATGGCGGCGATGGTCGAGGCGCCGGTGGTGCAGACGTCGTCAACAATGACGACGCGCGCGCCGGGACGATGGAAGCCCTCGATGCGGCGGCCGGTTCCGTGAGCCTTTTCGGCTTTGCGAACGAGGAAGCCGTGGAGCAGCGGCGCATCGGGGCGCAAAGTAGCGCGCCAGGCGCTGGCCGTGGCTACGTTGGAGACGATGGGATCGGCGCCCATGGTGAGGCCGCCCACAGCTTCCGCGTCGATATGGTTGGCTTCTAGCAACTCCAAGATGGCGTGCCCGGTCAGCCGTCCGCCTTCGGCGTGAAGCGTGGTGGTGCGGCAATCGATGTAGTAGTCGCTCGTGGCCCCGGAAGAAAGTTTGAACTCGCCGAGCCTGAAGCTGGTGCGGGCGAGGAGGGCGAGAAGTTGCTGGGCGTAGGTGGTGTCGGGCATCGAGATGATTGTAAGCGAGTGAAGGAAGTGAAATGAATGAAAGGGGCAGAGAAGTGAAAGGAGTGAAGAGAGTGAAGTAAGTGAAGAGAGTAACGAAATGCGTCAACCTGCCGTTTCACTTTTTTCACTCATTTCACTCACTTCACTTTTCTCATCACATCTTGTCAAAGTGGCGAAAGCCGCCAGTCACGGCGAGGGTCAAGGAAAAGATGAAGAAGTTGTAACTCGCGTGGACCAGTGTGCTGGCGGCCAGGGACCTGAATTTGAGACGCACCGTGCACAGGATCAGGCTGATGGCAATGAGGAGCAGGAACGGCCCCAGCGAGTGGCCCTGTTGTTCGACATGCAATCCAGCAAAGGGAATGCTGGTGAGCACGGAGCCGATGATCATGGCGGTAAGTGACCACTGTGGATGGCCGTTCGCGTCGAGCGGGCGAGGAAGCGTGTGCCGCATCTTTTCGGCGATCCAATCGCAGGTCGTGCAAAGCGAGGGCAGAAGAAAACCGCGGAAAAACATCTCTTCGAAGAAAGGCGCCATGGTGACGCCGAAAGCGAACATCATCCAGGCGGCGCCGGGTGAGCTGAGCATTTTTTCGATGGGCGCGTTGGCTGGGCCGGGCATCAGGATTTGGTCGACTGCTGCCAGGCCGAAGCAGCCCAGGGCGGTTGCGGCGAGGGGTCCGAATTTTGAAAGCGCCTCTGTGCCGCACCATTCGAGTCCCGCGAAGAGGCTCTCATTCCAGACCATGGGAAAAACGAAGAGGCTGAAGCCGAAGGTGATGAGGTAGAGAACGGCCTCGCTCATGAGGTTGAAGCCGAGGTCGGTGGCAGACTTTTGCGAAAGCTTAAAGCCCAAAAAATGAAAGTGAGAGGCCAGAGCCAGCGCGATCACCAGAATGCTGAAGGCGACAAGAATCAGCAGCGACAAAAGCAAAAGATGGCCGAAATTCGGGATGCGCACGGAGCGGCGGACGGGCTGCGAGTAGGAATAGAAGAGCGGCCGGTCGGGGCTTGTGGACGGAGGGTAAGAGAAAGAAGGCGCGGGTGGCTCGAATGCTTGAGAGTTTTCGCCGAAGGGCGAAGGCGCAGCGGCCTGCTGCTCCGCGAAATCCGATGGGCCAGAGGATTCGCTGCCAGGTGGGACGAAAGGCTCGCGCAATGGGTCTTCGGGGAGATTGGTCATGCACTCTCTTCCATATCTTTCCAATTCATGGGGTGAATCCGAAATGCATTCAACCTCAGATGCTTCGAGTCCGTCCCGGCACTCCGGGGCACCGCTCCGGATGGCAGGCTTTTGCAGAACGAACTTATGACTCAGGATACTAGGGTCGCGCCCTTTTTCCTCTGCGCATTTTGCTGGCCTTGGTTGCGGCTGCGGGGCTGGGATCGGCGCCGTTCGATGAGGAGCCCTTGGAACCGTTCGGCACAGTCTCGGGCGCAGCGGCAATCTCCGCTTCGGATTCCGCGGGCGTAAGGCGGCCGTTGCTGAGCTTGTAATAGCGCTTCAGGAACTGTCCGGTGTAAGAGCCGGGCGTGGCGGCAATTTTCGCCGGACGGCCTTCGCCGACGATGCGGCCGCCGTCTTCGCCGCCCTCGGGGCCGAGATCGATGACCCAGTCGGCGTTGCGAATCACGTCGAGATTGTGCTCGATGATGATGACCGAGTTGCCAAGATCGGTGAGCCGGTGCAGGACTTCGAGAAGCTTGCGCACGTCGTCGAAGTGCAGGCCGGTGGTGGGCTCGTCGAGCAGGTAGAGGGTTTTGCCGGTCTGGCGCTTGGAGAGCTCGCGCGCCAGCTTCATGCGTTGCGCTTCGCCTCCCGATAATGTGGTTGCGCTCTGCCCGAGGTGAATGTAGCCGAGGCCGACATCGACGAGCGTCTGCAGTTTCTGGCGCACCTGGGGCACGTCGGTCAGCAGCGGCAAAGCGTCTTCAATAGTGAGGTCGAGCACGTCAGCAATGGAGTGGCCGTGGAATTTCACGGCCAGCGTTTCCTGATTGTAGCGGCGGCCGTTGCAGACTTCGCATTGCACGTAGACGTCGGGCATGAAGTTCATCTCAATGCGGCGCTGGCCGTCGCCCTGGCAGGCCTCGCAGCGGCCGCCGGTCACGTTGAAGCTGAAGCGGCCGGGCTTGTAGCCACGCTCGCGCGCCTCGGGCAGCATGGCAAACAAATCGCGGATGGGCGAGAAGACGCCCGTGTAGGTGGCCGGGTTGGAGCGGGGCGTGCGGCCGATCGGCGACTGATCGATGCGCACGACTTTGTCGATCTGCTCGGTCCCGGTGAGTTCATCGTGTGCGCCGGGCTCCTCGCGCGAGCCGTAAATTTGCTTGGCGAGCGAACGGTAGAGGATGTCGTTGATGAGGGTGCTTTTGCCGCTGCCGCTCACGCCTGTAACAACGGTCATCACGCCAAGAGGAATGCGCAGGTTAACATCCTGAAGATTGTGCTCGCGCGCCCCGGTGATGCTGAGCCACTTGCCGGTGAGCTTACGTGGCTGGACGCGTTGCAGCATGGTGGCGGCGCCGCTCAGATAACGGCCGGTGAGCGATGCGGGCGACGCCATAATCTGTTCGGGCGTGCCTTGGGCGACAACGAGGCCTCCCAAACGGCCCGCCCCCGGTCCAAGATCGAGAACAAAATCCGCATGGCGGATGGTTTCCTCGTCGTGTTCGACGACGAGAACCGTGTTGCCTAGGTCGCGAAGCTTTTCCAGGGCCTCGATGAGGCGATTGTTGTCGCGCTGATGCAGGCCGATGGAAGGCTCGTCGAGCACATAGAGGACGCCGCGCAGGCGCGAGCCGATCTGCGTGGCGAGACGGATGCGCTGCCCTTCGCCGCCGGAAAGCGTGGTGGCGTTGCGGTCGAGCGAAAGGTAGTTGAGGCCGACGGCGCAAAGGAATTCCAGGCGCTCGGCGATCTCGCGACGCAGGCGCTCGGCGACGAGAGCCTCGCGCTCGGTGAATCGCAGGTTGATGGCGGCCGAGAGCGCGCGATTGAGCGGGAGGGCGGTGAAGTCGGCGATGGAAAGGCCGCCGACCTTGACGGCCAGCGACTCCGGACGCAGGCGCTTGCCACGGCAAACCGGGCAGGGCACTGCGGACATGAAGCTCATCATGTATTCGCGATAGCTGTCGCTGCGCGCTTCGTCCACGTTGTCGCGCAGGTAGGCCAGGATGCCATGAAAGCCGGTACGCGGAGCCTCGCCTTTGGGAGGGCCATAAACCAAAATGTGCTGCTGTTTTGGAGGTAAATCTTCAAAGGGTACTTTAAGGTCGATCTTGTAGCGGGCGGCGGCAAGCTGCATGAGCTTGATGAGATATTGCGACGAGGAGCCGGGGCCGAGACCGCCGTCGAGCAAGGGCTTGGACCAGTCGGTGATCACCTTGGCGGGGTCGAAGTCGTAGAGCGAGCCTAGGCCGTGGCAGTTAGGGCAAGCGCCGAACGTGGAGTTGAAGGAAAAACTGCGCGGCTCGAGCTTGGGCACGTCAAGGCCGCAGTCGGGGCAGGCCATTGACGAGGAAAACAGTTGCTCATTGCCGTCATTGAAGGCGATCAGGGCCAAGCCATTGGCCAGTTGCAAGGCTTTGCTGACCGCTTGCTCGAGACGCTTCTCAGCGGAAGGTTTTCCGGCAGAAATCGTGGTTGGTCTAGCTCCCTCCCCGGTCCCCAAGTGCGAGGGACCGGGGGCACCGTCAGTATTCAGGAGCACGCGGTCGACGATGGCTTCAATGGTGTGATTCTTGCGGCGGTCCAACGCAAGGGGCTCAGAAAGGTCGCGAATTTCTCCGTCGATCCGGGCCCGAAATCCTTGTTGATCAAGCTGATCCAGCAAATCCTTAAATTCACCCTTGCGACCCCGCACAATGGGCGCCATCACGGTTACGCGCTCGCCTTTGCCCAGTTCCAGGATCCTTTGCACAATCTGCTCGGCGGTCTGGCGGGCGATGGGACGGCCGCAGTTGGGGCAGTGGGGCGTGCCCACTGAAGCGTAAAGCAGACGCAGGTAGTCGTAGATCTCGGTAATGGTTCCCACTGTCGAGCGGGGGCTGCGGCTGGTGGTCTTTTGCTCGATGGAAATGGCTGGACTCAAGCCCTCGATCGAGTCCACGTCGGGCCGCTCGATCTGGTCGAGAAACTGGCGCGCGTAAGCGGAGAGCGTCTCTACGTAACGACGCTGGCCCTCGGCGTAGATGGTGTCAAACGCGAGCGAGCTCTTGCCGGAACCGGAGAGACCGGTGACCACCGTGAGCGCGTTGCGGGGAATGCGCACGTTGATGTCGCGCAGGTTGTGCTGGCGCGCCCCCCGCACCGAGATGTGCGTAATAGTCAAGACGGCGGTTCTCCAGTTCCTGAGGGGTTCTTCAAATCGAGCAAAGCGGCGTTTTTAAGAGGAACACACAACTTAACGGCTGCGGCTTGGTTCTATACCAATGGGAGAACCGCAATGAGCTGAGCGTTGACGGCGGGTTCCGTTTTGAGACGCGAAGTACCAAAGGCACTAGGGGTATTCTATTTGGCAACAGAAAAGCGGGTCAACGCAGCTGGGAATCTGCGACAATCGCATAGACGCCTGTCAGGATTGCCGACACCCTCAGTCGACCGGAATTCGAAGACAGGCGGCGGGACGCGCACTTTGCGGCCGTAGCGCCACATTACGGAGAAGCGGTAGCAATGGCAAATTTGCTGGATTTGGCGATGTTGATTCTGGCATCATTGGGCGCGTTGGCATTTGGCATTCTGACCGCTTATGCGATTCTGCGCGTGGGTTTCGCGCTGATGCGCGCACCGCGCCGGCCAGCCCTCGTGAAAAGACAGCCCCAAGCGGCGCGGACCTCGTAAAACCTCTTTCAGCTCTCAGCCCTTCGCCGCGAGCCGGTGGCCGAATCCCTCTATTGCGGATTCTGTGGATTATTTGGCTGCTGTTGCTGCTGCTGTTGTTGCTGCATCTGCTCCTGGCGCTGCTGCATCAACTGCTGCTGCTGCTGCATTAGCTGCGGCGAGCGCGCCGGCACCGGCGGTGGCGGGATACTTCCCGGTATCTCAGGCTGCGCGTAGGGCCCGGTCGGCGGCGCTTCTGGCGCTGTCTGGTCCTGGTCGGCTTCTGGACTGCTTTGGCGGGACGGCTGCGCTGGGCCGGGGGGGCGGCCGCTCAGCACGATCCGTCGCGGTGTTCCCTGGCCGAGGTCGCCGACCAGGAGAATATTGTAGCCGGAGCCCTCGAGAAGCTCGGTGAGCACATCGCGGACAGGGCCGGGACCGTAGGTGCCAAAAACGCGCTCGTCCGCGCCCATGCCTTCCACCTTCGCGCCGGTCTTCAGCGAAATCTCTTTCAGAATCTGGTCCAGGCTGGAGTTGGAGGCTTGGATAAACAGGCCGTGGCTGTCCCAGACGATAGACGCCTCGGAAGGTTTCTTGTTGGCGGGCCAATTGGGAATGCAAGGCGCTGCTGGCGAAAGGACTGGGGCCGGTGAACCGTCGGGACAAGGGGCCGGAGCCGATTGCGCGACGGACGCGGGGACGGGAACTGATTGGACTGCAGGCTTTTGAGCTGAGGGCCTCTTGTGGGGATGCGCGGCCGGCTGCGCGGGTGCCGGAGCCGGGGGAGCGGGGGTTTGCGCGGCCAGTGCGAAGCCCAAAACGAATTGCGCCGCGAAAACTGCAGCAGATGCGGCGAGAAGTGCGGGCCGACGGCGTGCGGCGGCGCACGACCGGCGGCGCACAAGGGCGTGGAACCCGTTTCGCACTTTGGCGCGGTTCGGGGATTCCGGCTGCTGCGGTTCGACGGTTCGCATCGGAATCGTCTCCTTGCGGCAAAAGGCCGCGCGTTTGCGCCGCGATTCATCGCCGCTCACTGTACTAGACTAGCAGTGGCCGGGGGACGCTCATAGGGCTGTTGGGAAATGGGATTTTATGGGTCCGGCCGATAGACATTATCCCATCCTTTTCCGCAAAAACGCGGCAAAAGGATCGGGCACGGTCGCAGTAGGTTGGGGCTGGATTTGTGGGGCCGAGTTGATTGGGCCGGATTTATTGGGGTGGAGACGATGAAGTTTGGAATGCGCTTGCGGTGGACGATTCTGATGGCATTGGCGTTGCTGTTGACGCCGTGGGCGGGCTGGGCAGCGAGTTGCACCTCAGAGCCCCAACTCGGATCGCTCGACCGGGATGCGCTGTCCGCGATCGTCACCAAACTGGCAAACGCCGTGACGGCACAGGATGAATCCACTCTGCAGGCCGTACTGCTGCCGCAGGAAGCGGCGCAGTGGGATGGAATTCGTGCCACCGTGGAACAGGCGGCGCCGCTGCTGAAGGGCGGCCAGTTCCAGTTGCGCGACCTTTATGTGCTTGATGCGAGCGAGCAGACTGCGCCCATGGATACGCAGTTCTTCTGCTCCAATGCCTCGGGGTCGCTGACCGTGACCGTCAATATGAATGATTTGCCGCCCGGTCGTTATGCCGTGGTGCTCGCCGATGCCGCGGGAGCGCCGCTGGCGGGGCAGATCGGTCTGATTCTGGCGTGGGATGGCGCGGCGGTGGCATGGAAACTGGCGGGATTGACGATTCGGCCGGGCGTCTTCGAGGGGCATGACGGCGTGTGGTACTGGGTGCGCGGGCGGTCGCTGGCCAAGGCCGATCCGTGGAGCGCGTGGTACAGCTACGATGCGGCCCGCTACCTGCTGCTGCCAGTGGACTTTCTCTCCTCGCCCAACCTTGAAAAACTGCGTCAGGAGCAAGCACTCATCATGCCGTCGCCGCAAAACGCGTTTCCGTTGTCGTTGCCCGATGGCGATCGCACCTGGAAGATCGAAGCAGTGGGGTTCGATCCTACGCTGCGCGAGGCCGATCTGGGCGTGGTGTATCAGTCCACTGGCGTCACCGATCCGGCGGCGCTGCGCACGGAGGCAACTGCGGTGTTGAGCGCGTTCCTGAAGACGCAGCCGGGAATCCGCGCCAATTTTCATGGGCTGTGGGCCTATGCGGAAAAGGATGGCAAGCGCTCGCCGGTGATGGAACTGCCGATGGGACAGATTCCATAGGGAGCGAAGGAGCAAGGGAACCAGGAAAACGGCCGAGCACGTCGGCAAGTCAGCGCCAGGCAAGCCGAACGCCCCGGAAAGGTGAAGAACGATGTTCAAGAAAATTGCCGTAGCATACGATGGCTCTCGCGAGGCTGGCCGCGCGCTGACCGTCGCGATTCAGCTTGCGAAGAGTTTCGGTGTCGAGCTGCGGACCATCACCGTGATGGAAAGGCTTCCGGCATACGCCGCGTTCGCGACCAGCGCCGATCCCTCCATGCTCACCACCCTCGAACAGGATCGCGCGAAATTCTACGAACAGCTCCTGGCGTCGGCACAGGAGCTGGCATCTCGCGAAGGCGTGCGGCTTGCAACTCACCTGGCCGACGGAGAAGCGGTGGACGGCATCGTCGATTACGTCTGCGCGCAAAAAATCGATCTGCTGGTCATCGGACTGCATCGTCGCCACGATCGCATCTCCCGAATCTGGAGCACGGTTTACACGATTGCTCAAAATGTTTCGTGCAGCGTGTTTGGCGTGCATTGAGGAAAGGCGACCGACAGTGTCCGCAATCATTGATCTACGTTCTGACACCGTAACCCGTCCCACGCCGGAGATGCGTGCCGCCATGGCGGCTGCGGAGGTGGGCGACGATGTGTACGGAGAAGATCCGACCGTGAACCTGCTGGAGCGGCGCGCGGCCGAAGTATTCGGACGCGAGGCGGCGCTGTTTGTGCCCACGGGCACCATGGGCAACCAGATTGCGATCCGTTTGCTGACGCAACCGGGGCAGGAAGTGATTGCCGAGTCGCGCGCCCACATTCTCGATTTTGAGATGGCGACGACCGCGGTTTTTTCCGGCTGCCTGATTCGCGCCGTGCCCGCCGAGGGCGGCATTCTCACGTGGAAACACATTGAATCCGCCATCACTCCGGTGGGGCCGTTCCGCGCACCGACCGGGCTGATCGAGATTGAGAACACGGCGAATTTAGCCGGTGGGCGCTGCACGCGCCTCGAAGTTTTGGAACAAATCTGGGAGGGCGCGAAAGATCGCAAGCTCCCGCTGCACCTGGACGGAGCGCGCATCTTCAATGCTGCCGTCGCGCTCGGCGTGGATGTGCGAACGCTGACGCGCGGCTTCGACACCGTGATGTTCTGCCTGTCGAAAGGGCTGGGCGCCCCGGTCGGTTCCATGCTTGTGGGTTCAGCGGAACGCATGGCGCGGGCGCGCATTCTGCGCAAGTGCTTAGGCGGCGGCATGCGGCAGGTGGGTGTGCTGGCCGCGGCTGGGCTGATCGCTCTCGAAGACGGGCCGAAGCATCTGCACGAAGATCATGCCAACGCGCGGCTGCTGGCCGAGGCGCTATCGCATACCGAGGGCGTGGCGATCGATTTGGCGTCGGTCGAGACCAACATCGTCGTCTTCCGATTGGAGTCAGGGAAGGGCGCGGCCGATCTTGCGGCGCGGCTGAAGGCCCGCGGCGTATTGGCCGGTGCTTTCGGACCGGATGCCATCCGCCTCGTGACGCATCGCGACGTGAGCCGCAACGACTGCATCGACGCCGCCGAAGCGCTGAGCGAAGAGATTGAAGCGCAGATGGAAACGGCCGGCTTGAGGTAAGCAAGGCCAAGGCTTTGACCCCTACCTCGACGACAAGAACGCGCCCCGCCGAAAACCATAGACAACCGTACCCTTAGCTGTGTTATACCCCGGTAAAGGACAAAGGGTCGGCACCCTCCTGAGGGAAAGAGTGTAAGCCATTGGAGGTCGAAAGGTGATCGCAAAGCGATTCGCAACTATAAGTGTGACTGTTGCGCTGTTGATTACCTGCGCGATGCAGGCGAAAGGCGCGGACACCATCTCCGTCGTGTCGGGTACATACGGCGGCAACTGCAAGGCGCCAGTCGGCAACAAAACCAGCTTTCTGGCCAAGGCTTGCAACGGGCAGACAGAATGCAATTACAAGGTCGACGTTTCCACCATCGGCGATCCGGCCGTAGGATGCCGCAAGGACTATGTGGCCAAATGGCGCTGCGGCAGTTCGGCCGCCATCCATTCCGCAACTGCTGCCCCGGAAGCAGGCTACGGCTCCATTGTGAAGCTCGCTTGCGCCGCCACTTCGAGCAGCCCTGCAATTACCGGTGCGATTCTCTTGCAACAGGTGTTGCAGGTCAGTGCCAAGGCCAACATCTTTGCGGCCGGTCACGCCAAGCCGGAAGATCCGGGCGGCGGCGGTGCTGGTGTGATGCCGCCATTTGTCAAATTTCCGGCCGGACCAGGCAAGATCCTTACCTTCACAACGGTTAGCGGCCAGGTTTCATGCTGTGGCGGCGGCAGCACCTTCAACGGCCCTGACGGCGGCACCAGCTACCAGACCTCCGTCCTTCCCTACAAAGGAATATCGGGAATCACGGATACAAAGAGGAGCATGTTCCTCGTTGGAGTGTTTGTGTCCGATACCGAGCCAAAGGATCCGGCGCCAAAGGCGCTTAACGTTACCGGCACCGAAGGCCTGGCGTCGTTTTCGCCGCTGCTGCAGCAGCTTTTCTTCATCGGCGATGGCCTGACAGGCACAGGGACCGGATCGGCACAACAATTCCATGTCCCGGCAAATGCTACGCGGCTCTTTCTGGGATTCGTTGACGCTTCCAGCTTTGGCGGCAATCATGGCTACTACGACGATAATGTTGGCGAGCTGACCGTTGCGCTCGAGGTGCGCAATGGCTCGATAACCTCAGGAGGGAGTCCGGTGAGCGGCACAGCCCCGTCTTCCTCGGGTGGCCCGGCGCCGGGGGCACCCTCCACGGGACCGCCAGCAGGATTCAAGCCATGCGCCAGAAATTCCGGCGGATCGGGGGGCACCTGGCCATGCACCGGCCCGGCCGGGACTGTTGTCTACCTGGTTCTCAATGGTCCACTGCCCAGCGCGCCCGTCACCATGTTCTTTACCCGCGACATGGCGTACAGCACGGCCGGTAGCGTATCGACACCTCTGATGGGTTCGGGGCTGGACTACGATGCCAGCGCACCCGCCGCCCTGTGCATGGGCAACGCGCCTCACACCTACTGGGTGGGATTCATCGATACGGCAGGCAAGATCTATCCGGACCAGGGCCAGTTCACAATCACCGGGTGCCCCTGAGCAGCCGAGTGATCCGGGTGGATTGATCCGGCGCTTCGTGAGGCGAAGCGCCGGTCGATTCTTGTGCGCGCCCTCCGCGAATTCTTCTCACAGATCGTAGTGGAGGAAGAACTCGTAGGGTACGGGACGCAGGTTAACCGGAGCCAGTTCGCGCTCGCGCTTTTAGCTGATCCAGGTGTCGATCAAGTCCTTGGTAAACACGCTGCCCTCAAGCAGAAAGGCCCAATCTCCCGTCTGGGAGATTGGGCCCCAAGGAACGACTGGAAACGTCTAGAACAGATTCCACAACGACTGGTTGTAGACCGAGTGATGGAACTGGACTTCGGAGCCCTTGACAATGCTTCCGAGGTCGTGCGGCGAACGGTTGGCAGCGGCCTGTTTCAGATCGGCATAGCGTCCCTGCACGTCAGCGCCGAGAACCTTGCCGATCCACTTCGATGCGGTGAAGTCATCGATGGCCTTTTGGATATTGTCGGGCAAATACCGGCCGCCGGCCCGCAGATCCTTGGCCTTGGAAATGTCGCCGTCAAGGCCGGTCTTGAAGATGCCATAGAGGGACAGGTAGGGGTTGGCGTCCGGCGCTACCGCGCGTACTTCAGTGCGCATGGAGCGATGGTTGCCGATGGGCACGCGGACCATGGCGCCACGGTCAACGGCGGAGGCGCGAATCTGGTTGGGCGCTTCAAAATGCGGATCGAGACGACGATACGCGTTCACGCTTGAATTGAAAATCAGGCAAAGATCCAGGGCGTGGGTCAAGATGCGATCCAGGAAGTCCCAACCGAATTTCGACAACTGCTCCTCGCCTTTTTCGTCCCAGAAGAGGTTGGTCTTGCCTTTGGAAACCGAGACGTTGGTGTGCATGCCGCTGCCGTTGACGCCGACGATCGGCTTGGGCAGGAAGCAGGCCGTGTAGCCCATGTTGTTGGCAATCTGGCGGCACAGCAGCTTATAGAGCTGAATCTGGTCGGCCGCGGCTACGACTTCGGCATAGCTGAAGTTGATCTCAAACTGGCTGGGCGCCACTTCCGGGTGATCCTTTTCGTTCTGGAAGCCCATGGCGCGCTGCACTTCGGCTGCAGTGTCGATGAACTGGCGCAGGGGATCGAGCGGCAGAACGTGATAGTAGCCGCCGGTGTTGATAAATTCGAATTTGCCCGTCTCATGGTAGCGCTGCTCAGCGTCTTTTCCGGCAAAGAGGAAGCCCTCAATCTCAGCAGACGCGTTCAGCGTGTAGCCCTTTTCCTTGTTGAGCTTTTCAGAGTAGTTCTTCAACACGCCGCGCAAGTCGCCCGAGTAAGGGCTGCCGTCTTTATCGATGACATTGCCGAAGACCAGCACTTTGCCGTTGCCGAAAACATCGGCCGGCACCCAGTAGAAAGCGCTCCAGTCGATGCCCAGGCGTAGGTCGCTTTCCTTCTGCGCCGTGAAGCCGCGGATCGACGAGCCGTCGAAAGTCAGGTTTTCGTAGGAGCCCAACAGAAACTTCTTGTCGTAGTCAAGCAGATGCAGGCGCCCCTCGAGATCGGAGAACAGCACCGTGACGGCCTTGATGCGCTTTTCGTCGGTAAGATATTTCAGGCGTTTTTCGCGAACTTCGCCGGCGGCCGTGCGCTTGGTGCGGTCAGCCTTGGCTTGCAGGTTAAGCGTCTCCAGTTCCTCGTAGGAGAGAGCTAGAAAATTCCGATACTCGGTGGACATGAATCTCCTTTCATTGGGCGCGAAGCAATTCTCAGGCACTCCCGGAAATCCTAGAACCTCGGGCATAAGGATTCCGTGAAGATTCTAGGTCAAGCCGAAGCCAAGAGTCCTCAGCGGCTACGGGCTATCAGGAGCATTAGCAACAGTATAACAACAGGTATGAGGGCCAAACCGCCGTAGTAAAGGATTTTGCGGGCCAGCGGAGACTTGCGAGTCTGCCAGTCGCGTATTTCGGCACGGTCCTCGACGCCGACCTCCTCGGGGTGTTCCAGATCGTGGAGAAACTCCTCGGCCCGGGCGTAGCGATTTTTGGGGTCGCGCTCCAGAGCGCGGTAGAGGATCTCCTGCATCTGCGCAGAGACGGACGGGTCTGCCACCTGCGGCGGCGTCGGGTGGTTCAGCAGGCGGTCGTTCATGGCGGCCAGCGGCGTGGGCCCATGGAATGGCAATTTGCCGGTAAGCATCTCGTAGAGGATTACGCCCATGGAATAGATGTCGCTGCGTCCGTCGCCGCGCTTGCCCTTCACCTGTTCGGGAGAGATGTAATCCGGCGTGCCCAGCGCGGTGGTGAAGTTGGCGTAGGTGAGCCGCCGTGAGGAAGAATCGCCGGCGATGCCGAAGTCGATGAGCTTGATGTTGTCGTTCTCGTCGACCAGGATGTTTTCCGGTTTCAGGTCGCGATGCACCACGCCGTTAGCGTGGATGTAGGCCAAAGCCTTGAGCACGCCCTCGGCAATGTGGACGGCGCGGTCCTTAGAGAGCCGGCCCTCGTCGAGAATGCGGCGCAACAGACGGCCCTCGCACCACTCCATGACCATGTATATGCGGGAGCGTTTTTCGCCGCCAAACACACGCATGACATTGGGGTGGTCGAGGCGCGCACCGATGGCGGCCTCGCGCTGGAAGCGATCGGAAAAAAGCGGATCGGCTTCCATGTCGGGATGGGGAATCTTCAGGGCAACGGTGCGATCGTCGCGCAGGTCGGTGGCGCGGTAGATGGTAGCCATGCCGCTGCGCGCAACCACGGCATCGATGCGGTAGGAATCAATGTGGGCGCCGGGCTCCAGGGCATCGTAAAAACTCATTCGCCGGTTGTGCTCCGATCGAGGTAGCTTTTTCTACTGTACCGGGAAAAAACTGGGGTGAACTAAGGAATTCGTAAGAAGGCAGAAGCCAAGGGAGCGAGGGGCCCAGCAGATTTTCGTTTTGCGAGGAAATTCGAACACATCCAGGCTGCTTCGCCGACTTGCACGTTCGCTGAGCTGTGGTTTTGACGCCTTGTTCCCTCGGTCCCTTGTTCCCTTGGTCCCTGCCTTTCTCATACTGGCAGCCGATAGGGCCGTCCGCGATACATGCCCACCTGCTCCACCGAGCGGACGCGAATGACCTGCGCAGTGGTGTTGTCGCCGCCGTCGATTTCGACTGCGCGGGCCACGAGCTCGCGGGCGATCTGCGCGGCGTCCTTCTTTTGCGAAGCAATGGAGGCGATTTCCGCTTCGCGCAACTCGTCGTGCAGGCCGTCGGTTGAGAGCACGAGCACGTCGCCCGGCTGCAGGGTGATGGCTGTGGTGTCTGCTGAGACGAACATCTCCGGCCCCACGGAGCGAATCAGCACATGACGCGCATCGGATGCCGCGATCTCATCGGCGGAGATCAGCCCCATCCTGCGCTGCTCGCTGACCAGCGTATGGTCCTGCGTGACCTGCCGCGCCTGGCCGTTGCGCACCAGGTAGCAGCGCGAATCGCCGACGTGCGAAATTACGGCCTGGTCGTAGCGCAGGGCGCAGGCCACAATCGTGGTGGCCATCCTGTGGCCGTTGTGCTTCGAGTTGACCGTGCAATCGTGTACGGCCACATTAGCGCGCTGGATCAGTCGCGGCAGAAGACTGATGAGCATGGATCCGGGTTGCGCCTTGCCGAACTCTTCGGTGAGCACAGAGACCGCAGTTGACGAGGCGACCTCGCCCAGATCCAGGCCGCCGACTCCATCGGCAACCACAAAAAGATATCCGTGAGAACGCGTCTGCTGGCGCGATGCAGGGACAAACGACCCCATGGCGTCCTCGTTATTGGTGCGGACTTTGCCAAAGTCGCTTGCCTGGCCGAACTGTACATCTAACATGTGTGCCGCCGTGTGAAGCATCCAGCGATGCTGCAACGGGAATGCTTCCGTTCAGGGGAATGGAGAGTCGAGCTTAAAAACGGCAATTGGGCGAACCCCCCTCTCCAGCCTCTTGGTTTGAGGCCGGAGAGGAGATCCACCCAGGATCTGAATCCAGGTTAACGTTCGGACAACGAAACTTGCTGCTTTGAAGTCAATA
>Ga0074046_10000875_pt1 | contig 27895 bp, 23 predicted proteins | sample BogForMeECP23OM3_FD_94441 | JGI IMG/M metagenome (GOLD analysis project Ga0074046, IMG submission 94441) | Bog forest soil microbial communities from Calvert Island, British Columbia, Canada - Bog Forest MetaG ECP23OM3 | ecosystem: Environmental > Terrestrial > Soil > Wetlands ...
ACGAGTCTTGGGATCTGATAAAACCGAAATTCGTGACTTCGAACGGCGATTCATATATGACGAATTACTACCTGGATCCGATCACGTTGTATTTGAATGTGGTGCCGCAAGGGAGCACGCCCCCGGAAAGTGTAAAACACGACCCAAGACAGTTCTTGCTGGCATTTTCGCTCAGTTCTGCGAACCCGCACGGTTATTATTTGTTTGGTTTTGGTTCGAGCAGTGAATCGTTGCAATTGAATAATCCGGCAGGACCATACACGCCGAATTCCGGAACGATCGCGGTCGACGCGGAAGATACCACCACCTGGTCTAGTGCTTACACGCTGAACGACAATTGGTCGATCGTGTCTGCGCCGGCTGACTCGCAGGCCTATACATTTCGTCGTGTTCTCTTTTAGCTTTGCCGCGGCTGAAAAGTAGATTTTTTCTTGACCGACAAGATCGTTCCCGCACGGATACCCCTGTTGTGCTAGAAATGACAAATGGGGATCAGGTTGTCGCTAAATTCTGCAAACAATAACAGCGACGAGAGCTTCAGGGTGTGTTGCTCCTGCACCGCCAGGATTTGTCATCAGACCGAACCCAGCCTGACTAGAGAGAGATTCCTCAGATGCGAGCTATCTTACAGGATGTGCGAAACGGTGAAGTAAGCACCTATGATGTCCCACCACCCGAGTTGCGTCCGGGTGGCATCTTGGTCCGAACCGCGTTTTCGACGATCAGTTCAGGGACTGAACGGGCGACGGTCGAGACCTCTGGGAAGTCGCTGTTCGGTAAAGCGCTGGCTCGTCCCGACCTGGCAAAACAGGTGCTCGCCTTTGCCAGTACCAACGGAATCAAAGCGGCCTACGAGAAGGTCAGGATGCGTCTCGACACCCTGTCGCCGTTGGGCTACAGCTGCTCGGGAGTAGTAATTGGAGTAGGGGAAGGGGTCACTGATTTTCAAAACGGCGACCGCGTGGCTTGTGCGGGAGGAGGCTATGCAAACCACTGTGAAGTGAATTGGGTCCCGCGAAACCTGGCAGTCCGAGTGCCTGAATCAGTCGCACTGGATGCGGCCTCTCTCACAACCATCGGTGCTGTCGCCATGCAGGGCTTGCGGCAATCGGAGGTGAAATTCGGAGAGACTGTGGCCGTAATCGGTACGGGCTTGGTGGGTTTGCTCACGATTCAGTTGGCCAGAGCTGCTGGGTGCCGTGTCATCGCCATCGATCGGGATCCAAACCGGGTGCAGAAGGCGGGATCCATGGGTGCGCACCTGGCGCTGGCTACTTCGGATCCGCATCTCCAGATTGCGGTCCACGACTTTTCCCGATATGGCGCGGATGCTGCAATCGTAACTGCTGCCGCGCCCTCTGCGGAACCGATGGAACTTGCCGCCCAGATTCTCGGGGACCGGGGTCGCATTGTTGTTGTTGGCAGCGTGGGTATGGGTGTTTCCCGTCCCAACCTGTACAACAAGGAACTTACGATTTTGATGTCCCGCTCCTACGGTCCTGGCCGCTATGATCCGCGCTACGAAGAGGGGGGCAACGACTATCCGGTCGGGTACGTACGCTGGACCGAGCGCCGGAATATGGAAGCTTTCCTTGATTGTCTCGCTTTGCGGTCGATCGACGTCACGCCTCTTCTAGAACGACGCTATTCAATCGACGAAGGCAGACAAGCCTACGAAGTGTTGAAGTCTTACGACGCTTACACGGTTATCCTCGAGTATCCCAACGGCTCTGAGGCCGTGGAGCGAGCCGCTTCCGAAGTGCTGACCCTCAGGCCCCGGCTGTCGGAGCGCTTGCAGGTAGGATGCATTGGCGCAGGAGGGTTTGCGCGCAGCTACATCTTGCCCAATCTCAAATCTGCGGATCGTGTCTCCCTCCAGGCGGTTGCCACTGCATCGGGGGTTACAGCGGAGTCCGCGCGCAGGAGCTTCGGTTTTGCTCGCACCGAGACTCCTTCGGAACTGCTCTCTGACTCGCAGTTGGATGCGGTCTTCATCGCCTCGCGACATTCGAGCCACGCGGCCTATGTGTGTGAGGCCTTGCGGCACGCCAAAATGGTCTTCGTAGAAAAACCGCTCGCCGTGGACCGACAGCAACTCCAGTCCGTCCGTCAGGCCTACCGGGAAGCCACTGACAAGCAGAGCTCGCCTTTTCTGATGATCGGCTTCAACCGCAGGTTCGCTCCGGCCACAGAAAAGATCCGTGGGTTCTTCGCTCATCGGCAAGAACCCATGGTGATTCACGTGCGTGTCAATGCAGGGTTCCTCCCACTCAGCCATTGGACCCAGCAAGCTGTTGAAGGCGGACGAATCATCGGAGAATTCTGCCATTTCGTCGATTGGGCACGCCACATGGTGGGATTCCCCATTCGCACGGTTTCGGCAATCGCCCTTCCTGATGGCAGTCGTTACAACCGTGACAATGTTTCGGCGATGATTACCTTTGCCGATGGCTCCATTGCCAACTTGATGTATCTTGCCAACGGCGACCCTGCTGTTCCCAAAGAGCATTATGAGGTTTTCTGTGAAGGTGCGATTGCCCGTCTGGAGGATTTCGAACTCCTGGAAATGGTTCGCAGCGGTAAAAGCAAGCGAATCAAGTCTACCCGCGACAAAGGACATCGCCGTGAACTGCAGTTGACATTAGAAGCGATGCTGTCGAGCGCGGAAGCGCCCATTCCCTTTGCGGAAATCACAGAAGTTACGGAAACTACCTTTGCAATCGCCGACGCCATCGCCACGGCACAGCCGGTCTCCATCAGCCAGGATGAGTCTTCTCCAGCGCTGGCTACTAGGTAGCAGATTGAGTAAAACTGCGCATCAAGCTTGAAAGCACCTATTCTCAGTCTTTATTTCGTGAGCAAAACTCGCTAAGCACGAGCTAAGTCCAATGTGTGGCATTTGCGGAACAGCAGGATTTACCGATAGGTCACTGCTCGAGGAGATGACCAGTATCATTTCCCACCGTGGGCCCGACGACGCAGGTATTTACATTTCCTCTGCCGCACAAATCGGGCTGGGGAACCGCCGACTTAGCATCATTGATTTGTCTCCCGCGGGCCACATGCCCATGTGCAACGAAGATGGCCGAATTTGGCTGACATACAACGGCGAGATCTACAACTTTCGCGACCTTCGGCGCGATCTGGAGGGGCGCGGTCATCATTTCAAGTCAAATACAGATTCAGAGGTATTGATTCACGGCTACGAGCAGTGGGGGCTGGATATGCTGGCTCGCCTGAATGGCATGTTTGCTTTCGCCCTTCTCGATCTGCGGCAAAGCAACCGTTCTCCTACCCTTCTCCTGGCGCGCGACCGGTTTGGCATCAAGCCCCTTTACTACACCCAGGTCAAGGAGCGGCTACTCTTTGCCTCAGAGATAAAGGCGTTGTTGCTGTGTCAAGACGTCCGGCGAAAGATGAACCTGGAATCGCTGCATCGCTACATGGCGCTGCGTTGGGTTCCTGGCCCTGAGACGATGCTCGAAGGTGTGTACAAGCTGCCACCGGCTCACTACCTCCTATGGGAGGATGGCCGAATCTCGAGCGCGAGCTATTGGGAGATCCGATACGAAGTGGACGATCACCGGAGCGCAGCGGATCTGGCAGAGGAACTGCGCACCATCCTCGCGAGCGCCGTAGACCGCCACATGATCAGTGATGTCCCACTGGGTGTCTTCCTTAGCGGGGGAATCGATTCCAGCACTATCCTGGCGCTGGCTTCGGAGAAGACGCGGCAGCCGGTAAGCGCCTATACAATCGCGTTCCGGCCGGAGGACGGACGGCTAGAACAATCCAGCGATGATCCGAAATATTCGCGATTGGCGGCACGCCACTTCGGCGCGGATTACCACGAGATTGTCGTCCAACCTGCTGTGGCTGACTTGCTTCCGCAGCTGGTGTGGCACATGGATGAACCCGTAGCCGACGCGGCCGCCATTTCGACATACCTGATCTGCCATGCAGCTCGTCCCGAACTGAAGGTGTTGTTAAGCGGGCAAGGTGGCGACGAGATCTTCGCCGGCTATCGCGTTTATCTCAGTCAGCGGCTGAGCGCACCGTTAGCCAAGTTACCGCTGTGGGTCCGTGAGGGTCCGATCCGGGGTGCACTAGGGCTGTTGCCACGTCTCTCAGAAAAGCGCCTGGGCGTGCATCCCGGCCTTCTGTTGGCAGCACACCGGTTCCTGGACAAGTTGCTCCGCACGGCTTCACTCTCGGAGGAAGAGCGGTACTTTCTGATGCACGCTTATCAGACCGACCTGGAGCTTTCGGATTTTTATTCGCCGGAGCTCAGTGCCATTCTGGCTGGGTCCACGGCTGCTGCAAGACACCTTGCCCATTTTGGCGCGATCGACCACGGCGATGCGTTGACGCGTATGCTTTACGTCGATCTGAAAACCTTCCTGCCCGACCTTAACCTCACTTATTCGGACAAGATGAGCTCAGCTGTTTCAGTCGAGGTACGTGTTCCGTTCCTGGACAACGAGGTCGTCGACTTCGGAGCGCGACTCCATCCAAGCCTAAAGCTTCGACGTTTGACTTCAAAATACATCCTGAAAAGAGCGATGAAAGGCGTGCTTCCACCAGAGATCATTTCTCGACGCAAAGCCGGGTTTGGTGCCCCGCTCCGGAACTGGTTGCGTGGGGACTTGAGACCGATGGTGGAAGAACTGCTTTCTGATCATTCGGTGAAAAGCCGGGGTTATTTCGATCCAGCCGCGGTCCGGCAAATGGTGGAAGAGAATCGGAGGGGAATTGCGGACCACTCCTCCAGGATCTGGATTCTCCTGACCCTTGAACTCTGGTGCCGGTCTTTTCTCGATCGAGAACCTGGTCTGGAGAAACCCTACGAGCGGGGCAGGCACAGCGTCATCATGTCTCCGACGGCCGCCGCCAGCGCGAGCTAGACATGCGACAGGTAACGTTCAGCCCCACCGTCGCGGCCGGCGCTGAGGAACGCTTTCAATTCCGCAGCGTGGCCCCATACATCCCAAGGAGCTCTTCACAACTACCCGTGTCTGTTTCCACTTGCAAGAATCACTTCGAAGCCGACGTCAAGCCGATCTCGATTGACCCCGAGTGGTTCCGGGCCGTCGAGCAGAGCTTGAAGCGCGTCGATACTTGGCTGCAGGACCATGATTATGCGGCTTATGATCCGTTCGATGGGCTGTCCAGCTTCCTTCGGCCACTTACGTTAGAGCGAAAACTACTCCGACAGATACTGCTGCAAGGAGTCAAACGCACGCCTTTCAACCTTCGGCCATTGGTCGGTATAGGGCGGCTACGCAGCACTAAAGGGATGGGGTTCCTGGCCCGCGGCTATCTGCGCTGGGGTATTCTCGATCGGCGCCGTCAGAAGCAGGCGAAGACTTGTCTCGACTGGCTGCAAGAACACACGACCAGAGGCTTTTCAGGCGCCTGCTGGGGCAACGCCTTTGACTACCAGTCGCGACTCTTTTATCTGCCGGCTGGTCAACCGACCGTAGTGTGGAGTGCGCTGATTGGTCATGCCTTCGTCGATGCGTTCGAAGCAGGCATGGGTCGGTCATACCTCGCAACCGCCCGCTCGACCAGCGAGTTCATTTTGCGCGATCTACCGCGGCATCGCGACGACCAAGGCATCTGTATCAGCTACATCCCAGCCGATACCGTGCCGGTTCATAACGCCAATGCACTGGCCGCCGGCCTGCTGTCGCGCGTTTATCGCCACACAGGGGAGCCGGAACTCCGGCACCAGGCGGAGAAAGCCCTTGCTTACACCGTAGGACATCAGAATCCCGATGGCTCCTGGTGCTACGGTGTCGCTATGAACCTACATTGGATCGACAACTGGCATACCGGATACGTTCTGGACAGCCTTCTAGATCACTATCAAGCAACAGGAGAAAGCCGGTTCATGGCAGCCTGGCGCCGCGGCCTGGCCTTTTACCTTGAGAACTTTTTCGTTTCAGACGGTTGTCCCAAGTACTATCCGGATTCCGTTTATCCCGTCGACATTCAGTGTGCCGCCCAAAGTATTGAGACACTCTGTCGATTTGCAGACGTGCAACCGTCTTGTCTCCCTCTCGCGAAGGATGTTGCTTTATGGACTATTTGCCATATGCAGGACAAGGCCGGCTACTTTTACTACCAGCGCCACCGCATGCTCCTGAACCGAACTCCGTGTCTGCATTGGGGACAGGCTACCATGCTGAGCGCACTTAGCTTGCTGTTAAACAGACTCTCAGGGGAGGGCCAGAAAGCGTGAAGCCCTATCGGGTTGTCATGATCGGGGAGAATCTCCCGTTTCCTGCGGATCGCCGCATCCGTCACGAAGCATGCGCACTCCACAGTTTCGGATATGAGGTATACGTCATAACTCCCAAGGGACGGAACGAGCACCAGGCTGGATTCGAACTGTACAGGGGGATCCATCTCTACCGGTATCGGCAATTCTGGCAGGGCACGGGTCCCTTTACCTATATCCTCGAGTACGGATGGGCCTTGATCTGCACATTCTCGCTCGTGCTCCGAATCTGGCTACGCCATGGGTTCGACGTCATCCATCTTGCGAATCCGCCGGACCTTTTGTTTCTGGTTGCATTGCCTTTCAAAGCGCTCGGCAAGAAACTCATATTTGATCATCACGATCTTTCGCCCGAGACCTACGAGGCGAAGTTCGGTCGCCGTGACTTGCTTTACCGCGTACTCCTCATCTTGGAGCGACTCTCCTATGCCACTTCGGATCTCATCATTACCGTGAATCAGTCTTTCGTCGACATCGCGAAAGAACGCGGCAGCGTTCCATCAGAGAGACTGTTCATCGTGCGAAATGGCCCTGACTTGAGGTACTTCTCGCGTGTGCCTGCTTCCCCGCAGCTGAAGCAGGGGCTCCGCTATATGGTGGCTTATGTGGGTTTCATGGGTAGCCAGGATGGCGTGGACCGGTTGGTACAGGCGGCAGTGGAACTGCTGCGTATCCGCGGTCGCAAGGACGTCCTATTTGTGATCATTGGCAAAGGGGATTGCTGGCAAGATCTTCGAGCGCTAACGGAAGCTTGTGGCGTGAGCGACATAGTTCTGTTCCCCGGCCGCGTCACAGATGAAGAACTTCGTGCCTATCTCTCGACCGCTGATCTCTGCGCCGCTCCCGACCCTCCTTCCCGGGTAAACCGCATCTCCACGATGAACAAAATCATGGAATATATGGTCTGCGGCAGCCCCATCGTCTCCTTCGATTTGATTGAGACGCGTTATTCCGCACAAGATGCAGCGGTGTATGTGGCAGAAGATGATCCAGAACAGTTTGCTGCTGCTATCCACTCCCTACTCGAAGACCCGGAACGCCGCGCCTGGATGGGAGCCGCAGGGCTTCGTCGGGCGACTACCGAGTTGCACTGGGGCCGATCTGAAGAGAAGTTGCTCCAGGCGTATGGTTTCCTCGGAGCTCCAGTTCCAGAGAGGGACACACGTCCGACCCTTGATCGGCCCGAGCAGGCTCTGGCGCGTGAAAGGGTGGTTTGACAAGTTGCAAAAATACACGAAGAGAGAAGAGCCATAATGACGATTACCGTAATCCCCCAGCCGTCTCGAATATCGCTAGTTGACTTACGAGCTCAACATGAACTCCTCAGGCCGATGCTGGAGGCTGCAATCTCTACAGTGATCAGTTCGAATTGCTTCGTCGAAGGCGAGCCGATGGAGCGATTTGAGCGCGAGTTTGCCGACTACTGCGGCGTGCCACATGCAATAGCGGTCGATTCAGGCACTGCTGCACTGCAATTGGTGCTCCTCTCATTGGGCATCGGATCTGGGGACGAAGTGATTGTCCCAGCGAATACCTTCATCGCCACGGGTGCAGCGGTGGCCCAGGTCGGTGCGACGCCGGTGTTCATCGACTCGGATCCGAATACTTGGCTCATAGGCGCCAATGAAGTAAGCCGGGCCATTACGACGAGTACTCGAGCAATCCTTGGAGTGCACCTGTACGGGAACATGCTGCCGATGCACGATCTTGTGGGAGTCGCTGCAGGAATGTCCATCATCGAGGATGCAGCCCAAGCACATGGCGGCGCGTTGGACGGCAAAAGAGCCGGGTCGTTTGGAATAGCTGGATGTTTCAGTTTCTATCCCGCCAAGAATCTCGGTGCGTTGGGCGATGGCGGAGCGATCACTTTGGCCGATCCCGAACTTGCAGCTAGGCTGCGGCGCTTGCGTAATCATGGGCGGAAGACCAAGTATGAACACGCCGAGATTGGATTCAACTATCGCATGGATACCATCCAAGCCGCCGTGCTCCGAGTAAAGCTCGAGTACCTTGAGAAGTGGAACCAGAGGCGCCGCCAGCTTGCCGCGGCTTACAGGGAAAACCTACGGGGCTTGCCTCTACATATGCCCGAATATGTGCCTGGCTCGGAGCCGGTGCATCATCTGTTTCCGGTCTGCTGCTCAGAGCGCGATCGATTTGCTGCTTCCTTGGCCGAGCGCGGCGTCGAGACAGGGATCCATTATCCCGTTCCACTCCACCTTCAACCAGCATTCAAGCACCTCGGCTACAAAACGGGACAGCTTCCAGTTGCGGAGCGCATTGCTTCCCAGACTCTTTCGCTGCCGATTTATCCAGAAATGTCAATGCAACAGTTGGAGTATGTCTGCGATGCGGCTCACGATTTCTTCCATGGCAGAGGCTGAGGCATCCGCCAGCTCGATCTCCGTTTCAGCCCGCACGCGTGTATACGAGGTATGCAAGCGGTTGCTTGACATAGTCGCGAGTACGGTAGTGATCTTTGGTCTCGCGCCACTCTGGCTGTTGTTGGCGCTGTTGATCAAGATGGGTTCTCCCGGCCCAGTATTCTTCACGACAGAGGTGGTTGGGTGGCGGGGGCGCATCTTCCGGCTCTTCAAGTTCCGGAGCATGGTCGTGGGTGCACAAAGCGCCGCGCATCGGGAAGACGTGCGCAGGAACTTCTTGGACAAAAAGCCTGCCGATTATGATGCCATCGGTCGCCCGATCTTTAAGACGTCGGCTGTCGACCCTTGCCAAATTACCGGTGTCGGGCGCTGGTTGCGGCGGTTCAGCCTGGATGAGGTACCTCAGTTCTGGAATGTGTTACAAGGGAACATGAGCATTGTCGGCCCGCGTCCAGCGCTTCCTTATGAGGCCGAGCTCTATGGGTCTGCGGAATGGGATCGCTTCGCAGTGCGCCCAGGCATAACGGGTCTTTACCAAGTCACGCATCGGAACCGAATTCCTATCGAGGAGATGATCCGGATCGACCTAGAATACATCCGCCGTCGTTCTTTTTCGCTGGATCTCCTCATCATGCTGAAAACGCCGATCGCCATGTTGAAAGGCATGTAGTTGTCAAAACGTAGATTTACTGAGCCGGATCAGTGATTGCTGGGTCAGATCCGGAGCGAGCGACCTCGGAGACATTGCGTGCTCTGTGAGGTGAAAGGGGCCAACTGATTCGCCCTGGCATTATCGGTTGCGGTTACTGGCGACCTAAGGTTGCGAGACCCAGATCTGGGATGACAACGTTTCGCTTGGCCGCCTGATCGGCTCCAACCGTGAATACATCGAGAAAGTCATCCCCCACGTCGGCTGCTTACTAACCGACGATCTGCAGTGGGTCCTGAGCAACGTGGAGGTCGTAGTGGTCGGCACACGCGGTCTTGAAAAAGATGCTCTAAGGTCGCTTCTTCGGCCTGAGCAGATAGTGGTTGACCTCGTCAACCTCGAAACTTGTCGCCGCCCGAACGGTCATGCGTCCTACGAAGGAATCTGCTGGTAGCTATTCTCAGCTGTGAACGGAAAGCCGTATTTCTAGACCGGCTGCCGGCCCCAATCACTTTCCTGGGGAGAGTTACACAAAAATCATTACACAAGAGCGGCTGCTATGCTCAGAACTGTTCGAAACGTAGAGAGCAGACTGCCATGAATCAGCGAAGATTGTCTGTTGCAGTCCTGATGGCTGATCTCGTACCCGAATAGGACGCATTCTCCGCTGTACCAGCCTGGATGAATTGCCGCAGCTTTGGAACATCCTGCGGGGCGACATGAGTTTTGTCGGTCCGAGGCCTTCGTTGCCCGATGCGGTCGCACTGTATGAGGAATGGCAAAAACAACGCCTTCTCGTTCCCCAAGGCCTGACTGGCTTGTATCAGGTCACCGCGCGTCATCGCGTTCCCATAGATGAGATGGTACGCATCGACTTAGATTACATTCGCAGGCGCTCATTCTGGTTTGACCTTAAGATTCTATGCAAGACGCCTTCTGCAATGCTCTCCGGTTTGTGATCAAGAAAGGCCGAACAAAACAGGGAGGAGAACTAGCATGATCCGTGTTGGCATTATTGGTTGCGGTTATTGGGGGCCTAATCTGGTTCGCACTTTTACTGAGATGGAGGGCGTTACCCTGACCCGCGTAAGTGATGTTCGTCCGGAAAGACTCGGTTTCATCGCAAAGCGTTATCCGAACATTGAGGGGACCCGAGACTCCATGGCTGTGGTTTCAGATCCGACGATTGATGCAGTAGTAGTCGCGACCCCTCCACAGACGCACTATGAGTTAACAATGGCAGCCCTGAAGGCCGGGAAACACGTCCTGGTTGAAAAGCCGCTTGCAACTTCTGTACGCGAGGGAGAGCAGATGGTCGCACTGGCCGACCGCATGCAGCGAACTCTCGTGGTGGGGCACTTGTTTCTTTATGCACCTGCGGTAGTTCGGATTCGTTCCCTGTTTGATGAAGGGAAGTTGGGATCCTTGTACTACGTCTCTGCCGTTCGCACGAACGTGGGTCCGCCGGGCGCACAGGTGGATGCCCTTTGGGATTTGGCGCCTCACGACATCTCCATCATTCTCAACGTAATGAAGGAAGTGCCGGAAGAGATATTCGCCCAAGGCAGTTCGTTTACCAACTCGAAGCTAGTAGAGACCGCATTTCTCACTTTGCGTTTTGGCGACGGCCGATTGGCGCATGTTCACGTGGGTTGGCTCACTCCGAATAAAGTGCGCCTCATGCGGATGGTGTGCAGCCAAGGCGAAGTTGTTTACGACGACATGGACCCTGTACGGAAGGTGCAGGTGCATCATCCAGCCATCGACAACCGTGTGCAGGCAGGCGCGGCCGGTGCCGCTCTCAGCTATAGTTCTGGCGGGATCTGGTCACCGCCCTTGGAGACCTATGAGCCGCTTCGTGCCGAGTGTCAGGACTTCGTTCAGAGCATCCGGGCAGGCAATTCACCGTTGAGCGATGGTCAGTCCGGATTAGAGGTCGTGCGCGTGCTCGAGGCTGCCTCCCAGTGTCTCGAAAACGGTGGCCGCTCGGTTTTGCACTCCTTGCGCGCAGTTGAACCAGTGGGAGCAATACCATGAGCGACCACCGTTTCTTTGCCCATCCGCAATCGCTCGTGGAAACCCAGGACGTAGGTAGCGGCACCCGAATCTGGGCTTTCGCACACGTCATGAAAGGGGTCCGCCTCGGCGCAAACTGCAATGTTGGAGAGCACTGCTATCTCGAGTCTGGCGTGGTGGTCGGTGATGACGTTGTCATCAAGAATGGAGTCGCACTTTGGGAAGGGGTCACCGTTGAAAACCGCGCTTTCCTGGGACCCAATTGCGTCTTTACCAATGATCTCTATCCCCGGAGCAAGGTGGTCAACAATCGAGTCCAAACTGTCATACGCGAGGGCGCGAGCATAGGAGCGAACGCCACGATTCTTTGCGGTCATGAAATTGGGCGGTACTCTCTGATTGGTGCGGGCTCGGTGGTTACACACGACGTGCCGGACTTTGCACTTGTCACCGGGAATCCCGCCCGGCTCAAAGGGTACGTGTGCCGCTGTGGAGAAAGACTGAGCTTCTCGACCGATGGCGAGGCTCATTGCGTTTGTGGCCTCGCCTACCAACAGCAAGCACTTGGAGTCCTTCTTGTACCAGCGGATGTGCCGAGATGATCTTGTCGGCATGGTGTATTCGTTTGCTGAGTCGACATCACTGATCTAAACAATTAAGGAGAAAAACATGCGAGTCCTGGTCACCGGTGGTGCGGGATTCATCGGCTCCCACCTAGTCGACCGCTTCTTGAGTGAAGGGTTCCGGGTTCGACTTCTCGACAGTCTGGATCCCAAGGTGCATCCCAATGGGCGTCCCGCCTACGTGCCACCGCGGGCTGAGTTCATTCACGGTAGCGTTACGGACAGAAAAGTGCTGCGTCAAGCTCTCAAGGGTGTGGACGTCGTATCGCATCAGGCTGCCTACCAGGACTACATGCCGGACTTCTCCCGTTTTCTTCACGTCAACGCGGTAGGAACAGCGCTGATCTACGAATTGATCGTCCAGGATCGTTTGCCGGTGAAGAAGGTGATCGTGGCTTCTTCCCAGGCCGTTTATGGAGAGGGACAATACGATTGCTCCGAGCACGGGTTCCTGCTTCCAACGCCTCGTTCTCAGCAGCAACTCGCCCGCGGTGATTGGGACTTGTTGTGTCCACGCTGTGGACAATGTGCACGGCCGCGACTGCTCCAAGAGGAACACACAAACCCTTACAACCAGTACGCAGTTTCAAAGTTGGCGGAAGAGAAAACCGCGTTGGGGCTCGGCTGGCTCTACAGCATTCCCACCGTGGCGCTTCGTTACTCGATCACTCAGGGTGCACGTCAGTCTCTGTACAACCACTACTCTGGAGTGTGCAGGATCTTCTTTGATCGGGCGCTGCGCGGCCTACCCCTCATTATCTACGAGGATGGTCAACAGACCCGTGACTTTGTGCACGTCCAGGATGTGGTCGATGCCAACATGCTCGTGTTGGAACAGGATGCAGCAAACTTCCAGGCCTTCAATGTTGGCAGCGGCACTCCCATGAGTGTTGTCGTCTACGCTCACGCAGTTTTGAACAAACTCTCGTCGGGTGTGACTCTCGAAACCTCGGGCGAATACCGTCGCGGAGACAATCGGCACAGTGTCTCGGCGATCGAGAAACTGAACCGGCTCGGATGGCGGCCGCGTCGTAGTCTTTCCACTGTCTTAGACGATTTCCTCGAATGGATTGAAAGCATTGGAGGAATACCCCAGCAAGTCCAAGACGCCCACGCCCGTATGCGAGAGGCGGGCGTGGTGCTGAGTGCCTCTGTCTAGACCCAAGCGAGGCGAAGCGGGAGCATCGTAAGAAGAGTGGGTTTCCCAACCTTCAGTGAACCAGATATTTCTGTGGGCTATTGGTCAATCAATCACATAGGGCGCAGTGCAAGTTGGAGCAGCACACTATGAAAGGACCGGCCATGCAAACAACCCTGAACAGTTACTTTGACGACGTTGTCAGGACAATCGGGAAAATGCCACTCCGGACGATAGATCAGGTCGTAGAGGTGCTCATGCAGGCGTATGAATCGAGTCGCAAAATTTATCTGTTCGGCAACGGCGGCAGTGCGGCACTCGCTTCGCACTTTGCCTGTGATCTCGGAAAGGGCGCAGCAAACGGCTCAGGAAAACGCTTCCAGGTCTTGGCCTTCACGGATAATGTGCCGTTAATGACGGCGTGGGCCAACGATGCGCGTTATGAGGATATCTTTGCCGAACAGTTGATCAACTTCGTTTGCCCCGAAGACATCGCATTCGCGATCAGTGGCAGCGGGAAGTCCCCGAACGTCCTCAAGGCCCTTAAGGTTGCCCGCGAAGCCGGCGCCTACACCGTCGGGCTAACTGGATTTCAAGGAGGGGACATGAAAGATCTCTGCGACCTGTGCCTGATTATCCCATCCGACAACATGCAGATCATCGAAGATCTCCATCTCAGCGTTACTCACGCAGTTTTCACTGCTCTTCGTGCCAGGATCGGCCAGCAGGACCGCGCAGCCGTTGCGTAGAAGCGAATCTTAGAAAAATCCAGAGCATCTGCCATGAATCAGCGCCACTTGTCATCCGGCATCCTGATCAGTGATCTGCTGTGGTCAATACTGGCCATGGCTGGGGCGCTAGTGCTGCGCTATGGAGTTGAATGGAGCCAGGTGGAGATGGGTGCCGCCTCAGCTCTATTGCCATTTCTTGCGGCCACTTGGATCATTTGGACACTCCTCTCTCTGAGTCTGCCGCTCGATGGATTCCAGGGTGGTTGGCGAGCGTCCGCTGTGATTTCGCAGCTGTTGTTGGGTGTGGGTGTGTTGATGTTGGTTCTACTGTCCGGCGGATATCTCGTGCGCAGGTATGTGTCTCGACTGGCGCTGGTTCAGTTTTGTCTGTTTCTTCTCGCGGGATTTGTTTTCATTCGCCTTACGGCCTACCTGTTCCTGCGAGCTCGCTCGAAGAACGGCTTCGCCAGCCGCGTAGTCATCGTGGGTCACGGACGTCTGGCCCGGGAGCTGGCACGCAAGATTCAACGGCATCCTGAGATGCTTTGCAGGGTTGTAGGGTTCCTCGCACCGGATGATGGAACCTCTGATCCCGGCCCTTCCGTTGCGGGTACACGCTCGGCCATCAGCACAAGCGCGCTCGGGGTTGTGGATTTGCTTTCGGAACAGCGGACCGATGAAGTAATTCTTGCTCTGCAAGAGGGTGCTGCGCCTGACCTGCTCAACCTGGCCGCACTTTGCCGCGACCGTGGCATCAAGGTAAGTCTTGTACCCCAATTTTATGAGCTCTATCTCTCACGGTCTCATCTGACCGATCTCGACGGTCTTCCGGTTCTCCAGTTAGCCAGACGCGGGCTTACTGGTCCTGCGTTGGTTGGGAAGCGGGTATTGGATCTCGCGCTGGGAGCCCTCTTTTTGTTGGTTGCCGTTCCCCTCGTCCTGCCGCTAGCGGTTGTGCTTCACTACATCAAAGGAAAGGCTTTTCGTTGGGAGACGCGTTGCGGATTCCGGGGAAGGTCATTTGCCATGCTGCGTCTGAATATCGATCGTACACCCAGCAACGCGTCTCGGTTTGAAGCGGTGCTTCGTAAGTTCAGTCTGACCGAATTGCCGCAATTGTGGAATGTCCTGCGGGGCGATATGAGTCTGGTGGGTCCGCGACCCGAGTCTCCCGACCGCGTGTGCCGTTACTCGGAGTGGCAACAGCAACGCCTGACCGTGAAGCCTGGGATGACCGGTTTGGCGCAGGTTCAAGGATTACGCGAACAGCATTCGTCCGAAGAAAAGACGCGTTTCGATTTGCAGTATCTCCTGAGCTCATCGCTTTGGACCGACCTGTCGCTTCTGTTGCAGACAGTCTGGACTTTGGCGACGCGTTGGGCCAACAGCGGAGGCTCCATTGCTGACGCAGGGCTGGCCGGAGCGGCCGACGACGCAGTTGGGCCACATATGCAACCGCAGATCCTGGAAGATGCTCATCGTTCGTAGTCCAGTGCGCATTAGCTTTGCTGGAGGGGGAACCGACCTTCCGGCCTACTACGAGCGCTTCGGCGGTGCTGTGCTCAGTAGCGCTATTAATAAATATTTCTACACGGTCTTGGGCAAGCGCCGTGACGGACGGGTTCAGGTCATCTCCTCCGACCTGCGTGTTTTCGAAACATGGCACGATATCGCCACCATGGACCTTCGCGGGAGTGGGCTTGAGATTCCTCTGGCTGTGCTCAAGGATTTGGCGTGCGAGGTTTCGGTTGACCTTTTTCTTTCGTCAGAGATTCCCCCAGGCACCGGCTTAGGTTCTTCTGCCAGTGTTTGCGTAAACATTCTGAAAACGCTCACAACGTACGTGAACCGGCCGCTCTCGAGATATGATCTTGCGGAGCGCGCCTTCCATATCGCCCGAAACATACTTGGGCGCCACGTCGGCAGGCAGGACGAATTTGCGGCTGCCTTCGGTGGTTTGAACTTTATTACCTTCGGCAGGGATGGGTTGACGGAAGTACAGCCCGTGGATCTGGATTCCGAACTGCTGCGGGAACTCCAATCCAACCTGATGCTCTTCTTCACCGGATCTGCGCATCATTCCTGGACGATCCTGCAGGAGCAGGAAAAGTCGACAGGCAGCCAAACCGGGCCTGCCGTTGATGCTCTTCACGAAGTGCGGGCCCTGGCTGACCGCATGCTGGCTGCACTCCGTTCCGGGGATCTCGATTCGTTTGGATCGCTCTTGGATGAGGGGTGGCAAGCCAAGAAACGAATCTCCGGAAAGATTTCCAATCCCAGGATCGACCACCTCTATGACTTGGCGCGCCGCCACGGTGCGTTGGGTGGAAAAATCGCCGGCGCAGGCGGAGGCGGCTTCCTGCTTCTTTACTGTGAGCTCGAGCAGCAGCAGGCGGTCCGCTCGGTGCTCCATGCAGAAGGCATTCAGGAAATGGCCTTTGCCTTTGACAATAACGGGGCCCAAGTCATTGTGAACGATCCGTTCATTGACGGAGACGAACGCGCCGGCTCTCGTTGGATCTTCACTCCTGTTGGTTCAGCCGCTTAGTTTTCTTTGTGGCTGACTTCTATCGGCTCGTTAGGGACGCCCGATAACTCATGAAAGCCTTTCTGCTGGCAGCAGGCCAAGGCACTCGGCTCCGGCCAATCACTGACAAGGTCCCTAAGTGTCTGGTGCCGATCTGCGGCGTGCCCATGTTGAACATCTGGATGAAAATCTGTCGCAACGCTGGCATCGATGAAGTGATGGTGAACCTTCATACCCATGCCGACTCTGTCCGTGGTTGGCTGGAAACGAATGCCAACGGTGTTCGCGTGCGCATCGCGGAAGAAACAACCTTGCTCGGGTCGGCAGGCACCTTGTTGGCAAACCGCGATTGGGTTGCCTCCGAAACTTGCTTCTGGATCCTGTACGCAGATGTTCTTACTAACACTAATCTCAGCCGCATGATGGAATTCCACCTTGCGGGACGGGCCGCTGCGACACTTGGTCTGTACCAGGTGCCTGACCCATCACGCTGTGGAATCGTTTCCTTCGACGAAAAGATGGTAATTCGGGAATTCGTGGAGAAACCAGCGCAACCGAGGAGCCGATGGGCTTTTTCGGGAGTCATGATTGGCACTCCCGAACTCATCAACCAGATTCCATCCCGCTATCCAGTCGACTTGGGGTTCGATGTTCTTCCAAGGCTCGCCGGACGAATGCTCGCCTATCCAATTTCTGATTACCTGCTTGATATTGGAACTCTGGAAAACTATCAAGCAGCCCAAAATACCTGGCCTGGATTGGCCGCGTAAGGAGAGGTCAGAGTTGCTCGCTCCAGTCCACCCGCAAACCAGTTTACGATTGCATGCCGTCGTGTTCGACATGGACGGCGTTCTCGTTGACAGCCATCCGGCCCACCGTCTTGCGTGGAGAGAATTCCTGCGCACCCTCGGAAAAGAGGTTACCGAGAGCGAATTGGATTTTGTATTGGAGGGGGGAAAACGTGATGAAATTCTCGTCCACTTTCTCGGGCCGCTCACCGAAACCGAATTAAGAGAATACGGAAGACGCAAGAGCGACCTATTCTGGCGCGCTGCATCCGAGGTCGCTCCCATTCCCGGCGTCTTCGAATTCATTGAGTGCGTCCATCGGGCGGGCATTCCAATGGCAGTCGCCACCTCGGCGAGCAGCGGTCGCACACGATCGATTCTGAAACGCCTTGGCCTGCTGGCGCATTTCACAGCGGTGGTAACCGGCGACGAGGTCCGCGCAGGTAAACCCGATCCGGGAATCTACCTCTTGGCCTGCCAGCGCATGAACTGTCCTCCAAACGTTGCCGTGGCGGTCGAGGATGCTGCCGCAGGCGTGCGGGCCGCAAAGCGGGCCGGCCTGAGATGTGTCGCCATCACTAAGTGTGGGTCCGAAGAAAAGCTGACCGCCGCCGGCGCCGATTGTGTCCTCCCGGACTTTGTCAACCTTACTCTCCAACGGTTCCATTCCCTGGTTGGGATGCAACCACAGCATTCTCGCACGCCCGAATGTTCGATCGACCACAGTTGAGGAGCCACGTATGTTGTTCTATTCTTCGAGTTCCCGCATCTACCGCTGTCCGCAGTGCCTGGCCCGAATCACCGTTCCCGAATTCGATGAACACCTCGTGGTCTGTCCCGGCTGCGGCAACGCAATCACCGTTTTGGCTCAGTACGTGAGCCTAGCTGCGTCTCTCGTTGTGCTGGCCTCGTACGCGTGTAGTGTCTTGTTCGTGTATTGGCTGACCCATGACGTCCGACGATTCATGCTCCCGGTTCTTGAAGGTGCGTTCATCCTTCTTGTCCTTTCAGCACGTTTTCTTCTACCCTTACTCCCCCGAAACGTTAAGCCAATCGCCACTCCGCACCGGCTTAACGACAATTGCAGAAGACACGCGGCTTAGTTCGACCCGCACAGAGTTTTCTTGGAGAGCGTGGCGCTTACTACCACTGAATTCATGGCTTCCCGCCGCAAACCTGCACTGGGAGAAGTCGTCAATTTCATCGTCGACACTTTTCGCAGGAACAAAATCCGTTTTGCCCTCACCGGGGCAGGGATTGCGGTCGGAACAGCTTCGCTGATCTTGGTGGTCACGATTGGTCTGACCGGTCGGCAATACCTGTTGAGGCTGATTCAATCCATCGGTTCCAACGAAATCTGGGCCGAATACGAAAGCGGCGCACAGCGCATCACCAGTGCTCCCTTTGATTTCTTGACGCTTGGAGATATGCGGGCTGTGCGTACCCAGGTGCCCGGCATCGTAGCGGCAACCCCTGTTGTAAAGCTCGGGGAGCGGATCCCTACCCGCGACGGTAAAGAACGCGACATTTTAATCCTCGGTGTGTATTCGGACTATTGGATCGTTCGCAACTTGGTGCCAGTTTCAGGACGGTTTTTTGATCGAGAGGACGAAGAGGCTCACAGCAAGGCCTGTGTCATTACTCTGACCATGGCCCAAGAACTCTATGGCTCACCTGAGGCAGCGATTGGCCGGACGATTAAATTGAGTGAGCTGCCGTTCACCGTGATCGGGACTTTCAAGGAGCGCGTGGATACTCTGGGGCAGACCGAAGTCGCCGATAACACGATGGTGGTTCCTTATTCTGCCAGCCGATATCTCAGCGACACTGAAAACGTTAAGATGCTGTATTTTTCGATGGCCGCACCTTCGATGGTAGTATCGGCAACTTCAAAGATCAGGAATGTTATCGTGGCCCGGCATAGGGCCGAGTCCGTTTACACCGTAGAAAACCTGTCACAGTTGGTCGTTTTGGCAGATCGCGTTTCCAGGACACTGACCCTTATACTCTTAGCTGTCGCAGGCGTGACCCTGACGGTAGGGGGCATCGGCATCATGAACATCATGCTTGCCACAGTGGGCGCGCGCGTACAGGAAGTAGGAATTCGCAAGACTGTGGGTGCTACTGCCAGCGATATTCTTTTCCAGTTCTTATCCGAGGCGATTGCTATCTCTGTCGGTGGAGGCCTAATCGGGGTCATCGCTGGATGCGCGATTCCATTTTCCTTGCGTCTGCTGACGGAGTACCGCATTCCGGTTTCGGGGTTATCGGCCATTGTGGGGATCGTGGTTTCATCGCTCGTGGGAGTTCTTTTTGGAACATTCCCGGCGATAAGGGCGGCAAAGCTGGATCCTGTAGAAAGTCTTAGATACGAATGATTTGCGGCTGGTGAAGCATGTCTGAGTAGCGCAACAATTATCGGCTCTCAGCCTCTGGGCATGTATGCAATCTTTCCTTGAAATGGAGTGATCACAATTTTCCAAAGGGCTGCGAGAAGAGCAGCGATTTTGCCGTCCAAGTCGACAATCGAAGATGTCCTCAACCAGCCCAAGGTTTTCTGTCTCGAGCCCGTCACCGCCCGAGGGGCGCAATAATCCATTCGTCTGGCAGCGTTGAGTCTACACCGCCCTCACTACAAGATGACCTGCTCACCGCTCGCTGACCAAGATACAAGATCCAGCCGTTCTTCCTTCCAACCATCAGCGTAGCCCTTCTCAAGACTCAGACCGGCCACTAAGTGCTCCGGTTGCCGGTTCTCCTCTGCAAGACTCCGACCGTCGTCCCTTTCCCGAATTGCCAGCTCGCCGTGCTTGCTCGTCCAGTCAGGCAAAATGGCCCGGTTGGGCGTGACCTTGTGACCTCCCTCAACCGAGAATAGCTCGACTACCATCGCACCCCGCCGCTTGCGATTTAGAATACCTCCATGGGTGATTCGCTTTATTTGAGCCTGTGGTTTCCCAGTTTTGACGAAGCCGAGATTCTGCCGCGAACGGTTAGTGTGCTCCGGCAAATTCCGTTTTCTCCGGCGCTCGACGGCATAACCTACGCGGCCATCCAGCCCGTCTCCTGGACTGAGCCAACTATTCTTGAGCGCCGCTTCCGCCCTGGCATTCCGCCGGAAGAGGCCGCGGAAGTGGCCGCGGAATTTATTCACGACGACTATGCCTACATTTTCGAGGCCTATTGGGATTTGTGGGCTCCTCCTGAAGGCGCGGAGAAATGGGTCTCGCAACCTTCCCTGGTGCGTGTGGTCGCGCACGGGACGGAATTCGAAGAGCGTGCGGCGGAAGAAGCCGGGCACATTCAGATTGATTTCGGTTTGGACACATCCTTTCTGCACGAAGAAGTTGAGTTGACATCCGAGGCGGAGCGGAACGTGCGCAGCAACGTACACAAGTTGGTCGAGTTTACCGCCAGAATGGAAAAGAATGCGGGCGCAACCGGACGCTTGCTGTGGTCTGAGTCGGAGGAAAATCTGGCGCAGAAGCTGATCGCCCGGCTGCAAAGAGTACAGTGATTCTGTTCCAAACAAAAAGGGCATCGAACCCAGAATGAGCTGGCCTCGATGCCCTTTGACATTTATTTCGTTCGTCCAGAGTCAATCTGCAGTTTTTCACCGGCCGCGGCCTGGGCCGCCGCCAATCGCGCCGTAAGCACGCGGAACGGTGAACAGGACACATAGTTGAGTCCGGTCTGGTAACAAAATTCGACCGACGATGGTTCGCCGCCGTGTTCGCCGCAGATTCCAACCTTCAGGTTCGGACGCGTCTTGCGTCCCCGTTCGGTCGCCATCTTGACCAACTGCCCTACGCCTTCGCGATCGAGAACGGCAAACGGATCCTGCTTGATGATTCCATCCGCGAGGTACGTGGTCAGGATCTTGTTGACATCGTCGCGCGAGAAACCGAAGGTGGTCTGCGTGAGATCGTTGGTGCCGAAGGAGAAGAACTGTGCTTCCTTGGCGATCTCATCCGCGACCAGGGCCGCGCGCGGCAACTCGATCATCGTGCCGACCAGGTACTCGACCGTCCGCCCTTTTTCTTTGAAGACTTCTTTCGCTACCCGATTGACGATCGCCGCCTGGTTCGCCATTTCATTGAGCGTGGCGACGAGCGGGATCATCACTTCCGGATAGACCTTGACGCCGTCCTTGGTAACGGCAACGGCCGCCTCGAAGATGGCGCGCACCTGCATCTCGGTAATCTCCGGATAGGTGATTCCGAGACGGCAACCGCGAAGTCCGAGCATGGGGTTGAACTCGTGCAGTTGCTCGACGCGGCTGAGGAGCAGCGGCATAAGCTTCTTCAAGTCACCAACCGCCCTCGCTCCGTAGTCGCGGTACTTTGAGACCAATCCCTTTTTCTCCTTCGCGTCCGCATACTGGAGCGTCGCGATATCTACCATCAGATCTTCGCGGCGCGGCAGGAACTCGTGCAGCGGCGGGTCGAGCGTGCGGATGGTCACCGGCAGTCCGTCCATCGCCTTGAATACGCCTTCAAAATCCTTGCGCTGCATAGGCAGTAGTTTCTTCAAGGCCGCGCGGCGGTCCTTTTCGTTGTCGGCGAGAATCATGGCGCGCATGTGCGGAATTTTCTCCTCGCCAAAGAACATGTGCTCGGTGCGGCAAAGGCCGATGCCCTCGGCGCCAAAGGAACGCGCCTGAATGGCATCGCGCGGAATGTCCGCATTGGCGCGAACTTTGATGGTGCGGTACGGGTCCGCCCAGGCCATGAATTTCTGCAGCTCGGGATCGTCGGGGGAAGGATCGAGAGTGTTCAGCTTGCCCTTGATCACCCGGCCCGTAGTGCCGTCGAGCGAGATCCAGTCGCCAGATTTGAAGGTCTGGCCTTTGACCCGCATTTCACCCGCTTTTTCATCAACGTCAACATCGCCGGCGCCCGCTACGCAGCACTTGCCCATACCGCGCGTGACCACCGCCGCGTGGCTGGTCATGCCGCCACGCGAAGTGAGAATGCCCTTGGCGACTTCCATGCCGTGGATATCTTCCGGCGTGGTTTCGGCGCGGACAAGAATCACGTGAACATTTTTCCCGGATGCGGCCATTTCGACGGCTTCGTCGGCAGAAAAAACAATCTGTCCCACCGCTGCGCCCGGAGACGCCGGCAGTCCTTTCGCCAGCACTTCAACCTTGCTTCCCTTTTCGTCGAGCCGCGGCACCAGGAAGTCATACAACTGATTGGGATCGACGCGGAAGATGGCTTCTTCTTTCTTAATGAGCCCTTCCTCCACCATCTGCAAAGCAATGCGCACCGCGGCCAGTCCAGTGCGCTTGCCGTTGCGCGTTTGTAGCATGTAGAGCTTGCGGTCCTGAATCGTGAATTCAAAATCCTGCATGTCTTTGTAATGCTTTTCCAGCCGCGTAGTAATGTCGCGGAGCTGGTTGTAGACATCGGGCATGATCTTTTCGAGTTCGAGGATGGGAACCGGAGTGCGTACGCCCGAAACCACGTCTTCACCCTGCGCGTTCATCAGGAATTCTCCGTAGAACTCTTTCGTTCCATTGGCCGGATTGCGGGTGAATCCGACGCCGGTCCCGCTGGTTTCGCCCAAGTTGCCAAACACCATGGCCTGTACATTGACCGCAGTTCCGAGATCGTCGGAAATATTGTTGATGCGGCGATAGTGCTTGGCGCGATCATTGTTCCAGGAGCGAAACACGGCATCGCGCGACATGACTAGCTGTTCGTTCGCGTCCTGCGGGAAGTCGCGATGGGCGTGCTTCTTGACGGCTTTCTTGTACTCCACGATCACCTCTTGCAGCGCCTTGGCATCAAGATCGGTGTCAAATTTCGTTTTCTTCTGTTTCTTCTTGGCATCGAAAATCTCGTCAAACACCGGTTTCTCGATGTCGAGCACCACATTGCCGAACATCTGAATCAGGCGGCGATAGGAGTCATAGGCAAAACGCGGATTGTTGGCGCGCTTAGCAAGCGCTTCCACGCTTTGGTCGTTCAGCCCGAGGTTCAGGATCGTGTCCATCATGCCGGGCATCGAAAACTTCGCGCCCGAACGCACGCTCACCAGCAGCGGGTTCTCGCCCTTGCCCAGCTTCTGCCCCTGAAGACTTTCGAGCCTGGCCAGTGCTTCTTCCATCTGGCGGTCCACTTCTTTCGACACCGCGTTGTCGCGCATGTATTCGCGGCAGGCCTCGGTCTGGATGGTGAAGCCCGGAGGCACGGGAAGGCCGGCGTTTGTCATCTCGGCCAACCCAGCGCCCTTGCCTCCGAGAACGTCTTTCATCTTGCCGTTGCCATCGGCCTTGCCGCCGCCGAAGAAGTACACATATTTTGTAATCGTCGTTTTCGTTTCCATGATTTCCGTATCAGGGAGAGTTGTGGTTGCCATATCGGTCCTCTTTTCTATTATTTCGTAGATTCCTTGCCTTCGGTCACAATCTCGGAGAAGTCCGCGATCGTGGAGAATTCCTTGACCAAGGTCTGCAACAGCGCCAGACGATTAGCGCGGAGATGGTCGTCGTCCACCATGACCATGACCTTGTCGAAGAACTTGTCAATCGCCGGACGCAGCTTCGCGATCTCGAGCAGCGCTCCTTCATAATCACGCGCCGCCCGCAGCTTCTCGACCATCGCCACCGTCTTGGGGATCAACTCAGCCAGTTCCTTTTCGGCTTCTTCCTGCAGGCCCGCGGGATCAAGACGTATCGCAATAACCCTCGAGTTTTCAGAAGCTTGGCGCAGAATGTTCTTCATGCGCTTGAAGGCGCTAGAAATCGATTCGAAGTCGTCCGATCCCCGCACTTTGCTCACCGCCTCGGCCCGAGCGGCGGCATCCACTACATCGTCGGAGTCAACCGCCAGCACGGCGCTGACGACGTCATACGCGTAGCCGCGCGCATCCTTCAAGTAGAACTCGAGGCGCTCGCGAAAGAAATTGCGCACCGACTCGGTGTAGGGAGCATTGGAAAACTTCTTCTCCGCCTCCGAGCCCTTATAGCGAACGCGCGCATCGGCCATGATCTCCGAGAGACGCAACGGCAGTTTATGCTCGGCGATCGTTTTCACGATACCGTTCGCCTGGCGGCGCAGCGCAAACGGATCTTTCGATCCGCTGGGGATGAGACCAAGCGCAAACATGCCGGCGATCGAGTCGGCCTTATCGGCGATCGAGAGCACTGCGCCCTCAACCGTCGCCGGCGCACTGTCTTCCATCGACTCGGGCTTGTAATGATCGTAGATCGCCCGCGAGATTTCCAACTGCACCTCGGGCTTCATGCCCTCATCGAGTTCCTGCACGCGCGCGTAGAGGCCGCCGACAATTCCCTGTAGCTCGGTAAATTCCTTGACTAGTTCCGTAGTCAGATCGGTCTTCGCCAGCAGCGCCGCTTTGTGCACAATGCCGGGTCGAACCGCGATACCGCTCTGCTTCACCGTCTCCGCCAGCCAACTGGCCATGTGTTGCACCCGCATCGTCTTGTCGTAGTAGCTGCCAAGATCTTTCTGGAACGTAACATGGCGCAGCAACTCGACGCGCTGGCGGAGGGTCTGCTTCTGATCCGTCTGCCAGAAAAAACGCGCATCGTTGAAGCGGGCGCGCAAAACCCGCTCGTTGCCGTGGCGAATTAATCCATCCGAGTCGCCCGCCGTATTGAGCACCGCCAGGAAGTGGGGCAGCAGTTTCCCGCTCGCGTCTTCGATGGCAAAATATTTCTGGTGGTCACGCATCACCGTGACCAGCACCTCTTCCGGCAGAACAAGAAACTCGGGATCGAAGCTGCCAAGGATGACGGAAGGAAATTCCGTCAGATTGACGACGGTTGCAACCAGCGGCTTGTCCTCGCGCCAGCGCGCTCCGGGGATGGTACGAGTGGCAGCATCGAGCGCCTTACGAATCACCTGCTCACGCTCGACGGCGCCAAGCACCTTCGCGCCGCGCAAGGCTTCGACGTAGCTGCTGGGCTTGGAGACCGCAACCGCTTCGCTACCAATGATGCGGTGTCCGCGGGAAGTCTTGCCGGCGGGGATACCGAACAATTCCAGCGGGACAATCTTCTCATCGAGCATCGCCACCAGCCAGCGCACTGGACGAACGAACACTTCCCCGCGCTTGCGCCAATACATGCTCTTAGGCCAGTAGAGCCCAGAGATTTCCTTGGGAAGCGTCTCGGCAAGAATCTCGACCGCGGTACGGCCTTTTCGCGCAACTGTAGCCGCCAGATATTCACCCTTAGGTGTGCTGATTTTCTCCAGCTTGCCGACGTCCACGCCAACTTTCTTGGCGAATGCGTGCGCGGCGGGTGTCGGCTGCCCATCCTTATATGCAACCTGTGCCGACGGACCGTTCACCTGCTCGGTAATGTCCGGCTGCGAAGCGGGAATGCCGGAAGCGAGAACGGCCAGACGGCGCGGTGTGTCGAGATGCGAAATCGCTCCGGATGGTTCGAGACGTTCGCGCTCCAACAGCGTTTTCAGCCGTTCGCGCAACTCGAGCGCAGCCGCGTCAATCATCCTCGCCGGGATTTCTTCGCATCCGATTTCAAGTAAGAAGTCAGGCATATCTCATTCGTTATTCTTTGTCATCCTGGGCGTAGCAGAGTGATTCGCGAAGCGAATCACCCCGCGAAGTCGAAGGACCCCTACAACGTAACAGAACTTAGACTTTTATGTGACAACCGTTGCCAACTTCCCCTTCTTCTCCTTGGTCGCTGCCTTTGCAGCCTCGCCGCTCTTCTCACTTTTTTTATCCGCCCCGTACTGCTGGTCCATCCAGGCCTTGGCGATCCCCACCGCGAGCGCCCGCACACGCGCAATCACACCGACGCGCTCAGTCACCGAAATCGCCCCCCGCGCATCGAGAATGTTGAAGTAGTGCGAGCACTTCAGGCACAGATCGTAGGCCCCTAGCAAGGGAAACCGCGACTTCTCGCGGGCAACACAATTGCCATCGCCTTCGCTCTTGTCCTTACTCAAGGCGGCGTAGCCATCGATCAGCCGCTTGCACTCGCTTTCGCACAGTTCAAAATGCTTCCACGCACTCTGCACATCGGCCGCTTCGAAGTTGTACACCGAGAACTGCTGCTCGTCGGCCAGACGCACTTCTCCATACTTCACTTCCCCGCCTGTCTCCGGATCGCGCGCCCACACGATGTCGTAGATGGAATCGACGTCCTGCAGGAAAGCGCAAAGCCGCTCCAAACCATAGGTAAGTTCGACCGAGATAGGGTCAAGGTCCACGCCGCCACACTGCTGAAAGTAAGTGAACTGCGTGACCTCAAGCCCGTCGAGCATGACCTGCCATCCGATACCCCAAGCGCCGAGCGTCGGAGACTCCCAGTTGTCTTCTTCGAACTTGATGTCGTGCTGACGCAGATCGATGCCGATTGCGCCGAGCGATTCCAGGTAAAGCTCCTGCACGTTCTCCGGCGGCGGCTTCAGGATCACCTGCAACTGCAAGTGCTTGAACAGCCGGTTGGGATTCTCCCCATAACGGCCGTCAGCCGGACGCCGCGAAGGCTGCACATAAGCAACCTTGTAAGGAGTCGGACCAAGCACGCGCAGAAACGTCTCCGGAGCCATGGTCCCCGCGCCCACTTCAACGTCGTAGGGCTGCTGAATGACCGCCCCGCGCTCAGCAAAAAAAGTCTGCAGCTTGAGGATGAGTTCTTGGAACGTCAGCGAATTGGACTTGGACGCCGGCATAAGTTTAAATTGTCATCCTGAGCGAAGCGAAGGACCTGCTTCTTGCGGCGAACATCAGGTCCTTCGCTTCGCTCAGGATGACAAACCACATTTCTGGACGAATCTGCGGGACACTACAATTCAGAGCTAAAAGCAGGCTAGCCGCCGATCTTCTCCAGCATACCCGCCGTCACCAGCTTCTTCTCAATGTGCCGCTCCAGAATCTGGAGAAGAAACTTGCGCAGGTCGGCGCACACCGCTTTCGGCCAATCAATTCCGGAAAACTCCGAAACCCGCGATCGCAGCATTTGCGCCGCAATCTTTCGCGACTCCGGCGACAGCTCCGACGACGCAATGCGCTTATCATCAGCGCAGACCAATCCATCGGCGAGCGCGTGATAAAACGCCCGGCTGCCGTCCAAGACGCGTCCGCAGACCACGCACTCCGAAAACTCCGGCAGAAAACCCATGAGCCGCGTCATCCACAGCTCAAAGTACGTGAGCGGCATCCACAGCGCAGCGCCGCGCAGTTCCTGCAGAACCGCCAGGCTCAACCGGAACACCGCGTCGCTCGCCTCGCGGTCGGGCATCAACTCGTCGAGCAGTTCCGCGACGTGTGCCAACGCCGCCGCTCGTGGATAACTGACTTCGCTGGCCAGTGGCGACTCGATTACTTCGCAGGAATCCAGCCGAGCCAGTTCCTGCCCTTCGCGGTCGTCGTAAAACGCCCGCACATACGTGAGCGGCTCCAGCGCGCCTCCAAAACGGCGTCTCGACTTCATGGCCGCCCGCGCCACGCCTTTCACCTTGCCTTCCATGCGGGTAAAGAGCGTGACCAGCAGGTCGGACTCACGCAACGGGTACGTGCGCAGAACGATCGCTTCCGACTCCTTCAGCGCCATGGAAGGTGTACAGGTTAAGCAATGATTGTAATGGAAGGAGCCGTCAGCCGTCAGCTTTCAGCTATCAGTTGAGTCAAAAGCCTAAAAAACGCCGAGCTGCTTTTACTGAAAGCTGATAGCTGAGAGCTGACAGCTGTCTCACCGCCCGAAGTACTTCGCATTCCGCTCGGTATACTCTTTCCACTTTTCCGGCAGATC
>Ga0074046_10000876_pt1 | contig 27891 bp, 25 predicted proteins | sample BogForMeECP23OM3_FD_94441 | JGI IMG/M metagenome (GOLD analysis project Ga0074046, IMG submission 94441) | Bog forest soil microbial communities from Calvert Island, British Columbia, Canada - Bog Forest MetaG ECP23OM3 | ecosystem: Environmental > Terrestrial > Soil > Wetlands ...
CGGCCCTGGCCTTTTCTCATCCAGCCTGTTTTCCCAAGCGCGGTAATCCGGCATCGTATCTCGTCCTTCCTGCGTCACCGGCCCATGGAAATCTCTCTGAACCCTTTATGTGCCCCTCTCTGGTGCGTTTCGAGAGACGTGACCTGTGTAATCACAGTACTTTTTTGCGCAATAAACAACATAAATGTACATGATTACCGGATCTCTTGAGACACCGGTACAGGTATATTCGGTGACCAGAACCTATGGCAGATAACCGCTATGTCCATGGATATTCCTCCCGCGAGTCAGAACGTCTTGCTGATCAGGCGCAGACTCTCACGAACCTCCTCCACCATGATACCCGGTATCCTACGGGCTCCCGGGTACTCGAGGCCGGTTGCGGGATCGGCGCCCAGACCGTGATCCTTGCCCGGAGCAGTCCCGGAGCCATGATTACTTCGGTCGATATATCAGTAGATTCCCTGAAGCGTGCCGAAGAAAAGATCCTGCAGGATGGGATAACCAACGTGACGTTCCGGCAGGGGGACATCTTCCGGCTCCCGTTCGAAGAGGGCACCTTCGATCACATCTTCGTCTGTTTCGTGCTGGAACATCTGGCAGAACCGCAGCAGGCGCTCAAACAGCTCCGGCCTCTCCTGAAAGATGACGGAACGCTGACCGTGATCGAAGGGGATCACGGTTCTGCGTACTTCCACCCGGAGAACGAAGACGCCGACCGGGCTGTCCAATGCCTTGTTGAGTTCCAGCGGAAGATGGGTGGCAACGCCCTGATTGGCAGGCAGCTCTATCCTCTCGTCACCGGTGCCGGATATACAGATGTGAAGGTCTCGCCGCGGATGGTCTATGTCGATGCATCCCTTCCTGATCTCGTCGAAGGGTTCACAAAACTGACGTTTACGGCCATGGTCGAAGGGGTCGGCCCCGAGGTACTGAATCAGGGGCTGATGAGCCGGGATGCATGGGAGCGGGGAATCGCTGCCCTCTACCACACTGCCGGGCCAGACGGGGTCTTCTGTTACACCTTCTTCAAGGCGACAGCACGGAAATGAGAGGGGCAGGACCATGCAGATCTCCCTAATCCTCGCTCATCCCTCCCCCGGCTCCTTCAATCACGCGATTGCAGAGAAGACTATGGAAACGCTCCAGGAGGCGGGACATGCGGTGCTCTTCCATGATCTCTGCATGGAACGGTTCGATCCTCTTCTGCCCTCGGTCGAGATCCCCCGTGACGCCCCCCTCTCCCCGGTGATTGCCAGGCATTGTGCGGAGATCGCCGCTACGGACGGTATCGTGATCGTCCATCCCGACTGGTGGGGGATGCCCCCCGCCATCCTGAAAGGATGGATCGACCGGGTCCTCCGTCCGGGCATTGCATACAAGTTCGCAAGCACTGATAACGGTGAAGGAATTCCCGTCGGTCTGCTCCGGGCGAAGGCCGTGGTAGTCTTCAATACCTCCAATACACCCCGGGATCGGGAGCAGGAGGTCTTCGGTGACCCGCTCGAACGGATATGGAAAGACTGTATCGTCTCATTCTGTGGAGTACCTGTATGCTCCCGTCGCATGTTTGGGGTTGTCGTAACCAGCACGGCAGAGCAGCGCACCGCATGGCTGGGGGAAGTACAGAAGCTCGTGCTTAGCACATTCCCCCGGAACTGAAGGCAGGCACTCACTTTCACCCTGTGCCTCCCCTCTCTTTTTACCTGCCCTGCCCGTTCTCTTAAAGTGGAGATAAAAATGGACACCTCAGCTCAGATATGCCTGATCGAAGAGACTCTCCGGTCCATGAACCGGTGCTGGACAGAATCGTGGGATGAGCCGGGATTAAGGAACTACATCCATCCCGATGCCGTGGCTATTGTACCGGCAATGCCCGGGCGCCTTGAAGGCCGGGATGCCTATGTGGCCGGGTGGCGGAGCTTTTGTGAAGCGGCGGTGATCCACGAATGGAGAGAGACCGATTACAAGGTCCAGATCTATACCGGGGGACGATCTGCAGTCGCCACATACCTGTTCTCCATAACGTTTTCTCTGGGCGGACAGGTGCAGACCATGAGGGGCCGGGATATGTTCTTCCTGGTAAAGGGAGGGCAGGACTGGCTCGTGGTTGCAGACCAGTTCTCTCCTGAACCCGTCACCGGATGAGATGCCCGTAAGGAGCAGCCTCCCAAGAAAAATCCCCCTGGTTTAAATTATCTGACGATAATAAAATAGGAGACATTCATGGATACCATCGTACTTGTCGGCTACATTGCCGGGACGCTCACCACGGTCTCGTTTGTCCCGCAGGTGATCAAAGCCTGGAAGATGCGGGAGACACGGGATCTCTCGCTTGCCATGCTCGTACTCTTCGGCATAGGTATTCTCCTCTGGACCCTGTACGGTCTCTGGACCGGCTCCCTTCCCATCATCGCAGCCAATGTGATCACGTTTGTCCTGATCCTCGTACTGCTTTCCATGAAGGTCCGTTACCGCTGATCATTTTTTTGGGAACCGGCCCCGTGCTTCGGATCAGGAATTGCCTGAAATCGTGTTGAGCTGAGTAACCTGCCGCGCAATCTGTTTTGGATCAGCGGCAGGATTGCAGCCGGGGAAAACAAAAGAAAAAAATGGTGTTCTGTTCAGTCCTGAAGGAGCACAAGACATCCCGCGATCCTGTCGTGGAGCCCCTGGTGCTTTTTCGTGAACCCGATCATGAGGAACCCGATGAATATGATCAGGGTGGAGATATACTTCCCGAAGAACCGCAGCGTTGTCCGTGCAAAGGATGGCTTGTTGCCCTCGAGATCCGTGACAACAAGGCTCATGAGCACTTTGCCGGGAGTTGCCTGGCTGCGGGAGGATTCAAACCCGGCAAAGTACAGCCAGGGAACGACAATGAAGAGTATACCGAATGCCGCAACGATCGGGCCGAGCGCAGCATCAAGGGTCCCCGCCTCGGTCAGGTCATGGTAACTGACACCGCTGACCGTCATGAAGTAGGCATATTTCAGACCGTTCGAGAGGGAGAAGAAGGCAATCGCGATCCCCCCGGCGATCAGTACTAGGATAAAATCGACGATGAATGCAATAAGCCGCCTGCCCAGACCTGCATAAACCCCGACATCGGGCCCCTCGTCCTCTTCAGGAGTGGCGACGGGTCGTTGCTGGATAGATTCTATATCCGTCCCGCACCACTGGCAGAATTTTCCGGAGGCATCAGTCTCTTTTCCACATTTAGGACAGAACATTCGTTGAACTCCTGATATGTAAAGTTAATCCGGGTGTCCTTTTTAATTTAACTGTTCTCTTCCGGCATTTTCCTGTTTTTTGCCGTCCGGTGCGTTCGTACGCAAAGCCGGTATCATGCCCGGGGGACATTGTGGCGGTAATATATGAGCACAAATCAGTAATATCAATAGATTACAAAGAAATCTGCATGAAATGTATCATAATTCTTGCGACCCTCCTTTTCCTCGGAGCGTGTGCGCTCTCTGCCGGCTGCACCAGTCCGACCCAGGCCGGGTTTCCACCGGTCGGGACGACCGCTGCACCCGTCCCGGCCACTCCGTCAACACCCATCCCTGCGGCTGTTGCGACTCCGGTCGCCGTGGAAACCCTGCCGGCAGAACAGTACGTAGATCTCGAACTGACCAAGGAGCGGCCGGATTATACCCTTCATCTCCTCTATAATGGTGGCAAGGGCGAGGGTTTTGTGCAGAATATCCTCATGAAAGCCACCCTGTCAGACGGGATGGTTGTCCAGCAGTATATGGATGACGGTACGAGACAACCCCGACGGGGCGACGAACTGATCATACAGGGCACCCGGGGCAGTGACCGGGTCGAAGTCTTCGTGACTACCGCCGGCAGGACCTACAAAGTGCTCGACCAGCCGATGATCACCAATCTCTGATATATTCTCCCCCTTTTTTGTCCGCCCTGGCCATAACCGCTCCCGTCCCTGTCTTCTTGAGAAGTCCTGCCTTATCCGGAATGGCTTTTGCGGCTGATCCGCTCTGCATACCTCTGCGTTGCATACGCCAGTACCACAATGATCGCGATTGTCGCAGCAAGGACAGCCCACTGCTCCGGACCGGCGGTCCCCACGGCAAGCCTAGTCAGTTGGTTCATCGGGTTGGCCGGTAGAGAAAGGGCGAACAGGATCACGACCACGAGTGCCGTTGAGAAGATGAACTGTGCAGCAGTCCGCTCCCGGTAGTGCAGCGCGGTCAGGGCCCCAAGAAGGATCAGGATAAGAGAGCTGACCACAACCTGCAGCAGGATGAGGGGCGCATTATCGATCGCGATACCGTTGATCATCAGGAGGATCAGCCATGCCCCAGCCTGGACCGGTACGAGGATCTCGCAGGCCAGCACCTTTCCCCAGATCATCTCGGTGAACGTGACCGGTGTCGAGATCAGGGTCTCCAGCGTATCATGCTGGTACTCTTCGGTTATCATGTCGATAATGAGTGCCGATGAGATGATGGCCGGCATGAAGACGAGCAGCGGGATCAGCAGCCCGTACACGAACTCATAGAAGTCATCACCACTGTTTGACGGTGGGAGCTGGAGGGGCAGGGGCTGCTCGGTGATCCTGACGGTCCTGACCTGCCGCAGGTACGTTTCATACTGGAGGAAAATGTCCTTGAGCTTGACATCAACGATTGCGCTCTGGAGATCGTTCTCCAGTGTATAGAGCGTGATCTTGACCGGTCCCTGTGCGTCCGGCGCGGTATCCGGCACGTAGATCACGGCCGCAAGTTTACGCTCCCCAAGAGCTGCGACCGCTGTCGAAAGGTTCATTTTGAACACCCGGAAATCGCGGCTGTCTTGGAGGTAACTGAGCATCTCCGAATCATTTCCTGCGTACCCGACACTGTACCGGAAGTGTGAGTACTGGGAAAGGGAGGAAGGATCGTACATGGAGGTGAGCCCGACCATGAGGAAGGACGAGAAGAGGGCGATAAAGAGCTGGAGGAGCACGGCAAGGAGGATCGTCCGCTCGTTAAAGAGCCCCTGGAACTCCTTCTTTGCTATGATGGAGAGGTTCCGGGACTTCATCTGATCCACCCCAGGATAAAATAGAGGTTATAGAGACAGTGCACGACCATTGCGATGGCAAGGCCGGGGGCAAATCCCGCTTTCCCCCATTTCTTCAGGCAGAGGGCCACGATGAGTACACCGACAAAATGGAGAAGGAGGGGGAGCCAGAGCGATCCGAGCGAGAGGAAGAGGATGCTGCCAAAGACCGAATCCGAGATCTGTGCAAGGGTGACAAAAAGGAGCAGTTTCTCGCCTACCAGGAACCCGAGTGCAGTTGCCCCGCAGGCAAAGACCAGGTTCCTGCCTGAGAGGAACGACGGGTTGCGGACAAAGATCGTGTAGATCCCGACACCTTTTGCGATCTCCTCGATCAGTGCCGCGAGGAGGAGGAGGCCGATAAGCGAGTACGGCATAGGGAGGTTGAAGAAAAGCACAAGGCACATCATCTGGATCATGAAGACGAACGGGATGGAGCACCCGGCGAGCAGGAAGAGCGAGATGAAGGGGTGTTTCTGCGGCAGGATCTCCGAGAGGAACTCCCGCATGCGGGTTACCAGGTTCTTTTCAGAGAAGAGGCGCTCCTCCTTGAAGTTCTTCGCGGCTATGTAGAAGAGGAACGCAGCGGTCAGCCAGAAAAGCGAAGTCGAGTACAGGTAATCGGTCAGGGTCCAGGCAGTTCCCTGCATGGTGAGGACGATGAGCGTCAGGGGCGAGATGAGACTGATCACGTGGACATTGGCAAAGATGCTCGGGAAGAAGAGGTACGAGGTTGCCACCGTTGAGAAGAATATGGAGATGAACGAGAGTTCCTTGAAACTCCGGGAGAGCATCCCAATAAGAAGTGCGTTCGCAAGGAAGAATACAATGACCGGGATGAGGGGGAGGATGATGAGTAGCGGGGCTTTGAGATAGAGCGTAAGCCCGGTACATATTGCAAGCATTCCCATGAAGTACGGCAGCATCTTGCCGATGATTATAGAGGAGGCTTTTACAGGAGTGGAGAGGAGGATCTCTCCTTTGCGCTCAATCCGCTCGCCCATGATGCTCATCATGAAGAACTGTGAGGTGAAATAGAGCGGAAAGATGAAGACGAAGACGAGGATGATCGAGTCAAAGGGCAGGGGCGGCGAGAGCTGGGATGGTGTCTCGAAGTTCCCCATCGTGCTGCTTGTGGTAGAGAGTACATCCATGTACCGTGATATCTGGGTGTTCTTTGCATTGGACTGGACCAGCTGCGACCGGAGCGTATCTTCGGAGACGGCAAGAGTCGGGGACGGGGTTGGGATCTCCTTCACCTCGCCCTGTGGCACCGGCGGGCCACGGTTCGGGGCCGCGCTGACGTACTGGCCGCCCTGGGTGGAGAGGAAGTCAAGCTCGCTTTTTACGGACTGCGTATCGATCCAGAGCGGGTACGCAGCAAAGAGGTCCGTCTCGTTGTCATAGACGCTGTTGACATACTTTGCATAATCCCGCTCCAGGGCGATCTCCGCAGCACCGGCCCGTTCGCTCGTACCGGGATACACGATTCCCCCGGAAACAACGATGTCAAAGGCATCACGGTTCGCGGACAGGGTTGGCGGGTCGAGCTGGTAGACCGTGAACCGGGCATCTCCTTCCAGCAGCTGCGCCACCTGAGGGTCATCGACCCCGATCCTGTACATGCCGTCCTGCAGGTGCAGCCCGCTCCGGGCAGAGAACCCGGTTACCGCCACGAGCAGGACAAAGAGAACGATCGCAAGCGGCAGCATGTCCCGTCTCATCATGGTGAGGGACTTTTTAACCTCCCATCGCGCGATAGTCCGGATGTCAGTAAGCGTTCCCATGTGTTCGCCCGCAGATCAGGCCGGCCCGGATCATTTCCCTGCATGCCTGCGCCGGAAATGGCGGCACGGCACCCGGGATCGTCCTGAGTACAGAGTAGTATGGGGTATCCGTAAAATACCCATCGGTAAACCCGGCAGCTCCCGGGGTCTCCTCATCCCAACTTATATCAGCACCCCACAACAAGTCTGACTAAAGAAGGCATCCCTCCATGATCACTGCCCGCAGCCTGACAAAGGACTTCGACGGTTTCCTGGCACTTGATGATGTCAGTTTTGAGTTCGATGACGGCGAGATTTTTGGGATCATCGGCCACAACGGTGCGGGAAAGACCACGCTCCTCAAGATCGTCTCCGGCCTTATTGCCCCGACCTCTGGAGAGCTCTTCATCAATGACATCGACGTGGTGAAAAACCCCCTTTCCCTCAAGGAGAACCTCGGGTACCTCCCGGAGGAATCCCGGCTCTACGAGACGATGACAGCCGGGAACTACCTGGCGTTCTTCGGGGAGATCTACGGGCTCTCCCCGCAGGAGATCCGGGTCCGGTCCACCCAGCTCTTTGCCGCCCTCTCGCTCGAACCGGATGGTAAGAAGATTGGGGAGTTCAGCAAGGGAATGAAGCGGAAGACGGCGATCGCCCGGTCGCTGATCCACGATCCGGGGTTCCTTGTCTATGACGAGGCAACGAGCGGGCTCGACCCGATGACTTCACGGTTCATCGCGGATTACCTGCGCAGGCTCAAATCCGATGGCAAGACGATAGTGCTCTCGGCGCACAATCTCTACCAGGTGGAGGCGATCTGCGACAAGGTAATGATCCTCAGGCGCGGGAAGATGGTTGCATTCGGCTCCATGCACGAGCTCCGGGATCAGTTCGGCACGCTCACGTACACGATCTTCTTCACGATTGATGACCCGGGAAAACTGATCGGGCATTCCAAGCCGTACCGGCAGGAGGAGGGGTTCTTTGTCTGCGAAGCGGAGGACATGAAGGAACTCAACGAGTGCACTGCCACCATAACCGGGGCCGGTGGAAGAGTTGAGAAGATCGAGTCCCGTTATCCCTCTCTTGAAGAGATGCTCCTCAAGATCGGGAAATGAGCTGACGCCACGGTTTCCCGTCCTTCCCTCTTTCCTTGCACAACTCCCGAAGCCTTTCCTGGCAGGGCCGGTGAACTGTTCGTTTGCATCTGGTTATAAAATCCGTTTAAATAGAAATCCTGGGAATACAATACTTTTTTTTACCCATACGGACATATTTCCAAAGAGTTTGTTGCAGTGCCCGGCAGGACTTGATGGCAGCAGGCGGGATGTGATTGTATGACCAGAATTCTTGTTATTGACGATTCATCATTCCAGCGCAGGATTGTTACCGGGATACTTGAAGAGGCAGGGTACGACCTGTCCATTGCAGAGAACGGCAGGGATGCACTCTCACTTGCACAAAAAGAGGCTCCGGATCTCCTGATCACGGATCTCCTGATGCCGGATTTCGATGGGTTCTACCTTCTCAGGGAAGCCAGGTCACACGATCTGGGGATCCCGATTCTCGTGCTGACATCAGATATCCAGGATACTACCCGCGAACAGTGCCTGGCTCTCGGTGCATCGGGAGTAGTGAACAAGCCGGTGAAAAAGGAGATCATCCTCTCTGCGGTTATGCATGCGCTATCAGGTGAACATCCCTGATGGAACCTGATGCCGGGGATGTGGATGCGATCCGGGAGCTGATCAACATCGGCGTTGGCCGGGCTGCCGGGATGCTCAACGATATCACCGGCTGTGCCATCACCCTCACGGTTCCTTCGATACAGATCGTCGAGTATGCGCACTTTTCCAAAGAGACCGGAAAAGAAAAGGATGCTGCGTTATCCACGGTCTCACTCAATTTCCGCGGCCCGGTGTCGGGCATTGCCGCACTCGTCTTTCCCCCGGAGAGTGCTGCCCACCTCGTGATGCTGATGACTCAGGAGAACGAAGGGTCCGGAGAGCTCGACGCGATCCGGATCGAGACCCTTAAGGAAGTGGGAAATATAATCATAAACGCGGTGATGGGATCGATTGCCAACATACTCCGGCAGCACCTCAGCTACTCGCTGCCGAACTACCAGGAGCTTGGGATCAGCTCGCTCGCCAGGTCCCTGCATACCCAGGTGGACGACAGGGTCGTGATCGCCAATGCGCATTTCCGGATTGAGAAGACTCCCATTAACGGAAACATCCTGCTGATTCTTGAGATGGGATCGATGGATGCCCTGCTCACCAGCATCCGTGGAATGGATCATTAAGGTGGAATGATGCCCGACAGGGTGATGTTTGGAGAGGACTGGACTCATTACGATATGCTGCCGGTCGGGATCATCGTGATCCGACAGGATTATACGATCCTCTCCTGGAACGACTGCATAGCTGACTGGACCGGCATCCCGAAGAGATCCATGGTGGGCCTGAACCTGCGGGAGCGGTTCCCTCACCTGGACAAACCGCTGTACCTGACCCGGATCGCGCAGGTCTTCTCCGGTGGGCCTGCGGTGATCTTCTCATCCCATTTCCACCCGCATTTCATCCCTGCCGCACTCCAGACGGGGGAGCTGCGTGTCCAGAGTACCACGGTTGTGCCGGTTGTCGCGGGAGACGGATTCCTCGCCATGATCGTGATCGAGGATATCACCGACCTCTCACGGCAGGTAAGGGCATTCCGGGAGATGAAGAATGTGGCCGAGCGCGAGCTGGAAGAAAGGAAAAAGGCCGAAGAACAGGCCCTGCGGCTCGCAGCTATCGTGGAATCATCCGATGATGCGATCGTGGGGAAGACGCTCGATGGTATCATCACAAGCTGGAACCCCGGTGCCGAACGGCTGTACGGGTATGCGGCAGGGGAAGTCCTTGGAAAATCCCTCGCAATCCTTCTCCCTCCCGATCGCAGCGAAGACCTCCCGGTAGTCCTGGCCCGGATCAGGAACGGGGAATCCATCAGCCATTACCAGACCCGGTGGAAGACAAAAGACGGCAGGATACTCGATATCTCCCTTACGGTCTCTCCTATCCGGGGCGTGGAAGGATGGGTTACCGGGGCTTCCTCCATAGCCCGGAACATAACGGAGACCAAGCGTATGGAAGAAGTGCTCCAGCAGGCCAACAAGAAACTGAACCTGCTCAACTCGATCACCCGGCACGACATCCTTAACCAGCTCATGGGACTGCGGGCCTATCTCGAGCTCTCAAAGGAATGTGCAAAGGAACCGTTATTTATCGAATATATCCGGAAGGAGGAGCAGGCAGCGGAGAATATCGGGAAACAGATCGAGTTCACCCGGTCGTACCAGGATATCGGGGTGAAATCTCCTGCATGGCAGAACCTGCCCTCCACGATCCGGGAAGCGATCGATACCCTCGACATAAAACAGGTGGCGCTCGAGATCGATCTCCCTCAGATCGAGATATTTGCCGATCCCCTGCTGCAGCGGGTGTTCTATAATCTTGTGGAGAACGCGGTCAGGCACGGTGAGATCCTGACCACCATACGCTTCAGGCTCGAAGACAAACCGGGCCGGTGCGTTCTCATCTGCGAAGATGACGGGGTGGGGGTACCGGCTGGTGTTAAGGAACAGATCTTCAAGCGGGAATATTTCGATAATACCGGTTTTGGGCTGTACCTCTCCCGGGAGATCCTTTCGATGACAGGGATCTCGATCCGCGAGACCGGCAAACCCGGGCAGGGTGCACGGTTTGAGATCGCGATCCCACGGTCAGCTTTCAGATCGCTCTCTTAAAAAATATCAGCCGGACCGCCCCCGGCCGCTACGGACGTTCTCCGGGGAGCGGGCTTTTGATGCGGGTCCCGGTATATGCGCTTCAATCTCCTCAAAGGATTCCTTCGTGAGCCGCCCTTTTTTCCCGATTATATCCCCGCTCCGCAGCATCCGGACCCGGGAGACCATCACGTAACTCTCCCCGAACAGGTCCAGGCCGCCTTCAGCAAAATCGTCAAGGGAGATTGGGATGCACGGTGCATCGGTCGGGGGCCTGCTGCTCACCGGGCAGACCTGGACTTCATCAGTAATACCGGCCCGGACTATAATCGCGGGCCGGGTCTTTGCCGGGCTTTTCCCGTCAATGGACAAGGAAGCGAGAACCACATCGCCCCGCACGTACTGCCCCATGCATACAACTCGGTGTCGGCAGAAATAAGGGATTTGATCGTGAGGCCCCCTTTTCGTCCCTCTCACAAGTGCTGCACCATGCTTTGAACCGGTCCCAAGTCCAGAACGAGCACCGTTTCGGCTGCACAGACTACGAGTTCATTCAGTCCTGACCCGGGCCCCGCTGTTCCTCGCCCCGGTGAGGATGGTGGTTCCCCCGCCAGTCTCCTGCATGAACTCCTGTGCAGCCCACTCTATCCCGGTCATACCTGTATCCCCTATTGCATAAACCGCCGGACCAAAAGAGCTCAGGCCTGCTCCTGCTGCCCCGGCTTCCCGCAACCTATCGAGGAGCCCGGTGACCGGTGCAGGCTGGAGGCCAAGCTCGACTTTCTTGAACCCGAGGCCCTGAACGGCATTTACTGATGAGCCGAACAGCTCGAGATCCCGCCCGGCAATCCCCGGCAGCATCCGCATCAGGACTTCGTGGCAGAGCTCCCGTACCTCGGAGAGCGGGACCGGGCAGTGGTTCCGGAAAATCTCGGTCTCGGTACCTCCGCTTGCACCCGGTGGCAGATCGGGGATGGCAAGCAGGATGCGCCAGTCTTCCGGGAAATCGTGGCGGGAGATCACCGGTGGCGGACTAACGTCGCGCGATGCGGACGACGGGCGGAAATCTGTCTTCTCCCCGCCCTCCCCGAACCGGTGCCCGCCGTCGATAATGAACCCGCCATACTCGAAGGCAGCCGTGCCGATACCCGAGGTCCCGCCCCGTCCTACGAGCCGGGCGAGTTCCCTAACCGGCAGGTGGCGCCCATGCAGCTCGCTGATCGCCCGGGCCACGGCAAGCGAGAGCTGTGACCCGCGGCCAAGGCCCACGTGGGCGGGGTAACTGCTCCGGACCGTGATCGCCACGCTTCCGCCGGCGCCGATTTTCTGGAGTACACCCGCGGCCAGCTGCCCGACCCGCTCACGGGTTGCTGCATCCCCGCCGCTGACCTGCAGTACCGGGCTCAGCTCCGCCTCCAGCAGGATACTGGGCTCGTCGAGGGCGATGCCGATACCACCGTCAACCCGTCCCGATCCGCCGTGCATGTCGATAAGCGTAACATGGATCCGCGAGGGAGTGCTGACAATAACCCGGCGGGTATCAAGGAACCGGTTGTAGGGAAACTGCTCTTCGATAAAAATAAGCGGTTTGCCGGAGTGGATGATCTGGTACTGCCGGCTGAGTACCGGTTCATTCCTTGAGATCGAGAAGATCCGTCCGGTCTCATCTGTTGCTGACAGGACCCGGGCGTTGAGGATCTGCCTCCGGGCCTCGATATGGTGTTGCTGGATGATCCTGCCGATGGGGATATCGGCCTTCATAAGGTCGTCCCGGAATTCCGGCGAGAGGCGGGAGAGCGGCGTGTAGGACATCGCATAGATCAGTACGTCCCCGGTATCACCGGTCCGGATCTCAACGATCCGGTAGTTGACCGGTTCGCCCTCGGATATACTCAGGTTGTCCGCGGTCTCCCGGTCCGCAGGTACGACTTTCTGGACAAGAGTTCTGATGACCACTTTTTTTCCAGTGACCGATTCGAGCAGCTGGGTGACCGATCCGTCCGTTCCCATGAGAAATTTCTGCACGGGCGAGATCCGGCCTACCTGCAACTCGATCTCCCGTATGGCCTGTGCGATATCCATCCCATCAACGTCACCTCGGGATCTGATAAGGGTGCCGGTGCACCAATCCGCCAGCTCCTGATACCCTGTATCTGGACTAGTACTCGGATAAGCCCTGTACGGGCTCTGTTTGCCAAAAGGAGCAAGGTCATTTCCGGCTGGAACGGAAATCGTGTCCACGCCTATGGAGAATTCCGATATTTGTGTCCATTTTTCAAAAATATGACAGTAAAACATATTTTACACCTGCAAAATAGCGGCCTTTAAATCACTCCCTGTTTTTCCATGGGATATAACAGGCAGGTTTTGACCGGAGCCCTATATTGAGGATCATGCCTCAAACCTGCAGTTCCTTTCGTACTCCCGTGCCGGGAAGCAGAACGCTTTATGCACGGACGGCCCAATAAAAAAATAATGAGCCGTTGCGATCACTGCGGCAAAGAGACTGCTCTGCCGTTCACCTGCCAGCACTGCGGGGGAAAATTCTGCGAGGAGCACCGGCTGCCGCCCAATCACAACTGCGTCAACATTGGCAGCTGGAATGCAAAGCCGCGGCCCTCAGTCAGCCTGAACTATGGCAAGGGCGGCGTGACCGTGACCGGGGGAGGGTTCATCCCTGACCAGCGCAGGAATGCAAAGAAGACCAGGGCTGAAGGGCTGCCCTGGCTGAAGATCATGGCCGGAATCGTTGCCCTGATCCTGCTCGGGCTGGCATTGCTGGTGATGATTGGGTACCGGTTCGGGTGAAGACCCTGTCCTGCATGCACTCCCGGCTACCTGTGCTTCATTCCATTCTTTTATCAGTCCTGCCACTGAAACAGGAACGTATGCACAAGAAAGAGCATATGACAAAAGAGCATGTGACAAAACTGCTGGATGAGAAGACCGGACTTATGGAATGCCTGGTCTGCGGGGAGCGTCACAACTCTGTCATGAAACAGGGCCAGGACGGCAAATTCCATCCTGAGAACTGGGAATGCGTAAACAAATGCAAACTCATCCATGACGACGCAAAAGGGAATGCGTCCCCGGGAAAAAAGAAATAATTTCCGGTTTTCCCGGAACTTGCGGTGATGCCGGTATCGGCATTGCACAACCTCCCGGACAAGGGCATTCACTTCCGGCACCAGTGCTTATGTCCCTGTCCAAAAAACCGGTCTCGGTGACTATCCACCCGGTTCCTTTTTCACTCTCCGGTACGCCCCTTTCGGAATTGCAATCTCAAACCGGGCCCCCCTGCCATGGGCTCCCGTTTCGTGGATGAAGATGCCGGTGATCGCAAGGATCTCCCGCACCAGGAAGAGGCCGAATCCCGTGTGCTTGCCGTAGCCTTTCTCGAAGATCTTCTGTTTTTCGTCAAGAGGTACACCTATGCCGTTGTCCTCGACCGTGATCACCAGTTCGTCTGAGGACACCCCGCACTGCACGGTGATCACCGTGACCTTCCCCCCGTGCCGGATCGCGTTGTCGAACAGGTTGAAGAAGACCTTGTCGATCATCGGATCGGCAAACACTTCGCAGTTATCGCAGGCACAGGTAAGTGCGATGTTCTGCGGTTTTGCCGCCATTACAATATCGGTGACTTTGTGCCATGCCGGGGCCTGGACTCCAAGATCCTGGTAGTTACGGGTAAACTCGATTTGCCGCGCCATCACTTCTGCTGCCTGATCGATCTTGGCAAGGAACTCCGCGATGACCGGATCCGGTTTCCTGATCATCGCCAGCTGGGTGTAGCCCTGTACTACGGTAAGCTGGTTTGCGAGATCGTGCCGGGTGATGCTGTTGAGGAGGTTGAGTTTCCGGTTGCTCTCACGGATTGCGTTCTCGGACCGTTTCATGTCCGTGATGTCACGTGCGTTCCCTATGTAGGAGACAACTGTACCCTTTTCATCCATGACCGGGGAAACGTTCGAGGTGTGGATATGGATCGATCCATCGGCATGGATTACCCGGTATACGATTCCGGCCTTGCGCTCCCGTGTCTTCACCACGGTTGCAAGGAACGCATCGCAGGCAGGGATATCATCCGGATGGATAAACTGGTGGAAGGATCTTCCGACAACCTTTTCCGCGGGATGCCCGAGCAGCACCGTCCAGCTGGGAGAGACGAAGGTGATGGTGCCATCGGTCTGCAGGGAATAGATGATGTCGTTGCTGCTATCGACGAGCATCCGGTATTTCATCTCCGATTCATGCAGTGCGTTCTCCGCGTGCTTCCGCTCGGTGATATCCTGGTTGACCCCGTAGAACCTGACTGTTTTCCCGACAGGATCCTTCTCGATCCGGAACCAGACTTCCACCCACATGGTGGTACCGTCCGGCCGGATAATCCGGGACTCGAATCGTCTCTCGAACCGGGGATCTGTGGTCTTGATCCCCGCCTCTATGGATTCCTGGACAAGATGCACGTTTTCAGGGTGAACGAACTGCTCCGAAAACTGTGCTGCCGTCATGCGGTACCCACCTGCCTTTTCTGCAGTGGTGCCAATCAGCGCAAAATACTGGTCGTTAAAGATGAAGGCCCGGGTGGCTACGTCAAACTCGAAATGCCCCATATGGGCCACATCCAGCGCTTCCCGGTCGGTACGGCTGAGCCGGGACAGCGCCTCCTCGGCATTTTTCCTGTCGGAAATATCATGGGAGAGCCCGAGCACCCCGAGAACCGCCCCATTCTCATCGATCAACGGAGAGAGGCGGACCTCGAGCCAGGTTCCCCCGGCAGGCAGGACCTCGTACATCTCCTGCTGGGAGGACTGGCGGCTGGTGACGACACTCTGGATCGCTTCAAAGTGGCGCTGCGCATTACCTGGACTGAAGAGATCAGTCAGGTGTTTCCCGACAAGGTCGCCGGGTTTCGTCCGCATGTTCAGCGCCGCATATCCATTGACGTACTTGACGTATCCCCAGGCATCGATGAAGTAGATCATATCAGGAGAATTCTCGGCCAGCAGCCGGTATTTCCGCTCGCTCTCCGCAAGGGCTTTTTCGGCCCGCTTCCGGTCTGTGATCTCACGGCACAGGGTGATGATGCGGCTCTTGCCTTCCTCGTGCACAACGGTTGCATTGATCTCCAGGGGCGTGATATTTCCCGCTGAATCAGTATAATCGATCTCGAAGTTCCGGATGAACCCGTCGTGAACGCACTGCCTGACTGCTGCAGCATTCTTCTCCTGCTCGTACTCAGCAGTCCATTCAACAACACTATGGCCGGCAATTTCGCTCAGGTCATGGTGACCCGTGAGACGGACATACTCGGGGTTTGCATCAAGTACTTTTCCGGCATCATCGAGGATCACATAACCGGTGTTGGTCGTCTCGATCAGGGACCGGTACTTCTCCTCGCTCTCGCGGAGGATCTCCTCGGTCTGTTTCTGCTCCGTGATATCCAGCAGGACGCCGGAGTACACCAGTTCATCTCCATGAATGACCGGGCTCGAGATCCCCCGGAACCAGATGATCTCACCGGATGGCCTGGTAAACCGGCCCTCGAACACCCACCTCTTTACTGTCCGTACAGCATCCTGTACGGACGCCAGAAACCGGGCCTTGTCGTCAGGATGGAGATGATCCGTGAACCACCGGAAGTAGTCCGTAGTGGAGTTGTCGAAACCGAAGATCTCCTCCGAACGGGTACTCACGTAATAAATTCCGGTGCTGCCGTCGGGCCTGGCATAGAACTGGAATACAACACCCGGTACCGTGGCAGCAATCTCTGCCATCTGCTGCTGGTGGCTGCTCAGTTCGGCCTCTGCCTTTTTCCGGCCGGTGAGATCGATGCCGATCCCGGTGAAGTATTTCCTCCCGCCGGTATCGAGCATAACTGCGGTAAAGTAGAAGGGTATTTTCTTCCCGCTTTTGGTAGTCAGGTTTGCTTCGGCGCTGGCAAAACCCTCCCTGAGTGCCTTCTCTACACCAGCTTTTATCACGGCCGTATCGTGTTCGTCACCCTTGTACCAGTCCAGCACGTGCATTCCCTTGAGCTCATCCGCAGAATAACCGGTTACCGTTTCGTGGTTCCTGTTCCACCGGATGAGGCGCCCCTCATCGTTGTACAGGTAGAAGAGGCCGGGGATGCTGTCAAGGATTGCATCGGTGAAGTTCCTCTCCTCCCTGAGGGCCAGGTCCGCCTGTTTCTGGCTGGTAATATCCTGGATGACACCGGAGAATAGCAGTTCGTCCCCGTGCCTGACCGGGCTCGATACACCCCGGAACCAGATCGTTTCTCCGGACGGCTTGATAAACCGGCCCTCGAACTCCCATGGAGCTGACGTTTTCACCGCGTAGTTGAAAGAGTTCATGAGCCGGGTCCTCTCTTCGGGATGCACTCCATCGACAAATGCCGGGAAGAACTCGCCGGTATTTTTGTCGATGCCAAGGATTTCGACAGCCCGGCCACTTACGTAATAGACGCCCATGCTGCCATCGGGCCGGGCATAGAACTGGAAGATAACGCCCGGTACCGTGGCTGCAATCTCCTCCATCTGCTGCTTGCGGTTCCGGAGCTCCCCCTGGGCCGATGACAACTCGTTGTACTGCTCCCTCAGTTCCTCCTCTGATGCAGTAATCTGCTCGTACGCTGCCCGGAGCTCCGTCTCCGTGCGCCTGCGTTCGGTAATATCCGTGAACATGGTGACCATGGAACCTGCGGATATCTGGAATGCAGTGACTGCATAAGCACCGTGTATCGTCCCGCTATCATAGTTCAGCTGCTCAGTCTGCCAGATCCCCCCCTCTGCGGCAACCCTGCGAAAATGCTCTGGTACATCAGTACCGGTGAGACCGGGGAATATATCCTCTATCGGCTTTCCGAAAAACAGGCTGTGATCGATACCCAGTATACGGTCTGCGCCCGGGTTTGCCCCGGTAAAGACAAGTGTCCCATCCGGTTTCAGATCGTAGAAGTGCATGCCGGCTGGTGCGTGTTCGACAAGGCTCCGGTACCGGGCCTCGCTCTCCTGTTGCGTCTCTTCAGCGCGTTTCCGCTTGATGATCGACCAGAGCCCCTGCATCAGCAGGACAAGCTCGTGGGCATCATGGTCCGTATAATCGGATGGCTTGTTGGCTACGCCTGCGACGAGTACAATGTGTCCGTCTTCAATGACCGGGACGTTCATGTGCCGGACGATACGCGGGTGGCCTTCGGGATATCCCTTCTTCGCCGGGTCAGGAGCATCGTAGTTGTTGGTAATAACCGGCCGGCGCTGGCGGACGGCCTCTCCCCAGAGACCGGTCTTCTCGGTCCTGTACACAATGGGCTTTTCCTGCATTGTGCACTCGGTCATTGCAGCCTTCGACCAGGCATACATCGACATCTCGCTCTCGTCCTTGTTGAGGAATGCCAGGTACCCAAGCGGGCTGCCGGTGACGATCCCGGCACCTTCAACTGCATAATCGAGAAGTTCCCGCTCCCGTTTCCGGGCACGCTCATAGAAGCCGATCATGTAACCGAGGCGGGACTCGCTCTCCCGGATCCGTCTCTCGCTCTCTGCAAGCTCGTTGTACTGGACCTGGAGTTCCTCACCGGACGTGGCAAGGTGCTCGTTTGCTGCCCGGAGCTCCTCTTCGGATCGTTTTCTGTCCGAAATATCCCGGATCGATTCAATTGCCCCGCTGATCTCCCCGTCCCGGTTATACAGGGGACTTGCCTTCGCCAGGGCATCGATACGCCTGCCTTTCGGGCGGGGAAGGCTGGTCTCCGCGGAAATGGTATTGCCATCCCGCCGGATATTGACATAATATTCTACGATCTTCTCATCCGGTTCAAAGACAAGATCGATGAGAACCGGCCTGCGTGAACCATAGAATGCGGCCGCGTACTCGTAATCGCCTTTCCCGAGCATCGCGCTGGCAGGAATCCCGGTCATCTCCTCGATGGCCCGGTTCCATGCGATTACATGCCCTTCCGTATCGATTGCAAATGTGGCGTCCGGGAGGAAGTTGATGATATCTTTGAACCGGCGCTCCGAATCCGAAAGGGCGATCTCTGCCCTTCTCCTCCGTATGGCCTGGCGAATCCTGTGGGCCAGTTCTGCGAACTGCGTCTGCGGGTCCCCACCCTTCTGCAGGTACGAGTCCACGCCGTTATTGATCGCTTCGATGATGATCTCTTCGCGCCCCCTCCCGGTGAAGAGGACGAACGGGAGTGTCCCGTATGTCTTTCTTACGCGTTTCAGGAGCTCAAGCCCGTCCATCTCCGGCATCTGGTAATCGGATATTACTGCATCGAAGTTGTTATGGCTGAGCAGGTCAAGCGCCTCTTTCCCTGACTGGACGGTCCTGACAGTGAATTCTCCGGTATTCTCGAGGAACAGCTGGCCGATATCGAGCAGCCCCGGCTCATCGTCTACATAGAGGAGGGAGAACATAGCGTGGACCTGTGCAGGGTAGGATAAAGAATGGGTGACAGGCAATTGTCCTGAAATACTAATGAATGTTGCGCAGGGCGGATACCGTTCACTGACCTGAGCGGACCCACAGTTACCGGCCCGGCATCCTGTCAGCTTTTTTACAAAAATGACCGTTATCGCCGGCAGTGAAGTCCGGGATCCGGGCCCGATACCCCTCCTGCCGTCCTTTCCGGGGTATGATCTTCCCGTGTCTGATGTGTACGAAAAAAAGGTGACGGCTTATTTTAGTAGTTTTCCGCGGCGATCTCGAAATAAGCCTGCGGATGGCTGCAGACCGGGCAGGTGGCAGGTGCGACCTTGCCCTCGTGGACGAACCCGCAGTTCCGGCAGTACCATGTTACCGGCATGTCTGTTTTGAAGACTTTACCTTTCTCCATACTGGCGAGGAGTTTTTTATACCTGCTTTCGTGGTTCTGTTCGACCCGGGAGACCTGCCGGAACAGGGTGGCGATCTCTTTGAACCCCTCGTTATCAGCAGTTGCCGCAAAACCGGGATAAAGAGTTCCCCACTCCATCATCTCTCCCGCGGCAGCAGCTGCGAGGTTCTCCTTTGTGCTCCTGATGATCCCGGCGGGATACGTGGCGGTGATCTCCGCGTCACCGCCTTTGAGCTGTTTGAAGAAGATCTTTGCATGCTCCTTCTCTTCTTCTGCGGTCTGCAAAAAGATCGCACTGATCTGCTCGTATCCCTCTTTCTTTGCTGCGCTCGCAAAGAAGCTGTACCGGTTCCTTGCCTGGGACTCGCCGGCAAATGCGGCAAGCAGGTTCTTCTCGGTTGTGCTGCCTTTGAGATCCATAAGTATCATCCTCCCGTTGGGTGTCTCCCATAATGAACCTGACTGGCGATCAGGAACAGAAAAATCCCCGACGGGATTTTTCCCGGTTTTTGCCAGACTCTTTAGAGCCCCGCTTAGTTAAGAGAGGCGGACACGACCACAAGATATTCAGGGATTACCGGATTACACGGTATACGGCATGTTCCCGTGCGCAAAAAAAACCGGAGAGTGTGGACCCGTTCGACCCGCGGAAGAAAACCGGAAGCGGCAATCGCGGAGGCGAAAACATTTGCTGAACGCGGGGGATACCGCGGGTCCGATAATCTCTATCCGGACCTCGCATTCGATTTTCAGATCTTCAAACCGCAATCGATCCGGTTCGTGAAGATGAGGCAGACCCGGCACCGGATCGATCCTGATGCCCTCTACAACCAGCTCTTCCCGGAAGAGATCCGGGGACTCCGCGAACTCCCGTTCCCGCCATTCATCCCCCGCAAGCTCTGGCGCCGCACCCGCACGAGCGGGCCTGGCGCCGGCTGCTCGTCTACGATCTCTCGATTGGCGAGATCGGATGGTGGGGACCGGACGATTACACGAACCCCCACGCCCGGTGATACCTGTTGCGGACTTGCGTGACCCCCTTCCGGATACCCAGAGGGAGATCATCCCTCCCGGAGTTCGTTCTCCGACGGAGACACATATGGCTGGAATATCCGGAAATTTTCGCCAGTGGAAATGGTGCCAACGCCCGGCAAAATTCCTTTTTTAAATCGCTGTTTTGTAAAAATACCTGATTTAACGAGGGAAAAAACCGTGCATTTTAGCGGGCTTTGAAAATGCGCAAAAATGGGACAATCTGCAGCCAGTTCCGTCGTGAGGGGCTGCCCGGAGGCTGCTATGGCCGAAATTTTACAGGGTACCGGTCGCAGGGGAAAATGGTACTGGAATGAACCGGAAAACGGGAGACCTTTGAAAATAACCTGGATAGTACGGGATATTCTCCCCTTCCCTGCAAGGGTACTGGTCTGTGGTAATTCTTATCCTCGACGATCGCGTCGTAACGGGTAAAAACCGGAACATTTTCCATGAACTTTTCCCAACTCCTATAATCCTCGCCACCCAACCACTGATCCAGAAGCTACACACATGAAGATCCTCGCCATCCACGGGAGCCCCCGGACGATCCGGAGCACAACGCGAATACTCACGAACTTCGTACTCGAAGGTGCAGCAGAAGCCGGTGCAGAAACGGAAATGATCGATCTCTGCGACTTCCGGGTCTCACCCTGCACGGCCTGTGAAGCCTGCTCGTTCAACGGAATCTGCGTGTATGAGGATGATGTCCCGGCCATCGTAGCCAGGATGAAGGAAGCGGACGGGATAGTTTTTGCATCGCCGGTCTATATCGACAATGTATCAGGCCAGATGAAGCTCTTCTTCGACCGGCTCGCCGATGCAATCCATTACCAGGTGCTGGCCGGGAAATACGGCTGTTCGGTCGCGACCACGCACACGTCCGGCGGCGACGAGGTAATCGTGTACCTGAACCATGTCCAGAACTATCTTGGCGTTATCACGGTGGGAGGACTCAGTGTTGCGACGGGCGGGAATCTGGAGGCCGTGGATGTCGCGGAGGATTCTGCCCGGGCTCTCGGGAAGACCCTTGCCGGGGCGATCGCGAGCGGCTTCTCCGATCCCGTGCAGGAAGAAGAGATTGCCGGCAACCGTGAGTTTTTCCGGGCCATGGTTGAGGAGAACCGGGACTTCCGCCCTGAGGATTACAAGCGCTGGGTACGGATGGGCTGGATCGGGTGAAACGAAGAAGCCTGAAGGCTTCTTCTCACCCCCGGATTTCGCTTCGCTCCATTCTTCGGAAATAAGAAAAACGGGCCTGAAGGGATTTGAACCCTTGACCTGCGGATTAAGAGTCCGCCGCTATGCCGAACTAAGCTACAGACCCAAGCCTTGTTAGGCCTAATAATGTGGTCGATAATGCCGAATAAAGGTTTTGGCGATCCTGCATGTTCCCGCCATTGGAATCCCTTAATACGCAGGAATGGTACATCTTCTGTACCATGCCACCAGAAGCCCCGTTTGAGCAGCCGGGACCGATAAAATACTGCATTTTCGGGTGTGGGACAAACGGCTATAACATTATACTCGAACTGGCAAAAGAGAACGAGCGCGTGGTGGTGGTGGACAGGGACGAGTCCCGCGTGCGGCACCTGCGGGACCAGAAGTACGATGCCTACCAGCGCGACATCACATCGCAGGATCTTCTCGCGGGTCTCCCCCTTTTCGAGATCGCCTTTGTCATGACCGGGGACGGGGATGCAAACCTTGCGGCCGTCCTCGCCATTAAGAAGCGGTATCCCGCGGTCCAGATCGTGGCCCGGTCGATCGACCCGGTGAACGGCCAGAAGCTCACGGCTGCCGGCGCGGAATTCGTCCTCTATCCGCAGGAAGTGGTTGCCCGGTCCGCGATCTTCCAGATCCGGAAGCAGCATTCGAGCCGGATCTCCCAGCGGCTCTTCACCCTGCTTGCCGGCTGGGAAGGCACGCTCGGGATCATCACCCACAAGAACCCGGACCCCGACGCGATCTCTTCTGCTATGGCGCTTGCGGAGATCGCAAAGCACGCGAACCCGAAGACTCTCACGACCCGCATCTTTTACGAAGGAAACATCGGCCACCAGGAAAACCGGACCTTCGTTAACCTGCTCGATATCAAGATGGAGCACCTCACTGACGATGCCCTCGCGAAGTGCAGCTATCTCGCCCTTGTCGACTGCTCGGGCCCGGGGGCAAACAACGACATCCCGCCCCAGACGAAGATCAATATCACCATCGACCACCACAAGGAGGGAAAGCACCTGGCCACCCAGAGCACATTTGTCGATATCCGCCCGGGGGTCGGAGCAACAGCGAGCATCATGACCCAGTACCTGCAGGAGCTGGACGTGCCGGTTGACACGCGGGTCGCTACCGCCCTGCTCTATGGTATCCGGACGGATACGAAAGAGTTCAAGCGCAATGTGACCCCGCAGGACCTCAACTACGCGGGCTTCCTCCTGCCGCTGACCGATGCCGACCTGCTCGACAAGATCATGTCGCCGTCCATGTCCCAGGAAACGCTGGACATCATCGGAAAGGCAATCCACGAGCGGAAGATCCAGAGCGGGTACCTCTTCGCGAATGTCGGGTATGTCATGAACCGCGATTCCCTCCCTCAGGCGGCCGATCTCCTGATCACACTCGAAGGCGTGAATACGGCGCTCGTCTACGGTATCACGGACAACGCGATCGTGATCTCGGCCCGCAACCGGGACATCCGGCTCCATATCGGCAACGCACTCTCCGAGGCGTTCGGAGAGATGGGCGATGCCGGAGGCCACCCGAACATGGCCGCCGCCACCCTCCCGCTCCACTACTTCGGCAAAGTGGAGAACAAGACCCAGCTGCTCGAAATCGTGATCGAGCCCGTCCTGCAGAAGTTCAAAACCCTGGTCGGGCTCGAGAACGAGGGCAGGAAGAATGGAGTATAAGCGCTGGGAACCCTGTTATTGCCGGATCCTCGCTTATTTCGGGTTCGAACGCAAGGGGGACGAGGAGGCAGCCCGGTTGCTCGCGTCGCTCATGGACCGTGACAACCTCCTCTCGCTCGTCACCATCACTGAGGGTAATGAAGTTACGGTCTGCGGAAACGCCCCCTGCCTTAAAGATGAACTGGGAAAAATACGGGGCGTGGTCTTTGCGGCCGATGCGGCAGCTGAAGTGCTCGATGCGAATGGTATCCGGCCGGATGCGATCTTCACAGACCTTGACGGTGTTACGGACCGGTTCCTGGAGCTGAACCGGGAGGGAACGATCGTGGTGATCCATGCCCACGGGGATAACATCCCGCTCCTGAAGTACTGGGTGCCCCGGTTTACCGGCCCGGTGGTCGCGACCACGCAGGCCACGCCCCTCCCCCACGTCCACAACTTCGGGGGGTTCACTGATGGCGACCGGGCTGTGTTTGCTGCCGATGAACTGGGGGCCTCGTGCATCACGCTCGCTGGTTTCGATCTGGACGATAAAGATGTCGATCCATTGAAACGAGGTAAGCTCCATATTGCCCGCAAACTCCTTGCAATGATCGGGTTCACCATATGAGGACGACCGCTTTCATCCTCGACGGGTACGTTGATGAGCCCGCGTGCCTCGGGGTCCCTCCGTACATCTCTCCCTACATCCGCACGGTAGCAGGTGCCCTGATCGCCCACGGCCATGAGGTACGGTATCTCACGATCGACCAGCTCCGCAAAGACCCGTTTCAGGCAACAGAAATGAACACGGCGGCCCTGCTCGTGATGATCGCGGGGGTAACCGTGCCGGGAAAGTACCTTGGCGGTACCCCGGCCACGCTCACCGAGATCCAGCAGGTCGGGCACATGATCAGGGGTCCGAAGAAACTGATTGGCGGCCCCATCGGCTTTGGCTATGCCTGGGAAGGTGGGCAGAAGGCGGTCCGTCAGGTAATCAGCGGGTTTGATACTCTGCTTACCGGGGAACCGGCGGTTGCACTCGACAATTATCTCACCGGCAACGCTCCGGCCGGGGAGCTGGATTACGGAAGGACCGACCCGTGGAGCGTGGCGGGCAGCGGGATCATCGGGCAACACCCGGACTACCCGTACGTGATGTGCGAACTGGAGACCGCCCGGGGCTGTTCCCACGGTGCATCGGGCGGCTGCTCGTTCTGCACGGAGCCGTTCTACGGCCTGCCGAAATACCGGGGGACTCCGGCAATAGCAGAGGAGGTCGCGGCACTCCAAGCCCACGGGGCCCGGCACTTCCGGGTCGGGAGGCAGCCGGACATCCTCGCGTACGGGGCCGGCCCGGGGGAATATCCCGCACCGGTGCCGGAGAAGATCGAGGCACTGTTCTCTGCTATCCGCACAGCAGCCCCGGACCTCAGGACCCTCCATATCGACAACACGAATCCTGAAACAATTGCACGACACCAGGAGCCGGCCAGGGAAGCACTCAGGGCAATCATCCGGCACCACACTTCGGGTGACGTGGCCGCATTCGGGATGGAGACGGCTGATCCCTCGGTAGTCGCGGCGAATAACCTGAAAGCACAGCCCGATGACGTCTTCCGGGCAATCGAAATTGTCAACGGGGAAGGGGGGGGACGCCGGGACAATGTGCCCGAGCTCCTCCCGGGCCTCAACTTCGTCTGCGGGCTTGCAGGGGAAACCGACAGGACGTACGAGCTGAACGAGCAGTTCCTCGTGCGGGTCCGGGATGCGGGATTATCCGTCCGGCGCGTAAATATCCGGCAGGTGATGCCGTTTGAGGGCACACCTGCATTCACGAACAACACGCTCGGGCAGCACGAGCGGAGATTCCGGGCGTTCAAGGAGTTTGTCAGGACCGCAATCGATCTCCCGATGCTCCAGCGTGTGTACCCGATTGGCACTATCCTCCGGGATGTCCGGATCGAAATTTCAGGAGACCTCTCGTTCGGCAGGCAGATGGGATCGTACCCGATTCTCGTGGGTTTCCCCCTCCCGCTTCCCGAGGGACTGGTGATTGATGCCGTTGTCGTGGACTGGGGTATGCGGTCGATCACGGCACTACCGGCCCCGGTCCCGATCAACACATTGCCGGCCTCCGCCATCAAATGGCTGCCGGGCGTGGGAAAGAAGAAGGTGGCTTCGATCATTGCGAAGCGCCCGTTCCGGGATCTTGCGGAGTACCGGAAGGTGGCGGGGAATTCGGTGATCGATTCCCACCTCATATTCTGAAAACGTAGTCCAGTTCATTTTACTCATTGCCCACGTTGTCAACAATAAAAGGAGCAGAATCTGGAATATCCCTCCTGAGGGCAGAGGGTGCCCCTTATTTCCCAGTGCGATTAACGTTGCCGCCCCGAAGGGGCGCTCCCGGGGCGGTTCAGGTCCAGATCGAGGCAAACGCCGAAGAATACAGTTTCATGGCATTATCAGGGCCTGGCGTTCACGATCCGGCTCCGGGGGTATCTTCCGGTACTCCAACCCGCGTGCCAGAAAGACCAGACCAACGGCCGGCAGTAAAATTGCGCCGTAGAAAAGACCAAAGAGCATTATCAGCACATCGGCCGGATTGAAGTTCATGAAATTGTCATGATACGGTGATGTCGGAGGCGGGACATAGGTAATCATGTACCAAAGCAGACCGATCAAAAAAGCAAGTCCGACAATCCCAATCACTGATGATACTCTGATAATCGAAGCGGATATACTGCCACAGGTTTTTCCCCAGTAATTCAGGAAATATACAGCGCAGGCAGGCAGCGCCGCGTACGCGAGTATCGCTCCGATGATTGCGGATATCAGGGATCTTCTCGCCGGGTCTGAAGGTTCATAAAAAGTGTATATGACAAGCAGGATGCCAATGATACCCATCACAAAACAGAGAGGAAGCCCTTCCTGCCAGCGCAGGGATCGTTTCTTCATCCTCCTGACCAGAAGGACACTCCCGGCAAACGAGACGATCATGAGGACTGCATAGAAAAATGTGCCATTGAAAACATAAATGAAGCCGGATTCGGGAACAAAGAGCATCTGTGTTCCCGGAATCAAATCGGCAAAAATTCCCGCTGCCAGGAAAATATACAGGCCAAAGAACACTGCCGAGATGAGGATAAACGGTTTGGAAAAATCGCGGCAGTCTGTCAGGAACTTTCCGTTCATATCCATTATAAACAAAGAACGTTCCGTTAATTTAAATATTTTTTGAAATATTTTTTACAACTAATAGTGGATCGCTGGAAGAGATCTTCCCTGTGCCAGATCCGATCCTCATCCAGATTACTCATGGGCCTAGATCTGCTTCAGTTCCGTGACCTTCAAAATATCCGTGCGGGTCACGATCCCGACGATTTTGCCGTCTGCCACGATGGGAATCCTGCCGATATTGCGGGCCGACATGATCTTGAGGGCATCGATGACCGGAGCCGTGGGCGGGAGGGTGATCGGGTCCCGGGTCATGATGTCCCTGACCTGCATCGCTTCCCGGTCGATCGAGGAGGTGCGGTTGACATCCGCGAGTGTCACCATGCCGACAAGGGTATCCCGCTCGATCACCGGGAAGCCGAGGTGTTTGCTCGTATACATCATGCTGATCACCTGGCTCAGCGGGAGGGTTGGCGGCACCGTCGTGACCTGGGAGCTCATCATGGAACCGACCGTGACATCCTGCAGGAGGTGGCTGTACCTGACGGCACTCGACTCCATGTTTGCCCCTATGTAGATGAAGAGAGCGATCAGGATCAGGAACGGGGAGAAGGCAAAGAGCCCGATGATCCCAAAGAGGATCGCAAACCCCTTGCCGATATCCGCGGCGATCTGGGTGGCCCGGTGAAGGGGCATCCTCTTTGCAAGGAATGCCCGGAGCACCCTGCCGCCATCCATGGGAAAGGCCGGGATCAGGTTGAAGGCGCAGAGGATGATGTTGAGCACGCCGAGGTACCCGAAGATGAAGATCAGCACCCCCTCCGTGCCCGGGTCCGCAGCCATTGACGGGACGGCATAGACGAGCAGGCTGCACACGATCCCAAAGAAGAGGCTGGCGATCGGCCCGACCAGCGCCATCGGGAGTTCGGCCTTCGGATCGGGAACTCCCTCCTCCATAGTTGCGATACCGCCGAATATCATCAGCGTGATGTTGTTGATCGCGATCCCTTTGCTGCGGGCAACAAGCGAATGGGCGAGCTCGTGAACGAGCACGCCAAAGAAGAGGCCCAGTGCAACGATCGTCCCGAGCACATAGGGCATGAACCCGGAGGTGACGACGGTAATATCGATAGGGACCTGGTAGATCTCCCTGAGCATATCGATAGTCAGCGTGATCTGGCTGCCGATGATCCAGGCAAACAGGGGAATAACGATCAGGAATGTGTAGTGAATCAGGATCGGAATCCCAAATAAGCGCCCGATCCGAAAAGACCCGTCCATAACAAAGGATTATCTTTTTAACTCTTAAGTATATACTTTCATCTGATAACGATGGAA
>Ga0074046_10000877_pt1 | contig 27890 bp, 12 predicted proteins | sample BogForMeECP23OM3_FD_94441 | JGI IMG/M metagenome (GOLD analysis project Ga0074046, IMG submission 94441) | Bog forest soil microbial communities from Calvert Island, British Columbia, Canada - Bog Forest MetaG ECP23OM3 | ecosystem: Environmental > Terrestrial > Soil > Wetlands ...
AGATCATTCAATGCGACATAAGATTCTCCGGCTATGGCTCGTCGCACTCTTCCCTCCTCATTGAATCAAGTGGATCCACCAACAGCTGAGACTGAAAAGTCTATCTCAATGATGGGAAGCGGGGACGACAGTGTGCTAGCGGCACCTGGTATTCCCGAGGTCTTTCTCGCGGGAGATACTGCTGCAGGTCTGGAACAGATTCGCACTCGACTCCTCGACCTCACGAAGCGCAATAGGCTTCTCAATTTCCGTCCATCCAAATCGTCTTCCGCTCAAATTCCTGGCGGGAGGCGGCGACCAACGGCGCCGCAAGCGACTCGGTCACCCACCTGTGCAAGCTGCAATGTACCAGGAAGATGTAATAGGATTCACGTGAAATGGTCGCTAGGATGATGTTCGAAACGGACCTGTTTTATATGCTGCTGCGAACTCAAAAGCTCTTGGACTTTGCTACGGGGGGCAGAATTGAGCGTGCCAACTAAGCTGACGCTGGCGCGGCGCATGATCGAGCCGGCGCAAGTCCCAAGAAAGGTATTTCTATTGCGAAGGCAGGGATGGCTCCTCTACCAGCTTGAATCGCTTCTTGGCGGTTTCCTCCTGGAGTGCGGACTGCTGTAAATCTGAAAGGCGTTTTACAAGTTCCTGGATTTCATCGCGCTGCCCGCTCTGTCCGGAATGCCGCAACGCAATGATGAGATGATATAGAGCCGTGCGGTCGGAAGGGGCATATTGCAACGCAATCCGGCATTGTTCAATGGCCGCGCCGTATTTGCCAACACTCATATACATGCTTGAAAGGAGATCTCTTGCCTGTACTAGATCCGGCTGCAATTTGACAGCCAGCAGTGCAGAGTTCATTGCGTCATCGGTTACCTTGATGTTTGTGTCGGAGTCCTCATTTACAAGCAACTTGGCCAGCATGAAATGCAGTAGGGCACTATCTGGATGAGTTTTTAGTTGCGCGCGTATCTCGGATATCGACAATGACTGGTCAGAGTAAGTCTTGTCAGACATACCCCTTTGGAATTCGATAATGTCCTTGGCATACAAGCTTATGCTCTGCTTCCCATCAAGACGCTCGGCAATATTGAAATCGGCTTCGGCCTTGTCGAATTCCGCGAGCTGCCCATAGAGCAAGCCGCGCGAGATGTATAACGACGGATTGTCAGGAATACGTGACAGGCCGGCATTCGTCATATCGATACCAACCTGAAAGGAATCGTGATCCAGGCAGAGCGTCGCAAATGCTACATAGTAATCTGCATTCGCGGGATTCAGGACGATTGCCTGTCGCAGAAGAGACACCGCCTTGGGAGTGTCGCCCACAGATTCATAGGCTTGGGCAGCCAGGCTCAAGATATCCGGGTCTGGCTGGTCAGGTGTGAGCAATGGTTCAAGTACTTTGAGCGCGGCATCATTCTGTTTCGCTTCGACGAGCAGCACCGCAAGATCGTATTTTGGATAAGTGCTCTTGGGGAGTAGCGCAGCAAGCTGCTCAAATATAGGAATTGCCTTCTCCGGCTGCTTTGTTTGCACAAGACAATTGCCAAATGCTTCAAGAGAGCCAGGATGGGTTCTGACGGCGTCCGCGCTCAGGAGAAAATGGTCGATGGCCGCCTCGCAATTTCCTTGTTTCTCCTCGAGGTTTGCGAGCATTTCTTGTGCTGTCTCGTCTCTCGGATCGGCTTTCAATATCCTTTCGAGCAGCGAAATTGCGCGCTTATCGCGTGTCTGATAGAGGAGTTGTACTTCGCCCTTCAAAGCCGCGGGGTAATTTGGGGAGAGGCTCAACGCCTTTTGAAAGGCATCAATCGCTTCATGGTTGCTCCCCTTGATCGAAAGTACGATACCTTCCAACGTCCAAAGCCGGAAGTCGTTGGGCGTTTGGCGCAAGGCCGATTTTGTCATCTGCAGAGCCTGGTCGTAGTCCTGGGAACGAATCAGCGATTCTATGGACTCAATGGACGCCTTGGATTGTTGCCCTACAGCAACAAAAGACGCACCCAAAAGCAAAAGCGTCACGCATCCGGTACGAACCATCGACCTGCCTCATCCCAAGTGTAAACGCATAGAACAGTGTGAGCGTTAGTAGACCCATGCCTTCGGGGCGCAGGTGAATCGAATCAAAGCCGAGTTTGCTCAATCTTCCTGTCGCAGTTGCAAGCTGGCCGTTCACAGTACAGTCGACGAGAGGTACAATGCAAGCGAAACAGCGCCAAGGAGAATGTTCTTCGTGAAATCTGCCATGCCGTATGCCCGTTTCTGTCGCACGTCACTTCCGATGGCAATTGGCGCTCTTGTTCTGGCATTACTGCTTTTCCCTTCGACAGCGATTGCCCAGGCAAACCCTCCTGCCGGCAACCGGGAAGAGTGGAAGGACAGCGACCAAACGCAGTCCGAATCGCTTCGTGAACGTCTCCTCCAGCTCAACCGCGATATCAGCACGAAGGGATTGCATGACTTTCCGCAGTCCGGGGAGAAGCTGCTTACCGGTTACGCCTATGGCGAGTTCTTTGATTGGGATCTGTATTTTGAAAATATCTATCTGTCTTATTATGGCGTCAGCAAATTCGATTTTTCCAACTTCGCGATATTTCTCGGCCGTCAGGAGCCGGACGGTTTCATTTCCCGCACACTGGGTACCACGTATCCGAAGCCAAAGCAGATGTTCAAGCCGTTCCTCGTTCAGCTGGCTGTCCTTGGATCGCAACAAACCGGATCTTATGAATGGCTGCGCGAGAAGGACTATGGCCAGCTGCAGAAATACCTGGATCGCTGGTTTGCCTATGATGCTGACCATAATGGGCTGCCCACCTGGAACAGTTCCGATGCCAGCGGCATGGACAACCAGTTGAGCCGCTCAGGGGATTTTGACTCTTACTTTGACGAGGGTGTCGATTTGGCGTGTTATCTGGTTCGCGAACTCCAGGCCATGGCCATCATCTCGGGGAAATTGGGAAAGACCAAGGAGCAGAACGAGTACCGGAAGCACGCGAAAGCACTTACGAAACTCATCAATGACGTCTTCTGGGACGAAAAGGATGGGTTCTACTACGACAGGAACGAGAAAACAGGGAAAAGGATACGCGTCAAATCCGTCGCTGGCTTTTTCCCACTCTGGGCCGGAGTGGCGACGCCCGCGCAGGCGCGCCGCCTGGTGCGCGAGCATCTATTCAATGAAAAGGAGTTCTGGCTCGCATATCCCGTAGCTACTTACGCCAAAACCGAGCCCGACTTTTACGAAGGAACCACAAAAGGCGAGTGTAACTGGCGTGGGAGTACCTGGATTCCAAGCAACTTTATGATTTTCCATGGTCTGATCAAATATGGCTATAACAAAGAAGCCCGTGAGCTCGCGGATAGGACCTATCAGATGGTCCTGGACATGAACCCGGTGACGCGCGAGTATTACGATTCTGAAACCGGAAAAGGTTATGGGATGAACCCCTTCTGGGGATGGTCATCTCTGGGTTACATCATGCCCCTCGAGTACAAACTTCATTACGATCCTACTGACCTGACGGGCGAAGTCAGGCCGATTGTCAGCGAAGAGCTCGGAATCCGGTTCAGCGAGAGTGCTTCAGCCAATCCGTAGAGGAAGCCAACAAAAGTGCGGCAGCTTCAGCCGCAGGAAATCGCTAGCGCGCCCAGCCGGCATTGGGAACGATCCCGTGTGCTTCGCGAATGGTAATCAGTTGATCGCATTTGACGGCCGGGTATTTTTCCATGAGGCCGCTTGGCCAGTAGATGGTCAGATCCGCAGTGGCCGCTTGTCCAAGGCCGAAATGAAGGCGAGAGTCATTGCACGAGTAATAACTTGACTGACTCACCACCGCCTGGGCCTGGACTCGGCCGGAATATCGGACTAATACCCGGGCCCCAATCGCGCTGCAATTCGACTTGGTGCCCACCAGCTTCACTTTCAGCCAATGGTGCGTCCCTTTCAAGTCGTTGCGCAGCAACGATGGAGGCTCGTTCATATTTACGATCAGAACATCCAGATCGCCGTCGTTGTCGATATCACCGAATGCGCAGCCGCGGCCCGAATGCGGCGTGGTCACACCCGGACCGGAATTGGAAATCTCTTCGAAGGTGCCGTTGCCAAGGTTCCTGAACAAAAATCGGGGAGACTTGTCCGGGTACTGCGGCAGGAGCTTCTCAACCTCCGGGTAGACGCTTCCGGTGACCAAGAAGATGTCCGGCCAGCCATCATTGTCGAGGTCTACAATCCCCGTTCCCCAACTGGTATAGCGGGTCTCGACACCCAATTTCGCCGGTAGAGTTGTGTCGTCGAAGTTGCCCGTCCCGTCGTTGTGGTACAACCCGTCGGAGTCTTCTGCGAAGTGGGTCACGAAGAGATCCAGATGTCCGTCCAGATCGTAGTCGCCGATGCCCACCCCCATCCCGGATTGTTCCATGCCGTCGCTGCTCAGGGCCACGCCACGCTCCACGCCGTCTTCAACGAATGTCCCGTTGTGCTGGTTGATGAACAGGAGGCTGGGAGTCGAGTCGGAGGCGACAAAGATGTCCGGCCAGCCGTCCTCGTTGAAATCCGCCGCAACCACGGTCATGCCATAGTCGTGCCAGGACTTCCCAATTCCGGATTCGGTGCTGACATCGGTAAAGGTTCCGTCGCCGTTGTTTCTGTAAAGGGAGTGCCTCCCGAAGGGTAAGCCCCTGGGACCGCAGTTAACTGGAATCCCCTTCCAATTACAGTTCACCCCCGATCCCGGTTTCGGCACATGCGCAAAGTCGAATTGCAGGTAATTGGAGACGAAGAGGTCCAGGTGACCATCCCGGTTGTAATCCAGGAAAGAGCAGCCCGCGCCCCACCTGACCTCGGAAGTTTCTAAGCCGGCCTCTTTGGTGACATCTCTAAATGTCCCATTGCCAAGGTTTCGGTAAAGCCGGTTCTGGCCATAGTAGGTGCAAAACAGATCCTCATAGCCGTCGTTGTTGTAATCACCGATGCACACCCCGTTAGCCCAGCCAACCGCCTCCAGCCCCGCCTGTCTGGTCACGTCAGTGAATGTTCCATCGCGATTGTTCTTATAAAGCCGATTCGAGGCTCCGGGAGGAGCACCGCTTAACCTAGTGCCGCTGAGAAGGAAGATATCGATCCATCCGTCGTTGTCATAGTCAAAGAACGCGCAGCCGCATCCATTTGCTTCCAGGATGTAATCTTTGTGATCCACGGGGCCGTAGATCACCGGCGCAGTCAACCCGGCTGACCGTGCAACGTCGGTAAAGTAAGCGTCAAATGGACGGCCGGATTCCCTGGGTTTCGCCTGGGGCGTCGCAACCCGTCCTCCCATGCCTCCCAGCTGCTGAGCGCCTCCTCTCCGAGAGAGGGCTCCGGCAAGGGCTGTTAACGATAAATGAAGGAATTTACGCCGCTCTGTGAGCATTCTTCCAATCATTGTCTCATCGAGGGTTGTCTCAATACGAAACGATGGCTTTATTCTCTTAAGGCAGTCTTCGTTCTGCATTCCGGATCCGGAAGTTCATCACGTCGGTGGCGGATGTTCGTTACCAGACGTAGATAGCGACAACCTCAGCAGGACCGGGTAATCCATCAAAGACTGGGGTCCGCAGAAGAATCTGCATGTTCTTCCTTTCCCAGTCCGGCGGGGCCTTCTGAAGGGCCGCCTGAAGGTACTCGGGACTTGAAACGAACTCACCCGCAGCCTGCGTGCCGTAAGACTGGATACCGGCCACGAGTACAACGAATTGACCGGTCCTCGAGTTCAGAAGTCTGGTGACAAGAGCGTAGTCCTCCTTGGATCTGCTATTAATGGAGTCAAACTTTGAGTACCATCGCCGTCCCGATGGGCCTTCCTCCCGGATGATCGATTGGTCGCTCTCATTAACAAATGCAAAATGGAGATTGGACGTCATTTGCATCGTCCAGCGATTGTTGAAAGCTCCAATGATGACGGCAGGAGAGCTTCGCAGGTCTTCGAAGGAGTAGTTGCCTCCAATTCTGACCTGATTCTTCTTTCCGATCTGGCCAAACAGAGAGGATAGCCGGATCGCCGTGTAGACATCCCCGGCTGCGAGCCCATAGTCGGGGTACTCGACCATATCGCTCCACACGAGCTTGTCGTCTGGCTGCAGATCAGGCCTCTGACTGAGCCTTTCAAACTGATTCAGGAACTTCTCCGGAGTCTTGGAATGACGCTGGTAGAGCTGGACTGAAGGCAGGTAGACCGATGGTTTGGCCAGGCAGATGAGAACCGATTCCGAAGAGGATAGCGCCGGAGACCAGAACTTCTGCAACACCGATTGGTGCGCTCTGGCACGGTAAACGTTTGTGCCCAACAGAGCCAAACCGGCCAGCGTTGCGAGGCAGACTGCCGATAAAACCCACAGAAGCCGCTTGTGCTTTCCGGAAGCGCGCCTGGTTTCTGCCAATGCAGGCGATACGGCTGCGGTTGATTCCTGGCCGTGCCCCATTCGCTGAGGTGTTTCTTGAAGTTCTTGTGCAGGCTGAGGCGGGGCTGGTTGCACCGGGTGGGGCGCAGGGTGTGCCCACTTGAATTCGGGAGTATAGGTCCCTACGTGAAGCTCGATGCGGACTGCCGAGGCGTTGGGGTTCGCTTGGTAATACTGGTCCAGCCTTCTGCGCACTTCTCCCGCCTGTACCCGAACCACGGGATCATCTCCGGTTGCGTACCCTGCAGGACGCTGGAAGAGGTCCACTCCTATTGTGCGTTCTTTGAGCCGCTCCTGGTTCCCCTCCAAGCGGTGGTGGACTACGTAAGAGAGAAACTGTTGGCAGCGCTTGCTTGGTTGAAACACGGGACTGCTCAGGATCGCGTCGAGTTCGCGAAGGACGGAGGCATTTTCAACTTCATCGAAGGTGCGCGTATTGCCGTCAACCTCTTCGCGCCAAACCTGACTCGTTGTCGAATCCATGGCACTCACCGGCTTCCGTTTTGGGCAGGCTGCAATTGAGCGTGCTGCAGCCTTCGATCACTTTACTCTTCCCGATGCCAATGAGAAACGTTTTTTTGTGGCTTCGCCGGCAGGTTAACCGCAGCCCAACGTGCGGTCTTCCCCAGAGGGGGCAACTTGGTCCTATCTTGCAGAATATGAAGTGGTTGACTAACCACGACAACGCACTGCCTTGACGCCGCCTTACTGTAATACACCGTGTTCTACTTGAAAATCCCTTGCATGCCGGCAGATGGTTGCACGATGCCCCTGGTGTGTGCCACCCGCATTGATTTGAATCCGGCGAAGTCTTCCGGCCGAACTCTTGGCGGGGCGCCTTTCAGAGGCGAATTCAGAATTCCGGAGGCATCTTCGGAGTTTTGAAGACGTGTAATTGGGACCGCCATACTCAACTTCGGGACACGCAGGCTGTTTCAGTCCACCTTCGATGCTTGCGTGCGCGCTTGGCAAGTTCAAGAGCGTACATTACGGGCCTACCACGAGAGCAATGGCGACCAGGATCCATACGGTTACCAAGGCTCAAAGCGAAACTTGGGCGAAGACCTGATTTCGAATGGTTTTCAGAAGGACGTCCGGCACGCGGGCGCAACAACTCAACGGCATGCCCGAAATCACAGGAGCATACCTGAGTTTCGAGCGATACAAGGAGACCAAATGATCAGCATCAGATTCGCGATAAAAGCGTCGATCCTCGCGGTCCTTCTGGTGGGCCTGGGAGGACTTCCGGCATTCGCTCAGTTCTTAAGCGGAATTGAGGGCACGGTGCACGATCCATCCGGGGCTTTGGTTTCCGGAGCCAAGGTCAGCATTACGGATGTGCAGATTGGAGTGACGAGAGCCACAACAACCAACCAGGCAGGCTACTTCCACGTCGAAAGAATCGGCGCTTCCACTTACAAAGTCCGGATTGAAGCTAGCGGCTTCAAGGCATGGGAGCAGACAGGACTCGTCCTTGAGGTTGGCGAAACCCGCACCCTTGCCCCCGTGCTGGAGGTGGGAGCGGTATCCTCCGAGGTCACCGTCAACGCCGCCGCGGCCACAGTTGATCTGGTATCGGCAAAAACCGAGTCGATCATTCCCGAAGCCACGCTGCAGGAGACACCGCTCTCGGGCCAAAACGTTTACGGCCTGGCCTCTCTCACGCCGGGCATGACAGGCGCCGCAACGCAAACCGGGGCCGACAACTACACCAATGAATACGCCATCAACATCAACGCCGCCGGACTACGCCAGGAGCAGAACGGATACGAGATCGACGGCGCGCAGACCAATACCCCGTCGCGTGGCGGCGGAACCTCCATCTCTCCCAATCCCGAGATCGTGCAATCGATGGAGATTAAGACCAACGATTTCGACGCCCAAAAAGGACGCAATGGCGGTGCGACGGTCGACGTCTTCACCGTTTCAGGTTCCAACCAGTACCACGGAACTATTGACTACTGGTTCACGAACAATACTCTATCGGCGCTCACCCATTTTCAATCTTCGCTCCCGCCGTCAACGCGCAACGAGATAAGCGGCACCATGGGTGGGCCGGTTCTCAAGAACAAGCTGTTCTGGTTTGCCGCAATCGACGTGCTTCGTTCCAGTGTCACGAACTCCGGATCGGCCACCGTCGAGACGCAGGATTTCTATAACTGGGTTAAATCCAATCTCGCAACCGTTGGCGGCAACGCAAACCTTGCGCTTCAGGCCCTTACCGAGGCTCCGCCCCTGACCTACGCGAGCTCCTCGGGCGCGAAGACGGTCGCCCAAATCGAATCCACGGCGTTCGGCGGCAGCTGCGCCACGTGCTCAGAACTCGTGGCGCCGCCGGCTGGTCTCTCTCCCACTTTGGATGCAATTGGCACCGTGAATTTCACAGGCGTCGCGCCCAAGAACGGATACCAATGGAGCTTCCGGATTGACGACTACGTGGGCAAAAACGACCGCGTCTATGTGGATGCGATGCGAACCTGGGACTATGGCTTTAGCAACGGTCCTGGCGTGCGGTCCGCGCAAAATGCCAACGGCACAAACCACTCCGATTTTGTCAACGTGGATTGGACGCACACCTTCTCCTCGCATCTGCTGAATGACGCGGGCGCGAACATGATTCGCCCCTACGGCCAGAACGGGGGAAATGCGACGTTTGCCATTCCGAACGTAACCATCGGTTCGGGAGTCTCGGGATTCGGAGGCTGGGGTCCTGGGAACTTTACCCAAACCACCATCGCCTGGCGCGATGTGTTGACGCAAACCGTGAAAACGCACTCGCTCAAGTACGGCTTCGAACAGGACAATATCCGCGAGTACGATTCTCAACAACCTGGGAACGACAAGCCCTCGTACACCTTTGAGAATCTGCTCGACTTTGTCCAGGAGGCGGCACAATCGCAATCGGGTCCGCCGATCACCCTCGTCCCCGGGACAGCAGTCAATGGCTTTTACACGCAAGCACCCTATAACCGGCGTTACCGCGAACTCTTCACGGGCCTCTTTGTCCAGGATGACTGGAAGGTCACGCCGAGATTTACCTTGAATGCCGGTGTCCGGTTCGACATGATGAGCAACTTGTTTTCCATTCTCAGTCCAGCGTTGTCCCCATTGACACTGGGATCGGGCTCGACCTTTAATGCTCAGGTCGCCGGTGCAACCGTGGGGCTGGCCAAGAACAATCACGTGCTGAACCACAACCTGTGGGGCGTTGGCCCTCGTCTGGGATTCTCCTGGGATGTCTTCGGAAAGGGCAAGTCGGCACTGCGCGGCGGCTTCGGCTTGTTTAACGACCAACCGCCGTATCTGCACATCTCGGACATCACGGCAAACAACCTGCCAAACTCCTACCAGCCGAGCTTAAACGCCTTGTCGGGGAATACGATCACGTTCCAGTTCTGCAGCCCTCCCGCGGGCTTCACGCAGGTCTGCCCGGTGGTGCCCATCAGCACGAGCTCTGTTACGGTCAACCAGACAACAGGCGCGCTCAGCGTCAATGGCGTAATTCAGAGAGCAGGTCTCGGCGGGTACGATTCCCAATACAAAATGACTCAGGTCCTGGCCTGGAGCATCAGCTGGCAGCAACAGTTGCCCGGGAACCTCGTTTTTGAGGCGAACTACTCTGCGTCGGCTGCTCATCACCTGCCGACCTATAACCAAGACATCAATCGCTTCAATGCCGATCTGATTCAAAACCTCGGATCCTTCACTCGACTCAATCAGAACTTCGGCGGAATCAACTATGCCACTTCCAGTGGCAACTCCATCGGGAACTACTTTTCCGGAGTGCTAACCCGCGTGATGGCTCACGGGCTGGCGATGAGCGGCATCTACACGGTAGGGAAAACCCTGGATGAGCTCAGCAATTCAGCCTCCCTGGATAGTGGGAACATCACAAGCGGCAACCAGAATGGCCCAGTTATTGAGAACGGCAATCTGCCGTTCCAGCGTGGCCGGGCCGACTTTGACATGCGGCAGGAATTCACAGCCACCGGCACGTGGACCACTCCAAGCCACTACCAGAGTGCTTGGGAGAACAATACTCTCGGCGGATGGGAGTTCGGCGGTGTGTGGGTCATCGATACGGGGTTGCCGGCCTGGGTGACAACCAATCAATCTTTCTCTCCGGTTTGCTCAAGCGGAACGCCGACAGGCGGCAAATGCCCTGCCGGCACCACCGTCATCGGCAATACCGGAGGCAACTACAACGCGGACGGAAACAGCCTGGGTGTGCCCATGACACCCAGCTTCGGCAGCCACCTGAGCGGTCTGAAGAAAGCGAACTTCCTTGCCGGAGTGTTCAATGGCGGCGCGGCTGCATTCCCGGCGCCAACCTTTGTAGCCACCGGGACCGAGGGCAACCTCCCCCGCAACTCTTTCGACAACCTCGGATACAACAACCTCAACTTCACCTTTGGGAAAGCTTTCTCGCTGCCATGGTTCTTCTCGGAAAAGTTGAAATTCGAGGCCAAAGGCGAGCTCTATAACGCGCTCAACCGCTCCAATCTGATCAGTCTGGATACGAATATGCCCGACAGCAATTTTGGGAAGGCAACGAGTCAATTACCTGCGCGTCGTCTGCAAATGCAGCTGAGGGCCAGTTTCTAAACTGTTCGGTTAATCGCACCGCGGGGAGAAGTAATGGATTGCGCGTGTTGCCTTTTTGACTTCACGTCCGCTTTCCACTGCTTCTCCTCTTCTTGTTTCCAATGAATGAGTGACGGGAAGTGTGTCTTCGCCATCTCTCTGCTGCCCAGTTTCGCGGCGTGGGGTGTTGGCCTCGGCACATTCGCCACCGCCGATCGATGCAACGAACATGGACCTCTTAGGATTCTGGTGTTTTCGATCACGGGAGTTGCCTCATTTCCACGTGACTCAATTGAGAGTAAAGCGAATGCGACATCCATTTCGATCTGATTCCATCGCGTGTTCTGGCTTGCGACAAACTCCACATCTTGGTTTTCGACAAACTCATCGTACGGCAAATGCGGTTATGCGCGCCGCGGCCGTGATGCTGGCGATTCTTGGCTTGGCCAACCTCGTCAGCGCGGGAGCATTGGCTCAAAGCAACGGATCTGTCGTGGATCGACAGAATCAAACCATTGTGGTGGAGCCCTATGGGCCGAATATCGTTCGCATCACTTTGAGCTCGGAGAAGCCTGCAGCCCTGGCAGCGCCCGGGTATGGAATCTCAGGAACGCCATCGATGACGGGGTGGACGAAGACGCAGGATTCTGACGGATACGACGTGATTCGCTCGGGGCGAATGATCGTTCGTATTGCACCGCAGGAACTCTCGAACCCTCACCGCATGCCGCTCGACGCGTTGAACGCGTCGCTGAGAGAGCACTACTTCGGCGGCGGACCACCCAGTGGAAATGGGCCCTACGGCGAAACGATCTCAATCACAACGGCGGCCGGCAAACCTCTACTGACCATGCGGCGCTGGGCCATGTTTCCCAACCGGACGGAAGCCACCGCCGCCAGCACAAGTCACGACGAAGAAGTAGATCCCGGCTACCGTGTATCCGCAACCTTCGACTCCCTGGACGGCGAACACTACTATGGGCTGGGCCAGCATCAACAGGGCCTTCTCGATCTTCGCGACCATCGCATCAATTGCTGGCATGACTACTCGACGATTGGAGGAGAGACGGTTTGTGTTCCGTTCATGGTGTCGAGCCGCGACTACGGATTAATCTGGGACAATCCGTCGAAGACCACAATCGATCTGGGCTTCAACCAGCGGAACGTTTGGTCGTCGGAAGTGGGAGACCGTGTTTCCTTTTTTGTGATCGCGGGAGATAACACTGACGAGATCTATCAAGGCTATCGCCAGCTGACCGGTATTACGCACATGTTGCCGAAGGCGGCATACGGCTACATCCAGAGCAAGGCGATCTATCCCACGCAGGACCAACTCCTGGCTGTTGCGAAGGGATATCGCGACCGTCAATTGCCGCTGGATGTGCTGGTGGTGGACTTCCTGAACATGACACAGCAGGGTGAGTTGGATCTCGACCCGGCGCGATGGCCCGATCCAGCCGCCATGAACCAACAGCTTCATTCCATGGGCATCAACACGCTGCTGAGCGTGTGGCCGCACTTCGCCCCTGGCACCCGGTATTACGATATGCTGCGGCAAAAAGGTTGGCTCATCCACACCGCAGACGGCACTCCGGACCCGGGCGGCTTCAAAATCGCGATCGGCCCCAACATCGATACCACGAACCCTGAGGCCGCCAAATGGTTCTGGGAATCGATACGGGATCGCTACGTGAAGCCGTATGCTTTCGATTATCTGTGGCTTGACGAAACGGAACCGGACATCGATCCAGCCAAGGACTTTTTCTATGTGGGTGCAGGCACCCGTTATTACAACGTCTATCCGTTATTCCATACAGCCTCGGTTTACGATGGCTTCCGGCGCGATTTCGGTGACAGCCGGAGGGTGATGATTCTGGCTCGCGCGGCGTACCTTGGAGCGCAACGAAACGGTACCGTCTTTTGGTCGAGCGATATTATCTCCACCTGGGACATGTTGAAGCGTTCCATCGCGGCGGGATTGGGCTTTACTGCTTCCGGCATGCCGTATTGGGACACGGACATTGCCGGATTCTTCTCACCGGAGTTCTACCCCACTTACCACCCGGCACACACTCCTTTAGTGGACCCCTCCGATGCGCGGGGAAACGTCGACAATTACTCAGATTATCCTGAGCTGTTTGTGCGTTGGTTCGAGTGGGGAGCATTCCAGCCCGTGATGCGGGCTCACGGAGAGAGAGAACATAACGAAGTTTGGTCCTATGGCAAAGAGGCTGAACCCATCCTTGAAAAGTATTTGCGTCTGCGCTATCAGCTCTTGCCGTATACCTACTCGCTTGGTTATCGCACCTACCAAACGGGCGCGCCTTACATGCGGGCGCTTTTTATGGATTTCCCGAACGATCGAAACGTTGCCACTATTGGAGACGAATATATGTTCGGCCCAGCGATCCTTGTAGCTCCCGTAACGGATCAAGGTGCAACCAGCCGCTCGGTTTATCTGCCTGCGGACGCCGAGTGGTACAACTACTGGACCAACGAGCGCTTTCACGGCGGCCAGACCATTAATGCCGAGGCTCCCATCGACACCATCCCTATTTTCATTCGCGCCGGCTCGATTCTGCCGCTGGGCAAGCAGATCGAGAGCACGGGCCAGAAGCAGGAGCTCGCGAAGATCCGTATTTATCCCGGAGCAGATGGAGATTTCCTGCTTTATAGCGACGACGGAAAAACCTATGCATACGAGCACGGGGATACTCGCATTACTCGCTTACATTGGGATGACGCAGCAGGCAAATTCACTCACGAAGGACCGGAAGCCTGGTCCGGACCGGACAGCGCTCTTGTGGAAGTGGTCAAGCGCTAAGGCGGGCAAGGACTTTTTCAAAAAGAGTGGAGAGATGAAGATGATGTCGATTGCATCTCAAGTCAGAATCTTGACATGGATGTTGGCGGGTTTTTTCGGAGCGGCGATTCTCACCGCGCAGGGGACAGGAATAACGCTTGATCGAGATGGAAGCACAGTAGTCCTCGAGCCCTATGCGCCAAACATTCTTCGCGTGACCATGAGCATATTGAAGGATCAAGCGACGGTAGGGCCAGGCTATGGAATCTTGGGCAAACCCGATGCGTCAGGTTGGACTCACGAGGCGACGGAGGCGGGGGACACTTACAGGTCAGCGCGGATCACGGTATTCGTCGCGGCCCCGGTTGCCCTTCCGCGCAGGCCCGACGGTTCGTTCCCGAGGGGCCCACGGAAGTACTTCGGAGGATCTAACCGCGGACCGTTCATGGCTGTCACGGGCGCGGATGGCAAACCTCTGCTCAATATGCTGGGCTGGGAGATGGGAGTGCTGAATGACAAGGATGACGACAGCCAGCTGAATTATGACCGGCGTCCGGACGATCCGCAGTTTTATCGCGTGGGAGCGACATTCGCTTCGCCCGACGATGAACATTATTACGGGCTGGGACAGAACCAGGAAGGATATCTTGACCACCGCGGACAGAAGGTCGAGTGCTGGGCAGACTATTCTGCGGCTGGCGGTGCCAGCTTCTGCGTGCCTTTCCTCGTAACCAACAAGGGATACGGCTTGCTTTGGGACAACCCCTCCAAGACCACGATCCTGCCCGGCTTCAATGAGCAGACAAGGTGGATATCTCAAGTGGGCCAAAGGGTTTCGTTCTTTATCGTGGCCGGCGCCACCACCGACGAGATTTATGGCGGATATCGACTGCTGACCGGCGACACGCCGATGCTGCCAAAGGGCGCGTACGGGTTGATCCAGTGCAAGCAGAGGTATTCCTCGCAGGAGGAAATGCTGTCGGTTGCCCAGGGCTATCGCGACCGGCATTTGCCCATCGACGTCCTGGTGCTGGATTGGTTCTATTACACCAAGATGGGCCAGATGGATTTCATCAAAGAGCAGTGGCCGGACCCGGCGGAGATGAATCGACAGCTTCATGCGATGAACATTGAAACCATGATCAGCGTATGGCCGCGTTTTAGGCCAGACACGCGCTTCTACGATCTTATTCAAAAGAACGGATGGTTCCTGCATCATGCGGATGGAACGCCGGAGGACGGCCTTCCCTATGACATCCAAGGGTCGGATATCGATACCACCAATCCGGATGCGGCGAAGTGGTATTGGGACGTAGTGCGGGATAACATTGCCAGCCAGGGCTTCAACTATTTCTGGGCCGACGAAACAGAGCCGGATCTGCCTCCGGATGGAGGCTATTTCAAAATAGGGCCGGGCGCGCAGTATTTCAATGTGTACCCGCTGTTCCACACCGCGGCATTTTACGATGGGATGCGCAAGGATATGCCTGATCAGCGGGCGCTGATCCTCGCTCGCGATGCCTATACCGGCGCGCAGCATAACGGGGCGATCTTCTGGTCCTCCGATATTGCGCCCGACTGGGACGCGCTGCGGCGCCAGATACCCACCGGCCTCGACGTGGCCGCCTCGGGAATTGCATACTGGGGAAACGATATCGGCGGATGGCAGGGCCTGCCCAGAACGCATGTTCCCGCGCATACGCCGCTGATCGATCCTTCTGATGCGCGCGACGAAATCGGCGGATATGACGACTATCCGGAGTTGTACGTCCGCTGGTACGAATATGGGGTCTTTGAGCCCACCTTCAGAACCCATGGCACGCGGCCGCATAACGAGGTGTGGTCCTACGGCAAACAGGCCGAGCCGATCCTCGAGAAATATCTTCGCATGCGCTACGAATTGATGCCCTATATCTACTCGCTCGGGTACTTCACGCAAAGCACCGGAGCTCCGTTTATGCGCGCTCTGTTCATGGACTTTCCCAACGACCCGAACGTGGCGCAGATTGGGGATGAGTATATGTTCGGTCCGGCGTTCTTGGTTGCGCCGGTAACCTCTCAGGGGCAGACCTCGAAGGGCGTCTATCTGCCCGCGGGTACGGCATGGTACGACTACTGGACGAACAAGCGCTACGAGGGCGGCCAGACCATCCGGGCAAGTGCGCCTATCGATGAGATTCCGCTTTTTGTAAAAGCAGGTTCGATTGTGCCCCTGGGGAGCGCAATCGAGAGCACGCATGACACGCAGACTATCGCGCACGTGAAGGTCTATCCCGGAGCCAATGGCGACTTCACGCTCTATAACGACGATGGCCAGACCTACGCCTACGAGAAAGGCAGTTTCCAGGTTACGAATCTCCACTGGGATGATGCGGCCAAAAAACTGACGCAGACCGGAACGAAATCGTGGACCGGAAATGACGTTGTGGAGGTGATCCGGGGACGGTGAGACGCTTTTGAGGACGACCGGTATTATGATCCCTTCTCGGAGGGCAAAACGTTTTGCCTGGCGAGCGTGAATACAGTCCCCTCAGTGCCACCGGTTCGTACTTCTGCAACAAGAAACTTTGGGAGTGTTCTCCTGCCGAAAAAGGGGATTGCTAAGGATGAAAGGAATTGCTGCTGTTCTGGCTGCCATTGCGGCTACACTGTTTGTCGCTCCCATCTATGCCCAGGTCCAGGTGAAGGAGCAGGAGCGGCCGATTCCCCGCCTCGTGCAAAAGGACGGACATTTCGCTCTGTTCGTGGACGATGCTCCGTTTCTGGCCATGGGCATCGAGGATCTGACGATGGGCGAGTGGCCCACACGCCCGAACGTGTGGCCCGCCTTGGAATACATGAATGTCAACACAGTCGAAATACCGGTCTACTGGCAGGATTTCGGGCCGCAGCCTGGACAGTATGACTACTCGGTGATCGACAGGCTTCTGACCGAGGCTCGCCAGCGTCACGTTCGCTGCTGTTGCGCAGCCAGAATGGAGATGCGACGGACTATGGCCTTCGCTTTGGCGAGGAACCCACGGTGCTGCGCGTTACGCTTGGCGCCTATTAGACAGGTCGAGGAAGTTTCCATTCCCTTTTCTGGCGGCAGAGTCATCACCACGGGCAACATCGGCAAGATGAAAACGAATAGTAGACTGCGCGCAGTTCGGCTTGCTGTTTCGAGGATTCAAACAGGAGCGATGTATGCGAATGAAGATGAATGCGGTAGCCGTTCTTGGCTTGCTTGGGTGTGTTGCCGCTGCGACGATTTCGGCCGGGGCGCAAGCGGATCATGGCGCCCCGCACTTGCGGAAACAGGGCACAGCGACCCAATTGATCGTGGATGGCAAGCCGTTTTTGGCCCTCGCGGGAGAACTCACCAACAACGCAGCCACCAGTCTCCCCATGATGGAGCCCATCTGGCCAAAGCTTGTCGCCGCCAACCTGAACACCGCGCTGGTAGGCGTCTCCTGGGCGCAATTTGAGCCGGAAGAAGGAACGTTCAACTACGCTCAGATCGATGGCGTGATCACCAAGGCCAGAGAGAACCACATGCACCTTGTCATCCTCTGGTTCGGCTCCTGGAAGAACGGCACTTCCAGTTTTGCGCCTTACTGGGTGAAGAAGGATTACACCCGCTTTCCGCGCATTCAGATCGGCCATGGGAGCACCGTCTCGATCTCGGGCCCGGTCGAACTGTTGAGTACGTTTGGCGACGCCACGCGGGATGCTGACGCGACCGCGTTCGCGGCATTGATGCGGCATATCGAGGAAGTCGATGGCGCCCAGCACACCGTTGTGATGATGCAGGTGGAGAACGAAGTGGGCGTGCTGCGGGATTCGCGAGACCGGTCTCCGGCGGCGAACCGCGCGTTTGCCGGGCCGGTGCCGGCGGAGCTGATGAATTACCTGGAAGCGCACAAGGATACGCTAGTTCCCGAGTTCTTGGCGGTGTGGGCGGCAAATGGCTACAAGAAATTAGGAACCTGGGAAGAGGTCTTCGGTCCAGGCAAGCCGGCAGACATGGAGATTCCCATTCAGACGACGAGCCCGCCCATGAGCGCGGATGAGCATGAAGTCAGTTGGAGGAAACTCCACTGGCCGTCCGACGAAATATTCATGGCGTGGAACTATGCGCGCTTCGTCGAGAAGGTGGTCAAAGAGGGCAAGGCGGCCTATGACATCCCCATGTACGTGAACGGTTGGCTGCAGCAGCCCAATCACGCCTGGCCGGGAACGTACCCCAGCGGCGGTCCAATGCCTCAGGTGCATGACATCTGGCGGGCCGGAGCTCCGGATGTGGATATCCTTGCGCCCGATCTCTACTTACCGTATTTCGACGAAGTTTGCGAACGCTTCAGCAGGAATGGCAATCCGCTTTTCATTCCGGAGACGGGCACCAACGCGGCCAACCTGATTATGGCGGTCGGCAAATTCAATACGATTGGCTTTTCCCCGTTTGGCGTTGACGGAAACAGGCCGATTCCCGCGGAGCTTGCGGCTGCATACGGAATGCTCAACAATATGGCGCCGATGATCATGGCGCACCAGGGGACTGACACCATGACTGCGGTGCGCATGGTCCAGGGCGATCCGCCCCGGCAGATCAAACTGGGTGATTACACTCTCACGTTCACCTACACGGGAAGAATCACGCGCCTGGCTCCGCAGGCTAAAGGCGGAGTGGAGGGGTCACCGCCTCCTCCAAGGCAACCGGGAGCCGAGCCGGAAGAGCGCCTGCCACCGCTGGAAGCGGCCGCAATTGCGATTTCTACCGGTCCCGATGAGTATCATTTTGGCGGAGGTGGCATGCGCGTTGACTTTACTCCGAACACTCCGGGGCCTCCCAACGTGGGACTCGGTGTCGTGCAGACAGGCAAGTTTGTGGACGGAAAGTGGGAACTTACCCGTTGGATCGAAGGCGACGATGATGCGCAGGGAGAGATTCTGGTGCTGAATCCAGGCACGATCGTGCGCGTCCAGCTCTACCGCTTTCCATAGGTTGAGAGTTCCGATGTCTTCGCAGTTCCTCCATGGCCGGCTTAACCCATCGCATGTCCGCGATGTGAGATCGTGTTGGCCCGACTGGAACGATGCTCTTTGGTGGCCGATGTTCCCCGTCGAATATCTCAGCCCCGATTGGCTGATGGTGCACACAATAACTTTTCTCCGTTTTGAATTCACAAACCCGCAGGGCGAGGAATCTCCGCGCTGGGCGTTGGTTTAGAAAGCTGATACGGTTTCCGCCATCATGAAAAAGCACGCTGCGGTTCTGCTCTGCCTTCTCGCATTCAGGTTTGTCCCGGCGCTCACGCCGGTCCGCGCCCAGCAACCTCCGTATCCGTTCAACGATCCCTCGCTGCCGATGGAAAAGAGGATTGACAACCTGCTATCGCTGATGACGATCGATGAAAAGGTCAACTGTCTCAGCACGAACACCGGCGTGCCCCGGTTGGGGGTGCCGAACTACGGCAGCTCCGAAGGCATCCATGGAGTCGTCCAACGTGAGGCCAGAGGCAGTCGCCAGCCCATCACGACGACGCAGTTTCCGCAGCCTCCGGGCATGGGTGAATCATGGGATCCCGACCTGGTTCGCAAGGTGGGTGGCGTTGAGGGCTATGAAGCCCGATTTATCACCCAAACCAAGGAGTACAACCGGCAGATTCTCATGCTCTGGGGACCTCAATCGGATCTCGCGCGCGACCCGCGCTGGGGCCGTAGCGAGGAGGTGTACGGCGAAGATCCGTTCTTCAACGGAACCATGGCGACCGCCTTCATCAAGGGATTGCAGGGCGACGACCCGAAGTATTGGCAGGCGGCTGCGCTGCTCAAGCATTTTCTGGCCAACAGCAACGAGGATCACCGCAGCGAATCTTCGTCGAACTTCGACCAGCGGCTGTTTTGGGAATACTATTCGGTGCCCTTTCGGATGGGATTTCAAGAGGGCGGCGCCAAAGCTGTGATGGCTTCCTACAACGCGTGGAACGGCACTGCGATGGCGGTCAATCCGATTCTCAAAAGCATCGTTCGCGAGCAATGGGGCGTGGAAGTGATTTCGAGCGATGGGGGAGCGGTCCATCTCCTTGTCGATCCACGCCATCTTTTTCCCGATCAGAAAGCGGCAGTGGTCGCGTGTCTGAAGGCAGGAATCAACCAGTTCCTCGATCGATACCAGGACGAAACCAAAGCTGCGCTGAAGGATGGCGAAGTTACCGAGGCGGAGATAGACGCGCTGCTTCGCCCCAAGTTCCGGATTACCATCCGCCTGGGCTTGCTCGATCCGCCGGAGATGGTTCCCTACTCGAAGATCAAGGATTCGCCCGAGCCCTGGAACACGGATCGAGATCGCGCAGTATCGAAGCAGATGGCGCTTGAATCAGTTGTGCTGCTCAAGAATGAAAACGGCTTTCTGCCCCTCAAGATGGGTGCCATCAAGTCAATCGCCGTCATCGGGCCGCTCGCCGACTCGGTGCACTGGGACTGGTATGGCGGCACGCCGCCGTATGCAGTCACGCCGCTCCAGGGAATCAGAGCGGAGCTCGGTCCGGATGTAAAAGTGAATTACGCAGAGAGTGAGCTGGGCAACGCGGCCATCGACGCGGCCAAATCCTCCGACGTCGCGGTGGTCGTGATCGGCAACGATCCCACCTGCGGCCCGGATATGGCGCACGACTGGCACGCCACAGTCGACGGTGGCGGAACACTGGCCTGCACTGTGCCCAGCGACGGACGCGAAGGACGCGATCGGGAAACCATCGATCTTGCCCAGGAACAACTCGTCAAGCAGGTGTATGCCCTCAATCCCAGGACCGTGGTCGTCCTGATCTCCAGCTTCCCCTTCGCCATCAACTGGTCGCAGGAACACGTGCCCGCCATCCTGCACATGGCCCACGCCTCGCAGGACGAAGGTACGGCCCTGGCGCAGGTGCTTTTCGGCGACTACAGCCCGGGCGGGCATCTGGTGGAAACCTGGCCCCGGTCGCTCGATCAGTTACCGCCGATGATGGACTACAACATCCGCGACGGCCGCACGTATATGTACTTCAAAGGGGAGCCGCTCTATCCCTTCGGCTATGGACTTAGCTACACAACTTTCAGGTATTCCAATCTCCGTACCAGTTCCACGCAACTGGCTAAAGACGGCTCGGTCACCGTCAGCGTGGACGTAACGAACACCGGCAGCCGCGCGGGCGATGTGGTGGTCCAGATGTACGTCAAGCATCTGGGCACGAAGGTTGAGCAACCGCGCGAAGCGCTGAAGGGTTTTCGCCGCCTGACCATCCAGCCAAATGAAACCAGGACCGTTCAGATTCCGCTCGAGGCTTCGGCATTGGCATGGTGGGACGAAAAACTCCCGGGTTTCCGCGTCGAAGCCGAGCCCATCCGCGTGATGATCGGCAATTCGTCCGCCGACATTCAACTGACCACCGAGGTGCGCGTGCAGTAGCGCGGTTCTCGAATACGTGTGCCCTTGCCGGTCGTAAGCCTTTTGACCAACTCGCGTGCAGATCGCGGAAAAAGTGAGGATGAAAGACGATGAAGACCTTCATGATCGCGGCGGTTCTAGCGGTATCGAGCACCGGGTTGGCATTGCAGGCTCAAACGACCGCGCACCCGGTTCCTCGCATCGTCCAGAAGGATGGACGCTATGCCCTGCTTGTGGACGGAGCGCCGTTTGTAATGCTGGGCGCGCAATCGAACAACTCCAGTGACTGGCCGGGCACGCTGCCCAAGGTGTGGTCCGCCATCGAGTACCTTCATGCCAACACGCTCGAAACTCCAATCTACTGGGAGCAGTTCGAGCCAGAGCCGGGACAGTTTGACTACTCGCAAGTGGACATGATTCTCGCTCAGGCCCGTGAGCATCACGTTCATCTGGTACTGCTCTGGTTCGGCACTTGGAAGAACGGCAGCCAGCACTATATGCCTGAATGGATGAAACTTGAGCCGGAGCATTATTTCCATGTGACCAACAAAGAAGGAGAGTTTGTCGACTCGCCATCTCCGTTTGCTATTGCATCGCTCGAAGCGGACAAGCGCGCGTTCACCGCATTCATGTCGCATCTCAAGGAAGTGGATCCCGAAAGAACGGTGCTCATGGTGCAGGTGGAAAACGAAACGGGCACCTGGGGCACGCTCCGCGACTACTCGCCGGAGGCCAACAAACTCTATGACGGCCCGGTCCCGGCCGAAGTTCTGAAGGCCATGGGCCAGACTCCAGCCACTGCGAATGGGAGTTGGGAACAGATCTTCGGTGCTGAGGCGGAAGTAAATTTCCACGCCTGGGCGATCGCCAAATACGTGGGGCAGGTTGCCGCGGCCGGCAAGACGGCTTACCCACTGCCGCTTTATGTAAATGCCGCATTGCGCGATCCGCTCAAGCCGGGAGCGCCTGGCACATACGAAAGCGGCGGACCCACTGACAATGTGCTATCCATCTGGAAGGCGGAGGCGCCCGCGATCGATGTCCTCGCTCCGGACATATATATGTCCAACACCGCGGCGTATCTCAAGGTGCTGGACCTCTATCATCGTCCTGACAACGCCTTATTCGTTCCGGAAACCAGCGGCGCTGTTCATGAAGCCCGCTTCTTTTTCTCAGCCCTCGGTCTTCAGGCCATCGGCTACTCTCCCTTCGGACTTGACTACACGCGAAACCGCCCCGTTTCCCCTGGCCAGCCAGATGCGCCGAATGCGTTTCTTGAGCCGACAGCCCAGAACTACCGCCTCATCGGCCCCATGATGCGCGATGTTGCCCGCCTCAACTTCGAGGGCAAGCTGCAGGCGGTAGCGGAAGTGGAGGGCGAGGGGCCACAAACGCTCCATTTTGGAGAGTGGGACGCGGTGGTTTCCTATGGAACTGGCGGGAGGGGCCCCGCAAAGGGAAATCCCGAACCCGTTGGGCGTGCCCTGGTGGCGCAACTTAAGAACAACCAATTCCTAGTGACCGGATACTTCTGCCACGTCGACTTCCGGCCGGCCGGCACCCAGCAACAGCAGAAATCCGGGAATATCGTCGTGGGAGCCGGGCAGACGCCGTCCGCGGAGATCGACGGCAAATGGCAGCATCGCCAGTTCCTTCGCGTTGAAGAAGGCGCGTACGAAACCGGCGCTTTCAAATTCCTGCGCATCGTGAATGGAGATCAAACGGATTGGGGACTCAACTTCTCTTCGGAACCCGAGGTGCTCAGGGTTTCGGTGGCTACGTACTGAGAAAGGAATTTCTGTTTATGCGAAGGCCTCTTGCGGTTGTCGCACTTGTTGCCGCATTCACTCCGACTATTTTTTGCGCTTGGGCGCAGAATCCGTCGCCGCGTCTGGAACTTGACCGCACTGGCGAGACCATTGTGCTCGAGCCCTACGCGCCCAACATTCTGCGCGTCACACTCAGCTTGCAGCGGGAAGCTGCGCTGGCCACGCCAGGATACGGCCTTGTAGCGGCGCCCAATGCGGCCGGTTGGAGTGCAAGCAGGACCGCGCGGGCAGACGTGTACAGCTCGCCGCGCATGGTTGTCAGCGTGGACCGCGAACCGTTTGCCGGCCAGCCGAAATTGCAGACCATGGCTGACATAGGCAAATACTTCAACGGCTCCACTCCTGACACGCACATCGCCTTTCGCACCCCCGACGGGACCAAGCTGCTTGAGCTTACCGGTTGGGCGCAGGATGAACTCAATTACAAGTCCGGCACGGCCGGCCTGGAACATGATCGCCGTCCCACCGACCCGCAGTTCTACACCATAAGCGCGACCTTTGCCTCGCCCTCCGGCGAGCACTATTACGGGCTGGGGCAGAATCAAGAGGGCTTTCTGGACCATCGCGGACACCCGGTCCATTGCTGGGCCGATTACACGGCTCCTGCCGCTCCCAGTTTCTGCGTGCCGTTCATGGTCACCAACAAGGGCTATGGTCTGTTGTGGAACAATCCCTCCAAGACCACCATCGAGCCGGGCTTCAACGAGCAGACCCGCTGGGTCTCCGAGGCGGGCAACCGTGTCTCCTTCTTCGTGATCGCTGGCGCCACTGCGAACGAGATTTACGCCGGCTATAGGCTGCTCACGGGTCCCACGCACATGCTGCCCAAAGCGGCTTACGGTTACATCCAATGCAAACAACGCTATGCCAGCCAGCAGGAATTGCTGTCGGTCGCGAAGGGCTATCGCGACCGCCATCTGCCTGCTGACGTGCTGGTGGTGGATTGGTTCTACTACACGAAAATGGGCCAAATGGACTTCGATCCCCGGTTCTGGCCCGACCCGTTGGCGATGAACAAGCAGCTTCACGACATGGGCTTTGAAACCATGATTAGTGTATGGCCGCGCTTTTCGCCCGACGACCGTTTCTATGCCGAGTTGCGGGAGAAGGGCTGGTTCATCCACCTCGCCGACGGCACGCCGATCGACGGGTCGCCTTACGACCGCGCCGGGTCCGACATCGACACCACAAACCCCGAGGCCGCCCAGTGGTACTGGAGGACTATCCGCGACAACATCCTTAGCAAGGGCTTCGACTCCCTCTGGGCCGATGAAACAGAGCCCGATCTGCCGCCCAGCGGCGCCTACTTCTACATCGGTCCCGGCACGGAATTCTTCAACGTATATCCGCTCTTTCACACCGCCGCGCTCTACGAGGGCTTCCGCAAAGACGAACCTGGCCGGCGCGCGCTGATCCTCTCTCGCGACGCTTTCACGGGCGTGCAGCGCAACGGCGTCATTGTGTGGTCCTCCGATATCTATCCCACCTGGGACACGCTCAAGCGGCAGATACCCACCGGTCTCGACGTTGCGGCTTCGGGGATTCCGTATTGGTCCAACGACACTGGTGGCTGGACATATCTCCCCGCGGTGCACCATCCGGACCACCCTCCATTGCTCGATCCCTCCGATGCCCGCGCCAACGTAGGCGGATACGACGACTACCCAGAGCTCTACACCCGCTGGTTCCAGTACGCTACGTTTCTGCCCATCTTCCGCACCCACGGCGGCCGCTCAGCGAATGAGGTGTGGTCGTATGGCAAACAGGCCGAGCCGATTCTGGAAAAGTATCTCCGGTTGCGCTATGAGTTGATGCCATATATCTACTCGCTGGGATACCAGACCTGGCTCTCCGGCGCTCCTTTTATGCGCGCCCTCCCGCTGGATTTTCCCAACGATCCCAAAGTCGCTGACCTGCGTGACGAGTACATGTTCGGGCCTGCCTTTCTGGTTGCGCCGGTCACCGACCAGGGCGCGACCAGCCGCGACGTTTACCTCCCCGCCGGAACCGATTGGTATAACTTCTGGACCAACGAGCGCATGAAGGGCGGCCAGACGATCACGGTCGCCGCCCCGATCGATACCATTCCGCTATTCGTGCGGGCCGGCTCGATTATTCCTCTGGGAGCTACGGTGGAAAGCACTCACCAGGCGCAGTCGATTGAGTGGATCAACATCTACCCGGGCGCCGACGCAAACTTCACGCTCTTCTCCGACGACGGCACGACCTATGCCTATGAGAACGGCGCGGGCTCCATTACCCGGCTCCATTGGGACGACGCAAAGAAAACGCTCACGCACGAAGGCGCCGCCGGTTGGAGCCAACCGGATGGCGCAATCGTGAAGATTGCCGGACATTGATTTGACCCTTGATCAAGGGAATTAGCTCTCGATGCCTGGCCGAAGGAACTCCTGGTTGCTATGGAAAGGAGCAAAGTACTCTCGATGACTTCCCGTTTTTCATGGATTGTCTGCATCGCTTTGGCCATCTGTTACGCCCATGCCGCAGGCGCGCAAGAGCCGGGCTCCCAGGCTGCGCAGCCAGCACCGCAGCCAGCAGTGCAGCAGCCCTGGTTGAATCCATCGCTGGACCCGGATACCCGGTCCGATCTCATGATTCACGAGATGACGGTCGACGAGAAGATCCAATTGGTTCATGGCATGGGATGGGGGGTTCTCCGCGCCGGCGCGCCCGTTCCACCCGCAGATAACGGCGGCGCTGGATTCGTCCCAGGCATCGCGCGGCTCCATCTTCCTGACATCAATCTCGCCGACTCCGCAGTGGGCGTGCGCATGGCTGCGCTCGAAGGACGCTACGCCACTCTTCTTCCCTCGGTGCTGGGCATGTCCGCATCCTGGGATCCCGAAGCGGCCTTCCTCTACGGTTCCGTTATTGGCCGCGAATTGCGCGCACAGGGCTACAACATGTCCATCGGCGGCGGAATGGACCTGATCCGCGAACCGCGCAACGGGCGCAACTTCGAGTACTCCAGTGAAGACCCGATCCTCGCCGGCACGATGGTGGGCCAGTTGGCACGCGGCGTTCAGTCCAACCACATCATGGGGGACATCAAGCACTACGTTCTCAACGACCAGGAGACAGGTCGCAGTATTCTGAACGCTGTGCTGGACCGGCGCGCCCTCCGCGAGACGGATCTGCTGGCCTTCCAGATCGCCATCACCGAAGCTCAGCCGGCCGGGGTAATGTGTTCCTACAACCATGTGAACGGCGACTTTGCATGCGAGAACGACTACACGCTGAATCAGGTTCTGAAGCATGATTGGGGGTTCAAAGGCTTTGTGCTCTCCGACTGGGGAGGCACGCACTCCACAGTGAAGGCCGCGCTGGCCGGTCTGGACATGGATCAGCCCGGCGACGACGGCTACTTCAGCGATCCGCTTAAGCAGGCAGTGCAGGATGGCAAGGTTCCCCTGACCCGGCTCGACGAAATGGTGCATCGCATCGTGCGCAGCATGTTTGCGAGCGGCGCCATCGATGAGCCATGGGTGCGTGGCGTCGTCGATCCCTTTCGCGGCCGCGACGACGCCCAGAAGATCGAAGAAGAGAGCGCCGTGCTGCTTCAAAACGGCGGGGGCATTCTTCCGCTCGATGCTGCGAAGATTCGCAGCATCGCGATTATCGGAGGCCATGCCGATGTGGGCGTGCTCTCCGGCGGCGGCTCTGCGCAGGTGGATGCGCCGGGAGGGAATGTAATCGACCCAATGCCCGGCCCGTCGGCCTGGGGTAAGCCCGTCTACTTTCCTTCTTCTCCGCTCAAGTACATTCGTGAACAGGCTGGGCCGGGTACGAGGATCGTCTATGATGCCGGTACGGATCCGGTTCGGGCTGCCAAGGCTGCCGCGGATGCTCAGGCAGCCGTCGTATTCGTGACGCAATGGATGTCAGAGGGCCGGGACGCGGCGACGCTCAGCCTTCCTGACAACCAGGACGCACTCGTGGCCGCAGTGGTCGCCGCCAATCCGAACACCATCGTGATACTGGAGACGGGCGGGCCAGTCACCATGCCCTGGGCAAAGAACGTGAAAGCGATCCTCGAATCCTGGTACCCCGGAATCGGAGGCGGGCAGGCGATTGCGGCAATTCTATTCGGCCACGTCAATCCGTCGGGCAAGCTGCCGGTTACCTTTGCCGCGGCCGACAACGACCTTCCCCATCCCACGATTACCGGCCTGAGCGAGCAGATGATGAACGTTCGCAGGGAGGCCGGCACAACGCCGCACAGTGGGCCCCGAGTCCAGCCCAAACCCTTCGACGTCGATTACAACGTGGAAGGCATGGCGGTGGGTTATCGCTGGTTCCAGGAAAAGAACAAGCAGCCGCTCTTCCCATTTGGCTTTGGGCTCTCGTACACACGATTTGCATACTCGAACTTGAAGGTCGATTCCGACGCGAAGAGCGTCAGCTTCGATCTGCGCAATACCGGGGCGCAGGCCGGGGACGAGATCGCCGAGGTGTATGTCACATTACCGGACTCGGCAGGAGAACCGTTCCGCAAGCTGGCCGCGTGGAAGCGCGTCTCGCTGGCGGCAGGCGCAGCACAGACGGTGGAGGTCCTGATCGATCCGCTGTACCTGTCGATTTACTCGACTGCGGGCGACGATTGGAGACGGCCGGCCGGCGATTTCCTGATCGAGGTGGGAGGCTCGTCGGCCGACCTTCCGCTGCGTCAGGTTTTGCGTCTCGCCGCGCGCTAAACGCGATCCATTTGTCACAAATGGCTATGTTCGAGGGAAACTTGAGTGACCTTTTCCCAAGTGTTTCTTGTTACAAGAAATCAACGGGCACTCCACTTGCACTTATTTGACAGCTG